>Ga0208951_1000328_pt1 | contig 21614 bp, 15 predicted proteins | sample GreLakmeMI27MSRF_FD_187702 | JGI IMG/M metagenome (GOLD analysis project Ga0208951, IMG submission 187702) | Freshwater lentic microbial communities from great Laurentian Lakes, MI, USA - Great Lakes metaG MI27MSRF (SPAdes) | ecosystem: Environmental > Aquatic > Freshwater > Lake | place: Great...
CCGGATGCAGCTGCCAGGCATAGATGGCCGCCGCGGGCGCGTCCGCGGCGAGCGCCAGCAGCTGCACGTCATACCCCCCCGCTCGAACCAGCGCGTGGCAGGTGCTCAGCTGCGCCCGGGTCACGCTGCAGTCCGCCGCGTGCAGCCCCGAGGCCACCACGCAGGCCTGCAGCGCGCCCAGCTGCGCCGCGTGCAGCGCCGCGTCGGCGTTGTGGCCGTCTGAGGCAGCCAGGGCTCGCAGGGCCAGGGCGGCGGCGCGCTGCACCTCGCCCGCCGTGTCGTGGTCCCGCATCGCCACGATGCACTCCTCCAGCGCCCCCTGCTCACGCGCCGCGGCCGCGACGGCGCCGCCGGCGGTGCCGTGGCGCGCCAGAGCGCAGAGGGCGGCGCAGCCGGCGGCGCACACGGCCGGCCTGGCGCGATGCGCGCACACGGCGGCCAGCAGGCATCGCAGCGCGCCTGCTTGATGTGCTCGCTGTGCGCCGCGGCGGGTGTGCGCCAGCGCCGCCACACAGGCGCAGGCGGACGCCGCCAGCGCAGCGTCCGTCTCGCCGTGGCGCCGCAGCGCCGCGCAGACAGCCTCCAGCGCGCCGGCGGCGCACAGCGCCCGCTGCGTGCGGCGGCACGCCTGCGCTGTGGGTGCAAGCGCTGCCAGGCACGCGCCGGCGGTCTCCGCACGTGCCTCGCAGTGCGCCCGCAGCGCACCCAGCAGCACCGCAGGCGCGCAGCTGCGCCGCGCCGCCGCGCAGCATGCGCGTCCGGCTGTTGCGAAGGCCGCCAGGGCCAGGGCGCACTCGCGGACCAGCTCCGCGTCGCCCGTGTGGCACCGCAGCGCTCCCAGCAGCCCTGGCAGCGCATGCACGTGCGCGGCGCGACAGCCCCGGTCGCCCAGCTCGTGGCAGCATCCGCGCAGCAGCGCCGCGGCCACTGCGTGCGCCTCTGTAGCAGCGGGGGCACTCCCCGGCAGCGTCCCACTGTCCTGCTGCTCCTCAGCCTCGCTCCAGTCTCCGTCGCTGTCGCTGTCGCTACAGCTTGCCTCATCGTCGCTGGGGTGGGCAAGGGCGGGGCGCGGGGCGTGGTGGACCCACGCGTGTGCCCCGTCTCCGCGCGGCGTGCCAGCGGGTGTCGCACCCTCGAACAGCGAGGCGCACGGCGTGGCGGCGGCGCGCGCGGACAGCAGGGGTGGCCTGGACGGTGCCGCATGCTGTGCGGGCGGCCCAGCACGAGCTGCCGCAGCTCCGGCCGCGTCTCCAGCCGTCGATGACGCGGCGCTGGGGACGCTGAGAGGTCCACAGGCGACCGTCAGGAGCGGCTGTGAGGCGTGGGGTGGTCCGAGCCCTGAGTGACCGACGCTCCTCCACCCCACCCCCTCCACAGCCTCGCCGCGGCTCGCAAAGCACAGCCGCCCACTCTCCTCCTCCTCCGCCAGCGCCAGGCGCGCCAGCGCGCCGCCAAAGCCTTCAGGTAGCTCGCCGCGCAACGCAGACACTCCCCTTGCCTGAGCCTGCCCGTCCAGAACAGCCAGCTCTTCGCGCCACAGGGAGGCGATAGAGGAGTCTCTGGCCGCCAGCATTGCCGCGTCGGAGGCCAGCACGCCCCCCCGGGGGCACTGCGTGCTCAGCTCCGCCGGTTAGCGGGCTAGGTTCTTAGCATTGAGGGCTCTAAGCAGCACACGGGGAGAGCGGAGCGCTGCGAATGAGCGAAGTGGTCTAGTGGTGTTCGATTTACTGTTCAACTGGAAGTCCTTGGTGCCAAGACGCAAGCGCTTAACGACGTACGTCGTCGTCGTCGTCCCATGGTCCCCTCAGGAAGGGCAGTCTGTTACTCTCCGCGAGTGTTTTATCACTCTCTGCGCGTGCTCTGTTCCAGCAAAGCAGAGCTATGGCGGGTACGCACGACGATGGAAAGACTGGTGACACGCTTGCGTGGGCCGCCCGCAACGCATCGGGCGTCATGAGCCCCTTCAAGTTCACGCGGTGCGTGCACGTGTACGCATGTGCACCGCTAAAACGCGTGGAGCAGCTGGGCTGTCGCAGTCCAGTTTGGCAGTGAAGTTCCTTCTGGTAGCGCCACACGAGCTCCACGCGCTTACGCTGAGACGCGCACAGTCAGACCGTGGGCCCTCGTGACGTCGCCTTCGATATCAAGGTCCGCCGCGAGTGTCTTGCGCAGTGTTTCTCCCTCACTCTGCTCTCGCATGCTGCTCTTACGCCGCTGCTTCCCCAGTTCTGCGGTATCTGCCACAGTGACCTGCACCAGGCTCGCTCCGAGTGGGGTCCCACCAACTATCCGTGCGTGCCGGGCCACGAGCTGGTGGGTGTGGTGACCTCCGTGGGCGCTGAAGTGACCAGGTTTAGCGAGGGAGACCAAGTCGGCGTGGGCTGTCTGGTCAACAGCTGCCGCACCTGCAAGCAGTGCGTGAAGGGCGGAGAGAACTACTGCGCGAAGCAGGTGCGCGGTGCTCAAGAGTGCGCAGACTCTCTCGGCTCTGACACGCTGCTCGGGTCACAGGTGTTCAGCTACAACTCCAAGCTGGACGATGGACGCCTCACCTTTGGGGGCTATTCATCCCGCATGGTGTGCAATGAGGAGTTTGTGCTGCGCATGCCCTCCAATCTGCCCCTGGATGCTGCGGCGCCTTTGCTGTGCGCGGGTATCACCGTCTACTCGCCCATGAAGCTCCACGGCCTGGATAAGCCGGGTATCAAGCTAGGCGTGCTGGGATTGGGCGGTTTGGGGCACTGTGCCGTCAAGTTTGGCGTTGCGTTTGGGTGCGAGGTGACCATCATCTCCACCAGCGCCGGCAAGGAGGCGGAGGCCAAGGCGATGGGCGCCACCCACTTCCTCCTCTCCTCCGACAAGGCGGCCATGGCGGCTGCAATTGGCTCGCTGGACGGCATCGTGGACACGGTGAGCGCCAACCATGACATCGGCGCGTACCTGAACCTGTTGGACGTCCACGGCAAGCTCGTGCTCGTGGGAGTGCCCCCGGAGCCCTTCACGCTCGGCGCCTTCTCATTCATTGGCGGTGGCAAGACAGTGGTGGGCTCCCTCATCGGCGGCCTTCCTCAGACGCAGGAGATGTTGGACTTCTGCGGAGAGAAGGGCATCACGTGCGACATCGAGAAAATCCCCGTCGACTATGTGAACGAGGCGTTCTCGCGCATGCTCAAAAGCGACGTGCACTACCGCTTCGTGATCGATATGGCGACGCTGAAGGCATAATGGACGCACAGACATGAGACATGTGAGAATGGCGGAGAACAGGGTGACGGCGGTTTGGGACGCGACTCCGCCCATCGCCACAGTGTGGCCCGTGAGGCCACGCCTGCGTCTTTGTGACACGCCAACGTAGCACAAGCATTACTAACTCACAAACGTGCGTGCGTCTCGTCCCATACGCCCTGCCTCACCGCGACGCGGCCTGGTCGAGCGGCACCAGACAGCTGCGCATGGCGTCCCGCAGCTCCTCCTCCCGCAGGTCCTTGCCGATGAAGACCAGCTTGCTGCCGCGCGCCTCCCCCTGCCGCCAGGGCCGGTCCACGGCGCCCTCGAAGAGCGCGTGCACCCCCTGGATGACGTAGCGCTCATCGAAGCCCTGGATGGCCAGCACGCCCTTCATGCGGTAGATGTCCTGCCACCGCTGCGCCAGCAGGTCGCCCAGCCAGTCGTTCACCATGTCCAGGTCCAGCTCGCCGGGCAGCTGAAGCGAGACGGAGGCTACGGCGTCGGTGTGCGCAGCCGCTATGGGCTGGGCGTGACCGTGGTCATGGCCGCAGTCAGGCTCGGTGCACGCAGCCTCGTGGCTGTGGCCGTGGCTCCCGTGCGCGTGGCTGTGGCCGTCAGCGGTGCTCTCGCCGCATTCGCCGCAGGCTGGCTCCTCTGCGCCGCCGTGGCTGTGCGAGTGCGAGTGCGCGTGGCTGTGCTCAGCCTCAGCCTCCAGCGAAAAGGCGCCCGACTCTACCACCCGCTCCAAATCGAAGCCGCCGATGCCAAGCACATAGTTCAGGTCAACCACGCCCCGCTGCGCGCGCACGATGCTCGCCAGCCCGTTGATGCTCCGCAGACGACCCTCCAGCGCGTCCAGCTGCTGTGGCGTGCTCAGGTCCGTCTTGTTGAGGATGATGCGGTCCGCGAACGCAACCTGCTCCAGCGCCTCGTTCACGACCCCCTCTTGACGCACGTCTGCCAGGTGCAGCTCCACGTGCTTCGCGTCCACCAGCGTCACCACGCCGTCCAGGCGGCAGCTGTCCTGCAGGTCCGGCTCCAGGTAGAAGGTTTGGATGATGGGCGCCGGGTTGGCCAGCCCAGTGGTCTCAATCACCACGTGGTCGAACTTGTGGCGCTTGGTGCGCACCAGCTCGCCCAGCATGCGCACCAGGTCGCCGCGCACGGAGCAGCAGATGCAGCCGTTGTTGAGCAGCAGCACGTCCTCCTCGGCACTCGCCTGCAGCGCAACGAGCGAGCCGTCAATGTCAATCTCGCCGAACTCGTTCTCTATCACCGCGATGCGCTTCCCGTGCTCCGCGGTCAGAATGTGGTTCAGCAGCGTCGTCTTGCCGGAGCTGCGCAAGGCGGGGGCGTTAGGTCCACAGTATGCTGCGCTGCACGCCACAACGCTGCGTTCCGCCTCACAGGTCACGCACCCCAGGAAGCCCGTGATGACTGTGACGGGCACGCGCGTGTCGATGACGGTGGCCTCGGCGTCTATGATGTCCGAGGACGCGGCGGCTGCGCCCGACCGCAGCGCGCGCGCAGAGCACGCCGCGGCGCCACCGCGCGACGAGCGGCGCGCAGCCAGGCTGGTGGGCGCCAGCGACACGCGGCGCGCTGCCAGGCCGAAGGTGCGGTACTGCGCTGCTGCGTGCACACGTGTCGCACTGCGGACTGCCTGCGGCCGCAGCGCGCACGCCACGGACACGCAGTGCTGCATGGCCGCACACAGCATGAACCAGGCACGGGCGCACAGGCTACACAGGGAGGTCGGAGGCGCGAGTGTGGCACAGTGGAGGGAACGCCTCGGTTATGCATGGACAGTTGACGCACAGGTGCGCTTTCAAGGTATGGTGTGTGTCATCAGACGTGGAACCAGCTGGTGCGGAGCGGCATGTGGGCGCCGTAGGTGCGCGTCCTGAGCAGCCCCCCCACGAGTGCGCTCGCGTTGCCCGCATTGGGCCCCTTGTCGGTGGGCATGCGCAGCGCCACCTCCACGTGTCTCTGGTACGCGGCGGCGCACACCCCGTCCCGGCAGTTTGGCATGTGCAGCGCCAGAATACCCTCAGCCACCCGCCCATCCTCCTCGAAGGCGTCGTTGGGAAAGGCCCACAGCCGCGGGTATGTATGCACGCGCACTTTCCAGCCCTGCGCATTCCCGGGCGTGCCCTTCGGTCTGCGCTGCGACAGCGCGGCGGCCAGGTTCAGCGCATCCTGCTCCTCCATGTTGTAGACCAGCTTGCGGAACACCATCACTCGCCGCGTGTCGTACGCCGTGTTGAGCAGCCAGAGCATCCAGTCAGAACGGCGGAGGAGCATAACGCCGGCTGGGGGCGCAAGGAGCGAGCGTGAGTGCCCACCAACTCAGAGCTGTCGCTTCCGCGCACCGTTGAAGTAGACTTTGAAGCGGTGGAAGTCGTGCTGCGCGTGCAGGTCCGCTGCGGGGCTCTCCCCAGCCAGCGCCTCCACTCCCAGGTGGCGAGTCCACAGGATCGTGTCCAGGTCCAACCACAGCACCGTGGGCGCCACCTGCTCCATCACGGCTGCGATGAGGCGCAGCTTGGACCACACGGGCAGGCGGGCGGCGTCCAGGGTTGCGTTGCAGACGACGAAGTGGTAGCCGCGAGCACGAGCGTACTGCTCTTTCTCGCGCAGCGAGGCGTCTCTGAAGCTGGCGTGGCGCGCGTCCGGGATGGCCAGCGTCACCACAGCCACCGGCAACGTGCCCCGCACCAGCAACCAGTCGGGGTGGACAGCTACCCCCAGCAGCGGAGTGCGCGACGCCAGCAGCCACCGCACGGCCGGCGCGCCGAGCAGCACGCCGCTCACCAGCAGCACCAACACCAAGGCCAGGGTGCGCACGCGCCACGGCGAGGAGAGCGTCGAGCGAGGGAGGCGGTGCGTGTCACTGTCGCGTGGCCGTGGACTGCCGCGGGACCGCTCGCCCGGAGTGGCGGCGCGCAGGTTCATCAGCTGTGCGGCATGTCACTGTGCAACGGGTGAAGGAGTCAACAGGAACGCAACAAGCAGGGCGAGACTGAAGTGTCGTGAGCACGCCAGTGTTCGAGTAGTGTTCGACTCATCGACTGCGTGCTCCTGGACGCTGGACGTGCTCCAGACCATTACCCCGCAGACCCGGTCTCCTTCGACTCGCACACGCAACAACGAGCGAGAAATGGCAGCTCAATCTCAGTCCTCAAATGCGACGGCGAAGTCGTTTTTCGTCAGCCCATCTCCATCCCTCCCTCCCACCCGCTGCGTCATCCTGAAGGGTCTGTGATCCGCCAGCTGCGCCACTGCTCTGGCCAAGATGAAGGCCACCTTCGGCGACTCCTTGCTCTCCACTAACTCGAAACCGGCGCAAGCCAGTGCAGCCGCAAACCGCTCCCAGCTGCAGAACGGCGAGCTGGTGAGGCAGCGCAGCGGCAACATGACGAACAGGAGGCCGCCCGGCCTCACGTGCGCGCGGCAGCAGAGGAGCATGCGGCCGCGTGAGGCTGCTGAGGGCACGCAGTTCAGCACCATGGCCAAAACTACGACCCGGAAGGCCGCCGCCGGGCGCAGCGTGAAGAAGTCTCGCTGCTCTATGCGCGGGTGCGAGGAGCGCAGGTCTATGGCTCGCGTGGCCAGCCAGGGCACGCTAATCAGCTGCGTGTTGACGGCGCCAACCTCCAGCAGCGGCAGCGGCGGGGCGCCGGGCGCGGGGCGAAGGCCTAGGCGCGTGAGCGCGCTGAAGACGTACTTTGCAGTGCGGTGGCGAGCCGTCGTCAGGGCGGAGGCGGCCTGGTAGGCGGCCCGCCCGCCCAGTGCCTCCAGTTCAGCCTGCAGCTGCGCCACGGGCGCGCCGGCCTCTCGCGCAGCCTGCATCGCGCGCGTGAGGCGGTGGAACTCGCTCGTCACCGTCCGCGCGTGCGCCAGCGAGCGCAGCGGCGGAGGTACCAAGGGCGCCCGGCGCAGCTTAGAGCGGCCCATAGCGCTAGCGAGGCTGGCGACGTCACATGAGACGGAGCAGACGAAGAGGCGAAGGGGCTACTGAATTTGGGACGCGTCGAACAAAAGCGAACAGTTGGACGAGTGGAGGGGCACTACTCCTCCGCCTCCGGTGTCATGTGTGCAATGCCCCGGCGGAGATGACACGGCCTCCTCGGCTTGCCTGCGCGTGCGTGATAGTGGCTTCACTTCTCGCGCCTTGGGAAGCCCGGGGCGCCCGCGTGTGGGCCTTCTGGCCCTCCGGCACCACCTGGTTGCCCGAGGACTGGTGGGCGCCTGGCGCCAGCCTGGCGCCACGGACGCTGGCGGGCGGTGTGCGGCTGTTTGAGCGACTGGCGGAATCGAGTGCCCTGCCGGCCGGCGCGGACTCGCACCTGGCGCCCTACGTCTACTCCTGGGGCGACCCGCGGCAGCTGGGCACGGGCGAGCAGGGCGTGGCGGTGAGCGCGCCGGCGCCGCTGCGCCCACTGCAGGAGCTGCCCGTAGCCGCACTGGCGGCCTCTTCCTCCCTGGCGGCGGCGGTGACGCCCGCGGGCGCCGTCTACGCCTGGGGAACCGCCACGGGCAGCGACGTGCCGCGGCTGGTGGTGCCCGCTGTGGGCTGCACGGCTGTCGCAGCCGGGGAGAGACACCTTTTGGCTCTCACAGAGGACGGCTCAGTCGTCTCCTGGGGCGACAACGCGCGGGGGCAGCTGGGCCGCGACACGGCGGTGAGCGAGGGCGGCGCCAGCATTGCGACGGCGCAGCCGGGCCTGGTTTCTTTTGGCGCCGACGTGCAGGAGGGCGTGCGCGTCGTCGCAGTCGCCGCCGGCCGCGCGCACAGCCTGGCACTGCTTGAGGACGGCTCGCTGTTTGGGTGGGGAGACAACAGTGCCAGGCAGTTGGGCCTGGCGCGGTGCGCGCACGGCCAGACCCCGCCCCCAGACTCCCTGGCGCTTACTGCAAACGCCTCCTGCGCATTCTGGGACGCCTGGGACCCCACTCTCATGCTTGCCGCCCCCACGCGCATCCAGGCCGCAGCCGTGAGCGTCGCAAGCAAGGGCATAACGTTGCAGCTGCGCCCTGTGCGCATGCGGGCCGTCTTCGCCTCCGGGGATGCCTCCTTCGCCGTCGCTGTTGGCGACGGTGACGTGGCAGCGGGGCAGCTGTACGCGTGGGGGCGGGGCGCGGGAGGGGTGCTGGGGCTGGCGGGCACAGGGGCGGAAGGGTCGGGGGACGCGGTGCCTCTGCCGATGCCCGTGGCTGCGCTCCAGGGGGTGGATGTGCGCTGCGTGGCGGCATCGGCGGGACACGCCATGGCGGCTGCTGCGGGCGGGGTCACCTACGCGTGGGGGAGCAACTGGTACGGCCAGCTGGGCGTGGGCGCAGACGCCCTGCCCGCCTGGCTGCCGCGCCGGGTGCACGCGCTGGATGGCGTGGATGTGGTGGCGCTGGCGGCGGGCGCGCGGCACAGCCTGGCGCTGAGCGACGCGGGCGAGGTGTTTGGCTGGGGGGACAACTCGTTTGGCCAGCTGGGGGTTGGGCAGCCCCCGGACGGCAACGCCACGCTGCTGGGCCGCACCGGGTGGCAGTCAACGCCGTCCAACTTCAGCGCTCCAGAGCTTGCGCTGGCACGCCGGCGCCGCGCGCTGCTGCGCTCCACCACCGACCTGCTCACCGCGCTGCAGCCGGCGGCGGCGTTCGCAGCGCTCACGGGCGCGGTGGCGGTGAATCCGGGCGGCTGGCTGGGCTCGCTGCCCAGCACGAGCGACGGCGGTGGCAGCCGCTATTTGCCCTTCCCAGGGCTGCTCATGGGCATTCAGCAGGTGGCTGCCATCGCCGCAGCGGGTCACGGCAGCTGGGCAGCGCGGGCGCTGTGCGCGCCGGGCTCGCAGCTTGTGAGCGGCGCCTGCAAACTGTGCGCAAACGGCACAGCCAGCTCTGAGCTCTCCCCGGCCGCCTGCACGCCCTGTCCACCAGGACAGTTCGCGGGCACCCGGGGCGCGCGCGCCTGCAGGCTGTGCGCGGCGGGCAGCTACAGCGACTCGAGCGGGGCTTCGTCGTGCGCCGCCTGTAGCGCGGGCACCTTCCTGCCCTTCCCCTCCGGAACCTCCCAGGACCAGTGCCTGGACTGCCCCCAGGGCAGCTTCTCCGCCGTCACGGGCGCCGCGGCATGCGTGCGGTGCCCCGCGGGCAAGTACAGCGCCACGGCGCGGGCAACCACGTGCAGCAGCTGCCCGGCCGGCACCTTCCAGCCGCGCACCGGCGCAACCAGCCGGAGCCAGTGCCTGGAGTGCCCCAGGTGCGCGGCACGCGCACAAGCTGAGCATGAGCACGCGCATCCGCACAACTCTTCTCACGCTCCCTCGCGCCTACTCGTCCCTCTGCAGCGGCACCTTTTCAGCAGGCCAGGCCTCCGCCGCCTGCTCCCCGTGCCCCGCGGGCACAGCCAGCTCGCAGGCGGGCGCGGCCAGCTGCCCCGCCTGCCAAGCCGGGCGCTTCGCCGACACCCCCGGCCTCCTTGCCTGCACCGCATGCCCGCCCGGCACGCGCCTGCCCGCCCAGGGCGGCGTGGCCGCCTCAAACTGCACCGCCTGCCCGCTCGGCAGCTTCGCGGCGCTGGCTGGCTCTGGAGACTGCACACCCTGCCCTCCGGGCACGTTTGGCGGCGGCGGCACGCTGTGCGCCCTCTGCCCGGCAGGCTCGTACGGCAACGTCTCTGGCGCGCTCACAGCCGCGCAGGGGTGCCTGCCCTGCCCCCCCGGCCGCGCAGCCCTCAGCGCGGGCACGGTGCACGACCCTGGCTCGTCTGAGCAGCCCTGCGACGCCTGCGCGCCCGGCACCTTCAGCGCATCCCCCGGCGCCGCGGAATGCACACCCTGCCCCCCAGGCACCGCGTCGGCCAACGTTGGCGCGCAGTCCAGTGCCAGCTGTGCGGTGTGCGGTGCAGGCACCTTCTGCCCCTACCCAGGCATGGCAGCGGGGCTGGGGTGTCCGGGAGGGACGTACCGCATCGGGGGGGGCACGGGAGGGGCCGCCTGCGACCCGTGCCCGGCGGGCAGCTTCGTGAGCAGCCTGAGGTGCGTGTTGCCCCGCCTCTGCAAGCGTGGAAGGCGTTTATTGACGGGGGGGCGACGTCCAACGCAGCTCCGTTTCCCTCTCCGCGTGCCAGAGCTGCCCCGTGGGCACCTACACGGATGTGGTGGGCACCTGTGCGTCCCCCCGCGCCGTGTGCCCTGCGCCGGCTGGCGCTCAGACTCTGACCCTGCTCGTTCAGCCACGTGCATGAGCTGCCCGGCCGGCACCTACGGCGACGCCCCTGGGCTCACCCGCTGCCGAGTTTGCCCGGTGGGCTCGGCGCTGAACACAACGGGGGCAGTCGCTGCGGCGGCCTGCGCTCCATGCGCACCGGGCAGCTACGCCCCCACCAACGGCAGCGTCGCGTGCGCGCCTTGTCCGCCCGGTGCGTGCGGCGCGGCGTTGCAATTCATGCGCCACACGGGGCTGAGTGTGGCACTCGCAGGCTCATACATGTCCAGCTCCGGGGCGTCAGCCTGCACCCTTTGCCCGCTCAACAGCGCCTTCTCGGGAAGCGGCGCCTCCTCAGCGTCCGCATGTCTGCCCTGCTGCGACCGTACGCAGCCGGCGGTGCAGCCGTGCAGCCCGGGCTTCTCAACGGCGCGTCCCGGCGCGGATGCCTGCTCCGTCTGCAGCCCGGGCAGCTACGGCGTGGTGCCGCCGCCCACGGGCGACGTTTGCGCGGTGTGCGCGGCGGGAACGTTCCTCAACGTCAGCGGTGCCACCGTGTTGGCAACCGCTTCCTCGCCCTGCCTCCCTTGCCAGGGGGGATTCTACGCGCCGTCCACCGGCAGCCCCGTCTGCATGCCCTGCCCGCCGGGCTCCTATGGCGTCGCAGCGGGAGTGAAGGCGGACCGGTGTCTCCCTGTGCCAGCCGGCTTCTACATGGAGGATACAAACGCAACCAGCGCGGCCAATGCGCGGCCCTGCCCACTGGGCACCTACTCCGACTTGCCTGGCGCGGCGGTCTGCTCGCCGTGTCAAGCTGGGAGCTACGTCAATGTGACGGGCGCAAAGGCGTGCACGCCATGCCCCGCCGGTACGTCGCTGAGCAGTCTTGGTGCCTCCAACGTGGGCGCCTGCGTCGATTGCGCGCCGGGCAGCTTCGCTGGCGAGGGCAGCAGCACGTGCGCGCTGTGCGGTGGCGGTGAGTATCAGCCGACTGCTGGCGCGGCTGCCTGCCAGCAGTGTCCAGCAGGCACCGCCCACTTCCTGGTGGAGAGCGTGAGCGTGGATGATTGCGAGGCGTGTGCTCCGGGCACCCACGCACCGCAGCCAGGCTCCAGCGTGTGCCAGGCGTGCGCTGCTGGCGCGTACAGCAACGTCACCGGCGCCGTCACATGCAGCCTCTGCCCCGCCGGGACAGCCGGCACCACATCCGGCGCATTCACCATCGCCGCGTGTGTGGGTTGCCTCGCGGGCAGCTTCGCAGCAACGCCGGGCGTCTCCGCCTGCCTGCCCTGCCCGCCGGGATCCTTCTGCCCCTCCAACGCAACCGTGGTGCCCACCCTCTGCCCGGATCGCTTGTTCGGAGTGACGGCTGGCGCGGTGACGCTCGCTTCTTGCATCTTTTGCCCGCCATTCTTCTTGAACAGCACTGCGGGCGCGGACACCCCGCTCGCCTGCACCTTCAGGCCGCAGTCGCGCGCGCACAGGGCAGCAGCCACGGGCGCAGCAGTGGCAGCCACACTGCTCGTGGCGCTGGTGTGGTGAAGATGGGTGCAGAAGCAAAGAACCGACTGTCACGTGCAGTATTAAACGCGCCATACCACGTCCTCTCACCGGTGCTTGGTAACCGTCTTGAGGACCTCGAAGTAGGTGGGGAAGGTTTTCTTGGTGCAGGTTGGGTCGTTGATGGTCACCGCTGTGTTGCCGCAGGCTGCAAGGCTGAACGCCATGGCCATGCGGTGGTCGTCATACGTGTCGATGCTGACGCCCGTCTTCAACAAGTTGCCCGGAGGGGGTGTGATGATGCAGTAGTCGCGCCCCTCCTCCACGGTGGCACCCAGCTTGCGCAACTCCGTGACGATGGCAACCATGCGCTCCGTCTCCTTCACGCGCCAGTTGTAGACGTCGCGGATGGCGGTGGGCCCATCCGCGAAGAGTGCAGCCACAGCCAACGTCATGGCGGCGTCCGGCATTGCATTCATGTTGACGTCGATGCCCTTGAGCCGCTTGCCCGAGGCGCCGGGGCCCGTCACCGTGACGCTGTTCTTGGCCCAGGTGACGGTGCATCCCATGAGTCCCATGACGTCAGCGAACTTGACGTCCCCCTGCAGCGAGTCGCTGCCGGCGCCCTCAACCGTCACCGTGCCGCCCGTGATGGCCGCGCCGGCCAGGAAGTAGGAGGCTGAGGAGGCATCGCCCTCCACAAAGGCCTCGCCGGGGGACTTGTAGGTCTGCCCGCCCGGGATGGTGAAGGACTGGAAGTCGTCGCTATGGTTCACAACTGCCCCAAAGCGCTGCATGATCTTCACAGTCATGTCGATGTACGGCTTGCTCACCAGCGTGTCCACAATGTTAATGTGGATGTCGCCCAGCGCCAGAGGGGCGGCCATAAGCACCGCAGTCAGGTACTGGCTGCTCACACTGCCGGACAACCCGATCTTGCCGCCGGGCAGCCCCGCCGCCGCCACGCGCACCGGCGGGCAACCGGTGCCCATCGTGCACTCCGCGTCCACGCCCAGCTGCTTGAGGCCGTCCACCAGGTCGGAGATGGGTCGCTCCCGCATGCGCGGCGTGCCGTCCAGCACGAACGTGCCGCGCCCCGCGGCGGCCATGGCGGCAGTGAGGGGGCGCATGGCGGTGCCCGCGTTGCCCAGGAAGAGCTCGCAGCCGGGGGAGGGGAAGCGCCCCGCTGCCCCGTGCACCACGCAGCGCCCAGCCGCGCGATCCTCCTCCAGCTGCAGACCCAGCGTGCCCAGCGCAGACACCATGTAGCGGATGTCATCGCTGTCCAGCAGGTTCTCAACACGAGTGGTGCCCTCTGCAGGCGGGCGACGGTCAGGAGATGTGCGGGCCTCAGCGGCGAGGCTGCGCACCCGCCAGCGCTGCCAGCAGCAGGATGCGGTTGGAGAGGGACTTGGAGCCGGGCAGGCTGGGCAGTTGGGCGGGAACGGGCGCGTGAGTGCAAGTCCAGAGCGCGGTAGCGGCACAAGCAGACTTCCTCGCTTTCCTCGCTCCTCCCCGAGCTGAGGCGGCGGAGAGTCACGCACCGCACGACGCCGTCAATCTGCTTGATGGGCTGCAGCGTCAAGCTGTCTGCGCGTGCCGGAAAGAAGGCGAGTCAGGCGGCGGCTCTTGACCGGAGTACCGGCGTGCTGCGCACCCGTGGCCGTGGCGCTGGCCACACAGTGACGCAGCACGGGCGTGCGGCGCGGCGCGGCGGCCGCGGCGGAGCGGGCCAGACGGCGTTGAGCTGAACAGACGGACAGGCACGGAGCGTGCACCGACACGCCCTGCATCCTGGCCAGTGCGCCTAGGGATGCAGGGAGTCAGGAGCGCACAGAGACGGGAAAGCGTGACCAGAGTGTGGCAAGCGCGATCGTACGACCGACAGCCCCCGACACCGACGATGGTCGGTGGTGTTGTTCGAAGAGGTGTTCTACAACTCTACGCATCGTCCTATTATATCGCTGCTCCTATCTCAACTACCTCCTAAAGCAGGAGGCATGGCGACCCCCTTTGCCGCCCCGGGTGCCTTTACGTTTGCGCCGGGCGTGGATGCGCCTCGCGCGCTGGACCTCTCCCTGGACGAGGTCATCAAGCTCTCCAAGAAGCAGAGCAAGACGACGCTGGCGGGCAAGGCGAAGGCTGGCAAGGCGTGTGGCTGCTGCTGCTCTGCCGCTCGACGCTGACGGGACATGCGCCCACAGGCCCAGGCCAAGCCGGTCGCTTCGGCGGGCGCAAAGGCGCTCCTCAAGGGCCTGCTGGTCAAGGGCAAGGCGCAGCGCCAGGTGCGACGCGCTGCTCGGCGGCGTGGCGGGCGTTACTGGTGGGGGAATCCAACCCTATGGCTGCGCACCACGCTGCTGCCCTCCTGACCGCTCTCACTGCGCCCCGCCGCAGGCTGTGGTGGCCAAGAAGCGCGGCATGGGCTCCGCCGTGGTTGCTAAGGCTGTGGCTGGCGCAGCGAGGCTGAAGGGGCAGACTGCAAGAGCAATGTGCGTGTTGGCAATTGAATTGCCGCCAAGGGGAACCACCGCAATTCCTTCGCAGGGGCTGGAGGCTTTCGCCAGAGGCTGACGCCGCGGCTGTGGCCTGCTGCACACGCAGGTCTGGCGGCGGCGCGCGCGGCAAGGGCGCGGCGTCGAAGGGTGCGAATGGTGCGCAGCCTGCGGGCAAGGGCAAGGGCAAGGGCCTCGTCTTCGCACCAGGCACGCTGCAGGTGTCCATCCCGAACACGCAGCAGGCCGCGATGAAGGTGCGTGCAAGTGCCTGCCAGCGAGCGAGTGGCGACTCTGCAGTTGCAGCGGAGGGCTGACGCACGGCGCTGTACACTTGCAGCCGAACGGCGCGCGGCAGCCCATCAGCGGCACGCGCGGCAAGGGCCGCCGCGGCGGGCCGCAGCCGGGCGGCCGCAGCAACGCCAACGCCAGCCGGCAGACGCAGGCGCGCGCGCAGAACGTCGCGCAGCGCCGCGGCGCGCAGCCGCAAGGCGGTCGCGGAGGGCGGGGCGGCGGGGCCGGGCGCGGCGGCGGGGCACGGGTCACCGTGGGCGGAGCGCGCTTCTGAGCCTCCATCGCATGTATCTGGGCAAGCCACGCACGTGTAACATTGCAACAACCAACGCTGTCGCGCACGTGAACGACCGGTGTTCTCTCTGTGCTAGTACCCCTTGGCGGGGAGACCCGCCTGTAAGAGAAATCGCCATCGCGAGTACCTTCGGGGGCCTGTGAGCGTGTGTGGAGTGCAGCGTGGGCTGCTGTGAGCAGGCTGGCCTGCAAGGCGCTGAATGGCGCGGCGCAAGTCGACTTTGGTGCGCCTACGCACCTCTGCAGCGCTTCCTCTGCTGCATACCTTCCGCGGCGTTTCGCGCCCCGCGCTCGCGCGCCTCTCGCCAGCCTTTGCCCAGCTGGCTCCTGCTTGCTGCTGCTTGCTGCGCCCGCGCGCTGACCGGCCCGAATTGCCTTGCCCGGCTCCACAGCTCACGCCCAAGAAGACGCCCCGCAAGAAGTCCAGTGCGCGCCCGCGCCTCACATGCCGTCGGCGTAGCCGGGCGGCTGCGTGCGCGTGCGTGCGTGCGTGCGCGCGTCGCGGTGGCCGGGCCTGCATTGTGTTCCTCCAGTCTCCCCTCCTGGGCCTCTCACGCGCACCCTCCCGCCCTCCTCACAGCCGCCGCCGCAGCTGCTGCAGGCGCCACACCCGCAGCCGCTGCTGCTAGCGCGAAGCCGCGCAAGCCTTTCCGGTACCGCCCAGGCACGCGTGCGCTGAAGGAGATCCGCAAATTCCAGAAGAGCACCGACCTCCTGGTCCGCAAGCTGCCCTTCGCGCGCCTGGTGCGCGCCCTGCGCCCGCGCAGCGCTGCGCCAGAGCGCGTCAGGCGCCGCCTGGAGCGCGGGGGGCGGGCTGCCTGCCTAGGGTCGCTGCATGCGCTGTCATCTCTGTCTGTGCGCGCTCACCCGCGCGTCGCCAGGTACGCGAGATTGCGAATAACCTCACCACGGAGCCGTACCGCTGGACTGCGGAGGCGCTGCTGGCGCTGCAGGAGTCGATGGAGGACTTTATGGTGCACCTCTTTGAGGATTGCAACCTGTGCGCCATCCACGCCAAGCGCGTCACCATCATGCCCAAGGACCTGCAGCTGGCGCGCCGCATCCGGGGACCCATCTACGGCGTGTCGGCGTGGTGAGGGGGGCTCGCTGAGCTGAAGCCTCCAGGATGAGGAGCTGCCACCGACGGAATCAACTTCAATCATAGAAACACGCACGCATGCACTGCTCAGCAGGCCTTCTCCACCCAGCCAGGCTTGAGACTCGCCTTCTGATAGGTTGGCGGGATACAGGATCCCGGGATGACGTACCCCTTGACGCCCGGTGTGAAGTGCCCAGGCATGCCGGGCGTGAAAACAGGCTTCTCCTCCGCCGTCCAATAGCCCGGTGTGAAGTAAGCTGCTCGTCCAGGCGTCCAAGTTCCTGCTGTGGGTGGGTCGTAGCAGGGCGGAGTGCCAGGCACCACACTCGGCTCCGTGCAACTGCCTGCGATGAACTTCCCCGGCGTGAAGACAGGACTGTGGACGATGGTCTGGCACACCATCTTATGGGTTGCCGAGTTCACAGAGAGCTTTGCAGCCTCCAGCTCGTCCCACGCTGTGCGATTGCGCGCGAGGTCCTCGTTCCAGGCGGTCGCCAGCGCGTTCGTCTGCGCCTGTAGGCGCGCAGACTGAGCGGCGCGCTCCTGCTCCAGCTGAGAGGTCAGCAACTTCTGCGCGTCGTTCCAGCCAGCGAGGGAGGCCGCATACAACGCCTGCTGCGCCGCGTCGTCCGTCGCCGGCGGCGGGGGCGGCGCCGTCCTAGCTACGCCACCATCCGCGCGTGCGCTGCCAATCCTCGACTCTGATGTGCGCCTGGGCCCAACCATGGCGGCGGGTGGCGCCAGGGCGGCTGTCAGGCCGACGGTGGCGAGCGAAAAGGCTGAGAATGTGGGATAGGCGAATGCAGCGGAATCCATCTGGAGCATGCTGCGTCGGTGCCGCTGCATGGTCCCCTGCGCCGCTGAGGCACCCACCATTGCCACGTCGAGCAGCGAGCCATCATCCAGCAGCTCCACGATGTCGCCCTCCTCGAATGCGGGGAAGTGGAAGGAACAGCGGCGCAGGCGGTGCAGCGTGAGCGACCCTCCTGGAGTGACGACGGGGGAAGCGCAGCCGTCCTCCCCGTCGAAGTGGTGCTCGCTGCGCAGCTGCAGCCGACTGCGCTGGCCTGGCTGCGCGCTCGCGCCCAGTGCACGCGTGATCCGCAGGCTGAGGCGAGAGAGGTCCGCGGGCAGCCAGGAATCGTCGTTGCTCAGCTCCACGCGACCCTCTCCAGGCAGGCATGTCGTTTCGCATGCAGCGCTCACGGATGCAATGCGCAGCATGGAGCCAGACTGCATGGCGCGTGCTGGCAGGAGCAGGGCGAGTGTTGCGAGCTGCACCAGGTGCAGCATCGCCGACTCGTGTGCGGCCTCGCAGCTCAGCGCTTCGGCACAGCCGGCATCGCAGGTGGGGATGGCGCGTGAGAGGTGCGGCGGGGCGCCAGAAGCAGTGAGCTTCTCGAGGCACCGTGAGCGCACTCGCGAGGTTTGAGTGGGTTGAGTCTTGTCAACGCACCAGTGCAGCACCGCAGCGGAGGCTACATGTTTACTTCATCATTTCCCGTAAGTCCCACCCCACACCAACCCAGCTCACGCCTTCTTGTTTCCGCCCTTGGCAGCCTTCTCAGCCTTCTTCTCGGCCTTCTTGCCCACGTGGGCGGAGGTGCCCACCAGCCACTCGTTGGCCACCGGCGCAGGCGCCAGCGGCGCCTTGGCGGAGGAGGAGGCCGCCTTGGGCGTGAGCGCCTGGCCCGCGGCGCGCTTGTGGGCGGCGACGGGGACGCGGGCGGGAGACTTGGAGGGCGGGCCGGAAAGGAGGAAGTAGGCGGCCGCAGCGCCCGCGACAGCCAGCACCAGCACCGCAGAGCTGCCGTCCAGCCCCTGCTGAGCCTCAACCAGCTCCAGCGTGCGGTTGAAGAACGTGTCTCCGTGCTCCGCATCCCCCACGCCGTACAGCACCGTCAGCGCCACTGCAAAGTGCGAGAGTGAGGCTCAGAGCGGCGCAGAGACCCACTCCGCCCACCCCGGGCACGCGCCTTGGTACTTCACCGCGCCCAGACGCGGGCTCACCTGGAAGGCGTACGGCAGCGAGACCTCCTGGCCCGCGGCCACCTCCAGGCCAAAGGGCGCAACCGTCAAGTTCTGCAAGTACATGTAGCTGAACGCCTCCGGCAGGTTGATCGACCCAGCCACCACCGTCACGTTCAGCGGCCACGCGCCCCCGTTGCGCAGGCCCACCAGCACCGGCACCTGTGGGTTGCGCGTGAGCGCCCAGGTTCCAGGTGCCAGGCCGTGATGGTGCGCAGGGCAGACGTGCAGATGGGGCAATCACACGCTGCGCCACGCGCTCCTGGGCGCGGACTGGGCGCCAGGCACGTTGCGCGAGCGCGCGCGCTGCGACGGGCAACGCGCCTTCTCCCCCAGCGCAAAGACGTGCCCGGCGTGCTCAGGGAACACTGCCGTCACCGTCACACCCTCCCCGCGCCCGGGAATGTCCGTCAGCGGGTGCTTCGCCTTGCCTGCAGACGGAGGGAAGCGGCAGACGTCAGATCATCAGCGCGGAAGCTGGCAAGCACTGCGGGGTCCTCTTGCGCGCAGTCCTCGCGCTGGGCGCTGCACGCACCCGTCTTCACCGGCGCGCCCTGCTGCGCGATCGCGCCTGCAGCACAGCGCAGAACGAGCGTCCGTCAGCGCGGTTGCAAGCGGGAGCGTGCACAGGCGCCTGCACTCACCTCCACTCAACAAGAGCGTGGCCAACAGCGCCAGTCCCACCTTCGCCATGATTGCTTGGAGTTGGGCTATGACACGAGGCCTGCGGGGCCGTTGTCAATGCGGACAGAAGAGCGTCGAGCGTCCGGGCGGCGCCGCAGAAGAGCCGCAGACCGCGCAGGCGGGACTGGCAGGCAGCCCCGCCACGCTACAGCAAAGCGCCCCTCGCGCGCCCTATAGCGCCCGGCTCGGCGCGGGGCGAGGCTCGGGCGAGGCGCCTCGATGGCGGGCGGTGCGTGCTTGCCTCTCGTTCTGCAACACCAACACCTCTTGCTGACCTCCTGCCGCACCTGCCGCGCCCGCTGTGCGCAGGAGAGTACCCATGCGCCTACTACCGTGCGTGCCCAGCGCTGCAGCCGCCCGGAGCGGGTTGTCCGTGCGTCCGCCGGTGTGAATGGGCACTCACTTGTTCCGCAATGTCTGCGTCTGGCGCCCACAGAGACGGCCGTGCCTATCTGGTTGTCGTCCCTGCTCACCGGTGCGTTACGGCCCTCTTGTCTGGCGGCGAGGGCGAGTGGGGACCGGGCGCTGAGGAGGAGGAACCGGCAGCACTTTCCGTGCCCGGCGCCTCCTCGCGCCCCGCCGGCCGCTGCAGCTCCGGCAGCCGCGCCTGGCCAGCTGCCTCCACTGCCCACGCGGCTGGCGGGCCCTCGCGGAGCTGCCGGCCGGCTGCTGGGAGGGGCGGGGCCCGCGGGGCCTTCCCGGCTCTGGGCCTCCGCTACGCACCGCGCACCGCCCGCCTTGCCTGGCGGCCTACGCTCGCGCCCGGCCAATGCTGCAGCCAGTCGGCCCCGAGCACTGTGCAGCCCAGCGCCTCTTATGTCCCCAGTGGGCCCAGAAGCAGCGCATGCGTTGGCAGCACGTACTTCCCCTTCCCTGCTCCCGCGCCTCACACACGCACGCTGTCACGCCGCCACTGACGCCGTTGCCCTCTTGCAGCTATCGCAATCGTCATCATCGGCGTCTGGTGGGTTCTGCGCCAGCTGGGCCTGCCCAAGATCCGCGCGCGCCTGCATGATGGGTGGTGGGTGCTGGAGGTGTTCATGGCGATGTCCGTCTTCGCCGCGCTGGTGTACAGCGGCTTCTCGTTCATGGTGACGAGCGTGATGATGACCATGGTGGTGTTTTTCCGCCACCACTGCATGTGCGGCGCCCCGCTGGACGGTTTCAGCCACGTGGCGCACGCAAGCACCGAGCCAAAGAGCGACCCCAAGGAGGGCAAGGGCGAGACGGTGCCGCTGCTGGGCGGTGCGGCTGCGCCCAAGGCGCGCAGCGATGAGGACACGCGCTTCTACTGGATCGACAACGCGCGCTACTGGCTGGAGACGTGCGTGATCATGAAGCACACGATGGTGTACGTGGGCACGCTGTACACGTGGAACACGTGGTGGCAGCCGGGCCTCGCCTCCTTCTTCGAGTCTTTCATGATGCCCATGTTCTGCGCATGCTCCGGCTTCCTCTCCAAGGGCACGCCCCACGCGGAGCGATGCCTGCGCGTCGTCTTCCGCGCCTGGATCCCCTTCGTGATCATCAACCAGTTCTACAGCTGGTTCGACCAGGGCTTCTCCGGACTGTGGGTGGGCTACTCCAACATCCAGAACTGCCTGGAGGTGTCCTGGTTCCTCGCCTGCTGGATCCAGTGGCGCCTTATCTTGCCGTACGTCTGCTCGCTGCCCCCTTTTGCCGCCATCAGCACAGCCTACATCCTCTCTTGGTTCTCCGGCTACTGGTTCACCGCAGAGCCAACCTTCCACCAGGACGAGGTGCTGGGCTTCTTCCCCTTTGTGGTGACAGGCTACATGCTCCAGGTGAACGACATCAAGAAGCTGGACCAGGCGTGGATTCGCTGGTCCAGCGTCGTCGTCTTTAGCGCGCTGTTTGTGGGCATGATGCTGCTGGCCAAGCTCACCTTCGTGGACGGCAACATTGACGAGTACCACACCTACCACTTCAACATCTACAACTATTACTGGATGGTGCGCGAGTACAACCGCACCTACTACTACGCCTACACCTACGCCAACGACGACCCCGGCTACTGGGGCTTCTGGACGGTGCGCGCGTTCGGGCAGATCGTCAGCTGGACCTTTGGCATGCCTTTCTTTGGCATGGTGCCCCACACCAAGACCATCTACAGCGAGTGGGGCTGCAACACAATCTACCCCTACTGCCTCCAGGTCTTCTATCTGAAGCTGCTGGCCAACACGCTGCGCCTCTTCACCGGTGGCTCCATCATCCCGGTGCACGACATCTACAGCATGCCAATGTGGGCGGCCAACTTCGCGTCAATCCCCTTCGTCAACGCAGCCATGGCCTCGCGCTTCACGCGCAAGTGGACCTGCTTCATCTTCAACCCAACCTGGGCCATGAAGGTACTGGGCTTCTGCGCGCCGGACCAGTACATTGAGGACGAGGTGGGCGCGCCCACGCTAGCCACGCACGCAGTGTCCTTCACGGGGCTGTTCCTCATGACCAGCCTGATTCTGTACATGGGCGGCGGGGTTGGGTGCATCATGAACAGCCACGACTGCTCATGAGGCGGCGCCGCCGCATGCGCCAGCACGGGGCGACGCGCGCACAGGGGCGGGCAGTGCACGCCTGCAGGTTGGGAGGAGGAGGAAGGAGTGCGCGCGGGCGGCCGAGTACTCGAGGAAGTAGGGAGGCGCTGGTGGGCGCCTGGGACACATGATTCTGTATCGGTCTGTGAACACAGACAACACACACGTCATACGCGTCGTGTCTGGTCAGATGCTTAAATAGTGGGGCTGAGCGAAGCGAGCAGCCTCGCATGC
>Ga0208951_1000329_pt1 | contig 21576 bp, 11 predicted proteins | sample GreLakmeMI27MSRF_FD_187702 | JGI IMG/M metagenome (GOLD analysis project Ga0208951, IMG submission 187702) | Freshwater lentic microbial communities from great Laurentian Lakes, MI, USA - Great Lakes metaG MI27MSRF (SPAdes) | ecosystem: Environmental > Aquatic > Freshwater > Lake | place: Great...
CTCGGCTTCCAGGGTTGCTTCGCTGTTCAGCCTGCACGGGGGTGTGAGCGCCGTGGAGCGGCTCACCTTTCCGGACAGCGGCAAGTTCCGCGGGCTGGCGTTCGTGACGCTGGCCGACGAGGGCTCCTTCCACGCGTGCCTGGCGCTCAACGGCCTGGAGCTTGAGGAAGGCTTCACGCTGTCCGTGAAGCGCGCCAAGGCGCGCGCCGCGCTGGAGGCGCTGGCCGAGAGCGGCGTGACGGGGGACGGCGTGCAGACGCAGGCGGGGCCGCCGCGCAGCAAGCGAGCAAAGCTGGACCCGGCTGCGCTGCCGCTGGACGCCGCGTCGCGCACCGTGTACGTGGGCAACCTCTCGTACGACATCGACGAGGAGGCGCTCGCCGCAGCATTTCCGGGCCTGCAGGTGGAGTCGGTCGCCTGGGGCCTCGACAAAGCCACCGACGACTTCAAAGGGTACGCACACGTCTGCTTCGCCACGCAGGCGCACGCGGCGGATGCAGCAGCGAGGAACGGGGAGGAGCTGCTGGGGCGCCCCATGCGTGTGGCGCCCGAAGTGAAGCGCATTAAGCCTCGCCAGGCTGACGGCCAGCCGCCGGCCGAGGCTGCGGCGGCTGCACCCTTGGCTGGTGCGCGTCGCGAGGGCGCCATCCGCGCCTACGTCACCGGATTGCCGTACCACGCGGACGCCGAGGCGGTGGTGGCTGCACTCAAGGCTGCCTTTGGGCAGTGCGGCGCCAGGGGCGTGGTGGCGTGCAAGCTTGGTCGCGACGCGCAAGCCGGCGCTGCAGGCGCTGTGGGCGCCTTTCGAGGCTACGCGCACCTGGACTTCGAGAGCAGCGCGGCGCTGGACCAGGCTGTGCTGCTCAGCGGCGCGCAGGTGTTGCAAAGGAGCGTGAAAGTCAGCGTGGCGCAGGAGAAGCCCGGAAAGGGGCCCCCGGCCAAGCGAGCGCGGCCAAAGGGCGCCGCCGCTGTCAACTCGTGATAATGCATGAGTCACAAGCGTTGTTCGACCCGGAAACGGATGGGAGGTCCTGAAGCAAGCCTTCATCACTTGGTGCGAACGCGCAGCGAGGCGCTGCCGAACGACGGCTCGCGGCTGCTCAGCGGACTGCTGGCCCGCCTGGCGTGCCCCGAGGCTGACGAGCTGCAGGCCTGCGGGGACGGCGGCGTGGCGGGGGGACGAGCAGAAACGCCGCTGCTGCGCGCCCGCGCTGGCGAGGCGGACGCCGCTCTGGGCGCCGAAGATGCGCGCACCGAAGCATGCGCTGCGGCGGTTGCGGTGGTGCCTTGTCCGCATCGACGCAGCATCGGCTCGGGCGTGCAACTTCGCGCAGAAGGCGCTGCTCGAGGGTGGCTCACCGCAGCCGCGCGCGCGCCACTCCGCGCGGCAGCAGCAGCGGCGGCGAATCGGCCCAGGGGCGCAGGTGTGGGCTGTGGGGGTGCCGTGAGCGGGGCGCACCCACCACCAGCTGGCGCGAGCGTGGGGGGGAGCCAGCTGGCCTCCACCCTGCGACTGAGGGTCTGCAGGGAGTGGAGGAGCGCGTCTGCGGAGGGAGTTTTGGAAGAGAGGAGGGCGCAGGTTGCGGTGTGGCCGACGGTGGCTCCCAGGAGCGGGCCTCGCCTCGCCGACGACCTGCGCCCGCCGCGCCCGCCGCGCCCACGCATCTCCTCCCCGCCGCCCGCATCAGCCTGCTTGGCCGCCCTGGCGGCGGCGGCGGAGCGGGCCTTGAGCGCGTCGCGCGTCAGCACCCCGCCGCCGCAGCCGCCGCCGCCGCCGTCAGTGCGCGCCGTGTCGGCGCCCCCGGCCGTGCCCGGGCGCCCCGCCATTGCCACGTCATCGTGCACGCCCCACAGGCGGCGCACGTCCACGGCCGGATGCGCGGCGGGAGTGGGCACCTCGGGAGCCTCCGCAGTGCCCTCAGAGCCCGTGGGCCTCTCCGCGGCGCTCGTGCCGCGCTCCTCCTGGCGGCTGCACTCGCTGCCTGTGCTCTCTCTTGCGGACGCCTCCGAGTCGGTGGTGCCCACTTCGAAGCCGTCGCTGTCCACTCGGCGGCGGTGGCGGCAGCGACGCAGGGGCCCCGCGCACTGCACGGCGGCGCGCTGGGCAGCGGGCGCCGCCGCCGCCAGCTGGCGCTGCGCCGCCGCCAGCTGCGCCGCGCGCGCCGCCAGCTCCACGGCGGCGACCAGCGAGTCGACGGATGCCAGGGTGAGCCCCGCCGCAGGCAGCGGCGGCGCCGGCGCCCCCCCCTGCGCCTCGACAGCCTGCAGGCGCACCCACAGCGCGCGCATGCCCTCCGCCAAGGACGCAGCCTCGCTCTCCGCAGCAGCCGCCTCCTCCTCCGCCCGCAGCGCATCCGTCTGCGCCTGCACCGCGTCCGCTGCCGCCTCCTCAGTGGACGCGCGACCCATGCCAGCCACGCCGTCACGCGCCACAGAGGTGACGAAGGCGAGCTCCTGGCGTAGCCGTGCCACTGCGCTGCGCCGCTCCCGGATCTGCGCCTCCAGCTCAACCACGTGGCGCTCGGCGGAGCTGTGGCGCGCGGTGGCGTCATCCAGGTCGGCGACGACGCCCTGCGCGTCGCGAGCACGAGTGAATGGGCGCAGCGGCGTGAAAGGGTCCGCCTGCGGCTTCGGCGGGGGCAGATGCGGCGCCTTTGACGCCAATGCGGCGACCGCTGCGCGCGTTTTCAGGCTCGCAGCCAAATGCTCCTGCGCCGCATCGCGCGCCGCACAGGCTGCCTGCGCCGCGCGCGTAGCCAACTGGAGGTCGTCCTCTTTGGAGGCTATTTGCGCCGCAAAGCGACGGCGCTGTTCCTCCAACGCCGCATGCGCACGCGCAACCTGCGGCGCTGCCCTCAGCGCCTGGTGTGCGTCATGCACGCACGTCAAGCCACGCGCCTGGGTGCTGCACGCCTCTGAAGCCTGAAGAGCGGCCGCCTGGACTGCGTGCATCCCTTCAGCCTTACGCTCCAGCGCGGCTACATGCGCGGACTCCCGCTCGGCCAGCGCGCACGCGGCGCGTCGCTCGGACACCAGGCGATGCACCAGGTGCTGACGGCACTCCAGGGTGAGCTCTGCGGAGTGAGGGGGAACGTGAGCGGAGGAGACGAGAGGAGAGTGTGAGCACTGCGGAGGCACACCCAGTTGGCGACACTCCTCCGCGAGCGCCAACTCGTCCGCGTCGCCGGCTCTAAGCTGGCGCGCAGCAGCATCCGCCTCCTGATCGGGGGCGCCAGTGGTCAGCGCCCAAAGCCCCAGAGCCTTGCCTTCATCCCCCTCTGGCTGCCAGGCCCGCGCACCTGCGCAGCCTGCGCCTCCGCCTGCAGCTCCTGCAGCACGGAGGAGAGTTGTGCGACGGTCCTTTCGCGGCCAGCGACTGGGTGGGAGAGACGCGTCAGACGTCAACAGAGCGCCGCAGACTCGTCCAACGTCTTGACGTGCTGCACTGTGCGCTGCGGTGACGCGCCGGGCACGCACTGGCGTAGGCCACCTCGCTGAGCGCCTGGCGCACGCTGCTGAGCTGCGCCTGCGCTGCAGCGTCGGTGTCTGCGGGGCTCGCCTGGGGGCCGCCCGGCGCGCCACGGCCGCGCTGCGTGGCGGGCGAGGCGCCCCGCCCGCCGATGGGCGATGGCGAGGCGCGTGGGGGCGCGGCGGGGCTCTTGGGCGTCCCGACGCGGGGGAGTGAGTCACTCGGCACGTGAGGGGGCAGAGACTGACTGCAGGGTGTCGTCACGCACCGACCGAGGGCGCGCGGGACTCTGAGCGCCCGCGCGCGCAGGCGTCGTTGCCCGGGCGCGCGCGCTGTAGGGGCTGGCGCCAAGTGCAGCGCCGTGTGGGGAGCCTGGAGAGGGTGCAGCGACGGGTGCAGCGGGCGAGGGCGAGCGGGCAGCCTCTCGCGCCCGCGCAGCCCCAGAGGCCGTGGCGGGGCGCACGGAGGGAGAGGCGCCAGCGCGCATGGCGAGGCGGAGGGCAGGGTAGAGAGCGAAGAGCAACACAGAGGGTGCCCTGGCCTGATAGGAACCGGCGCTCCGGTATCGCCCAGCCGCGGTCTCGATTGCGCTTGCACGATTCAGGCGTAAGCGCATACACCCTTGACACTCTCTCTTCGCGACTCGCAGCGTTTGCATGCGTGCGGCATCATGGGATCGTGCGAATGTCGCAGATTCGTCGCCTTACGGCTTCTCATGGCCGTGTCTCTGACTCTGCGCGCATGCGCTCCTCGCGCGGCTGCGTGCGGGCGCGTATCTCGCGCTTCGCCGCAGCGTGTGCCCGCGCGCGCCAGCGCCCCGTGCACCCGCCTACACGCCCCGGTCCCGCGCGCCCAGCGGCCCGCCTATCGCGCCTCCGCCCTGTCAGTCACCGTCGCCGCGACGGCGTCAGATGAGACGCTGCTGGGGGGCGGCGAAGGCGGAGGAGGCGGCTCCAGCGGCAGCGGCGGAGGCGGTGGTGACGAGGGTGACGGCGGCGAAGAGCCCCTCCCGGAGGACAACGAGCCACTACTGACGCTGGCGGAGGCGCGTGACGGCTGTTGTTGAGTGCGCGACACATCGCTTTGTGTTCACTCACCGTTCCCCTGTTGCATTACCAGGCGCAGGGTCTCTCTGCAAAGGCGGACCTGGCGTTGCCCGCTGACATGGCGGCCTGCGCCGCGGAATCCGGTCTTCGTCTGAGCGCCCTGCAGTCCTATCTGGGCTACGCTAAGGCACGATAGCGTAACTCCCGCTCAACCCTCTTGCGCTGTCTAACCGCCCGCATTCCCATAGTCGCCCTTCCTGCGCGCACTGATGTCAAGCGCATGGCTGCGGGACCGGCTACTGGGCGACCCTCTTCTTTTGTGGAAGCTGGGATGTGAGCTGGGACTGGATTTCGGACTGGCCACCTTCACGGAGCTGCGCCGCCGCGGCGGAGACTTCTGGAGCGAGGCGGAGTTCTTCGCGGCTGACCTGGCAGTGGGCAGCGTGCTTGACGTGGCACTGGTGACGCTCATCGCCACTCCCGCCACGCTCGGCCGCTCGCCGGCTGTGCGCCAAGGCCTCCTGGGAGCACTGCAGCGCCTCCCTGCTGCGGCGCTGGGCTTTGCGCCGGCGGGGGTGCGCTACAGCAAGGCGCAGCGGGCGCTCAGCGTGCTGCTAAAGGGCACGCAGTATGGAGCTGTGGGGATGGCGTGCGGCCTCACCGGACAGGCCATGGCCAACACGGCTGCGCTCACGCGCCGCGCGCTGCGACCCAAGGCTGAGAACAAGTCCAAGCCGGAGGATGAGTACGAAGAGCTGATGCCCTCCATTCCCAGGACAGCCCTGCTGTGGGCCTCCTTCATGGCTGGCTCGGCCAACGTGCGCTACCAGCTCCTGGCAGGCCTGGACACGGCCGTGGGCGCCCTGCCAGTCTCTAAGCGCTACGTGGCTCTTCCAGCGCTGGTCACAGCCGCCGTGCGTTTTGCAAACAACATCGTGGGCGGGGAGCACTTTGCGCAGCAGGCGCGCTGGGCTTTAGTGCAGTGAACACGGGAGCTCCACCGCTAACAGTACCGTACGTGTGAATGTGTGATGACGTGATGAATGCCCCAGTAAGTTACAGAGTAACAGCTCAGAGGTGTACCGCGTGGCCGCGGAAGAAGGCGATGTCGTTGGCGGTGTCGTAGCCGTAGACGTAGCCGTGACCCCCCGTAGTGTTGTCCGCGAACATGCTGCTCACCATGAGCTGTTCCTCGTCGAAAGGCTGCTGCGTGGCTGGCGCCTGGGTGCCCGGAAACTGAGTCGCAACCACGTCACCGCAATCCTCCTCATCATCATCCTGCTGCACCGCCGCGCCGGCGGGGGGCGCATCCTCCTGCTCCTCCTCTTCCTCCGGCGCATCATCGTGCACCTCGTCCTCGAATACAGCCTCCTCCTCCTCCTCCTCCTGCCGCTGTGCGGCGGCGGCGGGCTGCTTTGCGGCGGCGGGCGCCTTGAGGAGCTTGTCGCCCTGGATGCGGTCCAGCTTGGCGTACACCTTGCGCCAGTGGGGGTCCGCCAGCGTGAAGAAGTCGCAGTCCGGCGCAGCCTTTTTGGGCCTCTTGGACGCGGGCGCCTTGGCGACGCCAGGCTGGGCCGCCGTGGGGGCCTTGCGCTTTGGGGGCGGGGGCGGAGGCAGGCCGCCCAGCTGCGCGTAGACCTTTGACCAGTACGGGTCGCACGCGGTGAAGAAGTTGGCGTCGTCCGGCGCCGCCAGCGCGCCCCGCTGGCGGGAGGGCCGCCCCGCCGTCGCAGCCGCAGCCGCAGCCCGCCCCTGCTTCTTTGCCGCGTCGCCAGGGGCCGCCTGCTTGCGGGCCGGCGCCGCGGCCGCGGCGGCGGCGGCAGCCAGCGGCGCGGCGTCGGGCATGGGGCGCCCCAGCTTCTCGTAGGTGCGCTTCCAGTACGGGTCGTGGCTCACGTAGCTGAACGTTGCTGGAAGAGTGCCCGCCGCGCGAGTGCTGCGCGGCGCATCCGTCGCAACGGGCGCAGACGCAGACTGACGCCGAGCCTGCTGCGGCGGCGCGGCAGGCGCGGGCGCCTTGGGGATGGGCGTCGCAGCCTTCGCGGCGCGCGGGGTGGGGGGGTTGGCGGCGCGCGGCGGCGGCGCAGCTTCTTCCTCCTCCTGCTCCTCGTCGTGCTCGTGCTCGGGAAGTGCGGCCGGGCAATCCTCCTCAGAGTCGGCGGCGGCGGCGGCGGCGAGGGCGGCGTCCGCGGGCTGCTGCTGCGCGCGCGGCGCGGGCGCGAGGAGCGGCGAGGTGGCGGGCTCCGAGTGGGTCAACCCGCCGGCGTGGGTGACGGGCTCAGTCTCGGGCGCGCACGCCAGGCCAGGGAAGGGGGGCGCAGTCACCTCCTGAGTCTGCTCGCAGCGCTGCGGCGCAGGCGGCGGCGGCGCAGGCACGGCGGCGCTGGAGCGCCGGGGGGCCGCCTGCGCGTTGAGGGAGGCGCGGAGGGGGGCCAGCGCCGGGGGCGGCCGGGCAGCGACAGACGGCCCCTTGGCCACTGCCGGCAGCGTCACAGCCGGCGTGGGCTCAGCAACCAACAACACCCCGCCGCAACGGCTGCAGCCGTCCAGGCTGCGGCGCGGAAAGGCGAGGAAAGGCGTCAGCGCGGCGTGCCGGCGCGGGCTGCCGAGCCGGGGTTCAAACATGGTTTGAAAAAAGGGAGGCGCGTGCGTGCGCCAGCAGCTGCACGGGCACGCACTCGTAGCCACACCAGTCGCAGCCCTTGAGGATGAACTGGCTGCCCACGGGCGAGCACAGGGGCGAGTCGGGCAGGCCATCCGCGTTTGCGCTGCGCGAGCGTGGGCGCGCTCAGCAATGACATCACGCGCGGCTGCGACACAAGCCACGCACCCGTGCAGCGGCGCCAGCGGCGCGCGGCAGCTGTGCGAGGTGCAGTTGCTGCGGAGGGAGGAGGCGCGAGCGTCAGCGGAGAGCACGGGTGAACCAGCCACGGGGCGCACGTCGTGCCGCACTGCCCGCAGGGCAGGTTCCACTGCATCATGGCTGTGACACGGAGCAGCCGGGCGTGAGAACTGGAGGGAATCGAACACGAGTACACGACAACACGTTTCAAGTCGAACACGTTTCGTCGAAGGTCGCTCGTCGTCAAAGGCACGCTGCAGCGCATATCATCAGACGCGTGCGAACGACAACTTAGTCACCAGTTTCAATCTATGTACTACGTCGTACGTCGATTCCACCGGCTCCGCCGGCCACGCCCAGTGCACCGTGCCAACGAAGCCTTCACACGTGCGGCCTCGCCTCGCGTTCACGAGAGTGCTGCACCTCCATCAGCTTCGCTGCCACGGCGGCGGCGATGTGCTCGCCCCAGCGTGCATAGCCCTCGCAGTTGGGGTGCACCCCGTCGCTACTGAGCAGGTGTATCGCCTCTCGGGATGAGATGGTGGGCGCCGTCACAAATACAACGCCGCGGCATGCCTCGGCTAACAAGCGCTTCTCATCGTCCCACCGCGCTGCAGCCGCCACCGCCAGCTGATGCAGCGGCGATGGAAAGCGCTGCACCATTTGCATCGGCAGAGCGGGGAGAACAAGCAACGTTTGAGGGCCCGTGAGCGCACGGATGTCGGCCAACAACGTCTGTAGGTTGTCGCGGAATGCGCCGGGGGTTGCACCGCGAGGAAGGCGCTTGAAGTCGTTGAGGCCGCATAGTAACACGACCACCGCAGGCTTGGATGTCGCTGTTTCTGCGTCCAGGCGCAGCGCAGGCAACAGTACCTTGCGCATCGCGTCGATGTCGGCGCCAGTCTCGCCATAGGCGCGCCAGGAGATGTGCGCGCCCAGTTTCTCGGCGAGGGCCGACGCAAAGCGAGCGGGGAGTCTGGGAGAGCTTGCCACGTCGCCTCCGACGCCAGATACTAGGGAGTCGCCCAGGACGAGCACTCTCAGCTGCGGTGCGGCGCGCGGAGCGCAAGGTGCGGCTGCTTGAGGCGAGGAGTCTACTCGCCGCGATGTGAAAGGTGCCCAGGGCGCTGCGACTCTGTGCGCGCTCCACCAACGCGCTGCGGCCTCCCGCGTCTTCGCGTCAACAAGCGGCACGCAGATGCCGTGGTGAGGACCCTCTGCGTCTGCCGGCGTGACGTAGGACGCTGCCAGGAAGGCACACTGTGCTGAAATGAGAGTGCAAGAGCCTGCGACAGCCCGCGCGACTACACGGCTCATGACTGCAGAAGCGTTGAGTGAGCCGCCCAAAGCAGACGCGCAGATACTGCCGCTCACTGAAGCAGAGGACGCGGAGTCGCAGCCAGGAGCAAACAGTGCAGAACTGTTCGACTCAAAAATGTCGAACGACGTACGACGAAAGGACGAATTTGAGGTCAGCCGAGTCGCCGCCGCGTGCTGGTTCCCTACGAGCGCCTCCGCCTAGACTCTTTCTTCGGAGTTGCTCCGCGCCCGCACTCAGCGCTCCCACCGCGCGCCACTGCTTGCCCGCCTCTGCGCACCTCAGCGCATATCGCCGCCCGCGCTGCAGCTGCGCAGATGCAGCGTGAGGCGGAGCTGTGCGTGGAAACCGCTGGCGACAGGCTAAGCGCGCAAAGCGCGCCGGTTGTTCCGCGCGAAACCGATGCAGCCGTCCAGGGCACCTTGTCGGCCACAAGCACGGTGCGAGCTCGCCACTATGTTAGGCACTCGGCTGGCCGTGAAAGTGCCGCCTTTGGCGCGGCGTTGGCAGCGGAAGTGCACATTGTTCTCTGAGCGCTGTTGGCTCCAACTGACTCTCACTGACTCGCTGCTTTGCAGCCCCTGCCCCAGTGCGCAGCCTCGAGCCGCTGGCCGCGGCGCGCGCGCGTGCCGACGGCCGTGGCGGACTGCCAAGCGGTGGCAGCTCCCTGTTCTACCGCGGGCGCGATGTTGGGCCCCCGCTCCCGCCCCCGCCGCAGCGCCGGCAAGAACGCCGGCTCTCGCCGCACCTCCGACTACCGCGGCGTGAGCTTCCACAAGCCGAGCGCCAAGTGGCGGGTGCGCATCAAGGTTGGCAGCTCAGAGGTGCGCCTGGGCTACTTCGCCACCGAGCTGCAGGCTGCGCAGCGCTACGACGAGGCGGCGCGCGTGTATCACGGGCAGGACGCGTGGCTCAACTTCGGCGCAAACGGCGTGTGCGCTCCCTTAGTGCCCGGGGGGGCAACCCACAAGGCAGCCGCCTGCGAGCCCGCCGCCGCCACCCGCCGCGCCGCACAGCCGCGCAAGCGCGCGCCCAAGGCGCAGCCGCGCGGCAGCGTCAGCCCCGGCGCATCACCAGAGCGCGCCGCCACCGAGGAGGCAGCCGCAGCAACCACCGCCGTCGCTGCGTATAGCAGTGACTACGACAGCGTCAACCGCGCATCGCCGCCAAAGGCCGTGGATGGCGATGATGGGGCTGAGCGCGCGCGGGAGAGCCTGCTGGCCGCACAGCTGCTCTTTTGCCTTGCGGCTGACTCCAAGGTCTAGAGGAAAGGAAGACGCTAGATGGGGCCTCTGGAGAGGCTCTATTCACCCGCCCACCGCCACAGACGCACCATGCGCACGCGCGGTGATATACAGATATACGACGCACGCACTAACAGCAAGTTGGCGGTAGGAGTAGCTAGTAGTAGGTCGATGCACGCGTCGACCCGGTCGACGTCTCGACGTGTCAACGACCGCGACCGAACGAAACACACGACCGCGACCACTTTCTCGCCCTCGCTCACCTCATGCTTGCCGTGACATTGCCCGCGGCGCGCTCCGTGCGCCCGCAGGCGCCGCGTCAGCGCGGCACAGTCTGCTGCGCTGCGCCGCCAGAAGAGCCCCTGCAGTCCAGCAGGCGCGTCTCCTGCAGCACCGCCCTCCGCCCTCCGCCGCCGCTGACGCGGTGCCGCCCAACAGACGAGTGGCGCTAGCGCTGGCTCCGCTGGCTTTGGTCTCGCTTGCTGGGCGCCCCTCCCTCGCAGCGGTCACTGCACCCGACCGCGCAAAGTACGAGTACATGCCCGCGCTGGAGAAGTCAGACTTCGGAAAGGTGCGGCGCGTCTTTCAGAGCGCGGCCCTGGCTCTGTCCAAGGCGCACACAGCAGAGTGCACACCCTGACGCCTTCTCCCTGCTCCCGCCTCTCCGGCGCGCTTCAGCCCCGCATCACCTACCCAGACTTCACGCTGACGCCCTCCGGGCTGCAGTACAAGGCGCGCGCGTGAGGCACTGTCGTGGAGAAGGAGCGCGCGCTGACACGCGCACTCGCGTGTGCTGTGTGACGCAGGACTTGAAAGAGGGCACCGGCGCGGTGCCAAAGTCCGGCTCGCGCGTCGCCGTGGACTGGGACGGCTATACCATTGGGTACGTGGAAGCGCTTCCTGCAGTGTCTACCCTCACGCTCCCTCCTCCCTTCACGCTCCTGTTTGCTTTTACAGCTACTACGGCCGCCCCTTCCAGGCGCGCAACAAGGCCAAGGGTGGCGCCTTCTCCAGCGAGAGCAACGAGTATTTGCGCTTCAAGGTTGGCGACGGAACAGTCATCGGCGCCTTTGACGAGGCTGTGCGGGGAATGCGGGTAGGGGGCGTCCGCCGCGTCGTGATCGGTCCAGGGCCGCTCTTTTACCCGAGCAAGGGGGCGCGCAAGCTGCTGCCGCAGCCCAGCACGTTCAGCGGTGAACGTGCGTTGTACTTTGTACTAGAGAACCAGGGCCTCATTGACAAGACGCTGCTGTTCGACCTGGAGCTCAAATACGTGGAATGACGACACAGATTTGTGCGCCACGCGCAGGCCTGGGGTGGAGCACTTTGACCCAAAGGGCGCACTCGCTCGCACTGCTGTCGATCGAACAGGGGCGTGTTGCCGTGTTCGATCGAGAGTCTCACATTCCCTGTCTGCTCCGTGTATCGCGTCATCACCATGGCATCTGAAAGGCGCCCGTGAGGCTCGCTGTCACACGCAGAGACGCTCGCAGTAGATGGCGGCTCGCTTTGCCGCATCTCCCTTCGCACACAACGGCCCCGTGGCGCTGGCGCTGTCTCCGTCGCTGTGCTTTGCGTTGGCTGTGTCCGGCGGCGCCGGGCAGAGCTGCGCGGCGGTAGGCTGCGCGCTCGCCTATTGCTGCGACCTGCTGCGCGCGCCGGAGGCCACGCTGGGCATCGTGTGGTGCACGGTGGTTGCGCTGTACCTGTGCCTGTTGTTAGGAGGCGGCGCGGGCGGGGCGGCGGCGGTGCCTCAGCTGCTGGAAGTGCTCCAGCTGTGCTGCCTTGGCCAAACACTGTTCCTGGGCGGCGTCTGGGCCACGCTGCAGGCGCGTGCGTGCAGCGAGCTCTGTGGCGGGCCACTGCGTTTGCCCTCTGACGCCCTCTCCCACCAGTTCCGCTTCCTGCAGTTCCACTCGCCGGGCGTGGTGCTCGCTGCCGAGCGCCTGCTGCTGGCCGCTGCGCCTCTGAGCGGCGGCGCGGTGGGCGGCTGGGCGCTGTGCCGCGCCGTGGGCCCCGCGTCGGCGCCTTTTGCCCTCTCCGCGTACCTCACGGCGCTCTACTTTGCGCTCGCTCTGCCGCGCCGCTCCTCCTTCTGCACAGCCTCTCCCGCGCGCCGCACCTCCGCCTCCGCCTCCACCTCCGCAAGCGCAGCCACGGCCAGCGACGCCGCGGCCATGGCGCCTCGAGACGCGGCGCTGCAGGCCCTGGCGACAGTCGCCACGCCTATGGCCCTCTACGCGGCCCTGCACCTGGGGGCGCTGCGCTCTCCGTCCACCTGGTCATGGGCCGCGCTGCGCGACCACGGTTGTTCGCTGCTGCTGCTAGCGTCGGCACCTGTGTTGGCAACGACGCTCGCGGACAGCGCATTCCACGCGCTGTGGTGGCTGCCCGGCGAGCCCGGGGGGGTGGCCGTGAGCGCTGGGGCAGCTGCGTCGCTGACTGCGTTCGCGCTTGGGTTTGAGGGCCGCGTGCTGCTTCGCGACGCCGCCCCATACCTCCGGGCCGCCCCGCCCTGGGACGTGGCGCTCGTCACGCTCTCCGTGCTCTGCTGCGCCTGGCTGGCCGCGGCGCTGTGGACAGCCGGCCCCGCAAAAGCAGCCGCGCTGGCCCCCGCCCGCGCGGCGGCCACGCTCGCAGCCTTGGCCGCAGCCCTGGCGCTCGGAATGCCCCTCTGGATGGCGCCGCTGCCTCCCCTGGCCGCCCTAGGGGCGCTGCACTTCCTGGCGTCGCTGTCGCGCGCGGGTGCGGCCGGGGCTGGGGGCCACTACGCTCTGGCCGCAGCCACCACCCTCTGCTGCGTCTCCTGGTTCCTGCGCACGCACTTCATGCGCCTGGACGAGACGCTCGCGGGCGGCATGCTCGCCCTCACTTCCCTCTGCCACGGCCTGCTGCTCGCATGTGCGCTCGCTCTGGCTGCTCCCGGACTCGCTCTGCCCGCGTCGCTGCGCGGGCGCCACAGCCCCGGTGCGGCGGCGCTGCTCACCGCCCATGCGGTGGTGATGATCACCTTGGAAGCGGTGCTCGTCCAAGAGGATGCGGGCGCCCCAGCGTCGGGCATCTACCCCATCTGGCTCTTCGTGGGCACATCCTGTGGTGCGCTTGCGCTTGTGCACGCTCTGAGACAGCGCAAGCGCCTGCCGCGCGCCGCCGCCTGGGCGGTGGCTGTGCTGCACGCTGCCAAGGCGCCCCTGTTGCTCACGCCCCGGGCCGCCGCGCTGCCGCGCGCTGTTGCGCTGCTGGCGGCCGCATCGGCGCCGTTCGCGCTGTTTCCGCGGCGGGGCGGCGCGGCGGGGATGCTGTCTGGGTGGCGAGGGCTTGCGCACTGCGCCGCCTTTGTCGCTGCGCTGCTTCACGCGCGCTTCCTGCTCTTCGACGCGCTGTTTGCTCTCACCGGGCGCAGGCCCTCTGATGCGCTGCTGTGCGCCGCGTTCCTGATGATGGGCGGGCTCTTCCTCGCCTCCCTCGCCGCTAGACACTACCCAGCCTCCACGCTGCCCGCGCGCTGTGCGCTGCTCATGCTCACCGCGGGTCTGGGTCTCCTGCTGCTGCGCCCCCCCTTGCCCTGGAAGGGCGACACCGGTGGGTGGTTCTATGACGCGGAGCACGTGCCAGACCCAGAGCCCGACGACGCCGGAATGTACGGCGCTGCGCAGCGCCACCGCCTCGCAAAGTCGGACGGTGCGCCCGCCTGGGCGCTCATCCTGGCGGCGGCGGCGGCGGCGGTGGCGCTGGTTGGGCGGGGCGCTGGGCGTAGCAACTGCGTCGGGGGCGGCAGCGGAGCGGGGGCGGATTTTGCGTCAGCTTGCGCCGGGGGGGCGTTCGGAGTGTATGTTGCGTCAGAGTATCTGCCCGCGGATGGAATGCTCGTGGGGGCGTGCGCGTGCGCGTGCGCATGCAGCGCGTTGGGTGTTGTGAGAGCCACGCACGGGCGCTCAAAAGCACTCCCGGCCTTGCTGCTCGCGCAGGTTGCCACGCTGCCGCTGGCGCTGACGCGCGTCTACGGCGATGCGCTGGCGGCGCTGATGGGCGGCTCAGAGGCCGCAGCGCCCAGCGCAGAGGCAAGGGCCGAGCAGAGGGACGCAACCGCCGCTCTGTGCGCAGTTCACGCGGCGCTGGCGGTGGCGCTCGCCTTCTCCGCGCACCTGCGCTTCGCGGGAGCCACGCAGCGGCCCCGCGCGCGGCGCAGCGAGGCCACCGTGGCGGCCCTTGCACACGACCCGTTCTCGCAGTGGCTGGCCACCCGCGTGCCCGCCGCCGCGCAGCCGCTGGCGCCCCCGCTGGCGCGCCTGGCGGTGGTGGGCGACGCGGCCAGCTGGCTCGCCTTCGGGCTGTGCTGTGCGCTCCACGGCGCCGTGGGCGCTCCCGACACCGCGCTTCTGCTTCTCGCGCCGCCGCTGCTGCTGCTCAACCGCCCGCCACGGCGGCACTCGCCCACGGCGCAGTACGCGCCCGTTGCGGCCGCCATGTGGGCGGTGCTGAGCCTGAAGAGCGTGGCGGCGGCGGTGCAGGCGCTGGGGTTGAGCGGAGGTGCCGCCCTTGAAGCGCCCCTCTGGTTCCTCCTCGCAAACGGGGCCGCCCTCGCAGCCACGGCGCCCAGCTGCGCGCTGTTCGTGCGCTTCCTGGCGGGCGCGGCGCGGCCTCACGACGGGATGCTGCTGGCAGCGACGCCCGCGCCCGCCATGAGCGTGCTGCTCACCAGCCTACCGCCGCTGCGCCTCCTGTCGCTGCTGGCACTCGCCGCAGGCGTCACGCAGCAGGTGGCTCAAGGGCGAAGGCGCGCTGCCAACGCACGAGCGCTGTGAGATACGAATCTCTGTGTTGTGTTTGCTACAGCTTGAGCTATGATGCGCGCCCTCAGCACGCGGGGGCGTGGCGCAGCCTTTAAAATGGCAGCCCCATCTTGCGCATCTTCTCTATGAGCGTTGGCTCGCGGCTGGGCGGCGCGTCTAGCGGCACGAACCGGTACTCGCTGATCGTCCCCGGCTCCTTGCCTGGCGCAGCAGGCTTGATCTGCAAGCAAATGGTGTCGCCCAGCGACAGCGACTGCCCCTTCTGCGACAGCGCGCGCCAGTTGGTCTGCCCGCTGCCGCTGCGCTTGATGGCTGGGATGCTGGGGCTCTTGTCGGCGCGCATTGAGCGCACAAAGGCGCGCACCGACTCCGGGTCCACCGTGATGCACATCTGCTTGCGCGAAATGGTGGCCGCCTTGATTTGGCCCAGACCGCGGCCGATGACGTTGTCGCCTGGATAGACTAGGATCTCGTCGCCAGTCGCATCCTCCATCAGCTTATACACGGGCGCGGGCGGCGGCCCGGACTCGTCCAGCAGCTGCCCCATGTTGAGCTCCTCTGCGATGAGCGCGGCGGCATTGCGTACCTTTGCGCCGCCGGTGCGCAGCTCGTCAATCTCCTTTTCGAGTCTGAAGATTGCGGACTCGTAGCACTCCTCGGACAGCTCTCCGTTGGCTTGCCGCAGCCTGAGGTCCTCGAAGTTGAAGGGCACGCCGTGGTCAGCCTCCTTCATGAGGAAGGTTTCCACAGCTGTGCGCTGCCCAGTGTCCTCAAACTTCTCGGCGGCAAACTCCTGGGAGAGCACCTGGCCGATGACGTCCGTCAGCGACACTGCGATCATGGCCACCACGAAGGCGCTGATGATGGCTGAGAGGGCGGTGAAGGCGTCCGGGCGGCCCAGCACCCCATCCACCCCAAACTCCACACGCACGCTCTGCCAGCGCCGCTCCGTCCACACGCTGTCGAACAGGTAGTCCTGAGAGCTCAGCAGCGAGCCCATGTAGCTGGTGGAGGAGGGCGCGCCGAACCAGGTGCCGGGCACGGAGACGGGCACCACGGAAACGACTGCAGTGGTGTTGAAGTTGACCGGGCTGGTCGTGCGGAAGTTGCTCACGTGCACCCTCACCCGAAGCACCAGCCCCGTGGTGCGGTAGGGCGGCCATTCGGTCGCGCTGTTGGTGTTGATGCCATACTGTGACACGTTTGAGAGCCCCCGGCCGCCGCTGTTGGCGTTGCCATCGTCCAGCGACACGCCCGCGGCATCCAACAGGTCCTGCAGCTGCAGCTCCATGACGCCCCCCGTGAACACGTAGGCGGCGCCCAGCGAGGCGCCCTTGCTGTCCACCAGCGACAGCGACGAAAAGTTGCCCACGGTGCCCCAGCTGGTTGTGAACACGGGCTTGAGCGTCACGCTCACGCTCTCCGCGCCGTAGATGTACGCGTTGGCGTAAGAGGTTACCCTTGTGGAGCAATTGGACGGAAAGGTGAGCAACTGCACGCTGTAGTTGTTCCCCAGCTCCGAGTCGTACTCCGGGTCCAGCAGCGTGCCGCCCGCAGCGCACACGCCTGCAGGCGTCAACGTGCACAGGTCGTCGCAGTCCCGCCGAAAGGTCTGCTGCACGAAATTGGTGTGCACCGTCAACGCCTCCGGCGTCGCCCAGCTGAACTCTGTCGAACGCAGGTGCGCCACGCACTGCGGAGACTGCCACTCCAGACCCGGACCGAAGTCCCAGTGCACTGCACTGCTGCTGTTGCAGTAGGCTGGCTCGCGGCCAGACTGCATCGCCGCGTACAGCAAAGCCTGCTGCACCGTGCTGTTATACCCCCCAACGCTGCTCAGCACCGACAGGCCCGGCTGCGCGCACGTGTGAGTGAGACGGTGGGAGCAGCAAAAGCAAGAGGAGCGCACCACTTCTGTTGCCATGTATGCGTGGCCCAGGATGATGTAGAACAGCGCATACAGAAAGCTCAGCACAGTGCAAGTCTGTGCGGGAGCGTGAGGGCGCGCGGGTGCTACAATAGAAACAGGTTGCAGCGAGCGACAAAACGCAAAGCGCAGTGCCGTTGCGAGGCAAGGCCACACGCCTGGTGCACAGTGATCAGCTTCGGGTCGTGTATCCGAACCATCTGCACGCGGCGGAGCCTCAGGCGCTGTCCGTGGAGCGCCAAGGGAGCCCAACCTCTCGGCGCGCGGTGCATGCGCCTTTCCGCAGCCTTCGCAGTCCTCGCACCTTCACTGTTCTGTAGACCATCAGGTTCTGCAGCACGAGTGCCAGCCCCGTCTTTTCCTCCACCGCAGCCATGGCGTGCCGCTCAGAGCAGAGCGAGCTTGCGACTAGTGTAGAGCGCCTGCCTCAGCCGCCTCGCAGGCGCCACATTGCGGCCTCTGGGGCACAGCTGGGGTGGGGCGCAGTGGTAGCGGAGGGTACGAGAGTGGCGCGCAGGCGGCCGCCCGGCCGGGTGGTGGTGCGCGGGTCAGTGGTCTGCACGCGGGACTGCCTGCTGAGTGTGTGCTTTGTTCTGGGCTCTGGACGTCAAGGGGCTCGACACGCGTCGCTCCTGATACACAAAAGAAAGAAGAAAGTGCGCAGGCTCCTGAGAGAGCCAGAGCCAACCTCGCTGAGCAGTGCGGGGGCCCGCAGCTGCGCTGCCCCAACCTCGAAGCAGGGAGGATCGCTGCCGCCTCACACCGCGGCGCGCATCTCGGCGAGCGCATTGACGGTGGTGCTGCTGATGGCTGACTCTGACGCGTTGGGGAGGTAGTAGTACTTGCCGCGCGCCTTGTCTGCAAACTCCTTTGCAAAGCCGGTGCTGAGGAACTTGTTCTCCGTGTCAATCACCAGCAGCTGCAGCCCCGCGGCGCCCAGCTTGGCCGCAACCTCCAGCACTTCGTCCTTGAGCTCCTGCGCAGTCGCCTTGGGCTTGTCCGGGTCCAGCGTCTCGCCAGGCTCCAGCTGAGACTTGGCCAGAGGCACGTTGGCGCGCCCGTCGGTGAGGCAGACGCACATGACGCGCCCAACCTCGCCGCCCTTGATGGCCTGCAGGCCCACCCGCACGGCGGTGGACAGGCCGTGCGCCAGCGGGCTGCCGCCGCCGCAGGGCAGCCGGTCCAGCCGGTTCTTGGCCTGCGTGATGCTGCGGCTGGGCGGCAGCAGCACCTCGGCGGCGTCGCCGCGGAAGGGGATGATGCACACCTGGTCGCGGTTGGTGTACGACTCGTTGAGCAGACGCAGCGCTGCGCCCTTCACAGCCGTCATGCGGTTCAGCGCCATGCTGCCAGACGCATCCACCAGGAAGATGACCAGCGCGCCAGCCTTGCGCGCAAGCTTTTTGGCACGCATGTCGCCCGTCTCCACAAAAACAGGACGGTCAGCCTTACCAGCAGCGGTGTTGCGCTCGCGCCGAGCACGCTGGTACGGCGCAGCTGCGCGCAGCGTGGCATCCACAGCCAGCTTGGTGACTTTGCCCTTGGGCATCATGGGCTTGATGTAGCGCCCGCGGTCGTCGCTGTAGATCAAGTTCTTGGCGCGCCCGCTCTTGCCCTGGTTTCGGTTGGTCATCTGCGCAAACTGCATGACTGAGGGATCCATGATGACACCCTCCGGGTCAAACACAAACTCCTCGGGGATGGGTGGCTCCTCATCCTCTTTGTCCTCGTCCTCCTCCTCCTCCTCCTCCTCCTCCTCGTCCTTCTCATCCTCCGCGTTGTCCTGCGGCGGCGGCGGCGGCGGCGGCGGCGGCGGCGGCTGCTGATCCTCGGGAGGGGGGGGCATGTCCGGGAACTCTGCGCGCGGCACAATGACCAGCTCAACAGCCTTACGCAGGTCATCCTTGCTCACCTTCTCGCGCCCGTCCAGCGCCGCCAGCGCGCGCGCAACCTTGACGGCGTACAGTTCCGCACGGTGTCCCTTGACGCTACCGCGCATCGCCTCCTGCACGAGGTAGCCAATCTGTTCTGCGCTGATGGTGACGTCCTTGATCCACTCCCGGGCAAACAAGATGGTCGCCTTGGCGCCCTCGGTGTCGTCGCGAGCATCCTCCACGGACTTTGCGGCGGACTCTTGGTACGAGGTGGCCGCGTCCACCGCCAGTACTCGGTCCTGGAATGAGAGCGTCTGGTCCGCGCAGAGGCTGAGCGCGATGCGGTCCAGCAGGTGCTGCCGCAGGGCGCCCTCCTCCGGGTTGTAGGTTGCGATGAGCAGCGGGCGGCAGGGGTGCCTCACCGACAACCCCTCCCGCTCAACCGTGTTCACCCCCTCCGCCAGCACCGACAGCAGCAGGTTGGTAACCCCCTCATCCAGCAGGTTCACCTCGTCCACGTAGAGCACACCCCGATGCGCCTGCGCCAACAGGCCCGGCTGGAAAACAGTCTTTCCGGATGCCATGCTGGCCTCAATGTCGACCGTACCCACCAGTCGGTCCTCAGTCACGCCCAGCGGGATCTGCACAAAGGGGGCGCTGCGCACGCGGGTGGCCACCTTGCCGTCCTTGTCGCGCGTGGAGTTCAGCTTCTCAAAGAGCCCTTCCTCCCACTCGCGCTCGTTGTCGGGGTCAGCGTTGCAGTAGCTCCCCTCAACGACCTCGATGGGAGGCAGCAGCGCATGGAGGCCGCGCGCCATGATTGACTTTGCGGTGCCTCTGCGCCCCGAAATGGCTATCCCACCCAGCTCCGGGTCAACGCCCCCGAGAAGCAGCGCGCTCTTGATCTGCTCCTGCCCCACCACGGCGGAGAGCGGGAAGGCTGAGCGCACGGAGGCTGGAGCGTCGATGTCGGAGGCAGCGGCAGCGGCGGCCTCTGCTGCCCGAGCGCGGTCCTCAGCCGTCAAGGGCGCAGCGGCGACCGCGGCGCGAGGCGCGGCGGCGCGCGGCGCGCATCGCAGGCGGGACGCCAGGCGGGGCTGAGGCTGGGGTGCAGGCGGGGCTGGGCGGCTGGAAAAGGGGGCGTGAGTCCGGAGGGTTTAGCCACGAGCGAGCGAGGGCAGCGGGGTGCCCACTCAAGGACAGCCTGCGCAAAGGCGGCACACGCACCGCAGCTGCTGGCTCAGCGCGGAGGAGCTGCGCCTGCGTGCGCGCAGAGGGGCGGTGAGCGGCGGCGACACACGGGGGCTCTACGTGCCGTGCGTGCAGCGCTGGGCTCACGCGCCTGCCCAGGAGCGCCGGCGAAGCACCACTTGCGCCTGTATACGGGAGAGGCGCGGGTTGAGCGCCCAGGGGCGCACAGGCGGTGCAGCAGCGGCGCAGATATCGCAGGCAGGGCGCGATCAACGCACCCCAGGCTCCGCTGGCGTGCGCTTTCATAGCCCCCAACTTACAGCGGCCCACTCGCGCTTATACTGCGGCCTGCAGGCGAGACGCCACGAGCACGCTCGGCGGCGGGGCGAGAGATCGATCAGTTGATGACGTGGCAAATCGTGCGAAATGCCGGCAGAGCACGTCCCGCTGTCGTGTCTGTGGGGCTATGGGCGATGGCGGCGACGGGCGGCTGGGAGGAGCAAGCGCAACGTGTGTGCCGCCACCGTCACGTCCAGTGGTATCGGAGAGCGCCAAGCACGCCTACGCCTTCGCGCTCTGCTGCCTGGACGGTCGCGGCGTGGCCAGGGACGTGGGGCGTGCGGTGGCGCTGCTGGAGCAGGCGGCGGAAGGGGGGTTGGGTGTGGCACAGCTCAGACTGGCGCTCACGCTCGCAAGTGGCGAGTCTGCGGGCACGCACACGCGCGACGTGGTGCACTGGTTGGAGCAGGCGGCCCTAGGCGGCGAGGAGAGAGCTTCGTTGCCACTTGCGAAATTTGCTCCGCAGTCCGCAGTGCTCGCACGGCTGCACGCGGAGGCGGGCAGCCGACTGCTGGACCAGCTGGCAGAGGAGCAGCGGGCGTCTGAAGAAGCTGCGGGAGTGAAGAGAGAAAAGCAGAAGGCAGCGAGAAGGCGCTCACGAGCCGATGGTGGCCTCCAGTCGACGCAGGACGGCTCCCTTCCCCCCCCGCTGCCCTCGCCGCCGCCCTCAGACCAGTCTGGCGCGGCGCGTGCGGCCGCGCGGGCTCAGGCTGAGGCCGCCTACGAAGCAGCGCTTGAGGCTCGCAGAGCAGAGCTGGCGTTGCTGGACCAGAAGACTCGCGCCACGGCTCTGGCTGCCGAGTTGCCTGCACTTGCTGAGCAGCCCGAAGCGCCACCTGCTGAGCAGGCTCAGGCTCGTCCTCAGCCGCCCCAGGAGGTTGATCTTGCCGCCGCTCTTGCTGCCTCGCGCGAGGAGTCCGCCCGCCTTCGCAACGAGCTGGCCGCCTCTCAGGCTGAGGCGTCACAGCTCCGTCGCGCAACGTTGGGGCTCGCGGCGATCAACCGCACACTCTCTGCAGTGCAGGAAGGGCTGTGCATCTGCAACCAGAACGCGGTGGTCATCTTCGTGAACAACGGGTTCAGCAAAGTGACGGGCTATCCGAAGGATGAATGCTTAGGACGCAACTGCAAGTTCCTGCAAGGTGTTGGCACCGACCTGCGCACCTGCGCCGCGCTGCACGCCGCCGTCTCGGAGGGCCGCAGTCTGCGCGTGGACATCCTGAACTAACGGAAGGACGGCACGGCCTTCTGGAACGACCTGTCCATTTCACCGGTGCAGGCTGACGGCGGCGGCGTGGTTCGCTATTACGTGGGCATCCAGTCGGACGTGACGCGTCGATACGGGGGCGCGGCGGTGACTGCGGCACAGGTGACTGCGCAAGACGACGGGATCGGCACGCCGCAGGGTGGGCCACGCCAGGCTGCGCCCCAAGAGGCTGCGCGGTTGCTGGACGCGTCCGCGGTGGAGAGCCTCCTCCAGCTGGAGTTCGTTGAGTCGCCGCGACTCTTCTGCGACTTCTCTGCGCTCGGTTG
>Ga0208951_1000331_pt1 | contig 21497 bp, 29 predicted proteins | sample GreLakmeMI27MSRF_FD_187702 | JGI IMG/M metagenome (GOLD analysis project Ga0208951, IMG submission 187702) | Freshwater lentic microbial communities from great Laurentian Lakes, MI, USA - Great Lakes metaG MI27MSRF (SPAdes) | ecosystem: Environmental > Aquatic > Freshwater > Lake | place: Great...
GAACCAACTGGTTAATCGTGTTGTCAATCAGCCTGTTGCGAACGTCGGAAGCACCCTCGTAAGGGAATGGTTCATAGCCAAGTTGTTCCTGATGTTTCTTGCCGTCACTAGACTGCCCGTCCCATCTGCACATACGTTGGTCGTCAGACGTTGTAAGTCTAGACATATTACCACCATAAAAGAGAGAGCGATTCAGTTCGGAGTTAAGATACTGAATGTCGGGAACATCACTCGAAAAGACAATCTTATCGGTATGCGTGTTATACGCCTTATCTGGTTTCATAATATATGTGTATCAATATTTTCTTAAAAATCAATACGAGCCGCCGTAAATTGACTTGTATGAGTTTGAGGTTTCAAAGGCTGGGTCCATTACCGCTATGTATCTCAAAGCGTCAATAGGGTCTTTACTAGCACCCTTGTCGTTGTCAAGTCCAGTCCATTCCCTTAGGGAATATATAAGGTTTTGACACTTTTCGGAGATAAACAACTTGGGTTGGTTAACGGCGGAGATTGACTCATTCTGGTTATATGAGAGCCAGTCGTTGATAATAGAAATGCCTTGGTCAATCTTGATTCCAGCAGAAGGGGTAAAATACATACCATCCTTACCCTCTCCGAGTAAGTCAATAAGCGATGTTCCGCCTTCTTTGCCAATAGCCTGAGTCGCACCAGCACGGGGGTCAATATAGCGTTCTACAATAATCTCTCCGTTTTCAAGCCCTCTGATTAAGTTCTTGTATTCGTCAATGCCCCTGCCAGCACTTGAACGCTGGGCTGGACCTTCCCTGCCGTCTGACTTTTCGCTAGGTAGTGCCCACTCTCCGTATGTGTCATCTGGGAACTCTCTGTAGATAAACATATTTCCGTGACTGTCACAACGCATCCAAAGCATAAACCAGTTTCTAGCACCAGCGGGGTCAACAGCCATATAGTTAGTCCCCTCATTTGGAATGTCTTTATCCTTAACAATATGTGCTTCACCGAACAGTGGGAACTGTGAACCTACCAAGGCAGTAGCCCATCCGTAGGCTCGGATTTTCTTTTCATACTCTGTCTTGCTATCAAGTTGCTTAACCATCTGGTCAAATGGAGAATAGACATTGAACTTAGAGTGGAACCAGATGATGCCACCAGTCTTCATTCTGGCGTGTGCAGTATATGGCATATGCCCTTTTGGGCATCCTGGGACGTGGACAACACTTTGGTTTAGGATGTCTGCCTTTTTTGTCTTTGTATAACTGCAGCCACTAACATATTCCTTAACCACCTGAGAGAAGCCCGAGATTGGAGTGAACGTTATAAGGAGTTTCCCTCTTCGGGTGAGGGTTCTATATCGTAGGGTCGTTACCCAATCTAACGGGACAAGTTCATCGCACCAGATAAAGTCAGGTTCACCACCCTCAATGACAACTCGCTCTTGTGCGTAGTTCATAAAGATGCACTGACTTCCGTTGGGCAACACAAAAGAGTTCTGAGAAAAGCCATTTTTAAGGGAATATTGGATGTTTGTAATTCTCCCCTTTTTGATTGTCTTGTATTCAGACGGAATATACTTCCATACAACATTCTGTTGCATCTGAATTGAAGACATAGATGTAGTGTGGATGCACCAAACAATGGCATTTGGTTTATTGCACAATGTAAAGATTGCTCGCTTAGCGGCATACTCGGTTTTACCAGCACGATTGCCACCAAGAATTAGTAGTTCGTCTTTGTCTTTCAAGATAATGTCCGCATCTCTCCAATGAAACGGCTCATAGCCGTGCCTGTATGGGTCTTCCTTTTCTGCGTTAATCTTATCCTCTCTGAGTTGAATCATCTCAACAACCTTCTCAGAGCCGTGAATCTTAATGAGTTCGCACAGGTCTTCTTCCGTTGGCTTTAAAAGCAACGGGTGGTCTGACATCTTTTTGAGAATGTCCATTAATCTCCGCCCTGCATTTTTCTAAACAACAGGTTTCCACCATCAGCACTCCAGTCAATAGGCTCAACTCCTCGTTTCGTTGGAGGTCTAAGTGATTGCTCCAATGCCTTTTTCTGTAAATACTTTTGAGCCATCTCTCTTTGTTCTTGGTTGTTTGAAAGAGGGTCACGCTGACTTGCTGTTCTTCCAGCAACGTCTTCACCATTCTCTGCCATTGCAGCATTAAGGTCTTTCATACTCATACCAAAAACAAGACCACCAAAACCAAGAGCAGCCGAAGGAGGTATTCCGCCACCGCCAGGTGCGTTGCCACCGCCAAGTGCACCACCAGTTCCAGGATTTTGTCTTGGAGGATTTACGGTGGGCTTAGGTGCAGAAGCAGTTCTTCCCTTTTCCTTAGCCGCTTTTTGGGCTGCTTCCCATGCGTCTGCTTCAGCAAGAGACTGTAATTGTTCTGGCGTAAGTCCAGCAGGTGCAGCAGGTGCAGCAGGTGCTGGTATAGTAATCCTAAGTCCTTCTGGCGTTACTACAGTTTGTTGGGGAGTAGCAAGTCTTGGTGCTTCAGCCGCATCTAATGCAGCCAACTCAGCAAGGGCTGCTGCTCTTCTTGCAGCCCTCTCAGCAACCGCTGGGTCAACGTCCACAATTGGAGTGGCTGTTGCTGCAGGTGGAGGTGCTCCAAGTTGCTGTTGCGGTGCGTTTCTTCTAGCAGCCTCTGCCTGTGCTTCTTGAATAATACGCTGTCTCTCTGTTTGAAGTGGTGTAAGTTTAGGCTGTTTGTTTTGGTTGACTTCGGCTTGAGTTGTTGCTCTTTCTGCTCTTGCCTTTTGCTCTGCTGCAAGAGCGTCTCTTGCTTGAATCAACTTTTTCCAAGCCATATGCTTTGGGTTGTTTTCCTTTAACGTAGTATTAAATCTAATACCATATTTTTTAGGATTTAGTTCTCCAGCATTTTCTTCAACAAGTCTATCAAGTTCTGAGGCAGACAAATTACTTGGGTGAGTGGGCTTGCCATTATAGTCAATCATGCTGGCTTGTTTCTTGGCAAGGTCTTGTGCCTTTTGCTGTGCCTTTGCTTCCTTTTCAGCAGCCTTTTCTGCTTTTTCATTTTCAAGCCTAGCGTATGCTGCCCGATTGTCTGCTTCTCTACGTTCAGCAAGAGCATCTTCATCAATGACATCAAGGTCTGGTTCTAGGACTGGCTGAGCCAATGTTGGTCCTTCCTGACTGCCAAGAATTTGTGCTGGAGTAGCAGGTGGAACTGTCTTAGGAACAATTGGCTTAGAAGACATATTAGGGTCTAATGGCTCGCCAGCCGCTATCGTTGCCTTCTTTTCTGCTGCTGCTGCACGCTTTGCTTCTTTCAATGCAGCCGCATCAGCACGTCTCTCTTCTAGGAGTTTCTTAGATGCTGCCTTTTCAAGTTGTCTTTCTTCATATGCCTTTCTGTCTGCAAAAGCCTTTTCCTTAGCCGCTTCTTCAAGTGCTCTAGCCTCGTCAATTGCTTCCTGTCTAGGAATAATATTAGCAACATTAGACTTAGGAGGGACATTAGAAGGCTCAACTCTGCCAAATCTTCTTTCCTTAGCCAGTCTAATTAATTCAAGCCCATCCGCAGCCAACTTGGGCTTATCGGTTGCACCAAGTGCAGCCTTTTCAGCCTCTGCTGCTGCAATTTTTGCTTTAGCCGCTTCTGCGTTTGCTTTTAATATTGCATCAGGAACTTTGATGGGGTCACCGCCCCCCTTAGGCTTTCGATGTCCAGAACCCGTAATAACTGGCTTCTCAGATGGCTTTGGCGTAGGGCCACCTTCCTCTCCGTCCTCTCCGATGGCTATCCTGAGTTCACGTAAAGCCTTTTGCTGTTTTTGGCTTGGGAAATCATCTCCAGGCCAATGAAGATGAGCAGTCTTTTCATCAAATTCCTTTTGAGATGCCAGCAGTCTTTCCTTGCCCTTAATTAATTGTTCCTGCCAATGGTTAGTTGCTCCTGTATCACCAGCCTCCATTGCGATTTCGTAATTACGTCTAACAAAGTTGATTCTTTCAATCTCCCTCTTTGTATATTCCTTTCTCATTCCCCAATAACTATCAGGTTTAAATTCAGGTTCTTGATTCATATAGGTTTTTGTTTACGGTTTGAATAAGCCAAATGAGTTCTTCAAATGGAATCTCATCCTCCTCATCATCTGTCACATCAGGTTCCATTAATCAACCCCTGCGACCCTTTGACTTACTCTTGCCATGAAGCATTTTTTCAAATGACTCCATCTTGTTCTTGGCTGCACTCTTCTCAGAATCCTTACCCTTCTGGACGTTGCGTTCAATCTTGTCAGAATCCTTAAACTTCTTGCTATTATTATCGTAGTGCATAAAATGAATGCGTAATTGTGGTTACGTTAAATCGTTTTGTCAAGCGAATCACCTAAACCTTTCCTCGAAAGGTTTAAATTTTTTCTGAGAATGGAATTAAGGGCCTTCCTGCCCCTATCCTTGCTAAAGAGATACAAACTTTCTGCCTTGTCAGGCGTTTGCACGTAGAGACAGCCTTTGACACCGTAATGTTCGAGCATTTCAAGGAAATTCTTTCCACACGCTTCAATTTGCTCGTCAACGTGGGCATTATGGATGGGATTTTCATTTTGCGATGGCTTTTTCATTGACTTCATGTTCCAATAAGTTGATTACCCCTCGAAATTACAGACAAAATGTTGCCAACTCGCATATTTGTAGAGTCTCTGACAACTACAAGTGAGTTGACACCCCTAATTTCACACAAAACGAGCCTCTTATTGGGGAATTTGCGTCTTACAATGCCAGGAACCTGAGAATTTGTCTTAATTTCAGGTTTCTTGACTTCTTCTTCCTTGAGTGGGGGCGGTGGCTTAATGTCAACTGGCTTATCTTCAATGCCAAAGTGGGTATACAACTTCTTGAGTCCCTCCTTGGTCCACAGCACAGCACCTCTATGGTTGTTGCTGTCCTTTGCCAGCACCCAGTCTACATCCTTTGTCACAGTAGTAGTCTTACGCAACTTAATAAGAGCCGCCTTAGAGATGTTGTGCGTCAGTGTAATATACTTCTCTTTGGTCATAGGTAAAAGAACTTATCTTACATTACTCTGTTGTCAACACCCCCCTTTTTTATAAAAAAAACTACAGGTCAAGATGATATCGGTAGGGCTTAATGAGACTCAGTCTCAATAGCCCCCCCCCTCATATACCGCTCATATAACTCATATATATATGCTCGTTTGACCTTTTATGCTCGAAAGTAATTGATTACTATATGCAACTATACGAAGTTATATGATTACCGTTGCGGTGGGGGGGGGTCGATGCTAGTATGTAGGGGTAGGTTAAACACCTACATTTGACAGTCTAATCAGATAAGGGGAAGGAAGGAGACAGATGCCAACCCAAACCAGTCGGAGTAGTATCGAGTCCTAAATCTCGAACCGAACACAGGGAACAAAGCCATAAGCCCACCAATGCGGGATGGACACCAGCAGGCCAATTCGATGCATCGTATCATAATTCCGGACTCATATAGGAGTGGGGTATAGTCGTATCCCAATCGTGTTAGCGATAAGGGCATCTAATCCGAAAGTGAAGATGGCTCGGCTAGGTCTAGGACAAAGGACTAGACGCATAGGAAGGAATAACTAACTATGGCGACTACACAAAGAAAGAATATTTGGGGTCACCTTACTGCTGAACCTGCCGAATACACTGATATCGAAAAGTTGGCTATCGAGTATACCTCGAAAGCGATTATCGAAGGTGTTGCCCGTGCTACGCACTGTCCTTTCCGTCAAGGAAATGGCACGAGTAATATGGGTTGGGACTTGTTCAATGGTAAGCGGTTTCTCACTCTGCAGTCTGCTGGCGGCATCCTTATCAAGATGAGTATCTTGAAGGGGACGTTTGAAACTCAAGAAGCATACGCTAAGCGTATGGCTCTTTACGGTTTCTTGCCAGAGGATTTGGTTGAGCGTGAAACGATTGACCCCAAGCGTTCCTAACTAATCAACGACTGATTAGTGTCGTCAAGCGAAAGCAACGACAAACGGACACCGTAGACGTGGGCAGGGGTCACAATACCTGCCCACTTATTCCTTCCTCTTACTTTCCCCTTGCCGTGGGGGTTATAATACACGGCAGTAAGGAGGTGAACTAACATAGAACGAATAAAGTGTATCCTGCCTATTCGAGAGCGAACGGCTAGTATGCTTAGAGGATATATCATTCAAGATTGGCAAGATTACAACATTGCAATCTTCGGATGTGAAGCAACGAGCACCGACGGAGAAGGTAAGATAGTTAAGTCGAGGTCTCGGCGGTCTGGTAAGCCTGTTCATTATCCTTGTGTTTATTATCGAGCACAATGGGAGTCTGACAGGTCTTTTAAAGAGCGTATTATCCTTGAGCATCCTTCGCTTACTCTCGAACAGTTTAAAGGACTGTAAGTTGCAGGGCAGTGACAGTGCCCTTTTTCTTTCCGTATGAGGCCTAACAATAGGTTCAAGCGGGTTATCGGTGAAGAGTATAATGAGGTCTTGCGTCACCCTTCGACGCACTTCATTCGTGGTTGGGACAATTGCCACGTTCGTTCGTGGTGTCGCAATCCGAGTAAGTGGCAGTCGAAGCACAAGAAACGCAAGTCTTCTAAAGACTCTATCCGCAATCCCGAGTAGGTTGCAGGGTGTCGCAGCACCCTTTCTCTTTCCCCATGAACCCAAAATACGAACAACCGATGTTTGTGACTATCACCGCAGAAATGATGGTGAAACACGCAGATGTCGAAGCAGAAAACAAGGTCAAACGGCAGGCAATCGACGGAATCGCAGATTCGTTGCCAGGCTACAAGCATAGGTTTATCTACTCCAACGGCTCTGTCGTTGGATACAAATGGGAGAAGGTTGACTCCACTGGTGGCTGGGTTGATATCTCTTGGTATCGAGAGATTGACATGCTCTCCCACTGGAAGAGGCTTAAGTGGAACTGGTGAGGAACAGCCCCCAGAAATGGGGGCTTTTTTGTGCCTGTTTTCCTGGGGCTATCACTGGTCGTCGTGGACTCAATGGCTCATTGACTGTGTGATGGCATTGAAAAGACTGCCTCACACCCAGAATGAATGTATTGACACTAAGGCGTTAGTGCTTGCAGGGCTGTGGGTGCATCATTGACACCATTGCATTAGATGCGTTAGTATTAGCATTAGGGCATTAGATGCATTAGTATTAGCGTTACTAATAATGGTAGTGCATTAGATGCGTTAGTATTAGCGTTACTACTAACTGTTCCATTACGTTACTGCAGGCTTGACAACAACCAGTTCCTACCCCTTAATAATCCCCATGCCTTCACAACCTGTAATGCGTTAGATGCGTTATTGCGTTAAATGCGTTAGTTTGTTAATGATTTCAATGAATACATTGTTCCTGTGTTTATTAGTTAATCAATGAGAGTGATTAAATGTAGTGCGGGAACTAAGGCGGCTGACATATTGACACAAAAAAGGGCAGTGTTAATGCCCTTGTATTGATATCTAAGAGGGTATTGACTTACTTACCCTTAAACCACTTATGATATCGAGATACGCACTCAATCTCTGTAGCGATATGCTCTAACTGGAACTCTTCGAGTTTGTTATACACTTGATATTTGAATTGCATCCAGTGTGCGGCTGGCGACAAATCAAGTGAATAATTGAACGTAGTGCCACCAGTTAGACTGTGTGTGTAGCGAAGCATCTCCATTACTGCTGGCGACCATCGTTTAGATGGATTGCAGGTGTAATGGTATGTATGCTGGAACTTCACTTCATTGTCAATAACTAGTGAGTATGTCCAACCCAGCCGAGTATTGGAGCAAGTAATACTCCTATCTCGTAGAGAGTAGAACCTGTGCTTAGTCAACAGCATTGGATTAACTACCCAAATGCGTGCGAACTTTGGCTTTAAGTCACGTGCACATTTAGGAGTTTTAGGAGTAGGACGATAGCCTTGGATGCATCGAATCCATTGACTGCAAGCACCGAGAGCATCTGTTGGCTTTCGTGGTGGTTGTGCGTCGATGAGTTTGATTTGACGTTTGGCTTCATCTGTATTAACCCAATCATTGATGTCAGTGACAGGTTCCCAGTTGCCGATGTATGGATGGTATTTCATGTTCGTGGTGGAATAGGTTGATTGAGAGGGTGCTGGCACTCGGAGTGATGCTACCAGCAATCTCGGTTAGTTACTGGATTTCTTCGCCTCCTTTGTTGTTTTTGCTGTAGAACTCGAATTCAAGTCCAGCAAACGATTGAGCGAGGCCATCCAATGCTGGAAGTGGCTTGTCACCAGCACTAATGTATGAGTGGTTAAACTTCATAATACGCTGGAAAACGTATACTTTCAAGTCCATCGGTGCATTGGATTGCATGAAGTCCTCAAGCGTTGCAACACGAGTGTTGGGTTGAGCCATCCACTGAAGGAAGCGAACCCAGTAACGCAACTTGTGGTAGTTAAGCGTTGCCATCCCGAGACGCACTTCAATCGTTCGATGCTCTGCCCAACATTGAGTGTTGATAGCACAATATCGACTATCTTCACCAAACTTATGGATAGAACAATACGAATTATTGGCACGCTTGCGATGAACCAAGCGATGTGCCCATTCACTCATTGCATCACGCATTTTAACGGCTGTTCGCATCGCACTTTGTGCTGTTCGTCCACGCATATCAATATGAACGTGATTACCACAAGAGCGATTAATACGTGCTCCGCTTGCAGTAATGGCTTTGAGTGTTTTCCTAACGTTATCCCACTCATCTTCGCTATTGCCATTGAGGAAGTAAGTCCACTCTTGATAGCGAGCAGTAGATTCGCCGCTATCTATAGGATTGATAGAACCATCAGTCTTGAACTGCATCCAAGGGTATTGAGGGTAATCATCTTCGCACCAGTCCATAATCTCTGATTTAGTTTCTGCAATGAACTCTAACTCTAAACCAAGGCAATGACCTTCTGGACGCACACGTTCAGCGAGTTTTTTATGGAACTCATTCAAATTAGCGTTCCAACGTATTGGAGCAAGATTACGAATGAGGTCATACGCTTTATTGAGTTTAGTGCGAGGACTTTCATCAACAAGATGTTGAGTTATACACTCCTGTTTATGTATCGTGAGCGTATGTTTCAGCCGAGTATGACGCATAATGGTTTGAATTAAGTATTGCCAGTCAGCCCAGTGCATAACTATCTGCTGTTCTACATCATATTCAACAACATCAGCGAAGGTTTTAACCTTTTTAGTGAGGTCAAAGCCTTGCTCAAATGCAACAGGTTCTTGACTTCCATAAACATTATACTGTAACACAGGCTTCTGAAGGCAATGAAGCCAAGCAACGTGGTCATAGCGATAATATTCATAAAGATATTGAGCGTGCATATGCATCCACGTCAATAAACTCATGTTATCTTTACCACCTAACTTCACTTTCGATGCTTGAAGCATACGACTGGCTGAAGTCTTTAACGAGTTCATTTGATAACCGTTATTGTATCTTGGATTCCAGTTAGGCGAACCCTGCAATGCTACTTTAAGCATAAGAGGGTGCTGACGCAATTCAATTGGAAGAGCATTCCATTGTGCGACTGCATCCGCAGTGCTGTAGTTAGCAAGTCCACTAGAGTGCTTGAGGAGAACAAACGCTTTGAGTTGCTGTTTGCGAAGACTGCACTTACCGACAAGTTGCAATCCGTTATACTTACTGTTGAGGTTTTTAGCCTCAGTGGGAGCCGTCATGTTATTATTGTATTTGGTTGGGTTATGGCTGTAAAGCCAAGAGGGTTGGAAAACGTGGTAGATTTACTGCTTCCACGGCTTGTTGAACTTGCGAGCGTTTTTGTGCATTTGAGCACGCACTTGTGCCTGCTGTTTTGCTGCTTCATCTAAGTCAGGTGCAGGAGTGTTAGGAGTAGGAGTGCTTGCGGCAGTAACAATACTAGGCACAGTAGGAGTAGTTGGTCTAGCAACTCCACTGTAACCATAATCATCATCCCAAGCAGCACCACTATAACCTACAGCACCAGCACTGCCTAAACTACGATAGACACTAGCAATGCTTCCATACGACATTGTGCCTTTGAATGCCTTGAAGTCCTTTGAACTCACTAAACCGTCTTGATGGAACGTATGCATTACATACGCTTCAAGCATAAAGGCATCAGTGATAGTAGGGTTCTTGATATCCATAAACTTACAGAGCATATTGCTAACTTCAGTGCAATGTGCTGGGTCAGTGCAAACGACGTATTGCTTCAGTTCTAGAATGTATTGCACGTGAAGCGGTGCTCTGTCGTCTCTCAATGCGAACATTTCGCCTGCTGGATTAATGCCCACAATAGCAGCATAACCAGCAATGCCTTCTGTAAACGATTGCTCACCATTAAGGTAGAGAAAGCAGTTAAGCAGATGCTCTGAATCACACGTAGTTTGCAATGGCAGTTTAATGCCACTCCATTCTACAACTCCATTGTGGGCAATAGTCCATTGCGAGCCATTATGCGTCCCAGTAAAAGGATGCGTATTAGCAATGACTTTGCCACACGTTGCAGTGCGTCCGTGTGCTATGAATGGTGCATTAACTATCTTCCCACTAGGCATCACGCCTTGCGAGTCGAAGTCTACCCCTTCTTTCAAAACCGTTTTAATTCCTGCTGGAATCAAGTTACGGCTTTGTTTGAGAGTGCCCATACCAGTAACGGCATTGGGGTTGAGATATCTTTCGATATACACACCCAATGACAGATTTGATATGTCACCAGTTCCAATTGCGAAACCGTAGCCATCTCGTTGAGATGAACCTAGCAGTTCGCTCGTTTTCTTAATTAGGGCATTTGATTGTTTCCTGCCCTTGACTGACAAGCCACTAATGGCTATTAACTTGCACATATTGTGTTATTGTTTTAGTTGACCTACATTTAGTGATATCCACGCTATCAATACACTTGATAATATTAACGCAAGCAGTCCCATCACTACACTTAATGGAAGTAATGTGACAAGTTGAATCAACGCATACGTAGATTTCACTGTGGTAAGTCTAGGGATGATACCAGTCAATGTCAATACTAATCGCACCTAACTTCTTCCTTAGTATGAGCAATAGGATTACTGTGTTAATAAAGTTAATGACTTTAATCGCTTATTAATATTAAACTCGTTTTACGTTAATAAGAGCAGTGAATTAATTATTCCCGTGAGTAATAAACTTTGCTGCCGCAGCATAACACTTTATGCAATGACTCAACCTGGTCAGCAATAGCATTACGTCACTGACAATAAGACTTCAGTGCGTGCCGGTCGTCATTGCATAAAGTATTTCAGTGCTGTTATGTTAATGAGACTGAAATGGTTTTCTTGCTTATAGTAATATTGATTATATATGTCTGTCAGCCAGTTTGGGCACAAAAAAACAGAGGTTGCGAGCCTCTGTTGTATTTTATTTAACTTATCGTTCCAGTTTTAAAATCTTTCAAAATTAATCTGCACTAGTTTTTTCGGGATTTTTTTCGGGATTTTCTGGGATTTTTGGGCTTTTATGGGCATTTTGCTTTAATTTTTGACCCAAATCCCAAGCCTTCATTTCTGTGTGAAACAATATCACTGACTCAACCGACACTCCGAGAAGGAGTGCGGCTGATGCGATTGAACTGTTGGCGTTTATCTTATGACTCATAGGTTTGTATGTGATACTTCTTTTCCTTCGAGGTATATAGACTCAAACGCTTCCCATAAATCCATTTCATTATTTGCTTCAATCTCAAACATAAGTTCTGGAAAGTCAGCAGATAAAGATTTGAGCCAAGCGATAGGCGGAGTGCCAATCGTGGTGAACTCAAAGTGTAGCGTATCATCAGTATACCATATTGCATTAACGGCTCTAGCATCATAAGGGCAACCCCATTCCTCACAGGTAAACTCCAGCATAGAGTGATATCCTGTCTTAACGTAATTATGAGCAGTCTCGTCTTTAGTCAAAGTATAATGACTATCAACCAGTGTCTGCGGAATGGGTGAATGATTGTAAAACGATAGTGGTGACCTGTCGTCCTCGTCTACTAACTGTTGCGACAGGTCATAGATAGAGGCGACGAATGTATCTGCCACCGCTGAGATGGTCAGTTTATTATAACACCAGATAGGTGCTTCAGAAGGGTGAGTCATAGTTGATAGTGGTTTGGGTGAAGTTTTTGTAGTCTTTGTTTTGTTTCTTTAGGATTTCATCAGCATCAGAGATGGCTAGACTTGTCAGAAAGTTAAGAGCACTGAGATGTGCTCTGCAATCTGGAGTCGTGCCATTCCAATACTTGTCAATCAGATGGTGGTAGACGATTACTTGGGCTTCTTGTGTATTCATATGGTTGTTAATGAAGAACCCCCAATATGCTACTAAAGGGGGTTCGTGTCAAGTGGATATCGTGAGTTTTTATTCTTTTTGGTTTACGATTTCTTTGCAGATACGGATGGCTCTGGCAATCTCTGGGTCGTTTTCTGGGTTCGCCTCGACAGCGGCCAAATCAATCTCTGAGAAATAATCGTTACTTGGACTCATTGGCGATGGCTTCATTGAATACGTTTAGGACGAACGCTCGGCTTTCTGGATGCTGTGCAACTTCCATTAAGTTAAGTTTAGAGAGGATAGTCTCAAACTTATTACGTTGGGCTGAGTTCTTCAGTCCGACGATGGTAAGGAAGGCACGGCGATGGCGTTCGTATGCCATTACCAATTTGGAACGAGTGACTACGCCAGACTCATTCTTGAGAATGTTCTGGTTAATCTTCGGCTCCTTGCACAGAGAAAGATAATTCTCAATAGCATTGGAGCAGGTCAGTTCGGTGTCCTCTCTGGAACTGAACAGGTCGTAGAAGCGACCCGCCTCACGATTGTTCAGACCACGGCTTTTTGCCCACATAAAATTGTAGGCTTCTTTGATTTCTGGCGTTAGTTTCTTAGGCATTTTTGTTTTTGGTTTGGTAGGAAATATATTTGGTTAATGACGCAACTAAGTTTGGCTTGGTTCCCGATAAGGTGGCCTCTGCTAGTTTGGCTTTCATCTCATTAATCCTGTCGCTTTTGTTTTTGTAGTGAGGCGACACTTGGTTGCCTTTTAATCCGCTGATGTATTTGCTCATTTGTTTTTGGTGTTCTTCTTAGATTTAGCGGACTTCTTCTTCTTAGTCAAGTGAAACTTCTTTTTTATCGGAGCAAATAGAGACTCAATCTTGATATCGTATTTAGTTTCGTCAACAGGGTCGGCTAGGTGGTTTTTGTCAACCAATTCGCACCCCTGCTCATACATTTGCTTAAACTGTTCGGTGTCTTTTGAAAGAGAATATACAGTAAGGATGCCGTAGTGGGAGAGGTTGCACGCATACTTTCCTGCGTGAATATCACGAAGCAACTTCCAAGCGTCTACTCGACTCAACTCCCCATTGTGAATGATGAGGAGAAGGTCAAGAGGCTCGAAAGTCGTAAGACTTTTAGGATACTTGAATACGAATGTGTCTGGGATTTTGTTTTTCATTTGGTGTAGAGAGCGTTGACTTGCTTAATGCCATCCTTGAAAATGTTTTCAAGAGAGGCGATTACGTTGAGTGCATCGAGATGCCCTTTGGAGGCAAGAGAGTGCTCATACTTCCAATGAGCCGCCATCTTTTCTTCGTGTGCAACTGACTGACGCATAACCTCCATAGCGGTATTTGCGGATTTGATATACATCGCATCAGCCGCATTTTCGATGCGGAGTTTTGCGATTTCTTGATTCAAACTGACGATTTGATGTGCAAGTGCTTGCACGTCTTTATCAATCTGAGTCTGAGGAATGTGGGCTAGGTTGTTCATTTGTTTTAGTAGGTTGTTCGTCTACAGGTATATCTAAGGTCTTTGCTTTGTCAAGCGAGAACATCTTATTGAGTTCATCTTGGGTGACCTGCAATCTGGTTTCCACCCTCACAGTAGGAGCGTCCGACAAGTCTCTGACCTTATCAATAGCGATAGCGACAGCCATAGTTAGTTGCCCCAAGGGTATGTTGTCAACCTCGTTCCTAAGTCTTTCTGCACCTTTCTGCACAAAATCTCCCAGCGAGCCAGCAATCTCTTTCTTCCAAGCGTTCATCTCAAGTTTGCCTTCGCCCTCAAGTTCCTGCCTAATGGCTACGATTGTGGACTTCCTAACGGAAATTGTTCGTGCAGTCTCTTCGCAGGTCTTTCCGTCCTGTAGCATTTTCTTTGCAATTTCTTTCACGGGCTTGGGCAGGCTCCTGCCTGCTGGGTTTAGTGACTCGTTGCTGGCTTGATATTCCATAATTTTGTGATAAATGGGAGTATGCACGAAATACACTTTGATGTCAAATTAGAACCTACCAAGGCAACACATCAGTCCTGTCTGCGAGTTATGAAAAGACGTGGCGGCGGTATGTTTGTTGGAAAATATGCTAATTCCAAGGTAAAACTGTGGGTTTCGGACTTTTCAAAATTAATTGCAAAGCACAGACCATCAACGCCTTACGACTTTCCTGTTTCGCTTTTTATTAGATTCAGATTTCCCCACCTGAAATCCAGCAGCAGCGAGTATAAAAAGAATCCGCAATGGAAAACCACACGCCCTGACTTGGATAATATGGAAAAGGTAATCTTGGACTCTCTTACGGAACAGGGTTTCTTTGTGGATGATTCGATTGTATGCTCGAAGACGACGGAAAAAGTCCACGACGCAAATTACGGGATAGAAATATTAATTAGAAAAATTGGTTGACGGCACGTCTGATTGGGGTAAGGTGTGTGTCTATGCCTAACACGAAAATCGACAGCATCACAGACCAGATTAACTCGGAGTCTTATGACCTCATTGACGCTATGAATTACTCTGGCCTCAAAGAGTTCCTCATCTCCCCTGCCCACTACAAGCACTCCCAAGACTCGGAGGACGACAGCGACAACCCAGCCTTTAAGATTGGTCGTGCCTTGCATATGGCTGTGTTTCAGCCGTTTGCTTTTGTTAATAATTGGGCTGTTGCTCCAGAGTGCGACCGCAGAACGACTGCTGGAAAACTTATCTGGAACGATTTTCAGTTGCACAATCTTGCCAAGGAAGTTCTTTCTGCTACCGAATATGAATTGGTCTGTGCTATGACTGCAAAAGTTAAAGCCAACCGCTTTTTCAAAGATACTGTAACCGATTTAAACTTTAACGAGTGCGGTGTATTCACTAATTTGTGGGGTTCTAATGTGAAAGGACGACTCGACACTTACGACCCGATTAACAACGTAATTTTCGACTTAAAAAGCATTAAGGTTCCGCCAACCGCAAAGGCTATGCGTCACGAAATCTTTGCCAGAGGTTATCATCTCCAAAGTGCTTTGTATAAGGAAATGGTTTACTCAATTACCAAGAAGATGCCTAAGTTTGTGTTTGGTTTCATTGAAAAAAATGAGCCGTTTTCCATAAACTTTGCTACCATCGGGCAGACCTATCATCATAGTGCCTGTATCCAAATACAGACCGCATTGTGCCGTTATGAAAACTGCAAGGCAGAGAACAAGTGGTTTGGATTTGATAACGAGTTTGAGCCGTTGGTAATCTCTCCAGATTACGGACTTGACGACAGCGTTGAAATCGGACAAGACATTCTCGATGACTAACGAAAACCACAATATGTTCTCTGGGGTATTTATACCAAGAGAAGTCTTACTAGACGCTGACCTATCAGCGTCCTGTAAGATTATTTACGCCATCATCCAGTCGCTCGATAACGCAGATGGATGTTATGCCTCAAACGATTACATTGGCAAGATGATTGACTTATCCGAGCGTAGCGTAAGCGATGCCGTGTCAGCACTCGTTGACAAAGGATATGTCAGTCGCTTTGTCGATAACGACAAGGGCATCCGTATCCTTCACACCGCCTCTAGCCGTTCTTTAGCCCAGCAGAAATCTGCTACCCCCCCTAGCGAAAATCTGCTACCCCCCACGCAGAAAACTGCTACCAATAAGACTAAGAATAATAATAGAAGAATAAATACAGGGGACACTAAGACTTTGGTTCTTCCTCCTTTGCCTCACGGACAGGCTTTATGGGACGCTTGGGATAAGTGGGTAGCCTACAAAAAAGAACGTAATACACCCTTGACGAACTCAACAATCCTAAGCACATTAACCTTCCTAACACAACTAAACGAAAATGACGCAATCCTCTCAATCGAACTTTCAATCCGTAATGGCTGGTCTGGCCTCTTCGCTCCCCAACAGTCAAAGTGGAAGCAAGCCTCACAGTCAAAACCCCTCACCAAGAGCGACCATGAGTCATTCTAAGTGCGAGTGCGGTGGTGACCGAGTGCCTATGCTGAAGGACGGCAAGGTTATCTGGCCCGACTATGCTTGCCCAGCCTGTGAGTGCAAGTATGACCTTAGCCGTGACGGACGCTATCGTGGTGGCGTTTGGGCATACGAACCAGTGGGTATGCCTGTCGAGTATACCAAAACAGTTCCTAGCCTCATTCCGTGCCCAAAGATGCAGTCCGTAGCGAACACTTGGGAGAACTGGAAGGAACGCTCGCTCCTGCTCCACGGAACCACCCGCCTTGGCAAGACCCGAGCCGCCTTTGAGGTTGCCCGCAGACATTGGAAGGCTAACTTCAAGAAGCAGACATTCTTGACTATGCGTAAGTTGGAGCAACTCATTGAACAGGGATACGGCAAGTTTGACCATTCGTCCCGCATCCAGAGCCTCATTGATGTCCCATTCCTGTTTATTGACGACTTGGGCAAGGAGAAAATGACTGCTCGTATTGCAACTGACCTGTTTGCCATTATTGACGAACGCACCATCCACCACCGCCCGACTGTCATTACGACCAACTTTACGTCTGGTAGTCTTATTGAAAGATTTGACGACAAGGAGTTGGGGCTTGCCTTAATCGGTCGTTTCAAGGATTACTTTGACCTCGTTGGGGCAACCGCAAAAGAAATTGAAAATAACCCTTGACCCAACACCAAACATAAGCATATATACATTCTCACCCATACATAATATGAACGAATACGCAGAATACGAAGCCGAAATGAAAATCCGCAACGCCAAGCAAGTAGCACTCCAGAACTCACTGGTTGCCGCTATTGCCGAAACAACGGATGTTCACGCCGACAGCAATAACCCATTCCACAAGAGCAAGTATGCTTCTCTTAACGCACATCTTGCGTTGATTAAGCCTATCTTTGCAAAGCACGGCCTTGCTATCGTGCAGTTCCCTTGTGGCGACGCAGTAAGCGTTGGTATCAACACTATCATCATCCATAAAGATGGCGGTCGACTTGAAGAACAGTCTGTAATCCCTTGTCCGCAGGGCATTGATGGTCAGAAGGCTGGCTCTATCTTCTCCTACCTCCGTCGCTACGCTCTTGCGGCTGTTGCTGGTGTTGCTACTGACGATGATGATGCAGAGGCAGTTCGTGCTCCTGTATCAAGTGCTCCAAGACAGACTTATACTGCCGCCACTAACGCAGGAAAGTTTGTTGCTAATCCTTCCTTCAACACACCTTCTGGTGAAATAAACTTTGACCTTCCTGTTCCTTTTGGAAAGAATAAGGGAAGTGCTCTCAAAGACCTCCCAGATGCTGACGTAAATTATTGGGCTAACACTTGGGAGCCTAAGCCTTGGGAAAAGACTGGTAAGGTCGGTGCTAAGGACTTGGCTCTAAAGGCTTCTGCTAAGGCTCTTTGGGCTATCAAGCAGGGTGGCACTCCCGAAAACGAAGGCGAAGAAGAGGAGGATGCTATTCCCTTCTAAACCCTAAGCGATTTCACCCTGTAGTTCAATGGATAGAACATCTGCCTTCTAAGCAGATTATCTTGGTTCGATTCCAAGCAGGGTGATTTCAAAACTTTATGACTAAATGCCGACACATTGAAAAGTTTAATCCAAAGGTATTTGGTCCGTATCTAATGGTGCAGTATGCTGATGGCGAAACCAAGGAGTTCCTTGGCTTTACCTGTCAGTTTTGCCCTAAGTGCGGAGAACGTATCCACCCAGACGAAAGAACTGAACAAGAAATCAAAGACTTTGAAAATGAAAAACCATATTAAAGAAGAAATAGAGTCGCTTAAAAAGCAACTCGCTGGTGCTGTCATTGAAACATCCGTTGCTGAACGAGAAAGAACTCAAGTCGCAGATATGTATAAGTCACTCTATGCTCGTTTTGAAAAACTTGAGTTAGAGAGAGCAAACCTACAAAACGAAAACCAACTGTTAAAAGATTTCTGCAAGGCTTTCCATTTCGTTCTTCCAGAACCAACTCCAGACCCAAAAGACTCAACAACATCTTCTGAGTTATACAAAACTCAATACAAGATGGCTATGAGCCAATACCTTAAATGGTTTAACGCCAACCCCCAATGAGCAAATACCAAACATTTATCTGCGTAGGAGATAACCACGGCGACAAAGGTGACCAAATAGCGTTCGATGGAATGAAGGAGTTCATTAAGGACTTCAAACCCCAGCATCGTATTCACCTCGGAGATTGCTTTGATTTCCGTTCCATCCGTAGAGGCGTTTCCACCTCCGACAACGAATCTCACGAATCATTGAGAGAAGATGTCGAGTGCGGAATGGAGTTTATCACCGCAATGAAACCTACAGCGTTTCTTTACGGAAACCACGAAGATAGACTGCATCAAATGATGTTTGGTAGCAACAATGGCGTTGTGCGTGACTATGCTTATGATTTAGACCAAGTAATTAAGAAGCATCTAAAGAAAAATGGGTGCAAAACAATCCTGCCTTATCACGCAGACAAAGGAGTTTATCGCATCGGTCCAATAGCGGCAGTCCACGGATACACTTGTGGTGTTAGAGCCGTGCAAGAACACGCTATGCATTACGGAACTTCTGGCGGTGCTGTCATTATGGGTCACGTCCATAGCATCCAGCAAGCCAACGCCAAGAAGCACGGAGGGGTTGTAGGCTTCTCTGGAGGGTGTATGTGCTCTAGGGATATGGACTACGCCAAGAACCGACTGGCTACGTCTATGTGGGGTCTTGGATGGACTTATGGAGTCATTGAAGGCAAGGAGTGGAAGGTGTGGCAAGCCCATCGTTTTAACGATGGCTGGATTTGGACAAAGGAAGTCCGCACTTGGACTCATAGAACTAAATGATTTACGAGTTTCGCAATCCCATCCCTGTGCATACTGATATTGGCTACGGCTGGTTAATGTATGTGCGAGATGGTGGAACTTGGTCTAACGACATTTTTGCTGTTGTGCTTGAAATAGATGGAATTATTCGTCATATGAGAACAGACCAATTCAAAGTTCTGCAAAACCCAACATTTGACATAACCAATAAACAAACCAAATGACAAAGCCCAAGGCAAAGGAATACTGGACTAGATACAAGACTGTTGAACTAAACGGAATTGTGATGAAAGAGTTTAGAGCAAAAAGAATACTTGCTCTACAGGATGAAATTGTCCGCTTAAATGAACACGAAAGAATGAAAGAAGACGACATCGCTGCAAGCCTCGGAATTAATCCAATGACTCTTCGTGGATACATTAAAGTCCTTGGCATCAAAATTATTAACAAAAACCCTTGGCATCTAAACGATACTACTGGGTGGGAAAATAAAATCCCGATTATGCTTGCGAATGAGGAAACTTACGCAACAATGGCTAAGAAGTTGAACACCAATGAGTCTGCAATCTGCAGATGGGTGTGCAACCAGGGACTCTCCAAACAAAAAATACAATAATGAAAAACCTATTAACTAACCTAATTAAAACGCTTAAAAACAAAGAGGAAGAGCACGTCCCTTATGGATGGTTTACGAAAGAACAAATTGCCAAAGAAATGGACATATCTATCTCTCAGGCAAAATATTTCATTTTTACTGGAAAGCAGTCTGGCTTAGTAATTACTAAGCAATTTAAGCGTTTAAACAAACAGGGTGCTTTAAGAAGCACGACCCACTACGCTAACAAATAACGCATCTGTAATTCAATGGTAGAATGCCTCATTTGTAATGAGGTCGTTGTCGGTTCAAGTCCGTCCAGATGCTCCATTGAAGCGTCCCCACAAGAAGGAGTGCAAGCAACCTGTGGGGACTAATCTTCAATGGCCTAACAACGGGCACAAACGAACACAACAAACCCTGCACTCACCACATCAACTTAAAACACTATGAGCGATAATTTATTTTTAGCAAGCCTACTTCTTTTCTGCGTCATCGGGAGCCTTACGTGTTGCCTTATAAATTATATAGGCGAGGTCCAAAACAAAAAATACTCCAAGAGAGATGACGATGTATTGCCAGATAGGACTGTCAAGAACCCACGCAGAGGATACGCAGAGGACACCAGCAACGCAAAATATCATACCAGAAAGTTTTTTGGTGGTAAATGCTATCGCTATTACTCCAATCATTATCATCCCCAGACCAAGACTTGTAATTTTGGAGATAGCATTATCTTTTATAGCCCTTTCAGCAATCGCATCAGAATTGGCTTTAGCAAGTTTGGCTTCAGTCAATTCCGCACTCATAGCCTCAACAGCATCCCACGCAAGACTGGTTTCATTATCTATTTTTACAGCAAGGTCTTTGTCTTTGGTGGCGGCTACGGAGTCATTCTTCGCAATGGTAGTTCTATATTCAATGACTTTTACAACACTAGGTGGCTTAATGCCAGAGAGTCTGGTAATTTGAGCGTCGAGAAGAATCCAAGAGACTGACTTGTTGTCAGTTACTTCAGAGATTGCAGTAAGAGCACTGGCGGCATCAGAAGCAATTATTTCAATCTTTTCGACATACTTAAATACCTCTGTATTTTCTTTGATTACAGGTGCAGCAACAGGCCCAGTAGCACAGCCAGCAAGGAAAAGAGTCAAGAATAGGCAAAAAAGTTTCATTTCTTTCTTTTGTTTTGAGTTAACATTATGTAATCCCTTTTTCTTCTAGACTCCAAAAGGGGGTTTTTAGGCTTTCCATCTTTACCATGCGACCAAGTTCTTACATTTTCAGCAATAGCACCCCAGTCCCCCTTTGACATCTGTTTAAAAAGATTTGAAGGAGAGGTTTCTTGAGCATAGCCATTTCCTACGTTATGAAGAAATGATACGAGTGCTGCTTTTTGTTTGATACTTCCAGTAGACCAAAGTTTTGGGAATCGTTCAATAAAATCAGAATCCATTTTCATGTGGTCTTTTTGATATCTTGCTCTGTCTTTTTCTCTGTTTGTAACAACTGTGTCAAATTGGTCTGCTCTCCATAAGTTGCCATCTTCGTCTTTGGTATAACCAGTGCCAGCAGTAAGAACTCCTACTTTACCTTTAATTTCTTTATATTTACCATTATATTTTTTATCTGCCCAATCTGCTGGGACAACTGCAGCAGTATCAAGATACACCCTATCAACCATACCCTCACTCTTTGAGTTGTAATCATAGCCTTCTTTCATCCAATCAAGTGCGTCAGCACCATTAATTCGACCAGTCTTACCTCCATAATAAATCTTTTT
>Ga0208951_1000334_pt1 | contig 21414 bp, 12 predicted proteins | sample GreLakmeMI27MSRF_FD_187702 | JGI IMG/M metagenome (GOLD analysis project Ga0208951, IMG submission 187702) | Freshwater lentic microbial communities from great Laurentian Lakes, MI, USA - Great Lakes metaG MI27MSRF (SPAdes) | ecosystem: Environmental > Aquatic > Freshwater > Lake | place: Great...
GCTAGCAGCGTGCACAGGGCCACGCAGCAGCGCTGCGCGTCCGTGGCAGACTGGAGAGGGCCGTCGAGCTGCGCCACGACGCCCTGGAAGTCTTCGCGGTAGCAGAGAGCGTAGGCCAGGCCTGGGCGCGTGACTAGGGTACAGTTCGTGACACTAACGAAGACCAGGAGGGGCTGCTGCTGTAGCGATAGTACCAGCATCGCTTCCCGCAGCAGCGGACAGCCATCCAGCCCGAGCTGAATGAGTGTGTTGTGTGAGCGAGCGACGAGGTTGCGCAGCCGAGGCCCAGTCAGTCTCGCGTTCAGCGGCGCCATGTTCACGTACAGCTTGCGCCACAGGCAGGGCCCCTTGGCCGCCTCGCGCCAGCTTGGGCAGACAGCGGCAGCAGCGCAGAGATCGCGCACGCTGTGTGGGTTCGGAGGCAACAACCCGCTGAAGATCTTCAGCAGCACCTCGCGGGGCAGTTTAGAAGCGTAGTCCATGCTGGCCAGTTGTAGTGTAGGCCTGATACGCGCTACGGGGCAGCGCAAGACGAGGCAGCGCAGGAGCGCACGAGCGCGCTTCTTTGACAACCAAAACGCAAGTCGGAGAAAGCGCTCGCGCCGGCCTCTGGCCTCTCTTTATCGCCTGTTGGCTGTTGCATCAGCGCGGTCTCGCTACACCAGAGCAAGTTCCAGCTCTCGCGATGAGAGACTTCAGTTTCTACATCGACAGAGGCGGCACCTTCACGGACGTGGTTGCCTCCATACAGAGTGACAACACCACGCGGCTGCGGGTCACCAAGGTAGGTGTGCTGTGCAGCCGTGGCAACTGATTGTCCCTTCCCGTCGCCCCGCTCACACACCGCCTCGCCGCAGCTGCTCTCCGTGGACCCGGCGAACTACAGCGACGCGCCGACGGAGGGCATCCGTCGCATCCTGGAGCAAGGCGCGTGGCGAGCTCTCTCTCTGCATCTCCCGCCTGCTGACACTGTTGAGACAGAAACGGGACTGCCGCACCCGCGGGGCGTGCCTTTGGATACCTCCAGGCTGCTGGAGATCCGCATGGGCACCACAGTGGCCACGAACGCGCTCCTGGAGCGCACAGGCGAGCGCACGTGCTTGGTCACGACTGCAGGCTTCAAGGACTTGCTCCACATCGGCACACAGTCCCGCCCTCGCATCTTCGACCTGGAGGTTGTGTGCCCCTCCGTGCTGTACGAGACGGTGGTGGAGGTTGACGAGCTGGTGTCGCTCCCGCTTGGAAGCTCGCCAAGCATTCGGGACGGGCTGTGCACCGCGCCGCACGCGCAGCTGCTGGGCAGGCCCGTCACGGGCACCACCGGCGAGGCGCTGGTGGTGCGCAAGGCGCCGGACCTGGCTGCTGTGCGCGCGGCGCTCGCGCCAGTGCTGGCCAGCGGCGTCACTTCGCTTGCAGTTTGCTTCAAGCACTCCTTCCTCTACCCAGACCACGAGTTGGCCGTGGGTGCCCTGGCTACCGCCATGGGCTTCACGCAAGTCTCCCTGTCTTCTGTGGTGCTGCCCGCAGTCAAAATGGTGCCTCGCGGTTTTACAGCAATGGCGGACGCCTACCTCACGCCACACATCCTGCGCTATTTGGCGGCATTCACTGCAGGATTTGACTGTGGAGTCAAAGCAGTGCGGCTGTCGTTCATGCAAAGCGACGGAGGCCTCTCCTCTGCGGCGGCTTTTAGCGGCCACCGCGCAATCTTGTCAGGCCCGGCTGGCGGGGTGGTTGGATACGCAGCCACAACCGCGTGGCGGGGCACCCGCGCATCCAGTCTGCAGATGGTTGGGTTTGACATGGGAGGCACCAGCACTGATGTATCTCGCGTCGCAAACGGACTGTTGGAACATGTGTTCGAAAGCACCACCGCGGGCGTCACCATTGCGGCACCCCAGCTGGACGTGAACACGGTGGCGGCCGGCGGCGGCAGCAAGCTGACGTTCAGGAACGGCATCTTCGTGGTTGGCCCAGAGTCGGTTGGCGCGCACCCGGGGCCGGTGTGCTACCGCAAGGGAGGCCAGCTGGCTGTGACGGACGCAAATCTGCAGCTGGGCCGCATCGTGCCGTCCTTCTTCCCACAATGTTTTGGCCCGGGCGAAGATGGCCCTCTGGATGCTGACGCGACACGCGCCGCCTTTGCCGCACTCACGGCCACCATCAACGGCGAGCGTGCGGAAGGTGCTGCGTTGATGAGCGAGGACGGGGTGGCGGCGGGCTTTGTACGGGTGGCGAATGAGGCGATGTGCCGCCCCATCCGCGCGTTGACCAACATGAAAGGGTATGATGCGGCGGCGCATGTGCTGGCCTGCTTCGGCGGGGCCGGCGGGCAGCACTGCTGCGCAATTGCGCGCGCGCTGGGCATGCGGACTGTCTTCGTGCACCGCTACGCCTCCGTTCTGTCCGCCCTGGGCATCGGCCTGGCGGCCACGGTGTTCGAGGCGCGAGAGCCGGCGGCCGGCACGCTGTCCGACGGCCCCGCAGCTGCGGATTCGTATGCCGCGCGGTTTGCCGCGCTGGAGCGCACAGCCACGCAGGCGCTTATGTCGCAGGGGTTCCAGGCTGCTGACGTCAGCTGTGAGCGCTACCTCAACCTGCGCTACGAGGGCACAGATGTGGCCATGATGACCCTAAGGCCCGCTGACGGCGATTACGCCGCCGCTTTTGTGGACAAATACCGGCGCGAGTTTGGGTTCACGCTGCAGAGGCCCCTCATCGTGGACGACCTGCGCGTGCGCGCCAGCGCGGCGGGCGCGGCGGCACCCGACGGGAGCGCCGCGGGCGAGGGCGCAACCGCCGTTGCGCTGCCGGAGCCGGCTGCGACCGTCTCCGCCTTCTTTGACGCCACGGGGCGCGTGCCGACGCCCGTGTACCGCCTCGCAGACCTGCCCCCGGGCGCGGCGGTGCCGGGCCCAGCGCTGCTGCTGGACGCAATATCCTCGGTGGTGGTTGAGCCGCGATGCACGGCCTTCGCCACGCCGGAGGGCAACCTGCGCATCGACGTGCAGTCCCTCGCGCCAGCGTGCGTCTCGCTGGATGAGTCGCAGGCTGTGGCGGACCCGATTCAGCTGTCCATCTTCGGACACCGATTCATGGGCATCGCTGAGCAGATGGGGCGCACCTTGCAGCGCACTTCCGTCTCCGTGAACATCAAGGAGCGGCTGGATTTTAGCTGCGCTCTGTTTGGGCCAGACGGGGGTCTAGTGGCAAACGCACCACATCTGCCAGTGCATTTGGGGGCAATGCAGGAGGCTGTTCGCTTTCAGCTGAGCCATTGCAGCCAGCCGGGCAGCGAGGCCCTAGAAGATGGGGATGTGCTCGTCTCCAACCATCCCCAGCTGGCTGGCGGCTCCCACCTGCCGGACATCACCGTCATCACTCCCGTGTTCGACGCGCCCGGCCCGCACGGCCGCCTGGTGTTCTTCGTGGCATCTCGCGGCCACCACGCGGACATAGGGGGTATCTCGCCGGGCAGCATGCCCCCGCGCAGCACCAGCCTTTCTGAAGAAGGCGCCGCCATTGTCTCCTTCCGCCTGGTGCGCCGGGGGGTGTTAGACGAGGCGGGCATCACGGCGCTGCTGCAGGCGCCGGGGCTGTCTGGCGTGGAGGGCTGCAGCGGCACGCGGGGCCTGGCCGACAACCTGTCCGATTTGAAAGCGCAGACGGCGGCGAACACGCGGGGCATCGTGCTGGTGCGAGAGCTCATCGCGGAGCACGGCCTGCGCACCGTCCAGTCGTACATGTTTCACATCCGGGCCGCCGCTGAGCGCGCCGTGCGTCAGATGCTCACCCGCTTCTCAGCCGCGCAAGGCCTGCCTGTCCTGGGCACGGTGCGCGCGGAAGACCGGCTGGATGACGGCACGCCCATCGCGCTGGTGGTGACCATCGACCGCGACACGGGCAGCGCGGTGTTCGACTTTGAAGGCACGGGCCCGGAGGTGCACGGCAACTTGAACGCGCCGCCGGCTGTGACCTACTCGGCTGTAATCTACGCGCTGCGCTGTCTGGTGCGGGAGGACATCCCGCTCAACCAGGGCTGTTTGGCGCCAATCACGTTCCGCATCCCTCCCGGCTCGCTGCTCCACCCGAGCGCCACTGCCGCAGTGGTGGGCGGCAACGTGCTGACCTCTCAGCGCGTGACGGACGTTGTGCTTAAGTGTTTCGGCGCCGCCGCGGCGTCCCAGGGCTGCATGAACAACACCACGTTTGGCGACGAAGGGCTGGGCTATTACGAGACGGTGTGCGGCGGCGCCGGCGCCGGTCCCGGCTTCCACGGCCGCAGCGGGGTGCACACGCACATGACCAACACGAGAATCACGGACCCCGAGATTCTGGAACGACGATACCCCGTCGTGCTGCGCCGCTTCGCTCTGCGCCCGGGAAGCGGCGGCGCCGGCAACTATCGAGGCGGTGACGGCGTCGTGCGCGAGATGGAGGTATGTGTGCCGCCCGCTTTTTGCACCTTATGCGTTGAAGCGCTCATTTCCCATGTTGCGCAGTTTCTGAGGCCGCTGACTGTGGGCATCCTATCGGAGCGGCGCGCGCTGGCACCCTTCGGATTGGCGGGCGGCTGCGATGGTTTGCGGGGAGTTAATCTGTGGCTCCAAGCGCCCCGAGACGCGCACATGCTGGTCTGTGACCCAGTGCAGCGCACCGTGAGCCTAGGCGGCAAGGCGACGGTGCTCATGCTTGCGGGCGACCGTCTGCGGCTTCTCACTCCGGGTGGTGGTGGATACGGCGCGGAGACAGAGGAGGGAGTGGAAGGTAGGGCAGCGACGACGCAGCAGCTGAGGGACGGGGGCAGCCTGGACGCATACAAGGAGGCGCAAGAGGGCGTGTGATGATTTGCGAAGCGTCGGTCGTCGTACGACAAGCACGGTGGCAAACCGAGCCTTTGTGTCTCCCCCGCCCAGCGCGTATCAAGCCTACCCTACAACTAGTCAACATGGACTACGCTTCAACTCTGCCCCGCGAGGTGCTGGTGAAGATCTTCAGTGGTTTGATGTATCTGAACCCGGACAGCGTGCGCGACCTCTGCGCTGCCGCCTCTGTCTGCCCCAGCTGGCGCGAGGCGGCCAAGGAGCCCAGCCTGTGGCGCAATCTGGACGTGAGCAAGGCGCCGCTGAACACGCGGCTGACTGGGCCTCGCCTGCGAAACCTGATCGCTCGCTCCTGCAACACACTCTCTTGGCTCTGGCTGGATGGCTGCCTGCTGTTGCGGGAAGCGATGCTGGGACTGGCGGTGCAGCAGCAGCCCCTCCTGGTCTACGTTCGTGTCACGAACTGTATCCTAGTCACGCGCCCTGGCCTGGCCTATGCTCTGTGCGACGCAGAAAACTTCCAGGGCGTCGTGGAGCAGCTCAACGACCCTCGCCTGACTGCCGCGGACGCCCAGCGCTGCTGCGTGGCCCTGTACACGCTGCTAAATGCTAAGAACGATGCTGAGCGTGTGGCAACTCTCGCAGAGGCACAAGCGGCTGGCACACTGGACGCTCTGCTGCGCTGTGCCGCACTTTACGCATCACACGCGGGAGTGCAGGCAGCGAGCTGCTGGGCGCTGTTGCAATACGTTTACGTTGCCCAGCGCACCGAGGTTGCCTCCTACCCTCCCATCTTCCAGGCGGCAGTGACTGCAATGAAGGCGTATCCATTGGATGCGGATGTGCACGGACCCGCGTTGGTAGCCCTGAGCAGCGCGTGCTGGTTTGGCCTGGAGGGGACGCCCGGTGTTCCTGCCCTGCTGGACGCAATCCAGCCCGTCCTGGCTGCACTGCGCGCCTTCCCGACTGATCTGGACGTGCGGGAGTACGGCAGCAAATCACTGGTGAAGATGTGCGGAATGGACGCCTCCGTGGCTGGGGCTGTGGCTGCTGCTGGCGCAATGGGCCTCTTCATGAAAACGCTGAATCTCGTCATTACCGACGACAGCACGCATGTCGCGGCAGTGGAAGCCATCGGAGCCATCGCTCTCTCTCCTGCCGCCTTGCCCCAGGCCTCTGCCGGCATCGATGCTGTGATTTGCACCCTGCGGCGTCATGAGAAGAGCAGCACGGTTGCTCTTTCTGCATGCAAGACGTTGTGCATCTACTTGCGGTGCGCGGTCACGCGCGACCGAGCGGTGCGAGGGTGCGCCGACTTTGCAGTTCGCTTGGTGGCGCAGATCCACAGCACCGACACAAAGGTCAAGAAGGCTGCCGAGGACGCACTCAAGGCCCCGCAGGCATGAGCCCAGGTGTCAATTCATCTTTGAACGAACGCACAGCACCCAAGAAGGCGTCTAAACTCTGAAGACACGTGCGCAAGCGAGAAAAGTAGATCTACTTCCACAGGCACATTCTCATCTCGGTGTGCTCTTGGCGTAGCCCGTCGCCGCCGCCTGCGCGCAGTGCCTTCCCACCGCGCAGGTGGGCAGGCCTAGGAAGGTATCGAAGTCGTATGCCACCTGAGAGGAGGCGTAAGGACCGCAAGCAAATCAACGCGCAGTGAGGCGCAGGCGGCTCCCGCGCCACTCGAGTCGCACCTTCTTGCAGCAGGCCCAGCCCTTCTGTCGTTCGTGGAAGATGGGCGCGCCCGGGTGGTGGTGGCAGGCGTCGTCTGCGTTGTCGCGCTCTCTGAACTTGGAGCCGCAGCCGGCGTTGCGACACGTCTGCTCTGCGTCCGGGTCTACGGGCGCCACGGGCGGCGGGGGCGGCAGAGGCGGCGGCGGAGGCGGCGGGAGGGCCGCCTCGGTCGTGTCGGTGTGCCGCTCGCTGCAAAAATAACCTTGCCGGCACCGCGCACAGCTGGCCCGCCCGCCAGCGCTCTCCGCCACGGTGGCGCTCTCCGCCGCGGCCGCCACGCGCACCGCAGGCGCAGCTGCGGGTGCAGGCGCCGGGGGGGCAACAGGCTTGTCTTGCGTGTGGCGACCCAAGGCGCAGCCAGGGAGGGACATGAAGATCCCAAAGTCGGTGTGCCGCGCGCCGCAGCAGCCCCACGTTTTCTGGCCGTCCCTGAAGACGGGGAACCCAGAGTGGTAGCGACAGGCGCTGTCTGCGTTCTGGCACTCCAGGTACTGGGCGCTGCAGCCTACGTGCTGGCACAGCAGCAGCGGAGGCGACGCCATGGCGCAGGCGAAGCGCTCAGGTTTTGTCGTACAACTTGGCACTTGTACGACCAGCCAGCCACCACTGAAAAGTTGCAGCAGCTTCTAAGTAGCACCCCCGCACTCCGGTTGTCTCGGCCACTTCACCCGTGGCTCAATACGCGCAGCCTGTTTGTCTTGGGGTTCTGATTGACGCGCTGAAAGCGCGGAGCGGGGCCCGGAGGTCGTAGGGCCCTTGCCTTGGCTGGCCGGGACGCGCCGCGCCGGGATGGACGCGGGCGTTCGCGAGCGCGCGTTTTCGCTGCTCAAGGTGTTGGTCACGGGTACGCTTGTGCCACAGTGCCAATGGGCCAGAGTGCCGGCCGGGGGCTGACTCCGGCAGGACGCGGCACTCTGACACATGTACTGCGTCGCAGTGCGCCGCCTCAAGCAAGACTCCGTGCCCGTGGCAGTTGCAGGCGACTCTGGGCTGTTCCTGGGCTCTATAGGGGTGCGCTTGAGTGAAGAGGCCGCGTCAGGGCGCCACACGGATTGACCTGACTCTCCTTGTGCCCTGCAAGGCTGCGTACAACCGAGAGAAGCTGGTGCGTTTGGATGCTCACGCGGCTGTGCTACTCGCTTGCTACTCGCTGCTCGCTGGGTGCTCGCTGGAGTAGGCCGCGGCATGAACCATCTAACGTCTGACGCTGACACATTCGCCTGTGCAGTTGTCGCTGGGCATCACGCACGTGCTCTGCGTGGCGTGTGATCTGCCGCAGCCCTACCCCTGTGATTTTGTGTATCAGCGTGTGCTTATCCAGGACAGCTGCGATGCGCCTCTGCACACCCACTTCGAGAGCTGTTTCCAGTTCATCCAATCCGGCTTGGAGGCTGGAGGAGGCGTTTTGGTGCATTGCTTCGCTGGGCGGTCCCGCTCCGCCACGGTGGTGGCTGCCTGGCTGATGTGCACGCACCACCTCACAATGCTGGAAGCGCTGGCTATGGTGCATGCCGTGCGCCCTCAGGCCTCGCCCAATGCAGGCTTCATGAGGCAACTGGCGGCGTTTGAAGAGCAAGAGCACGGCAGTCGAAGCTGCCTGACGCGAGCCAATAGCCGCCTCTGTGCCTGCGCGCCATCGCAAGCATGACGCGGATGCATTGTGTTCTTGGGCGCAGATAGAGTGGATGACCATTCCCACGTGAGCCATGGACCAAACCATGCGTGATGCAAAGCTGAGTGACGTCGGTGCGTGCGTGTGTTCGAAACTATGTTCTAATCGATCGGTCGAAACCCATCAGACGTGCCTCCTCAGCCTGCTTCGTCTCGTGCAGTCGCGCGTCCTGCAGGGCGCTCGCGTTGGCGGGAGCGGCGCAGCTCGCAATGGCACCCGAGCATGTCGCGCCGAGGCCCGCTGGCGAGTCTCTTTCCGCGCCTGGCTCGCAGCCCAGCGTGGCTGGCTCCGTGGGCGCGCCCGAGGCTGGCTCAGCGCCAGTGGCTGGGGCGAGCCACATGCAGTTCCTGTTCAGCTTTGAGAAGCGCGGCAGAGGTGAAGAGGAGCCGTCACTCTCCTCCTTTCAGGCGCTGCTCAGCGCGGCCAGGGACAAGGACCTTCCCGTGCTGCTGGAGCGGCTGTGCCTGGCAGGCGCGTGCGGGGAGCGCCTTGCTTCAAAGCACGGAAGGACTAGGGCTCTCAGAGCTCACGCGCCCCCGCTCCATGCTGCACCAACGCGCCTCAGGCACGCCCTCGCCCGCCATGCTGGGCACGCTGGCGGAGCTGGTGGCTCGGCTGCCCAGCAAGACGAAGGAGGAGCGGAAGGTGCGCAGGCTGTGTGCACTTTCCCGCACGCTCCCTCACGCGCCGCCCCCCTCCTCTCACCACCCAGCTCCTGCGCCTTGCATACCACCTCCTCTGCCGCGGCCTCTCCGCACACGCGGGCGAGCTCACCAGCAGCACGGGCGCGTCGATGTTGGGGCGCTTGAGCGCACTGGCAACTGCAGCGTCCTCAGGCGACCCCGCCACGCTGGGCGCCAAGCACGCCGCCGCGCGCGCCATCGCGGCAGCCTCCTGCGGCGGCCTGACCAGCGCCTCCGCGGCGCTGTGCAACGTGGCGCAGGCTGAGCTGCCGCGCGCAACAGTGCTGCTTGCGCAAGGACTGTTCGGACCGGCGCCGCTGTCCGGCGCACCCGCCAGCGACGCCGGAGCGGGGGGATGCGTGGTGGCGGCGCACCGCAGCATGTTCGGCGCCGCCCGGCGGTGCGCCGCGGCGGCTGCACCTTGGGGGAGCGCGCAGCGCGGCCCCTCGGCAGTCGCGCCGCACCCGCTGAGCAGCGCGCAGCTGCTTGTGGGCGCATGCTCCGCCGACGCGCTGGCTGCGCGGCACGCGCTGGCCATGGCGGTCTCTGCCGCCGCGCAGGACGCGAGCGCCGCCTCGCGCGACCTCGCGCAGCTCGTCGCCTCGGCGCTGCAGCAGCCCCCGCTGGCCCCTCCCGCGGCGTTCAAGCCACCGGTGAAGGGCGCCGCGCCGCCGCCCACGCGCGCGGGGTTGAATCTGGAGGATGCAGAGGCGCGCTGCCACCTTGCGCACCTCTGCGGACTGGCTGTGCACTGCGCTGCGCAGCGAGCGCCCTTCTGGGACGCGCTCATGGCGCTGCTCAAGGACCGCAGCGAGCGGGTGTGCCTGGCGGCGGTGAGGTGCCTGGCGGGTGACCTCACATGCGCACAGGTCACACCAGCAGCGCAGGCCGCAGCGTGGCTCAAGCTGGCTGGACAGTCCCGGGACGCATGCATCTCCGCAGTGGAGGCTGCGGTGCGCTCCGGCGCCGCGCCCGCAGCGTGTGTGGCGCTACGGGGCGCTCTGGCGCTGTCCGTGGCGCGCGCACACGCGCTGGCGGCCGGCTTGGCGCGCCCGGATGACGCAGAAGGGCCGCGCCTGAGCGCCATCTTCAGAGCTGCGCACGCCAAGAGTGCGGCGCCGCATCTGGCATGGCAAGGCCTCGCCTGGCTCCATCCGTCAGATGCCACGATGCCGCTCGTCGACGCAGCATCGGCATGCGCCACGTTCACATCGCCTGTATGGTCCGCATCTGCAGTTGCCGCGGTTGTGCACGCCATGGCGAGTCGAGTGCGAGGAGACCCTAGCGCCGCTGGCGCCATGCTCTCCAGCGCCCACGCCATCGTCGCAGTGCTGCCCATCCTCACCACGGCGCAGCCGGGCGTGTGCGGAGGGATGGGCGGCGCGCTGCCGTGTCTGTGGCGCTGCGTGGCGGGTGCGAGCGACAACGAGTCGGGTGATGAGAGGGTCACCGACGCGCTCCTGCGGCTCTCTGCGACGCTGATGGCGCAGCCTGCGCGGGGTTGCGAGGGGCGCGAGGGCGCTGCTGCGCGGGAGGCTGTGCAGGAGACGCTGCTGCGCTTCCTGGGCGAGCAGGCGGCTCTGCCCGCCTCTGTTGGGGGCGGGGAGGCTCACACGCCGCCGCTGCTGCACGCGCTGCACCGCGCCGCCATCACAGGCGGTCCCGCCTGCGCAGCGGCGGCGGGCGCCGCCCTGGCCCGCGTGGCGCTGCGGTCGGCGCACGCGCAGCGACTGCTCGCCGCTGCCGCCCTCTCGTCGCTGCACGCCGCCGGGCTGGGCCTGCGCCGCCCCGCGGAGGCGCTACAGCGGCTCATGGCGCGCTTCGACGCCGCCGCCGCGTCCTTCGCGGCGCTGCACGCCTCGGAGCTGGACGCGGTGAAGCTGGAGGACGCGGCGCACCTGGCGCACGCCGCCTGCGTCGCATCCGCGGCGGCGGCGCTCGACGTGCCGCTGGCGGACGTCCACGTGCACCTGCCGCTGGGGCCGCTCAGCGCGGAGCCTCTGGCTGCCTGGAAGGCGAGGTCGGGACAGCCCCTGTCCGGAGAACGGCTGCGCGCGCGCGCCCTCGCGCGCGCAGCCCCGGACGCGCAGCGCGCGCCGGCTGCGATGCGCGGCGGGGGGGCGCTCACATCGGGCGCAGCCGTCGCGGTGGATAACCCGTTTGGGGACGCTTTTGCGCCGGCGGAGCCAGAGCGTGCGCACGCGGGCGCGCCCCTGTTCGACGCCTTCGGCGCAGATTTCCACGGCGAGCGCGGCGACAGTTTCGCGGTGCCGCCGGCGGCGCCGCAGCCGACGGAGGCCGGCCCCGCCTCTGCAGGCGGGGCGACCTGGAACCCGTTCGGCGCCCCTTCTGACGCTTTCGAGGACCCCTTTGCCGGCGGCGCCGATGCGCTGCAGCAGCGGTTTGCGGCACCCCCACCCCCTTCCTCGTTTGCCTTTGACGACGTGCAGCCGATGCCGAGCAGCGCTCGCACTTCGCTCACGGTCCCGTCTTCGCCGGTCACGCAGGCGTCAGAGCCCATTGGCGATGCACCTGAGGAGGGTGCATCCGCCGCGGCGGAGCCGGTTGCAGGGTCAGAGTGTGCGCTGGACATTTTTGCGAGTCCGGCGCCGATGGCGCACAGCGGGCGCTCCCAGTCGTACAACGACCTGTTTTCAGACTTCGAGGTGCCGGCGGCGCCGGCAGCAGCAGTTGCTGTGGCGCAGAGTGCGGCGGTGGCGCCTGTGTTGGACCCCTTTGCCGACTTTTCAGACGCGGCGCCGCTGTCTGTGGACGCGGCAGCGCCCGCAGCGCCCGCCTTCGACCCATTCGCAGAGGGGGGAGGCTTCGAGGGTGCTGTCGACCCCTTCGCTGCGCCAGCCGCGTCGTCTGGAAGCCTCAGCGACGGCAACGACCCCTTCCACACCGCGCCCGCACCCGCGCCGGCTTCGGCATCCACCCTGGAGTCGTTCGGCTTTGACCCCTTCGAGATGGGAGCAGAGGACCCGTTCGCCCAACCAGCAGCGACAGCAGAGCCAGCGGCGCCAGCGGCGCCAGCGGCACTTGACACCTCCGTCGACTTCTTCTCTGCACCCGACGCTCCGCCATCGGCTGCTGCTCCGCCGCCGTTTGACCCCTTCGCTGCTCCGCCTGCTCCAGCCCCGTTCAGCCCAACGTTGGACGCCTCCTTCGACTTTTTCGCAGCGCCCGCAGCGCCGCCCGCCGCTGCTCCCGCGGGGTCCTTTTCGGCGTCGCCGTTCGACGCAGCGCCGGACCCTTTCGCAGTCGCCCCCTCTCCAGAGGATGCGCCGCACAAAGCCCACGAAGCAGACGAGGACGAGGGCGAAGCCGACGAGAGCGGCAGTGGCAGTGGCAGCGAGGAGGAGGAGGATTATGCGGCGATGCTCGCCCAGGCCGAGGCTGTGCAGGCGGCCATCCTCGCAAAGTTTGCCGCCAACAAGGCTGCGCTCCCCAGTCCGCTGCAATCACCCGCGCCATCGCCTGTGAAAGCGCTCCCGCAGCCAGAGGAGAGCGCTGTGGCGGTGGCTGCGCCGCCCATCGGTGATCCCTTTGCGGACATGGTTGAAGCGGAGGATCCGAGTTTCAACGGCGGCGCGTGGGCCGCATCCGCTGCTGCTGCAGATCCGCCAGCGGGGGCAGCTTTTGAGTCCCTCTCTTTTGGCGATGCGCAGTCTGCGCCTCCGTTGAGCGTCGCGGCTGTGACCAACGATGGTGGATTTGCTACGGCTGGGATGAGCTTCGAAGACCCGTTTGCGGCGCCAGCGGCGATCTTCGACCCTTTTGCTGCCATAGCGCCTCTACCTGCACCCATTTCCGTGACGACGTCGACGTTTGCGACGGCGTTTGACAGTGATCCCTTCGCTGCGCTTACGACAATGGCCGCCGCAGTCCAAGCCCCATCGGCGCCGCCACCGGTGTCGGTTGCTCCTCAGTTTGCAGCCTTTGAGGACGACCCGTTCGCTGCCCCGACGCCACCGACGGCAGACGCTGCTCCGCCTCCTGCACCACCGCCAGTGCCTGCGTCAACGCTCGAGGACGACCTCTTCGCTGCCCCGCCACCGCCGGCGCCTCCTGCGCCGGCGCCTCCTGCGCCGCCGCCATCGCCGCCTCCGGCTGCGGCGTCGCTGTCGGTTTCACAGCGCGCGGCCGCCTTTGGCGCATCTCCCCACCAGAGCGCTCCGCCTGCCACTGCGGCGCCCGTGCCCTCCCCGACGGTTGACTCGCGCGACCTGAGCTCCTTCGCGGAACGCCGGCGCGCCTTCGAGGCTGCGTCGAAAGCGGCCGCCGCCGCTGCGTCGCAGTCCGCCCAGCCGCAGCAGCCAAAGCGCGTGGTGCGCACTTTCGGCGGCCACGCAGCGCCCGCGCCGTCGCCCGCGGCTGTACCGCCGCAGCAGCCGCAGCCGCCCGCTCCGGCGGCGCGTCAAAGCTTTGTTTTCGAAGGCGATGCGCCCGCGCCCACGCCGGCGCTGGGGCCCCAGGGGCTGCCGCCGCCGCCGGGGGTCTCTGCGGCCACGAAAGCAGTGGAGGATGCCATCATGGCCAAGTTCGCCGCCAACAAGGCTGCGCGCGACAAGGCTGCTGCAGCGCCACCGCCTGCGATGGTGGCTCCCGCGCCCCCGCCCGCGCCTGCTCCTGCGCCTGTGCCTGAGCTGCATCGCGTGGCGGTGGACTTCTCGCCTGCGCCCGCCGTCGTTGCCGCGGCCCCGGCGGTTGCGGTGGCGTCGCCGAACGCGACGTCTCGGCGCGCCTCGTTGTTGGCCGAGCTGGAGGCGGTCAGCGCAGGGCCCGACTCCCCCGACTCCTCCGAGGCGGAGGGTCATTCGCCGGAGGGTGATGCGGCGGCTGCGGCGCCCCCTTCACCCGATGAGGTGGAGCCGCCCGCTCAGGCTGAACCCTCCCCTCCGCTGGTGCCAATCTCCCTGCGCCCCGGTCTGGTCATCTACGACTTCCTGGCGGAGGCGCCCAACGAGCTCACCGTGCGCACCGGCCAGGTGGTTGCGGTGCGCTTCGAGGCTGGCGTCAAGTTTGTGGCCGAGGGGTGGGTGTCCGTAGAGACGCGGGAGGGGGACCAGGGGCTGGTGCCCGAGAGCTATGTGGAAGTGCCGGAGTGAATATACGTGACGAGAAGCATGCTCATTGCGAAAGCGACACAACGCCCTCGGCCACAATGAACTGTGTGCTCCCGCTCAATCGCGCATCCAGCGCGCAACTCAGCTCCTCCTCCGTGTATGACGTCAGCGAGGTGCCGTGCGCGGCGCGAGCAGCAGAAAGCACCGCGGCGCGGAGCTTCTTGAGCTTGAGCGGGCCCGCAGCCAGCGCCTTGGCAGCCAGCTTCTTCCACTTGATGCTGCTGAACGCGGGCCGGGCCGCCCTTTTCGCGGGCGGCTGAGGGACATCCTCCGGGGCTGGCTCTTCCTCGCGCGGCCGCTTCCCCTCGACAGCAGGAGCGAGAGCTGCAGGTGCTGCAGCGCCGGATGCCAGCGCAGCGGCTGTCCGCGCCTTGCTGCCGTGCTTCTTCCCCCCCGCGTGGCTGAGCAGCGTCTCCTGGCTGGTGCAGGTGACGGCGCAGCAGGCGCACGTCCAGGGGGGCCGCGCAGCGAGAAACTCGAGCCCGCTCACCGCTCCCCCACTTCCGCCGCCGCTGGGTGCCACCGCGCCGGAGCCCCCGGGCTTGGTTGCTGCCAGCGCGTACTTCTGGTGCTCGGTGACGCAGGAGGTGTGCGCCTGCAGCGGAGCGGGAGGGAGGGAGGGAGGGAGGGAGGAAGGGGTCTTCAGCCGCCGCCTCATCAACTATATGGTCACGCTCGCGCGCGCCTGCACGCTGTTTCGGTCGAACGTGACGCTGCAGTCGATGCAGGTGAAGTGGGTGCTTCGGCAGCTGGACATGTGCGGCCCCAGCTTGGGCTTCTTCAACGTATCGCCGCAGCCTTCGCATTGGAACCAAACCATTTCTTTTGAGGCTTGGCAGCGTGCGAATTGAGTGCAAATGCGCGCGTGCGTAGCGCGTGAGAGTAGATTCGTCGTACGACCGCTCAAGTCGACATGCATACGAGACTCCATCAACGCGACCTCCCCCACACTCGCGTAGAGTGCACTTTGAGGTGTCGTGCGTGCGTGCGTGCGCGACTGTTAAGGAAGGTGCGTCGCAGCGTGTGCGTGCGTGTCGGGGTGGACAGTCTGCCTGGGTGGAGTGAACGTCGCTTGCCTCGCTCTGCACAAACTCCTCGCACGCTCTCACGCCCTGCGCCTCTGCAGGCACAGCGGGCCGGACACACCTCACACGCGCGTCAGCGCAGCGCCTGAGAGGCTCCCGCAGCTGAAGCACGAGCGCGTCATCCTCGTCACGCGCCCACTCGCTGTCAAGTGCTCTCTCCGCAGCGCGCGATGAGCTCCTCACGCCGCGACGCTCGCACCTTCGGCTGCTCCTCCTTCGCCAGCAGCGCTGTGTTGGCGCCCTACGATGCCCGCCTGCAGCTGCCCTCCGTCCAGGAAGCGTCCCCTCGCTCGCCCCTCCGAGAAGCCGCAAGCAAGGCGCTGGGCGGCGGCGTCGCAGGCGGCGTCGCAATGTTCGCAAACGTCGCCAGCCTGATGGTGCGCCCCGCAACGCGCTGATGGCATCACCTCAGTGCACGCTTTCTCTCACGCTGCGAGTCGCTCAACGCAGTGGCTGCGTACCACCATCAATTACCAGTATCGTCACGGCACGAGCACCACGGCTGCGTTCAGACACCTCTATGCGGAGGGTGGAGTGCGGCGCTTCTACCGAGGCGTGGGGCCCGCGCTGCTGCAAGCGCCCCTGAGCCGCTTCGGCGACACGGCTGCCAATGCGGGGGTGCTTGCGCTGCTGGAGGAGTACGAGACGACCGCCTCTGCGCCCGTGTGGGTGAAGACGCTGGCAGCCAGCGTCGCCGCCGGCGCGTTCCGAGTGCTGCTAATGCCCGTGGACACATGCAAGACCGTGCTGCAGGTGGAGGGCGCGCATGGCATGAGCATGCTGAAGCAGAAGATCGCCACCTCAGGACCAAAGGTGCTCTTCGCGGGTTCACTGGGCGCAATGAGCGCAACGCTGGCGGGCCACTACCCCTGGTTCCTGGTCTACAACAGTCTCAACGTCAAGCTGCCGGTGTATGACCGACACAAGGAGCTGCCGTCCTACCTGGCGCGCAACGCGGTGATTGGGTTTAGCGCGAGCGCGGTGAGCGACACCATCAGCAACAGCATCCGCGTGCTCAAAACCACCAAACAGTCCAGCCCGGTGGCCATCAGCTACCGCCAGGCTGCGCAGCTGGTTATAGACAAGGACGGGGTGCAAGGCCTCTTCCTTCGCGGCCTCAAAACCAAGATCTTGGCCAACGGCGCGCAGAGCATGCTGTTCAGCGTGCTATGGCGGCTGGGGCAGGACCTGCTCAGCAAGCCACACTCGCAGTGAGGGGGGGGGATACACAGACAATAATGGATCACAGACCACACAGTCGCTGAAATAAGCCAAATGCATGCGCACGGTGTGTCGCATCACAGCAAGATGTGCGAAAACGCAGCCGTCCACGCGGCGCATGGGAGCGCGGCGAGCGTGTACTGTCGTACCAATGTTTGTGCCATGGGCTGCGCCGCGCGCACAGTGCCTCTGCGCAGCGTGAGCAGCAACACCAGGTTCTGCGCGCTGGGCATGCAGCTCTGCAGGCACAGCAGCAGGCGCAGCAGGGGGTCCACAGGCAGCAGCCCAGCCACGTCCAGCCTCCAGCCCAGCCACAGCGTGACAGCAGGAAGCAGCAGCAGCCTCACCAGCGCAGTGACCCCCTCGGCAGCTCGTCCGCCGCGCATCAGCGCATGCGCCACATCGGAGCTGGTGACATCATCGGACGCGAGCAGCGGCCTGCTCTCGGAGGATGCTCCGCCCGCAGACCCAGCCACGAGAGAGCTCGCCAGCACCAGCGTGCCCACCGGCAGCGCGGCGTTGCCCAGGAGGTTCATGGCGGTCAGGGCGCTGTGCATAGCGGCGGCGAAGATGGCGAGCTCAAAGGGCGGCGGCAAGCTCTGCGTCAGCGCAGCGGCGGCGGTATTTGCTGACGTCACGAAGACCTTGAGCGGCGTCAATCCGATGAAAAGGCCCAGGAGCACGCCCAGCAGAGGCGGGTTGAGCACTCGTCCGGCGAGCGACAGCGCCAGGTGACCCGCATCCGACAGCGCTCGCGCGGCTCGTTGCGCCGCGAAGCGCGCCGCATCGAGGCTCAGAGGCGGCGCGCGGGCGGCGGGCATGCGCAGGGGCGGCCTGGGCGGCGTCGACGCGCGCGGCGGCACAGCAGCTTGTCCGTCCTCGGGCGACGCTTCGTCCGTTCCCAGCGGCGCCAGGATGCGCCATCCCGCGCTCCACAGCAGCGGCGACCAGCCGGCCATGAACAGCGCCGCGATGCCGGTGGCGCGCTGCGCGTCCGCTGGCGACAGCACCGCCGCCAGCAGCAGCAGCGGCAGGGTCACAGAGTTGCCGAACGCGCACCCGGCGACCACCATGCGCCACGCGTGAGGGCCGTAGGCACCCCCTGGCGCGCGCGCGCGCGTGGGCGCCGGCGCCAGAGCGTACGCCAACAGTGGCGCTCGCACCGCTAAAGCGACGGAGGCGGCCACTGCCGCGGCGCCTTGCGAGGGTCGCCGCGCGCCGTCCCAGGGCTGTGTGCGTCGCCGCCACGCCTCGGCGAGGGCGGCCCGCAGCGAGCCGTCTGTGAGGGACCAGAGTAGGAGTCCCAGAGCGGCGCCCAAGGCGACCTGCGCCAGAGCGAAGAGCGGCAGCAGGCGCAGCCCGCTGCCCTGCGGCGCGGAGGCCAGCGCCGCAGCCACCCTGGAGGCGAGGAAGCAGGGCAGCAGCAGGCTGAAGCTGAGGCTGGACAGCACCTGCGGGGTATGATTTGGCAGCCGCCCGCAGGCACGCAGCGCACGCACCGCCAGGCAGACCAGCGCCAGCTGTGCCAGCGCGCCCAGCGAGGCGCCCAGCGCCGCCAGGTCCAGGAAGGTGCCCAGACGCGCAACGCTCGAGCATAGCAGCTGCCAGCTGGGCAGCCCCGACAGCTTCGGAACCGCGACAGCCAGCGCACTCGCCACCAGCAGCGTCACCGCCAGCTCGCCGCGGCGACGCGGAGGCGCGCTGGTGGGCCATAGCAGCGGCTGCGGCTGCGCTCCGCCTGGCGGAGGCAGAGCCCGGGGCGGCCAGGCGCAGCGCACGGGGAGGCGGCGGGGAGCATGCCCACGCGGACGAGCGCGCGCCACGAAGCGAGGCTTTCCTGTTGTGCAGCGAGGCGGGGTGCAGGACTGGAGAGGCGGGAGCGGAGAGCAACAGAGACCCAGGCGCATAGCCGGTGCGTGAGCACAGGTGCAACACGCGTTTTCGGATGCTGTTGCTGTGCCCCGTGCACAGGCAGAGCGACGGCGCTTCCTCTGTCTGACTGTCTCCCTCGTCGAGGGTCGACGAGGGTCAACGGTCGAGCGACTGACAGATGGCCGCATGGCCCCGCATCCTACGCCTTCGCGTCTCCCCCGCCAGCGCGTATCAGGCCTATTCTACAGCTGGCCAGCATGGACTACGCCTCAACACTGCCCCGCGAGGTGCTGGTGAAGATCTTCAGCGGTTTGGCGTTTCCGAACAGCGTGCGCGACCTCTGCGCTTCCGCCTCTGTCTGCCCCAGCTGGCGCGAGGCGGCCGCGGAGCCCAGCCTGTGGCGCAGTGTGAACGTGAGCAAGGCGCCGCTGAACGCGCGGCTGACTGGGCCTCGCCTGCAAAACCTGGTCGCTCGCTCCTGCAACACACTTTCTCAGCTCTGGCTGGATGGCTGCCTGCTGTTGCGGGAAGCGATGCTGGCGCGCGCGGTGCAGCAGCAGCCCCGCCTGGTCTTCGTTCGTGTCACGAACTGTACCCTAGTCACGCGCCCTGGCCTGGCCTACGCTCTGTGCGACGCAGAAAACTTCCAGGGCGTCGTAAAGCAGCTCAACGACCCTCGCCAGTCTGCTGCGGACGCGCAGCGCTGCTGCTTGGCCCTGTACACGCTGCTAGGTGAAGAGGAGGAAGAGGAAGCAACTCTAGCAGAGGTGCAAGCGGCTGGTACACTAGACGCTCTGCTGCGCTGTGCCGCACTGCACGCTGCGCACGCGGGCGTGCAGGCTGCGTGCTGCTATACGCTGTCAGAGCACGTTTACGTTGCCCAGTGCACCGAGGTTGCCTCCTACCCTCACGTCTTCCAGGCGGCCGCAATGAAGGCGTTTCCATTGGATGCGGATGTGCACGGACCCGCGTTGGTAGCCCTGAGCAACGCCTGCTGCTTTGGCCTGGAGGGGACGCCTGGTGTTCCTGCCCTGCTGGACGCAATCCCGCATGTCCTGGCTGCACTGCGCGCCTTCCCGACTGATCTGACCGTGCAGAAGTACGGCTGCGATTCGCTGACGAATATGTGCAGATTGGACGCCTCTGTGGCTGAGGCTGTGGCTGCTGCTGGCGCAATGGGCCTCTTCCTCAAAAACGCTGAGCCTCAACTTCACCAACGATGATACATGCGTCTCGGCAGTGGACGCAATCGGCTCACAGCACCAACGAGGCTGTCAAGAAAGCTGCTGATGTCGCACTTCTGGACCCGCATGCATAAACCCGGGCATCAATCAATTCTCAAGGAATGAGCGCGCGGCACCCAAGGCGTCGTCTGACGGGCATGCGAGGGCTCGATGCGGCTGACGCGACCTTTGATTGCCAGCGCCTCGCTTTGGTTTCGAGGCACCCGCCTGCGCTCCGCCGCTTCCGCATCCAATCGCATGCTTCATGGCCGGCGCCGCACGGCCTCGCGGGCTACTGCTGGTTCTGTTGGTATTGTTCCAAGCCACAGATGCGCAGCTGTCACGCCCGACTTTGCGGACTCCATCTAACACGCTGAAGCTGCCGGTGGGCCCGGTGCTCACCCTACAGACCGCGGCGACGAGTCGCGCCGCAGCCTTGGTGAGTTGGCTGGGCGAGCAGCTGACTCCTCGCTGGTGGAGGGAAACAACCGCTCAGCTCTCCACAAAGGGGGTTTCCCTGCGCCGCACAGAGCGCATCCTGGTGACTCCCGCGCTGCGCATCTTCCTGGGCTCCTTCACCGCGCCGGTGCCGCACACGCTGAAGGAGCTTGCCACTTGGTTGGCCTCCCCAGCCCTTCCAGTGAGCCGCGTGGCCTATTTCCCGCTGCAGCTCTGGTTCCGCACCCAATTCTACTGGGCGGAGGACTGGCAGCTGAGTCTGGCGCGGCCGGGGCAGACCGTGCCTGTCCTGGCGGGCACCGGCACTCGCGGGCGGCACCTGCGCCGCTTGCTGGGCCTGGGGAGCGCCGCCGGCGATGTCGCTGCGCTGAGGGCGCAGCTGCTGGCCAGGGTCACTGCGGAGGCTGGGGGCTGCGCCGCGCAGTACACGCTGGGTGAGCGGCTGGGCGGGCAGCGCCGCCGTGCGCTGTTGAATGGCAACGCCACGCATGATGACCCTCTGGTGCCGCTGTGGAGCCTCAACCTGACGGATGTGGCGGGGAAACTCCTGGCGAAGATGCACGGCAACGGCACGCATGCTGGCGCGCCTGATTGGGGAAGTCTCCTGTCTCTGACGCTGCAGAACCAGGCGTCGCTCTTCGCTGCGCAGTTGCTCTCCGCGCGCTTCGGTGTCAGCAGCACCATCACCAGCCTGCCATCCGCAGATGTCTCAGCCTTCTTCCGCGCGGGCGTCGAAACCGATGTTGGCTTTGACGACTTCCTGCGCCTCGCGCCAGCCACAGCCGGGCGCAGGCGCCTAGCGCAGGACGCGAGCGCGCCGGCACCTTCGCCATTGCCATCGCCATTGCTTGATGCAGATGAGGCGCTGCTTGCGCTGGAACTGCCGGCGTACGCGCCTTTGCCGCCCAACACGCTGCGCGACCTGCTTGGCTTCCTCACGCTGCTGCAATCCCACGCCGGCGAGGCGGCGGCGCTGCTCGCCCCTCTGGTGGAGCACCTGGCAAGCTTTGGGCAGCTCACAAGCATTGTGTCGCTGTTGGTGACGCCCATTGTGTCCATCATACTCGGGCAGCTCACCTTCAGCATCCCTACCACGGTGGATGGCCTCGCGGCTGCGCTGAAGGAGCCCACCTTGAACGCGCTGCTGAGAAAGCAGGTGGACTTTGTAGTGACGGCGAGTTTGGTGGTCAACCTGGTGTTCTTTCAAAACACGCCCACGCGCGTGACGCCCATCAACCTGCTGGGCCGCCGGCGGCTGCTCCAAGCTGCGACTCCGGCGACTCCCGATGCGTTATTGGGGTCTGTGAACACACTGCTTGCCAGCCACGGCGCGAGCTTGCGGGTGCAGGAGCTGCTGGCATCGTTCTCTACACTCAAGTATGACACCGCCAGCGTGCAGCTCTACACCGGCCTGCTCAGCCGCCAGGCGTTGCGCAAGACGAGCACGCTGCGCAAGCACCAAGTAACCGACTTGCTGCATGGCGCTGGCAACGCAACCGACTGGTTG
>Ga0208951_1000339_pt1 | contig 21301 bp, 21 predicted proteins | sample GreLakmeMI27MSRF_FD_187702 | JGI IMG/M metagenome (GOLD analysis project Ga0208951, IMG submission 187702) | Freshwater lentic microbial communities from great Laurentian Lakes, MI, USA - Great Lakes metaG MI27MSRF (SPAdes) | ecosystem: Environmental > Aquatic > Freshwater > Lake | place: Great...
GCGATAAGCCGATCTATACCAATACCCAGATGCCCTTTGATCAATTACCGCCATCTGTACCAAGAGATAATCCAACTGGAGTTTATGAGCGAGAGTTTTCACTTCCCTCATCTTGGAAGAATAAAAGAGTTGTTCTATCAATTGGAGGATTTGAATCCCTAGCAATCCTTACCATAAATGGCAGAGAGGTAGGAGTTGCTAAAGACTCTCGCCTAGCATCTGAATTTGATATCACAGATTTTATTACCAATGGTTCAAATAAAGTTCAGATAAAAGTTATTAAGTGGTCTGATTCAACATTTATTGAAGATCAAGATCAATGGTGGCATGGCGGGATTACAAGATCTGTAAAACTCTTTGCTACTGAGTATGTATTTATCGAAAGGCTCTATGCCACCCCAGGGCTTGAGAAAAACAATAAAGTTGGAACTCTTAATATAAGAGCTCATATCAACTCAATTAATGAAGAGCAGATTGCTGGATATCGACTTAAGGTAAAAGTCATTGGAGTAAAGGGCGCTGAGGCAAGTGCAACGGTTACCAATCGCAAAGCGCCAAATTGGACGCAAAAAAGTGCGACTGAAAAGCAAGCAGGAGATGATTTCTTTCACGCTACCTACTGGGATGGCAATATGCCTAAGGATAAATACCAGGCATATCTAGCAACTGAGCCAATAATTCCAGGGCCGCTAGAGCTAAGCATTAAAGTGCCAAATGCCTCCCCTTGGTCTGCTGAATCGCCAAGCCTTTATGATGTTGAGTATCAGTTGATTGATCCCTCTGGCCAAGTAATTGAGGTCACTACGCAGAGAATTGGCTTTAGAAGCGTTGAGATCAAAGGATGTGACCTTCTAGTAAATGGCGCGCGCGTGATGATCTATGGAATCAATCGCCATGATTTCAATCGCAGAAGTGGGCGGATATTAAGCCGAGAATTGATGCGCCAGGATTTATTAGAGCTAAAGCGATGGAACTTTAATGCCATTCGCACCTCACACTATCCAAATGATCCAGCGTTTCTAGATCTCTGTGATGAGCTTGGTTTCTATGTTGTAGGTGAGGCAAATATTGAATCTCATGCCTTCCAAAATACGCTCTGTGATGATCAAAAATATCTAAATGCTTGGGTTGATCGAGTTGCCAGAATGATTCAAAGAGATATCCATCATCCATCGGTAATTCTCTGGTCTCTTGGTAATGAATCAGGCTCTGGAATTAATCATCGAGCTGCCGGGGCATATGCCAGAAGTTTTGATCCCACTCGCCCGCTGCATTATGAAGGTGCGATTAGAGGAAATTGGACTACAGGCCATGACATCACAGATGTCGTAGTTCCTATGTATCCAGATATCTCAGCGATTATCTCTTACGCAAAATCTAAAAAAGCAGATCGCCCTCTAATTATGTGTGAGTACTCCCACGCCATGGGAAATAGCAATGGAACCTTGGCCGAATACTGGCAAGCAATTCATAACCTTCCAGCTCTACAAGGCGGTTTTATCTGGGAGATGTGGGATCACGGACTAGATCAAAGACTGGAAGATGGAACTATCCGCTCGGCCTATGGCGGCGACTTTGGTGAAGCTAAACATGATGGCAACTTCTGCTGCGATGGAATGTTCTTTCCTGATCGAAGCCCAAAGCCTGCCTTAAGTGAATTTAAATATATTGCCTCGCCAATTGAGATAAAGGCAAAGAATTTAAAGAGTGGAAGATTTGAGATATTTAATAAGAACTTCTTTGTAAATCTCTCAGATTACAAGCTTAAATATGAGGTAACAGTTAATGGAAAGGCCTCCTCATCTGGTGAGGTAAATCTAGGGCTTGTAAAACCTCGTCAATCAAAGCCTTTTACCCTGCCTGCTCAAGTATTAAAAGGCGATGGATCTGTTGGTGAGCGCTTTATCAACTTCTCACTCACACTTGCTAGCAGTAAGCCTTGGGCTCATATTGGCCATGAAGTCACCTGGGAGCAGATAGCACTTGTTTCAAAGCCGCTACCAAAGGTAAAGAGCGCTAAGAGCAAAATGCAATACGTTAATTCTCAAGGCCAGATTCAAGTTCCATTCGGACAGATAGCTCCTGCGCTAACGCTCTGGAGAGCTCCAACAGATAATGACTTGATTGGCCATATCTCCCAAAAATGGGATAAGTGGGGCGTTAGAAAGTTGGAGCTAGAGAGCTCTAAAGTAGTTCGCACTGCAACTAATACCAAGATAACAAATCTCTGGAGGGCTCAAGGTGGAGCTGCTATTAAGCATATTCAACTTGTTGAAAGTGTTGATTCAGGAATTAGAGTTAGTGAAACTGTAACTCTTCCAAAAGAACTAACTGATCTAGCAAGAGTTGGTATTAACTTTGAGGTAGATGGAGCGCTAAATAACTTCACCTACTTTGGTATTGGGCCAAATGAAACTGCTCCAGATAGAAAGATTGGAAAGGTTCATCGCTATAGCTCAACTGTTGACCAGCAATATGTGCCATATGTTAAACCACAGGAAAACGGCGGACATATGGGGATGCGCTGGTTTAGCCTGACTAATCAAAGCGGCCACGGACTCTATTTCCAATTAGATAAACCAAGAATGGTCACTGTCACCCCTATGCGCTCTGAAGATCTAGCAAATGCCACCCATAACGTTTTTGTTAATCCTTGTGGAAATACAGTAATTACTATCGATGGCGCACATCGCGGAATCGGAACTGCCTCTTGCGGGCCAGATACTCTTGCTAAGTACTTAATTAAGCCTGGAACTTATAAATGGAGCTGGAGCGTAGTTACTTTTTAAGGCTTCCAAGTAGTTGGCGCTGGATATTTAGGGCTTCGTCCATCTCCTGATGATTTCTTTCTAATCCTTCTTATCGCCCAGGGAATTCCATAGAGAATAATCCAGCGAAGATTTGTCTTGATCTGCTCACCTAAAGGCAGTTTTACTGGCGGTGGCAATGGCGTTCTCCAGCTTGAATCATGAGGAAGATTTAATCGCGCTAGTACTGCTTGAGCAACACGATAATGTCCAAGAGAATTTAAGTGAAGACGATCTTCATGGATAAAACCTGGATGGCGCCAGGAACTTTCTTGATTTGGATCTAATAAAATAGCGCCAACTTCACTGGCTATCTTTCGCACATTCTCATTAAATGCTTCAAATCTCAGTTTCCAAACCTTTGCTGCGCGAGTCTTAGCACCTGAATCCTCTAGGACACAAAAGAGCATAACTGTTGCTCCGCTTTTAATAAGTGCGCGCACTGCTTGGTCATACTCTGCAAAGGTCTTTACTGGATCATATTTTGGCCTTATTACATCATTGGCTCCAGCATGAAAGGAGATGATTGTGCTTGGACCATTAACTAAACCAAGTGCTACTGGAACTTGCTCTCTTAATACCTGGCCAACCTTTTTTCCTCTAATTGCTAGATTGGCATAGGTGAAGTTCTCATAATTGCTAGCCATAACATCAGCAACGCGATCTGCCCAGCCGCGATAATTGCCCTTTATCTTCTCATCCTGCATGCCCTCAGTCATTGAATCACCGAGTGCGATAAAGCGGTTATAAGACATTGTTAACCTCTACTTTATTGCCCTTTTTCTATCAACTGCATAGAGCGCAATTGATACGGCAACGCTGGCATTTAGAGATTCAACCGCGCTACTCATGGGGATAGAGACAAGGAGATCGCACTTCTCGCGGATAAGCCTTGATAGGCCTTTACCTTCACTGCCAACGATCAAATAGAGCGGCTGGTCAGCAATCTCCATCTCCTCAACGCTGGTATCAGCATCGCCATCAAGGCCAACGATAAAACAGCCATATGCCTTAGCATCTTCAACAGATCTAGCTAGGTTTGTTATCTGAGCAATCGGAAGCCTTGCAGCAGCTCCTGCCGAGCTTTTCCAAGCAGCAGCGGTGAGTGAGGCGTTGCGACGCTCTGGAATAAGTAGGCCATCTGCGCTAAATGCTGCTGAGCTTCTTGCAATTGCGCCAATATTTCTTGGATCTGTTACTCCATCAACAGCGATAAAGAGGGCAGGATCTTTAGCTCTTGCAAAAATTTCTTTCTGAGATGAATATTGAAATGGCTTAACGACAAGTGCAATGCCTTGATGATTGGCAATGCCAGTCATATTCTCAATTGCGCGTCTTTCAACCTCTTTAATTCCAATCGCCATCTTCTGAGCAAGGCGAATAGATTCATTAAGTCTTTCATCAACATCAACGCCAACTGCCAAGATCAGCTCTTTTGCTGGAATACCAGCGCGAAGCGCTTCAAGAACAGCATTTCTTCCAGCAACTGTATCTACATGCTCACGTTCATTGCGGCGAAAGTCGCGCCTTTGGGCAAATTTCTTTTCACCTTTAGGGCCGCGCTTAGAGTCAATTCGTTTTCTCTCAGTGCGCTTTCTTGTTGAATCCTCTTTTGACTTATATTTCTTATGGTATGGGCGATCTTCAGCTTTTGGAGTTGGTCCTTTGCCTCTAAGCGATCTTGTTGATTTCTTTGGTGGTTTACGATCTGGCTTAGCCATTGATACTCCATCTCACGCCATCTGCTCGGTCTTCAATGGAAATCCCCATTGCGATAATTTGATCACGGATCTGATCTGCTGCAGCAAAATCTTTTCTAGCCCTTGCCGCACTTCTCTGCTCCAATAGTAATGAAATAAGTCCATCTACTGCGCCAGTTAAATCAGCGCTAGAGGAGCTGGAATAGGCTGGATCAAAGGGGTCGGTGCCAATAATTGATAGGGCTGCCCTGATATAGCTTGCATACCTAGCTACTTGAGCTTTATCAGAGACGCTAAGCGCGCTATTTCCAAGCTTTAACCACTCTGAAATCTGCGCCAGTACTTGAGGAACTGCTAGATCATCATTTAGCGCATCGCTTAACTCTTGGCTCATCTCTATCTCTGGAGTGCTTGCTAATAACTCTTTTGCTCTAGTTAAGAAGTTCTCAATTCGTTTAAAGGAAACTACTGCTTCATCAAGTGCTTCAAATGAGAATTCAAGCATCGAGCGATAATGAGCGCTTGATAGATACCAACGAAGTTCAATGCCACGAACTTTCTTTAATACCTCATCAACTTTTAGTGAGTTTCCAAGAGATTTACTCATCTTCTCACCAGATGTTGTCACCCAGGCGTTATGCATCCAGAGATTAGCAAATTCATATCCAGCTGCCTCAGATTGCGCTATCTCATTTTCATGATGTGGAAAAATTAAATCAAGACCTCCGCCATGAATATCAAAGACTTGCCCTAGATAAGCATGAGCCATTGCGGAGCACTCAATGTGCCAACCTGGTCTGCCATTGCCCCAAGGAGTTGGCCAATATGGCTCTCCTTCTTTTGCGCCTTTCCAGAGCGCAAAGTCTCTTGGGTCGCGCTTTAATTTCTCTTCGCCATCTTTAGCAACTAGTAGATCATCTAGCTTCTGATTTGAAAGAGTTAGATAAGACTTTAATTTGCGAACCTCAAGATAGACATCGCCATTTCCTGGAGCGTAGGCAGAGCCATTGGCAATCAATTTTTCAATTAACTCAATCATCTGAGTGATATGCCCGGTTGCCCTTGGCTCATAGGTTGGGGCCATCACATTTAGAGCGCGATAAGCATCGCTAAATGAGCGCTCATACTTCATGGCAAGTGCCCACCAAGGCATATCTTCATGTCCTGCGTTATGAATTATCTTGTCATCAATATCAGTGACATTTCTAATAAATGTCACGTTATAGCCAGAGGCAATTAACCAACGGCGCAAAATATCAAAGTTGATTCCACTTCTAACATGGCCAACATGAGGAGATGCTTGAACAGTTGCTCCGCATAGATATATTGAGGCCTGGCCAGCAACTATTGGCTTAAATTCTGAAACCTTCCGTGATGCGGTGTCATAGAGGCGCAGCTTCTTCATATCTGCCATCTTATTTCTTCTCAATTAGAAGCGCAGTTGCAAGAGCTGAGATGCCAAGGCCCTGCCCTGTGAAACCTAGGCCATCTGTTGAGGTAGCACTTACTGAAACCTCTGCCCCACCTAAGGCCTTTGAAAGAGCTTTAATTGCTTCAGCTCTTCTTGGACCAATTTTTGGTTTATTACAAACTATCTGCACTGAGATATTTCCTATCTCATATCCAGCACTTGTTATCTTGCTAAAAGCTTCTTTTAATAACATCTCACCGCTTGCTCCCTGATACTTTGAATCATCTACGCCAAAGTTTGAACCAAGATCACCTAGTCCTGCTGCGCTAAAGAGAGCATCACAGATTGCATGAGCGGCAACATCGCCATCTGAGTATCCATCAACGCCAATTTGTTCAGGCCATAGCAGCCCTGCAAGCCATAATTTTCTATCTTGATCACTTGAGAATGCATGGGCATCAACGCCAAGTCCTACTTTGAAATTTCTATTACTTGGGCTTAGAAGTAAGAGAGCTTGACCGATATCTTCTTTGGTAGTGATCTTAAAAGCTGAAGCCTCACCTTCAATAGTTTTCACCTTCACACCAATTGCCTCAACAAGGGCAGCATCATCGGTGGCATCATCTGAGGCGCTATGGGCACGCTCTAATACTTGGCGATTAAATCCTTGTGGTGTTTGGGCTGCAACAAGTGATGAACGATCAGGAGTTGCTCTAACGAAACCATCTCTATCAATTTCCTTGATCGTATCTATCACTTTTAAAACTGGAATAACTGCGCTCTGACCCGAGCGCAGCTCATCTAAAACTCTAGCTGCTAAAGCGCTACTTGCAAGGGCTCTGGCAGCATCATGAATTAAAACGCTCTCAACGCTAGGTGATAGCGCCTTTAGGGCAACTCTTATCGAATCACTTCTTAATACCCCGCCAGTTACTACCTCTGCGCTCTGGCCAACTATTGCTTTGAATTGCTCTTCATATCCGGCTGGCGCAGTAATAACGATTTCATCAACAACTTTAGATAAAGAGATAAATGCGCGCTCCAATAAAGTGATGCCTTGAATCTGTATTAGAGCTTTTGGAATTTCGGCGCCTAATCTATGGCCCATTCCTGCGCCGGCGATTATGGCGGCGCTTTTCGGTAACTGGCTCATAAGACCCTAACGAGGGAGCGGTTTAAGAAGCTAATACCTCATCGAGAATTGATTCAGCTTTAGCTTCATCAGTGTGCTCGGCAAGTGCTAGCTCAGAAATTAATATTGCACGCGCTTTAGCAAGCATGCGCTTCTCACCGGCAGAGAGTCCACGATCTAGATCGCGACGGAATAGATCACGAACTACTTCAGCGACCTTAATAACATCACCTGATGCTAGTTTTTCAAGGTTTGCCTTATAGCGACGGGACCAATTTGTTGGCTCCTCGGTATATGGCTGGCGCAAAACTCCAAAGACTCTCTCAAGACCTGAGGAATCCACAACATCTCTAACGCCTACTAGATCGACGTTCTCTGCTGGGACTCGCACTGTTAGATCGCCTTGGGCGACCTTTAAAACTAGGTAGATCTTCTCTTCGCCTTTGATGGTCCGGGTCTCAATTGCTTCTATGAGAGCCGCTCCGTGGTGGGGATATACAACGGTTTCGCCGACCTTAAATGACATTATTTGCCTTTCGCTGGAGGGATATTTTATCAGAGTTATCTCAATCACGAAAACCAGCGAAAGTAAGCGTTAGATAATCACTTTCTGCCATTATTGCCCAATGAAGTCAAGGGCTATTGCAACGATAATCCTCGTTAGCTTCTTTCTTACTGGATGCGCAGCTGGTGGAAATGCTCCAACTCGATTAATCAAGCAAGTAACTGATGGCGTTGAGAAAGATATTGGCGATCTAAAGATTCGCAATGTAAAAATCATTGCACTTCCTGATGGAAGCGGAACTCTTATTGGCTTTATCGTCAATCACAGCGATGAGGTAGATCAATTAGTTGCAATTACCGTTGGCGGACAGAGAGCAGACTTCTTAAGTGACGTTCAGCTTCTTAAAAATAAGCCGATGATCTTTGAGGGAGAGTCAGCAAATGCTAAAGCTAAGATTGTATCCCTTGGAGTTAAGCCTGGATATCGAGTGCCGGTAGTTCTCTACTTTGCCAAGAGCGGCAAGCTTGAACTTGATGCCCTAGTTGTTGCTAATACTGGAATCTATAGCTCCATTTTATAGCCAAGACCGCGCACTGTTTGAATTAGCGCAGGATTAGCTGGGTCATTTTCAATCTTTGCTCTTAAGCGCTTTACATGAACATCAAGAGTTTTAGTATCTCCGACATAATCACTGCCCCAGACTCGATCTATCAACTGTCCTCTAGTTAATACTCGTCCAGCATTGCGCATTAGAAACTCTAATAATTCAAACTCTTTAAGTGGTAGCGAAATTGGTATGCCATTTACTGAGACTTGATGGCGCTCAATATCCATTCTCACAGAATCTACCGTCATCACTCCAGTATCACTCTCACCAAGCTCACCTGAGTTACGGCGAAGCACTGCTCTAATTCTGGCTACCAACTCTCTTGCTGAATATGGCTTAGTTACATAGTCATCTGCGCCAATTTCAAGACCTACAACCTTGTCGACCTCAGAGTCTTTTGCCGTTAGCATGATGATTGGAACCTTGGATTTAGCTCTAATTTGGCGACAGACTTCAGTGCCTGAGACTTCTGGAATCATCAAATCAAGTAGGACTAGATCGATTCCACCTTGTTCAAACTTCTTGATCGCATCGCTGCCATTTTCAGCTGTGACCACTGCAAATCCCTCTTTGCCCAAGAGAAACTCGAGAGCCTCTGAAAAGGATGGCTCATCCTCAACTATCAATATTTTTGTCATGAAGTTACCCCTCTAACTGTTTGTGCGATGGGAAGCTGGAGCGTAAATGTGCTGCCAACTCCTTCCCTGCTCCATACCTTTATATCCCCGCCATGATTTAGCGCTACATGCTTAACAATTGATAGACCAAGACCAGTTCCCCCAGTCATTCGAGATCTGGCCGGGTCAACCCGATAGAAACGTTCAAATACTCTTGCCAGCTCACCTTCTGCAATACCGATTCCCTGATCAGTTACCGATATCTCTAGTAACTCTTCCTTAACCTTTACTACTACTGAGACCTTGGTATTTTCTGGCGAGTAATTTATAGCATTTTCTACTAAATTTAAAACTGCCATAATCAATTGGTCGCGATCGCCATTAACTGTTGCATCCTCTATCTCACCGATTTCAACTGTGATCTTTCTTGACTCAGCTGAAAGAGCTGCTTGCGCTACAGCTTCCCTTACAACATCACTTGCTTCGACATCAAAGGCTTTCTGGAGTGGGTCGCTACTTTGCAATCTAGAGAGATCAATGATTTCTTGAACTAAATCGGTTAATCGTTTGGCTTCCATCTGCATTCTGCTAGCAAATTTAACCACTGCATCTGGTTGGTCTTTAGCGCCAAGGATTGCCTCGCTAAGTAATCCAAGGGCCCCTATTGGAGTCTTTAGTTCATGAGAGACATTTGCAACAAAGTCACGTCTTACAGCATCTATTCGCCTTGCCTCACTATGATCTGAGATAAGAACTAAGACCATTCCTTCATCATTTAGTGGCGAGACCGATACTTCAAATTCACGTTTGCCGGCACCGATTGGACCTCTAGCAATCTCAATGCGACTTCGATGTGATTCATTAGTTCTACGGGCAACTCTAATTAACGCCATTAAATCTTCACTTGTTATTCGCTCATCTTTTACTATTGCAAAATTAGTAATCCCTGGAGACTGAAAGAGAATCTGTTCGCCTGGAACAATAATTAGAGATTCGCTCTCAAGTGATTGCAGGGTCTTAAGTAAGACCTGGGGAAGAAGTTCTTGCGCCTCTAAATTCTCTGCCTCCGGCCTGCGAAACTTCATGTAGTAATACTACGAAAGGGGGGATAGCCCGTCACCTCTATCGACTTCACCTGTCGTTCACCGCCTCTTTGACCCGCGTTCACGTCACTGCCGCACTTTTAGCCTTAAATCCATTAGATTTAGCAGATGAGTTGGTTACGGTCTGCCTTTCAAGATGAGTTAGATGGCGTCACACAGTCCTTATCTGAGTTATCCGGCTTGGTCTCTGGCGCAATTACTCAAGCAACCCATGCGCTATTGACTGCAGACTTAAGTGAAGCTGAAGCTGTAATTGCAGCAGATGATCGCGTTGATGAAATTCAACATGAGCTCGATGCCAGAATTATTGACATTATTGCTCGCCAGCAACCTGTGGCATCAGATCTAAGAGCGCTGGTAACAGCCTTAAGGATGAGTGCGGATCTAGAGAGAATGGGTGATTTGGCCCATCACATTGCCAAAGTATCCAGACTTCGCCACCCAGGAGCCGCCGTTCCATCAGAGCTATTACTTACTATTGAAGAGATGGGCAAAGTTGCTCGCTTAATCTCTGACAAGGTTGGCGGCATTATTAACTCAAAAGATATTGATAAGGCGCTAGAAGTTGAAAAAGATGATGATGAGATGGATCTACTCCATCGCAAGTTATTTACAGTCCTTCTTAATCCTTCATGGCCTCATGGCATTGAAACGGCGATTGATATGACTCTAATTGGTCGCTACTACGAGAGGTATGCAGATCACGCAGTATCTGTCTCTAGAAGAATTCACTTCCAAGTTACTGGAAAATACAGCAGTAAGTCTTAATTACTTTCCTTGATTTGCAACTGCTGCTATTGATTCTTTAGCAGCCTCTGGATCTAAATACTCACCCTCTTTAATAATTGGTTCAAAGTCATCATCAAATCGATAGAGCAGCGGAATGCCAGTTGGAATGTTTACCTCAGCTATATCGCTATCTGAAATACAGGCTAGATGTTTAACAATTGCTCTAATGGAATTTCCATGAGCTACTACTAATACTGTCTTTCCCTGGCTTAAATCACTTGCAATCTCATTATCTAGATAAGGCATTAAGCGCTTAACGACATCCTTTAAACATTCAGCTTTAGGTAGATCTGGACCTAGATCTTTATATCTAATATCGCTAGCTTGTGAGTATTGATCGCTATCGGCTATTGCAGGGGGCGGGGTATCAAAAGATCTTCTCCAGAGCTTAAATTGCTCCTCGCCATACTCTTTCAAAGTCGATGCTTTATCTTTTCCTTGAAGCGCTCCATAGTGACGCTCATTTAATCGCCAGGATCTACTAACAGGGATCCATTTTCTCTCACATGCGCCAAGTGCTATCTCTGCTGTGTGAATAGCTCTAGTTAGAAGTGAGGTGTGTAGAAGATCTGGAAGTAAGTTCTTTTCTTTCAATAACTCTCCGGCTCGTTTTGCCTCTGCCTCGCCCTGGCTACTTAGCGCAACATCAACCCAGCCGGTAAAGAGATTCTTAGCATTCCACTCGCTCTGGCCATGGCGCAGAAGGATTAATTTGCCGATACTCATGGCTTTATCTTATCTTGAGAATCAAATTAGATGTTCAAATGCTTTTAGATTAGATAGGGATTCACCGCGTGATAAGCGCCAAGCCCACTCACGTCTAATTGCGCTACTAAATCCCAACTCAAGTAACGGGTTAAAGGCTGAATCACTATATTGCAGCACCGCACCTATTATTCGATCTAACTCATTTTCACTAACTGCGCTTAGAGCAAGTCTGCCCACAAGGAAAATATCTCCCAGCTCATTGATAGCAAAGGCTAGGCAATACATATTGGCATTCTTAGTCAGAAGATAGTTATGGACTGCAGCGATATTCTCATCAGGCTTTCTAATCACAAAGGCATTGATGCTAAGTGAGTGATCGCCAACTACTAGAGCGCAATGAGTCTCAAGCTTTGATTGCCCTGGAAGGGTTAGAAGATAGGTATTTGCGCCGCTTTTTTCATAATCTATTTCGTGAGAATCAAGAAACTCTTCAACTGTGGCGCTAGCCATCGCTCTAGTTGCCATATCAAGCAAGAGCGCGTGATTTTTTAATGCCACGAGAGAGAACTTGATCATAGACATCAAGAATTCCTCTAGCGGTGCTATCCCATCCAAAGTGTGATGCATGTTCTATCGCGCCCATTGAGAGAAGAAGTCTCTTCTCTGGTTCAAGAAGTAAGCGCGAGATAGTGGCAGACCAGGCTCTTGGATCATGGCCATCTACCAATAGACCTGAGATTCCATCAGCCACCGCAGTTCTTAAGCCTCCAACAGCAGTTGCAACTACTGGAGTTCCACATGCTTGGGCTTCAAGTGCAACAAGGCCAAAGGATTCTGAATATGAAGGAACGCAGACTAAATCACTTGCGCGATACCAATCAGAGAGATCTTCATGAGCAACTGGCGGCAGAAATTCAATTACTTCAGATACTCCTAAGAATCTTGCAAGGCCCAATAACTTTTCAATCTCGCCCTGACCACTTCCAGATGCTCCACCAATAATTACCGCCTTTAGGCGAGACTTAAGTGATGGGGTGTGCTTTAACATCTCAGCAACTGCTCGGATTAATACATCAGGGCCTTTATGTGGCTGAATTCTTCCTACAAATGCCAGAAGGAGAGTCTCTGGCTTAATTAATAACTTAGCCCTTGCTGCGCTCTTTCCTGCGCCAACTTTATAGGTCTTTAAATCAACTCCTGGCGGAACAACAAAGACGCGATCAGGGCAGGCGTCATAGAGTGAAACCAAACTGGCAGCCTCTGATGCGGTATTAGCAATAAGGGCGCTTGATGCCTTTACTACCTGCTCTTCTCCAATGGCTCTAATCTCTGGCTCTGCTCTCTCACCTTCAGCAAGAGCAAGGTTTTTAACTTTAGCCATGGTGTGCATATTGTTAACAAGCGGAATTGATAACCGCTCGCTAATTAGCCAACCGAGTTGTCCTGAGATCCAGTAATGGGAATGAACTAGTTCATAATAGTTAGAAGCTAGACGAGCCTCTTGGTGCATAAAAGAAGACATCAGCGCGCAGACCTGTGATGGCAGCTCATCTTTAGTAATACCGCCATAAGGCCCAGCCTCGAGGTGTCGAACATTTACGCCATCAGCAATCTCAACTACCTCAGGAAGGCCTGAGCGATTAGCTCTGGTGTAGATATCAACGCCAATTCCTGATTCAGCAATTCTCTTTGCGCTCTCAACAACATAGACATTCATTCCGCCGGCATCACCAATTCCCGCTTGTTCAAGCGGTGAGGTGTGGAGCATCAAAGATGCAATCCGTAATTGCTTAGCCATTAGAGGAGAAGTTTACTCGCTCTAATCAGACCGACAACCTCGCCCCCACCCAGCACATATTCAGGCTCAATATCAAGGTTAATACCTAGATGAGAAAGGCTTGCTCTTGCTAGCTCACCTGCTCCCCTTTGAGATCCATCGCTAATTTTCCAAACAATAACTTCACCGCTACTTGTTGCCATAACCATTACAGATTCAGCTCCATCTTTAACAAATAAGCCATCAACTTTCTGCATAATCAGAGTTGGCAGGCGATTTATCCCAGAGACTAAAACAGGATTATTGATACAACTTCTAATCACGCTTCTGTGTATTGGATCCTCTGATAACGCAAGGCTTCTCATCGCTCTTGCTAGCCCTCTTAGCGTCAGCGCAAATAGCGGAGCTCCACAGCCATCAACTGCAACATGTGAAATCTGCTCCCCGCTTAAGATTTCAAATTCATTGGCAATGGCAAGTTGTAATGGGTGGCTTGAATCTTTATAGCTTGCTAAATCCCAATTATTTGTCTTGCAAGTTGCCACCATCGCTGCATGTTTCCCGCTGCAATTAGCAGCAAGAGGCGATGGAGGCCCTGCCCAAGATGCTCTCTCAAGTGTTCCAAGTGGTTTATCAGCAGTATTAAGTAGCGATGACTCATCAAGGCCCACACTTGCAAGAGTTGATCTAACTACCGAAAGGTGCGCATCGCTACCCGCATGACTTGCGCAGGCAAGTGCTATCTGCTGCTCATTTAACTTTGCACCCGCTCTTAGCATCGCAGAGGCTTGCAGGGACTTTATCGCTGATCGGGGATAGATAAGTTGATCCAAATCACCGAGTGCTAATACTTCTTGACCATCTCTATCAAGAATTAAAAGATGACCGCTATGAATCGATTCCACTAAATCATTTCTTACAACTTCAAGCAAAACCTCACCTGAGTTCATAAGCTTTTACGGAACTCTTGGAAGCGTTGACCAGATATGTGCTTGCAGTTTATGGCCATTAAATGCCATGTCATAGGCATAGAAGAGCTCGCCATCAACTAGGCCATAAAGTCTCTGCCCACCATCAATTGCTTTAGCAGAAGGTGCGGAGTAGGCATGATCCATAGCTAATTGAATCTTTGGACCATCAAATCTTCCGACCCATCCTTCAGATAATCCAGTGCTATGAGAGATTAGAACTTCTAGTTGATTATCTGGCTTCACTCGCCAAAATCCAGTCTCAGATGATGCGGTTTGGATAATCTCGTTATTTTCATCAATAATCCAAGAGCGAGAAAAGTAGGTGAGAAAGTTTCGTCCATCATGAGCAAAGGTCACCTCTTGGGCAAATTGAAAACTCTCAATTCCTGGATACTCACCATGTCCCTTGCCGCTCCAACTGCCTACGAGCCAGGCAAGTGGATTCAGATCCGGGTGAAGTCCTTCTGGTATTTGAAATGCCATTTAGCCACTCTTCCTTAATTTTCTCCAGCCTTTAGCAGCAGCTCCTAGAAGAAAAAGTGAAAGAAGTAGTGAGGTGAGAATTAAAAGTACGGTAGCCACTATTTCCATGGTGAAATGCTATCGCGCCGGATTAGACTTGCTTAATGGACCTAGTTTTAGATTTAGGACAATCTGGCTCGCGGGCTCGAATAAATGGAGTTGATTACTCATTTGATATCTCTAAGAACTCAAGTGAAGCTATCGTCACAACGCTTCGACGTATCTTTGAGCAACTTCCAAGAGGTGAGTATGAAAGGGCTTATCTAAGCCTTACTGGCCTGCAGGGCCAAGTTCCTGAGACAACTCCATTTGGAGAGTTATGTCTAGAGTTTTTTAACTCAAAACAAGTTGCCGTAATGGATGATGGTCTTGCGGCATACTACGGAGCAATAGGATCTCAAGACGGAGTTGTATTAACGCTAGGCAGTGGAGTGGTAGCAATCGCTGGTCGAACCGGCACATTTGCTCACTCTGATGGCAAAGGTCCCATCTTTGGTGACTTTGGTGGAGGTTACTGGATTGGGCGCGAAGGCCTATCAATTGCAATAGCAACAATTGATGGCCGAGATAATGCAGAAGATCTAGTGGAGCTACTTTCTGAAAATCTTGCCACCTACATGTTGTTAGAGGATAAGACTTCAACAGAGGCCGCCTCTTTATGTATTGCCACAGCCAAGAATGTTCTGCAAGGTGCCGCAGATGGCGTCATCTCTGCCCAACTTATCGCGCAGCAAGCAGCCCAAGATCTCTCAAAGACTGTATTGAGTGCTTGGTCAAAAACTAGACCAAAGCCTGAAGATGCTCCAACTATCTCGTTTCTTGGTGGATTGACACAGGCGAGTTCATTTATTGAATTAATTCGAAACAATATTTCTGCCAATATTCCAAAAGCTCAATTTGTATCACCTCTTGGCAATCACCTTGATGGGGCGCCTGCAATTGCAGAGCAATTTCCGGATGGGGTAGCGCCGCTCCTTGATTGGTGGCGCGCCTAACCTTTTATCGCTCCAGCAGATAAACCCTTCACAAGATATCGCTGTGCTGCAGTTGCAAATATCAATGGTGGCAATATTGAAAGAGTTACCGCTGCTGAGATATCTCCCCAACGAACTCCGTAACTTGTCACAAAGTTAGCAGCTCCTACTGTGACTGGCGTGGCCTCACTTGAAGAGAGAACCACAGCAAATAAGTAGTCTGACCAAGAGAATATAAAGGTAAGAACCCCTACCGCAGCTAGCCCTGGACCCATGAGTGGCAAAATGATGCTCCATAGAGTTCTAAAGACCCCCGCGCCATCGACAAAAGCCGCCTCTTCAATTTCATAAGGAAGCTCCTTTATTGCACTTGCAAAAATTAACAGCGCCAAAGTCAAATTAACAAATGTATTTGCAAGTATCAAACCTCTAATTGAGTCAACCATTCCTAAGTTAGTAAAGAGTTTATAGAAAGGAATAATGAAAAATACTGCAGGAAGAATTCTCAAAGCTAAAGCAATTCTAAGAAGCCAAGCACCGCCAAAGCCAAGACGAACAATAGAGTAGGCAGCTGGAAGACTTATAAACACGGTGAGAATTACGGTTCCAATTGAGATTAAGGCGCTATTTTGGAAGAAGCTCGCGAAATCATAACCAGCTGCTCCCATAGCATTTCTAAAATGTGACCATTCGCGATCAAACTCCCAGACAAAAGGGCCACTGGCAATTGCATTATCTGTGCGAAGAGCTGTGTAGATTGCCCCAAATATAGGTAAGAGGAAGAAGAGCCCAAATCCACCAGCAACAGTTGTTGCCCATAAATTTCTACTTTTTCTCATTTGGCATCCAATCTAAATTGGCGGATGATAAAAGGCATAAATGGGGTGAGAAGCATTACAAGCAAGACAGACATTGCAGATGCCATGCCAAAGTCTCCTGTTATAAATGCAGTCTTATAGATATGAATTCCGATAGTTTGCGTTGTCGTCCCTGGACCACCACCGGTCATGATGTAGATGGTGTCAAAGGTTCTAAATGAGTCAATTAATCTCAACATGGCAATAATGGCTATTGCAGGCTTTAATATTGGAATAGTTATCCGAGCAATAATCTGTCTTGGAGATGCACCATCGATTGCTGCTGACTCATAGACCTCACTCGGCATAGTCTGTAACGCAGCATAAATTAGAAGAAAAGCAAAGGATGTGTACTGCAAAGCATCTAATGTGACCAGGGTCCAGAAGATGTACCTCTCATCAAATATTGATATCTCAATTCCAACTTTTTGAAGAATTCCAGGAACAATTCCAATATTTTGATTCAAAATTAAGCGATACATAACAGCCATCAAGGATGGTGCAATCATGATTGGAACTAGGGTTACTGAGAAAAGAAAAGTTTTGCCTGGGAATTTCCGGTCAAAAACCAGCGCCAAGGCAAAGCCAAGTAGGCATTCAAAAATTGTGACAGTTAGCGCAAAGAGGAGGGTAAAGCGCAGCGCCTGCCAAAATTGAGGTTGCTCAAGCACCATTTGAAAGTTTTCTAGACCAGCAGGGGTAACTTCAAACTCACTTAGTAAATCTCTTGATAAAGCTGTTTTAACCCCAAGATATGTTGGCCAGATAACCAGAACACTTAAGAACAATAGAAATGGCGTAGCCAATAGAAAAGCTGCTGCCCTATTATTGCCTCTCATCAGACCTACGCTCCTAAAAAAAATCCGTTTCTAAATTAATGAAGAGATGGCCGACTCTAGCGAGCCGACCATCTCTTTTATAAGTGTTTCTCTTTTTTCTTTAGGCGATCTACTTCCGCAGACTCTTTAGAGCCGCATCTGCTGCGCCTGCTACTTCTTCAGCTGTCTTCTGCCCTACCCAAGCTGGGCTTAAGACCTCTGCGAGTTTGGCATAAATATCAAACTCTCTTGGGCCACCAGCTTCTGCATAACCATACTTACCTGCGTAAGTGATGATGTTTGCAAATGAAGCGTTGGTGGAGACCATGGTGTTGAGAATCTTAGGCATGGATGGAACTCCACCCGCTGCTGCGTAATTCTCCATAGCCTTAACAGTCGAGAGGTGTTTCATCCACTTCTGCGCTGCAGCTTGATTCTTGCTGTACTTGTTTACTCCTACAGCAAGGGCATGAACGTGGGTACGTTGACCCTTTCCTGGTGGAACGGCGATTCCAACTTTATCTTTAGTTGCACCAGTTGAACTCAGTTCAGAATAAGCAGCATTCCACTGAAGACCCATCATGGCATTTCCAGAGGTAAGTGCTGCGTTGGTCTCGGCATACTCCCATTGTGAGGAGTCTGGCGAAGTGAGTTCCTTGGTATAAATTGTGCGGTAGACATCAATTGCAGCTTTTCCAGCAGCAGTGTTGATGGATGGCTTACCTTTAGTAAACCAATTTCCGCCTAATCCCCAAAGTACGTCATTCCAGATCATTGTGTTATACAAAAGATTCTTTGCTGGAAGAGCATAACCATACTTAGTTGGAGACTCTGGATTATATTTCTGGGTAAAGAAGGCAGCAGTCGCTAGCGCATCATCCCAATTCCATGTCTCTGGATCTGTATTTGGCATTAACTCTTTTCCAAGAACAGTCTTTGAGATTTGCTTATACTTTGCAGTATTTGCAGCTGAGCTCAAAGAGCTGACAAGGTCAGTTCGATAGTACATAAAGTGCAAGCTGGTATCCAATGGAAGTGCCATCTGCTTCTTATTTACCTTCAAACCATCTATTGAAGCTTTGAGATAAACCTTGTCGTTAATCCCCTTAAGTTCACTTAAGTAAGGAGCATGTTGTCCGACTAGATAGGAAGCTGTGAAGTAAACGTCATACTCTGAAGACTTTGCCTTCATTAGAGCAGCTTCTTTAGCAAAAGTGTTATCGCGGCTTAGCAAAACTTGCTTAACAACGACACCATCTTTCTTTCCTTGACCTGCGTTATAGGCATCAACAACTTTCTGCATTGCCTCACCTTCAGGCCCTGGCCAGAGAATCATTTTGACTTCAGTGGCCGCTTGGGCTGGTAGAACTGTCATACCTGTAAATAGCGCGCCCGTTGCTATTGCTACAGTGAGAATTTTGCGTAACCGCATTGTCCCTCTTTCTATTAGATTCATGATCACTAGGTCTGTAATTGGTCTATCCCGGAGGGAAACCGTTCTAGACCAGTACCCTAAAACTATAGTAAGGTCTACTGGTGTCAAGGGTTTATGGGGGGTTACTTGGATAACGTTTCTATCTCAAAGCATCTCACTTTAGATCTCTTCAAGCCCTTAAAAGAGGGATTAGTCGTCTCCTGTCAGGCTACCAGTGGAACTGCTATCGATACGCCAGAGTTTTTGGCAGCTCAAGCTCAAACCGTCTTACAGGCCGGAGCTGTTGGCATCCGCGCCCAAGGAATTGAAAATGTTCGTGCGATAGCAAAGTTGGTAGAGGTTCCAATAATTGGCTTAGTTAAACGCTATGTAGATACATCACCGATCTTTATCACGCCGCTACTTTCAGATGTCCTTGAATTAGAGCAGGCTGGGGCAGATATCGTGGCCGTTGATGCTACTGAGCGCCTTAGACCAGATGGAATTACCTTTGCCAGATTCATGGAGCAGGTGCGAGCCAAAACAGATATTGCAATCCTTGCAGATGTAGATTCACTTAAAAGCGCTCTATTAGCGCAATCTTTAGGATGTGACGCGGTAGCAACAACGCTTTCTGGGTATACCGAGACTCCTGCACCAGAACTGCCAAATCTAAAACTAGTAAGTGAAATAGCAAATAAAGTTCAGATTCCGATAATTGCTGAAGGTGGTTACCATCGTAGTGAACAGATTGTTCAGGCAATTAAAGCTGGAGCATGGTGTGTATGCCTTGGAACTGCGATTACTAATCCATACTTATTAACTAAGCACTTCTTATCAGGCATTATTGATAATTAGGCTTGAATACTAAATCTAAAGTCATACTTATCTCCTCGCCTAACTGAAACACAATGCTCCATAGTTCTTCCGCGAGAATCAAAGGCAGTTAGTTGAAACATCAAAGAAGGCGTATTTACTACAGCTTTTAGCAAGCTGGCCTGCTCTTTATTGAGAAGTATCGGTGAGACTGCAGAATCTGCTCTTACTACAGCTCTCTCATAGGTACTTTTAAATATTTCATAGAGAGAGCCCTTTAGATCTTGATCTAATAGACCTGGCGCATTTTCACAGGGTATTAATGACTCTTCAAGGGCAAGTGGAATGTCATCGGCTAAGCGCACTCTAGTTACTTTATAAGCGCTATCACCTATTGCAATCTGTAGCACTTTCGCTAACTCTGCTTTATTTATTATTACTCGCTCGGCTTTGATTATTTTGGATGTTGGCTTCATTCCTTTGTCGCTGACTTCTTGAGAGAATGAGACAAAGACTAATCGCTTAGAAAGTTTCTCTCCTGCTACATATGTTCCAGAGCCTGGAATTGTATAAATAACTCCATCGTCTGCCAGAGCGGCTAGCGCCTGTCTAATTGTCATAATGGAGACGCCATAAGTATTTGCTAATTCACGGGCTGATGCGATTTTGGCATCAGGGGATAATTTTGAAAATTTACTTTCAAGCTTCTCTCGCAAAGTTTCATACTTATGTTTTTTGCGCACCGCAACCGATTTTCTAGATGACGAACCTTTAGCGCTGCGCTTCTTGCTCTTACTTGCCATAGTGGCATCTTGCCATCATGAAGCTACTTAGTCACTTATTATTCAATGGCTACTAATATCTCTTGGCTAGCTGATATTCCATTGACATCTAAAATCGCATCAGCTGGGGTCATTCTCTTAATAACTCCAAGGCCAATTGGCCCAAGTTCATGGTGGCGAGCAACTGAGCCGATATAGCCAATCACTTTTCCATCAAGGGTTATTGGATCTTTTGAATTTGGGATATCAACGCTACTGCCATCAAGGTGAAGTAGTACTAGCCGGCGTGGAGGATGGCCTAGGTTAAATACCTTTGCCACAGTCTCTTGCCCTCGATAGCACCCTTTATTCATATGTACTGCCTTATTTAATAGACCCAATTCATTGGGGATTGATTTATGATCGCTATCAAAACCAATCCGAGCCCGCCCCACTGCAATTCGCTCTGCTTCAAGAGCCCAGATGCCAACTTGAGTAGAAACTTTATTAAATGCCTGCCTTGTTGCCTCTAGCTCACTTCTTGGAAGAAGTGCATATGGCCCGCCAATTTCATCGCTAAGCCCTGGCGCTTTTAATATTGCATAAGAATCAGAAACGCTACTCACAGCTACATCGAGCATAAATTTCATCTTCTCGAGATATTCAAGTAGCGGCGGCGCACTAACCTGATCTAGATGGAGATAGGTAGCCTCTGAATCATCGACTAGATAGAACTGATATTCAAGATGTCCCTTTGGATCAAGAATTAGCGCCTCGCTCCAAATTCCTGGCTCTAACTTCTCTAGATGCTGTGTTGTTAATGAATGAAGCCAGCTAAGACGATCTTTTCCTGAGATTTTAATTACTGCTCTATGAGATAGATCTGCCCAAGCCTGCCCCTTTGCAAGGGCTCTTCCCTCCTGGGCTACTTGGCCAAAATGCCAAACTGCTCCTTTATCTAAACCTTCATCTAGATAAACAGCGCTCATGTTTTATCACTGCAATTAGCGCA
>Ga0208951_1000340_pt1 | contig 21299 bp, 20 predicted proteins | sample GreLakmeMI27MSRF_FD_187702 | JGI IMG/M metagenome (GOLD analysis project Ga0208951, IMG submission 187702) | Freshwater lentic microbial communities from great Laurentian Lakes, MI, USA - Great Lakes metaG MI27MSRF (SPAdes) | ecosystem: Environmental > Aquatic > Freshwater > Lake | place: Great...
GCTTGTCCCGAGCTGTGGCAAGCCTGCCACAGAGAGCTGTTCACCTTCAGCGCCTCAGCAATCGCACTCGCTCCTGCATCGCCACACCACTTGGACTGTACGACAGTAATACGCAAACTTTTGTCGGCCCCGCCGCGGGTTGTGCCGTGGGCGGCCACAACGGGTCTGCTCGCCTGTTGCCGCTGCTGCGACTCCAGCAGCGAGGGCAAGAACACCTTTGGTTCCCTTCCCAGCACCGTCTCTGCTCCGCTCCCTGCGCCCAAACACGCCACACCTGAGGCGCCCGTTCCAATGGCCGCGCCGCGCGTGCCGCCGCTGGCCATTAGGCGCGTCAAGGAGGAGGAGAATGAGGGAGGCCTCTCCGGCGCTGTACTGTCCCGTGTGCTGGTGTCGCAAGTCATCGCCAGTTCCTCTGGGGGCGCACACCGCAAGCTGATCAAGCTTGCGCACAACGACACGGTCGCGGACGCGCTGGCCACGCTGGCAGAGAGCAACATCCTGGCAGCACCAGTGCGTGCCCCCCAGAAATGCGCACCTCGTTGCTCGCCAGAGCCTCCGCGTGCTCACCAAAGTGCCCCGCCGCCCCGCTCTGCGCGCCGCGCCTCACCCAACGCATAACAAGGCTGCCGCACTCTGGGCTGGACCGGCCCCGGGCCGGTCTCCAGTTGCATGTGCCTACTCAGCGCATGCACTCCCCTCCTCTGCTCTCTCCTTTTGTCGCGCTCTCTCACTCGCTTCCTCCCTTCGCTCTCAGGTGATGGTGTACCCGAACCGACGCAACGGCAGCGTCAGCGACAGCGAAAGCCAGGATGAGTCTGCACAGACAGAGACGATGATTGGGTGGGCGGACGTGCGCGAGCTCCTCAAGTCTTTCGTCACCACGCACGCCCAGAAGCTCGCCTTTGTGAGCGCAGTGTCGGCCTGGGACAGCGCGTTGGACGCGGTGGCTGCCGACTTTGTGCAGCGCAAGCTGGTGTCTGTTTGCGGCGACGACGGCCAGCTGCTGCCCCAGATCGACGGCGACAGCATGACGCTCCTGGACGCCGTCAAGCAGGGCTTCCTTTCCACCGGTGGCGACGAGCGCACGCTGACACCTCGCAGTGGAGGCACGCCTGGCGCATGTCCTGTGGTGCATCGTTTGGCGCTGTTCAAAGGGGGCCACATCTCCGCAATACTGAGTCAGTCTGACATCATGACATACTTGCTGCGCCATAGCTCGCTCATGGGACCGGAGCTGTGTGGTGCCACGGTGGACCAGCTTGGCTTCGCCGGCGGCCGAAGGGTGGTGTGCGTCACGCCGTCCACGCCCACGCACGCAGCCTTTACCATCATGTTCAGCCACGGGGTTTCTGGCGTGGGCGTGGTGGGTGCACAAGAAGAGCTGCTGGGCAACTTGAGCGCGTCGGACCTGCGACGGCTGCAGCCGCACAACCTGCGGGTGCTGGCGCTGCCCATCGGCGAGTTCCTGGCCGCGCTCTACGGGGAGCCCGTGGCTGGATATGCGCCCAGCGCGGATACCTACCTCCAGTTTGCGCGCGGCCCGCCCGGGAGCGCAGCCGTGCGCAAGCCGGTCACCGTGGAGCCGCACACCCCATTTCTGAGCGTCCTGGAGCTGCTGGGATCCTCCAGTCCGCGCATTCACCGGGTCTATGTCACTGAGCATGGAAGACCCATCGGAGTCATCACTGCCACGGATGTGCTACGCATGCTAGCCAAGCGGGAGGGGGGCGCCACGGAGATGGTTAGCCCGATGGACTCGCAGTGAGGAGAGAGCGGGAGGACTTGGCTCTCTGCCAGCAAAAGATTCCGGCGGCGGCAGAAAAACGTACAAAAAAGTTCAATTTTTCAAGCGCACCCTGCGCCCTTTGTCGCTGCGCCTCGTGATGCGCGGGAGCGGCGTGTCGCGAGGTTGTTGCGCGCACAGACACGCCCACACAACAGATGCAGACTCCTCCTCGTGAACACGCTGCCAATGCCTGCCAATGCCCTACTGCGTGCACGCTTCCAGAGATTGCTGAGCCTATTGCTGCTGCTGAGTTGCGGGCCCAGCAGCGGCGTCCGCGTCTCACCCTGGCGCGCCGTGGCCCACCGCCTATCGCCACGCCTCTCGGACCGCGGCGCCGCGCTGCCTGGCGCCTTCTCGCCGCTGCGCGGGAACCTGATGTTCTGGAAGGCACGTGGCGAGCAGCCTATGCAGCCAACGTTAACCCGGTCACCTGAGGCTGCGTTTCTCTCCCTCTGCTCCTCAGCTTCACAAGGTTGGCGGCACCACGCTGCGTCACATCCTGCTCCGTCACGCGCGCGGCGCCAACCTGACTGTGGGCGTGCTGGGCTGCGCGCACCAGCGCACGCCTCTGCGCGCGCACCTCTCCGTGTCGCATGTGGTGTGCCCGGAGCCCACCCGGTGCGCCTCACACGTCGCACACGCCTCGCACGTGCGCGCTCACGCAGCGCCGCGCAGAGACTACGCGCTGACGGCGCTGCTGGGGCAACGCCACAGCGAGGTGGTGTTCGTGAGAGATCCCCTGGAGCGAGCTCTCTCCGCGCTCTACTACATCATTATGTCGCAGCGACGAACCGACGCCGTCAACGCGGTGCGAACGCGGCAAGGTGGTGCGCCTGCAGAGCGCCAAAGCAGCGTCTGACGCGCTTTGTCGCCTCTTTAGCTGGGGTGCAGCTACAACCTGAGCTACGCGGGCCGAGATTTCAGCCTGGAAGTGGAGTCTGAGCGTGGCGCCTTCGCCGCGCACGGCTATCAGGCGTTGCAGACGTGCGCTTTGAGATACAGAGGAGGAGCGGCTGCACATGTGCGGGTGTTCCAGCCACAGTGGTCTTACTGGGCGGCCGACGCTGCGGCGAGCTTGAGCTACGCTGAAAGGCGCAGCAAAGAGGAGCAGATGTTCGTGGGCAGCACCGAATCGTTCGACGCTTCGCTGGTACTGCTGGCGCGCTGGCTGGGCGTCCCCTTCCATGCCATGAGGTACGCATCGCGCCAGCGCGCCTACGGTACGGGGCACCCCGGCATTGCGGACTGGAACGCAGCGGATGTGCGTGCGTTGCGAGCGGCCACAGAGGAGGGCGGGGAGGCGAGTTGGCACGCGGGCATGCTCCGAATAGCGGCTGCCACTTGGGCTGCGCTGAGCGAGTCGGAGGAGCTGGCATCCGATGTGAAAGTGCTGGCGGCGCTCAATGCGCAGCCGCGAAGCGCGGCTGAGGTTGCTGAGGAGCGTGCAGCGAAGGAAGAGAGACGACAACGGCGCCCGGTGTAAGCTGAAACCCACACATAGCACATACTACTACTACTGAGCTGGTTGTCACTACACAGCATGAGCGACGCCCGGCGTGCGGCTCACAAGCCCAGGAGGTGCAACACGATAGCGTTTTGCGCGTGCATCCGGTTTTCAGCCTGCTCGAACACCACCGAGGCTGGGCTTTCCACCACACCGTCTGTGCACTCCACCCCCCTCTCGGCGGGAAGGCAGTGCATGAAGCGCGCCTGGGGTCCTGCAACCGCCATCAACTTTTTGTTCACCTGGAACGACTTGAAGATCTTCTTGCGCGCCTCGGCCTGGTCCTTCTGGCCCATGCTGGCCCAGACGTCCGTGTAGACCACATCCGCGCCCGCCAGGTTCTCCGCCGGGTCGTGGCAGATTGTGACGCGGCTGAGGCCGGCGCTGCGGGCCAGCGCAACGGTCTCCGCGTGCGGCTCAAAGCCCACCGGGCAGGCGCATGTAAAGTCCATAGGCACCAGCGTGGCGAGGCGCAGGAAAGAGTGCACCATGTTGTTGCCGTCGCCTACAAAGTTAATCTTGATCCCTTCAAGGCTGCCGCGAAACTCCAGCATCGTCAGCGCGTCAGCCAGCACTTGACACGGGTGGTTGTAGTCTGTGAGACCGTTCACCACGGGCACCTGAGAGCTACGTGCAAGCTCCAGCATGTCGCTGTGCGCAAACAACCGTGCCATGATGAGGTCGTTGTACCCGCTCAGGCAGCGCGCGATGTCGCTGAGGGGAGGCCGGGTGGGTGTCAGGTGGCGAGGGAGGCTGGGGCCAAGCGGGTGATGAGCGCAGCTGTGCGTACCGCGTCTCTTCTCTTGCGCCCAGCTGTATGTCGTTGGGCCCCAGGTACACCGCGTGGCCGCCCAGCGCCGCAAAGCCCTGCGGCACGAGCGCGGCGCGAGCGCCAGGCGTGCGATAAGCGAGGCGTCCGGCGCAACCCTACGCCCTTTTGGTGGCACGAAGACGCGCGCCCACGCACCGTTTCGAAGGAGACTCGCGTGCGCAGCGAGGGCTTGGCGAAGATCATGGCCATGGACTTGCCCTTGAGCGGCTGAAAGGAGGAGTCGCCTGCTCGATAAGCTGCCTTGAGCTCTTGTGCCCGCGCCAGCACCGCGCCCAGTTGCTGCGCAGACAGGTCGTCGATGTGCACGAAGTTGCGCAGGCGCGTGGGCGAGGGCGGCAGGCGGCGCTGGGAGGCCGGCGCTGGGCTCACTGGCGCAGGCGGAGCAGTGACAGGATCAGACTGGGCGGACGTCGCACAGGCTGCTCTTCTGCAGCCCGCGCGAGGCGTGCGTATCCGGGGGGCGCAGGCGCGCATGGCAACAAGAAGCGAGAAGCGAGAGCGCCAAGAAGCAGGCGAGGGGGGCAGGCGTGAGCGTTCGAGCAGCGTCGATCGATGAAGCGTTCTACTATCTATCTTCGAGTGGGCGTCATCCAGCACTGCTGCCTATGGTGGTGCCGTCTGTAGAGCCTTCTGCAGCCTCCAGAGCACCCACGGCGCCGCCGGCGCGCTTGACCAGCTCGGCGAGTCGTCCCCTTGCGAGCTTCAGGATCTTGAGCTTCTCTTCGGGCTGCTCCAGGAAGGCTGCAAAGGAGTGCTCACTGGAGACACTTCTGTGCCAGCTGTGCAGGAGGCCGCACTGTTGGCACTTCTCGGCAACCTTGGCCGCAACCCACTTGCACGTGTCTTTCAGCTGCTGCCTGCTCGCCTCTTTGTTGCGGTAGGCGGGCTCACCAAGCTCCATTCCAACCAGTCGCTCAACGGCGCTCTTGAAGGCGCGGCGAAGCGCGTCCTCGCTTGCAGGGACAGGCGCAGCCGGCGGCGCGTGCGCATGTGCCACGCCAGCATCGGTGGCGGCATCGCCCCCGCCAGCGGCGCCCGAGTGTAGCACGAACATCAGAGTGCATTCCGGCTGTCCCGGGCTGCTCACAGCTTGGCCTCCGAGCACCTCCCTGGGCTCAAACATCTCCTGCAGCTGCACGCGCGAGAAGGGTCCCCTCACCCGCTGAGTCACCACATCCACAAACGTGTAGCTGCGCGGCGGCTCCACCTCGTCCGAAACTTCACGACGCAACAGGAGAGCCTCCGCGTGTGCTTTGGCAGCAGCCTCCTGCGAGCCGCGCAGGTCCTCCTCGTACATGGGCTCACAGAGCGATATTGGCGCGAAGCGGCCGCGAGTACGGCTGGCATCCCTGCTCGCCTCCAGCAAGCGTCGCACGGTCATTGTGAGTGGCTCAGCCATGTGCTGCGGATCGGCGTCGTCACAATCACGCTCGAAGAGCATGGTGGGGCTGATGATGCCCCGCGACACCAGCGTGCGGATCTGAGGCAGCGTGTGTAATTCCGACTCGTTGCCTTGAGCATCTAGGAAGCTCCACCACTCCTGGCCCCCTTGGCTGCTGCTCTGGCTGGCGGCGGCGCCCAGGCGCGGGCGAGTGCTGTAGGCGGGATTGCAGCAGTGGTTGACTGTGGCGGTGTGGAACTGGACTCGCCGCCCCGAAGGCTTCTTCAATCCGCCGGCTCTTCTGACGGCCATGTGCGGCGCATCCTGGGGGTCCCGCCGCCTCGGACTGCGGGAGCGGGAGCGAGAGCGGGGGCGGGCGCAGCCGCTAGGCGAGGCCGCTCGTCGGTCAGTCGAAGGCTGCGGGTATGGCCTTGCCCGCTCCCCAGCACTGACGCGCATGAGCAGCGGTGCAAGCCATCGCGCGTCTTCAAGCTCCGTTATCGCCTCCTCCTTCTGGCGGGCCGAACCAAAGTGTATCTCCAGCGAGGACCCGCGAAGGTGCTCTGGAGACAGGTGCACCACTCCGCTCGACTGCCCTTTAGACGCCTCGTCGCCTCTCCGCAGCGCCGTCATGCCCGGGAGCTGCCAAAGGCGAGCGTCCACCTGTCGCACGAGGGGTAAAAGGGAGCACAGCATGCAGCAAGGGCACACGAAAGTGTCACTGCTGGCGCAGCACCCCTGCCCACACACGCACCAGCTGGGCGAGCTGCGTCGCCGCCCTGTCTCCGGTGAGTGCCCGGGCGCTGAGCGTGAGCGTGAGCAGCAGGCGTGTCTTGCGGGCGAGCGGTGTGACGACTATCGAGCACGCCAGCTCGTGCGCAGGCAAGCTGAGGGCGGAGGGCGAGCGCCCCGCCGCCCCACCCAGAGCCCGCTGTGAAGCCAGCCCTGACGCACAGCGCGCAGAAAGCCACGCAGTTCTTCTCTGCTTGCCAGTAGCGGCCGATAGCGCTCTTGCTAAACGCGGCGGCCAAGTCTGTCGTTCGCACGCGGCGCGCACGCACGCGGTGCTGATACGCGGATACGCGCTCGGCGACGGCGGCCAAAAGTTGTGCTTCAAGCCGCGTCGTACAAAAAGAGGGCCTACTTGAGCACCACAGCACCATGCACGCACCTTCGGCCTGCCTCCGCTCCTGTGTGTATCAGACCCAAGCGAAGCCGCAGCCATGGCCTCCATGACCCTAGGCTCCACCTCCGGCCTGCGTGCGCCCGCTGCGCGCCTGCGCAGTACCGTGCGCACCGCCGCCGTCGCAGTCAAGGTTGGCGACCAGGTGCGTGAGCCTCGAAGCAGGCTTGCGGGATCGGCCAGGCTGCGCGAGGCGCATCGCTCTGCTGTCCACTCATGTTCTTGCCTTTTCTCTGCCTCACTCTGTGGTCGCCCTTTCCGCGGCCCTAGGCTCCAGACTTTGCTCTCAAAGACCAGGTGTGTGACTCATCGAGCGCAGCGCGTGTTTGGCGCCAGCCGCGAAGCGGTGGGGGTCCCTCCTACAGAAGCGCTAGGTGGCACGCTGACCTCCGCAAACGTCCCCACTCCGCTCTCCTGACTCTCCGCCGAACCAGAGCGGCAAGGTGGTCAAGCTGTCGAGCTTCCAGGGCACCAAGCTGGGGCCCATCACGCTGGCAGCGGCCAAGGCGCGTCTACAGGAGGCGTGCACCTCGTGAGCACGGATCTGATGACGTGCTTCTCTCGCAGCCGGTGGTGCTCTTCTTTTACCCCGCCGACGCCACTCCCGGGTGCACCAAGGAGGCGTGCGCCTTCCGCGACAGCTACTCCGACTTTCTGGCGGCTGGCGCTGTGGTGCTGGGCGTCTCCAGCGACGATGCCGAGTCGCACGCGGCATTCCGCGAGGCCAACAACCTGCCCTTCCCTCTGTTGGTGGACGAGGATGACGCGGTGCGCGAGGCGTACGGAATCGGCAAGGACCTCTTTGGCTTGATCAAGGGCCGCCAGACCTTCGTGATTGACTCAGAGGGGACCGTGGCGCTGAGCTTCAACAACCAGTTTGATTTCGAGGGACACGTGACGAAGACCTTGGCGCTGCTGTCGTGAAACTTGTAAAGGATGGATTGCACTATGACGCCTTTACTGCAGTCTGCGGAGCGCTAAATCGCGCAACAACATCCTCCCAAGTGAACACGTATCGCTTCTTCAGCTCGTCGGTTGCGCGCCCAAACACCATGAGAAGCATCGAGCCTGCCACGCCCGGGTACACAAGATACCACAGTCCCAGTGTTTGGAAGCGCGCGCTATCAAGAAGGATGAGCACCAGAGCACCGCCGGGCGGGTGAACACACCCCGTCCAGAGCATCACCGCGACCGTGGTTGCCAGAGCTGTTGCGCGCGCCAGCCAAAGCGGCTGAATGTATTGCAGAGCGGCCAGAGCAAATGCCGCGGCGAAGACGTGGCCAGCGACAACGTTCCAAACCCGTAATAGCGGCGCTCGCAGCCCCACTCCAAAGTAGAGCACGCTAATGGTGCCAAAACTACCCAAAAGAAAAGGCACGTGAGGCGCGTGCGCAGCCAGCGCGTTGTCGATCAGTCCCAGAGCGGCGCAAGAGGTGAAGCAGCCCAGCCAGGCCCACAGGATGTGCGACAGGGGAGCGGTGGGCTCTGCAGGCAGCGAGCCCTGCGGCAGCGCGAGCCTGGCGTGGCCGTCAAAGGCCAGAGAAAAGTGCGACGCCAGCGCGCGCGGCCAGGAGGCGCAGGCGGTGGTGGGTTGACGGCGCGTGCTGCGCGTGCGGCGGGCGCTCGCCACGTGGAATGCCCCGCTGCCTCTGCACGGGAGAGTGCAGGTTGACGGACATGCCACAACGCGCGCTCCGCATTGCACAGGGCGGTGTGCAGCGCGGTGTGGGGCGCTGCGCAGAGGCGCTGCGGACGCGAGGCTGTGCATCATCATGGTGGAAGCGGAGGGAGTGCAAAAGGGGCGTCTCTCAAAGGTCGAAGTGCGGGCGCCTCGATGATGCCGCGTTTGCACAGCTTGCTCAGCCTAAGAGTCTACTGCTGCTCGCTGCCAGCTGTCACTCCGCCTGTGGGTGTTCGCGAAGCCACTTTGGGCTATACGTGACTGGCAGCGCATCCAGCTTCGCAGCAAGGATGAAGTCCAGGAACGTTAGTCCGCCCACGGCGTGCGTGGAGAGCACGACGCGCACGTCGCGATAGTTGGTGAGGTGCAAGTCCGGGTGGTGTGTCTCCGCCTCCGCCACGCGCCCAACGGCATTGAAGAAAGCCAGAGCCGCAGTAAAGTTCAGCGCAGTGAAGGCGCGGCTGATGCTGCGCTCGCCCTCGTCCAGCGACCACCGCGGGAGGGACCGCAAGAGCGCAGCCAGCTGCTGTGGAGCCACGAGCGGCGTGTCGCGGCCACACTGGCCCACGCAGGTCAGACCGCGCAGCTCGAGGGCGCTCGGAGGCTGTGCGGAAGAAGACATCGCGCGCAGGCGGCGCGAGGAGTTGCGCAGCGGACGCAGACACAGAGATGCAGCGAGGAGCATAGACACGCACAGGCCGTGGACAGCAGAGAACTTTGATGTTTGATCTGATGACGTGGCATCATGACCATACTGTACAGCAGAGCCAGTAACGTGTTCTGGATTCGAGCGGCACCACAGGCAACACGACAATGTGGGTGTTGAACCACGACGAGTCTTTCCTCCGCTTGAGCGGATTAGCGCCCCGCCCCGCATTGGCGGCACTCGGAGCGGCTTGCGAAGTTGCTGAAGCCGCAGCCGCAGCTCCAGTCGCCCGGGCGCGCCTCGGGCGGCCCGCGCTGCTCGTGGCCTCCGCGGCGGTCACCGCCGAAGCTGCTGCGCCCCCGGTCGGGACGGTCCCGGTCGCCGCGCCCAGCGAAGCTGCGCTCGCCGCGCGGAGAAGCAGGGCGCTCAAAGCTGCTGGCAGGCGCGTTCGGCGCGTCAGCAGCCTTGGGGGTCTGCACACGACAGAGAGCGAGTCAGCGCTGCAATTAGGTTGCCGGCTTGCAAGACCGCGCGCACCTCGCACTTGAAGCACTCCGTGCGGAACGGCAGGTTGTCCATGTTGCAGGTGGTGCACAGCCAACGAGGCGCGCTGTCACGGCGCGGCGGGCGGTCGGAGAAGGAGCGAGGCGCAGCGGCAGCCGCCGAAGGCGACGGGTTGCTCTCCCCGCACTGCCGGCACTCGCCACGGCTGGCGAAGTTGCTGAACCCGCAGCTGCAGTTCCAGTCGCCGGGGCGCGTCTCCGGAGGGCCCCGGCGGTCACCGCCGAAGCTGCGGGGCGCCCGATCGCGGTCGCGGTCACGCCCAAAGCTGCTCTCGATCCCCCCCCCCTCGCGACGCACGGGGCGGAAGGAACGCTCAGGACGCGGCTCGCTGCTGCGGTCCTCGCGCGCGGGCTGCGCGCCGTCGCCGATGTCCCCCCATCCCTGAAAGCCTGCCGCGCGAGGCGCCACCACACGCAGGCTACGCGCGCGCGCAGGCAGGCTGCGCGCCAGTCGAAGCGCACCGTTGCCCAGCATGGAGCTGTTAGCGACAGAGGCCATCGAGGGCCGCTCAAAGTGCCCCGTTGTACGACGCGGTCTTGCGGTGATGAGCGACGAACGAGCAACGTTCGATTTATTTGTGTTTGTCTCTGCGCTCAGTAGCGTCGCTGCGCAGTGCTGAAAAGCAGCGTCTTGCCCTTGCCCTTCCGCCCCCCCGGCGGCTCAGCCTCAGCCTCGCTGCCAAACCACCCGCGCGGCTGCGCGGCGCCAGGCGCCGACGCAGCCGGCGAGCCGCGCCCCACCGCACGGGGCCCCCACTGCGGGCGGGCGGCTGGTCCCGCCACGGCGGCTTCAACGCCGCAGATCGGGGGCGCGTGAAGCCCAGAAGCGTACCCTAGGTCCGCCACCCGCGCAAACGAGATGCCGGCTGGCGGCGCGGGTGCCACAAACTGGGCATCCTGCGGGACAGCCTGGGCGAGGGGCGGCATGGCCGTGAGCTCCGCTTGGGTGGGCCCAGCGGCTGCCGCTCGCGCCAGCGCCAGCGCAGCCAGCCTCGCCTCCTCCGCCGCCGCGCCGCGCCGCGCCTCTCTCTCCAGCGCCCGCTCGTCGGCGGCGCGCTTCAGGGCGCGGGATGCGCGCTCCGAGGCGGTGGATGCCCAGGCTTGGGGAGACACGCAGTGCGCCAGGTCCAGCTCGGCCAGGAGGTACGGCGTGCGCAGCGGCAGGTGCGCCAGGAACCTGAAGCGGCGGCGGCTGTCTGGGCTCATTGCGCCGCGCTCGCAGCTCACTACCGGGGCGCGTAACAGGGGGGGGAAGCAGTCGTAGGAGCCGTGCTGTGCCAGCAGCGCGCGCACGCTCAGCGGGTGCAGCGTCACCGCGCCGCCGTCGGAGGAGAGGTAGAACACCCAGCGCTCCGGGGAGGAGGCCTCCGAGCCGCGAGGAGCAGGCGGGAGGGGCGCCTGGGCGTCACCCAGTCCAGCCACTCCGTCCAAAAGACTCTCCTCGCTATCAACCACTGCGCCGGGCGGAAGGGACAGTCCCAGCCGAGGCTTCGGCGACTCGCCCTCTCGATCGGATGCGTCCCAGGCGGAATCGGCAGCGCACGGCGTGCGTCCTGCACCCATGCGAGCCAATGCCAGTGCGGCTCCGCCGCCGCCGCTGCTGCCCGCGCTGCCCGGCGAGTGCGCGAAGCTGGCGGGCCGCACCGACATGGCTCCCACGGTGACGCTCTCGCGCAGCTCGAGGCGGCGTTCGGTCCAAGCTGCGGCACGTGCCTTGAGCGCATCCATTGCGGCTGAAAGCGCCGCAAGTCCCATCGGGTTGATGGCGCCTTCGCCGCCCGAGATGGCGCGCGCAGCCGCCGCCTCTAAAGCGGCCAGGTCAGCAGCCGCCACGGCTGCTTCGTCGGTGGTGAGCGTGAGCTTGGCCCAGCGACAGAGGCGTGTGTCCGACGGTGACGCCATGGGCCATCGACCATCCGCTTTTTTTGCCGCCATCGCCGCGGTGGTGGCGCCCTCTTCGCATGCGAGCGGAGCGGGCACCAGCGAGCCCTTTGCGCGAGCGAGCAGCGTAAACTCTGCGACCTCGCCCTCCCGAGGCAGAGTCACCGGACAGTGCGTCGCGCGCCGCAGCTCAGACAGACGCACGTGCGCGCTGCACATCGGGCATGCGCGGCTGGCGAACAGCGGCGGCGGAGCACCAGATGCAGTCGCGTCGCCCACCAAGGAAGCCTTAGGTATCAGGTGACGCGCAATGCACGGAAAGCAGAAGATGTGTCCACAGGGGGTGATCTGCGGCGCTGTGAGCTCATCATCCAGGCAGATTGGGCAGCTCGGCGGGGTTTGTGCAGCGTTTTCGACAGACACCACGTCAGCCCATTCAACGCAGGCGTCCGCGTCGGCGCGACAACCGTTTCCTGGGACGCGTCGTGCGGAGTCGTGGAGGACGAGGAAGCGGAAGTTGGCCTGGAGGAAGGCCTCCTTTGAGACGGGGGGCCGAGCAGTCGTGGCGGGGTCGCCCCGGCGGGGGTGCGCCCCGCTTGAGCCGTGCCGTGCGGCTGCGCGGGAGCCGCCGTCGGGGGGCTGCGTGGGGAAGCTGAAGTTCAGCAAGTGGTTGGCAGAGGAAGTGGACGAGGAGGCGCCTCCTCGACGGGAGGACCCAGCAGCGCGCCCCGCGGGCGTATCAGGCGCGGGCGCCCCGCCAGCTGCTGGGGGTGGCGGGCGAGCGACGCGGGGCTCGCGGGCGCGGCCGTGGCGCGCGCGGCTGCCGCGGAGAGAAAGACGACGCGTTGAGTGAGCGAGGGGAGCGCCACACAAAAGCCTGCGTCCCGCCGCGCCGCCTGCGCACCTGTCCTCCGCTCCGCGCGCCGCAGCGCCTCCCCCACGCGTCACGTCGCGCTGTCGCCGCGGCCCGGGCTGCCAGGGGCGCATGAGCACACCGCTTTTGAAACGGTGACACCACACTCAAGCCGCGCAGGCTCTCGTCGCACAGCAGCGCACCTGCGCCGGGCTGCGCGGCGCCTCCGCCACGCTCGCGGAGGACGGCGGCTGCCAGCAGGCTGCAGATGGGTTTAGACGGCGCTCGCTGGACGACATCGCACGAGCCAGCTATGCGACCGCAACCCCCCCCCCTGCACCTTCTCTGCGCACACAGCGCGGCTGCACACGGCGGGCCCACCGGACAGGGCTGCGCTATGCGATCAAATATTGTTGCGCGCGCGGCGGCGGCGGTAAGAAAAATTGACGCAGAAAGCGTACTAGAGCTCTAGCGTACGACACTCGTAGTTAACGGTGCCATGGAACCAGGGCCACCTTGGCGGTATTATTATCAGCCGCAACCCGCTGGCGCTTGTCAAGAGTTCCACATTCGGACTTAGCGCCGCGCCTCTTTCAGCTTGCAGGTGCCGTAGAAGACGGCCCGGTAGAAGACCGCCCAGCAGACTTGCACGATGATGGAAACGGTCCACTTGTCCCAGTTGGGCACGTCGTAATAGTTAAGCACATCCTGGCCCGTCAGACGACACGACCCGCCGCCCAGGGCTGGCGGACAGCCGCCAGGCTGCGCACTGCAGGGGCAGGCCCAGCCGTCGTTGCCGTCGAACTCGTTGTGGAGAAAGCCGTAGAAGGCGTACGTCTCAAACGACAGGTAGTGGAGCGGGTACAGGAAGACGGGCTTTGGGAGCTGGTTTCGGGGCTGGAAGAAGCCGCACACAATCATGAACAGGCCCAGGCAGCCCGCGCCGGCGGCGATGCCAACCAGGAAGTGCGGGAGCAGGGGCGCCATGGCCATCATCAGGCTTTCGCACGTGAACAACGCCAAGAACAGATTCAAGATGAAGTAGAAGAAGCGACCGGCGGGCTCCAGAGAGAGGCCAGCCAGGAAGTAGACGCAGCAGGTGCTCACTACGGCAGTGACGGCGAGGAAGGGGAGGCTGGCCAGAGTGTTTGCAGCCACAAACGCGCCGACGCCATAGTAGCCGTTCAGGCGCTCGCGGAGGAAGACCTGCATGTCAGCAACAAAGGCTGGGAAGGCGCTGATGCTCATGAATGTGAGAAACGCCGTAGTGAAAAACAGCAGCGCCGCGCGGCTGTACACGGCTTTCCACTGGCGGTTCAGCTGGAAGTAGACAAAGCCGATGCAGATGCAGAGCATGCCGAACATGAGCACGCGCATGCCGTACACTGACAGGTCGCGGTAGTTGTTGCGCAGCGCACGCTCAGTGAGCACTAGCGTCTGCTTGAATGCGCTCGGTGGAGCAAAGCTCTGCTCAAAGGGCGCGCCGGGAGCGTCAACCTGAGCAGCCACAGCCGACATGATTTGCGCACGGAGGGGGGAGCCCCCGTACGCCTCGCGCAGTTTGCCCAAGTTGGCCGCAGCCGCATCGTCGAAATCCGCGTTGATCATGTGCAGCAGGTGGTCCGGCGGGCTGCGCATCTCGGGACAGGAAAAGCCGGCATCTGCGTAGAACTTCGCCGCGCCCGCAACGGGGCCCACGTACAGCGCATGGCCTTGGCCGAGCAGAGTCAGCTGGTCAAACATGGCGAACACCTCCAGCGCGGGCTGGTGGATGACGGCGAGGACGGTACGCTTCTTGGAGACGCACAGGTTGCGCACGGCGGATATGACGTGGTACGCAGCGGCCGAATCCAGCCCGCTGGTGGGCTCATCCAGGAAGAGCAACTGCGGGGAAACCACCAGCTCGCAGCCGATGGCCACGCGCCGACGCTGGCCACCGCTGATGCCGCGGATGAGCCAATTGCCGATGGCGGTGTCCCGCACCTGCGGAGAGCGAGCTGCTCAGCAAATACCGCGTGAGCCATGGACTAATAAAGCGTTCGTACCTCGGTCAGGCCCAGATCAGAGAGGACCTCCTGAGCAACAGCAGCGTGCATTGCGTCGTCTCCGTCCAGCCGCAGCCGCGCCGCGTACAGAATGGTCTCATACACTGTCATCGTCCCCACCAACACCTCGTCCTGAGTAACGTAGGCGCAGCGCCCGTAGCTTAGCTGCGTCTCGTGGCCGTTCACCTTGATTTTGCCAGCCTGCGTGGCACTGGCAGCCAGTCGCCCAGCCAGTGTGTCAAGCAGGGTTGACTTGCCGCAGCCGGACGGGCCCATGATGGCGAGCATCTGGCCAGGGCTGGCTAAGCCGGAGACCTCCTTGAGAACGTCGCGAGCGACGCCCTTTGTGTCCTTCACCGTAACGGTCAGCGCCTCCCAGGTGAGCGTGGCGAGCGTGTGGTGGTCGTGGTCACGCACGGAGGCGTGCGGGTGCACCTCCACCGCTACAGAGGTGTCCATGGCTGAGTGGTGGGATAAGCCGTCAGCTGGTGGGCACCGACGAGACATTGCGCGGCTTGCTAGCGACTGTAATGTGGTGTTTCTCTTGCGTGGGCACCAGCCGTGATCTCAGAGCCACCCGTCGCCGCGCGACTGTGAAGAGAGCAGAGCAGACAGCGCAGCGCGCAGCCAGCGACACCGCGCGAGCCACAAAGAAGGAGCACTAGCGGCCTCGGAGGCGGCGCAGCGGCGGCGGCAGCAGCGCCGAGCATGCAGGAGAGCAAACACCGCAGGGTGACGCACCGCACAGGCGCTCGCTCTTGTTCAAGCACCTGAGCTGCAACGCGCAGAAATGGGAACCGACCGGAACTCAGCGGACGGATCGATAGGCCCGCCCTGCGACAGCGGGGCAGGGGACCGAAGAGGGGACCCTACAGGAGGGACCCCACAGATCCCCCACTTCTCCCACGCCTACCTCTGGGTTAGCCGCTGTCTCATCGCCTATGCCCACAGTCAGCATCCTACCCGCTCCGAGTGCACGCGCGATACGCGCTCTCATTTCCTTTCGTTCGCCCACTCATCTCCCCCCCGCCGCCGCGCGCCCCTGGGCGCCCAATCGCCTGCGATGCTTAGCCCCCTCCACCTCAGCGCCGGCCATCACGGCTCGTGCGTGTGCTATGGCGCTGGCAGCGCTGGCGTGTGCGTGGCATGCGTGGAGCATAGCTTAGCGCACGAGGCGCTTTCATGTCGTCGTCAAGTTTTCGTACGCGACGTGGCATCCGCCTGCGCGTCTGACGCGCGCCTCGCCTGGGAACTGGCGTCTGCGCGCTGCTGGAGCGGCGCGGCGGCGCGTCTGGCGGCGCCGCTGGCCGCGGCTCTGGCGCGCTGCGAGCATGAGGAAGAGCTCGCGCTCACTGCGCTGACGCTGGCGCTGGCACGCGCGGACGCGGAGTTCCGGGACGCGGCGGTGGACGCGCTGGCGGCGCACGTGGCCTCCTCAGTGGCCGAGGTCGCCCCTGCGCTCTTCCACAGCCTTGCGAGGCTGAGCAACTCCGCCCCTGGTGCACAGCCCGCCCTCTCGCGCAACCCTGCGGCGATCATGGACGCAGCCTGCGACGCGCTGCGCGGCCAACCAGAGGGTGTTGCCGCCGCCGCCGCTTGGCTGACGTGTGTCTGTGGGGCAGACTGCCAGCGCGCCGCTGCCCTTATGCACGCCTCGATTCCCGCCCTGCTACCGCTCCTGCTGGCCGCCCTCACGCGGCTGCCTCGCTGTGACGCGGTGCAGCGATGCGGCCTGGGTGCGCGCCCCGATACGCGCCTCCTGCGTGTGCCCTCCGTCGCTCACACATGACACATCGCATCGCTGCGCAACCCGGGTTCCGCAGACCTGCTCAGCGCGCTGGTGCACGCCCGCCTGATGGACCTGAGCGCGCCTTCTGAAGGTGGCGGTGCAGACGAGCAGGCGCACCGCGCCGCAGGGCCGCGTCACAGCCTGTGGACGTTGCTCGGGGTTGTGAAAACCGCGCTGCTCTCTCGCGACGCCCACACGCGTGCCCGCTCAGCAGCCCTCTGCGCCGCCCTCGCACAGGGCGGTCCGCCCAGCGGCTGCTGCGCCTGCGTGAGCGGCGAGCTGGCAGAACACCTGTTCGAGACGCTTCGACCAGGCCGACCCTGCCCACTGGAAGACGGGGAGCTGCTGGCCGCCACAGCGCGCGCCTGCGTGGCCGCGCTGAGCTCGCTGGCGTGCGCCTCTGGAGGCGCGTTCAGTCGACGGCTGGTGTACGGCTGCGCAGCGCTCACCGCGCAGCTGCGGCGAGCCTCCGCCGCTCACGACGTGCCGTTCGCGTCGTCGCTGTGCGCTCTCCTGGCGCTCGCGCTGCGCCACGACCCTTCGTTGCCGCGCCCGATGGCGCTGGCTGTGGCGCAGGCGGTGACAGACCTGGTGGCAGGTGACGTGACAGAGGATGAGGGACAGCCGCTATCACCCGCGTCCTCCGAGATGGCCGCATGCGCGTGTGACGCGATGGCTGCGCTGGCCGAATGGATGCCCTTTGGAGTGGACACAGTGGCAGTGTACCGCCCAGCCTGCGCCGCCGCGGCGTGCGCGCTCCGGCGAGGCGCGCAAGGGGATGCGCGCCTGCTGGCGGCCTGTTGCGAGCTGCTGCGCGCACACGCGGCGTGCTGCGCGCGCGGCGCGGCGGCGCATCCAGATGATGCAGCAGCCGTCGGTGCCGCGGCGGAGCTGTGCGGAGTGGCAGACGCGCACGTACTGCCTCGAGGCATTTGGTGCGTGGAGGCAGCGGTGGGCAGCGGCGGACACATCGTCACATCGTGCGACGCCAGCTGCTTCTCTGCGTTTTACAACCTGCTGGCGGCGCTGCTGCAGGACGCGACGCCCATGCCGCCCGCCATGCGCGCGCAGCTGGCGCGCAAGCTGGCGCGCTGCGGGGGGCTGGCCACCGGGATGGCCTGTGCCCAGGCAGCTCCGCTGTGCCAGCCGGCCGTGGCCGCCTTCCTCTCGGCGCTGCTGCGAGCGCACCCAGCCGCGCGCGCGGCGCCCATGCCAGCCTCCGCCAACGGCGCCGTAGACGGCGCGCTGCTGCGTCTGGTGCGCCTGGGCACGTTGGACGCTGCTTTGGAGGCGCTCTGCCGGGACGCAGTCGCGCAGGGGGGCCGCGATGCGGCGCTGCCTGCGCTGTGGCTGCTCATGCACGCATCGCTGGCAGAGGAGAGCGAGGAGGGAGAAGAGGATGGGGATGGAGAGGCAGTGGCGGCCCCTGGCGCTGTGCAGCCGTGTTGCGGCGTGCCGCCGCACCACCTCCTGCGCTCCCTCAGCCTCGCATGCGCAGCCATCGGGCCCTCGCTGGACGGACCCTGGTGCGAGGTGCTCCTGCAGCTCTGGGCGCACGCGGAAGGATGCGCGGCGATCGGCAGCGGCGGTGGCGGCGCCGCAGGCGCCGGCGAACAGGCGCTGCTGGCTGCGGTGCTGCGCACCCGCGTGGCGCCGCCGTCCACGCGCACAGCGGCAGCCGGATGGCTCTTCGCGCGCTCCTCCTGCGGCAGCCCTGCGCTGCGAAGCCACTGCCGCCAGCTGCTCGCCTCCTGGCTGCGCGCGCAGCGGCCGGCGCCGCCGCACCTGCGCCGCCTGCTGCGCCTGGATGAGCACGCGGCGGGGCTGCTGCTGGATCTGGTGCTGCAGAGCTCTTCGGAGACGGAGTGTGAGCAGTCCGCCGAGGCAGAGGCGCAGGAGACCCTCTGCGCCGCCCTGGACGCCCTGCAGGCTGCCGCCGCCGTCGCCTCCCTCCCGCTCGCGCAGGCGCTGCGCCCCCGCCTGGCGCCCTTGGGCGACGCGCTGTGGCGGCTGCTTGCTGACGGCCGCTCCTCACCCGCACTCGCAGCGTCGCTGCTGGCCGTGCTGGCCGCGCTGCTGCGCGCCTGGGACACCCCGCCGCCGATGGGGGCGCGGCTGAACTGGACGCACGTGGGCATCTTTGCCGCAGCACTGATCGCGAGCGATGCAGAGGTTGCCGCCGCTGCGTCGAGCGACGCCGCACAGCCCGTCCCACCGCTGCTCCTGCCATGCGCGTTGCTGCTTGCGGCGTGCCTGCGCACGGATGCTGGCGGCATCACCTGGGAGGTTGGGCGGGAGAGTGCGACGTATGCCGCCGTGGCTGCGTGCTTGGCCCAGGGCGCGCCGCCACTGTGCCGCCTCATCGCCGCCTGTCTCGTCCCGCTGCTGGCGGCCCAACAGGGCGCTGCGACCAGGCTGTGCGCCCGCGGCGTCGACGGCGTCGCGACGGTGCCCCTCAGGCTCGCCCGCTGCGCTCTGTGCAGCAGCTCCGACGACGACGCCCTCCCCTTTGCCGCCCTCCACGCGCTGGCCAGCATGCTGGACGCGGATGGCGACATTGCGGCGTGCTGGGGATGCGAATGCACCGCTGTAGTGCTCGCCGCCGCACACAGCCGCTGCGTTGACCCGCAGCCACGCACATCCGCAAGCGCCATGCGGCTCCTCGCCGCGCTGGCGGCGGCCCGCCCAGCCTACGTGGCGGCTGCGCCGTGGAGCGCCTTCGCGGCGGAGGAGTGCGCCAGCGCCGCCTCGGGCGCCGCGGTGTGTGAAGAGGCGGATGCGCTCGCCTCCGAAGCATGCGGCGCCCTGGCGAGCCTCCTGTCCGCATGCGCCCAGTCGAGCACGTCGCTGGTGCCGATGGATGCGGGTCGGCTGCTTGCGCCGCTGGCGGAGGAGCTCGCCAGGAGCGCCTCCACGCTGCACGCCGCAGCGGCCCCCCGCGCGCCCGCGGAGATGCTGCGCCACCTGCGCAGCTGCGGCGCGCTGCAGCACGATGCGCCCGCCCTTGCTGCGTGTGAGACCCCCGCTTGGACACCCCGGCTCCTCCGTGACGGGGAGACTGACGCGCTCCTGCCAAACTGGCCCGCGACGCAGCCGCTGCGCATGTGGGCGGCGCTGGACATGATGGATGTTTGAACTCTAACGTGAGCTCGTCTAGTATGGCTCCCTGCATTGCACGATTTGGGCCTTCAAACAGCCTTTGCTTTCCGCAGTGGTCCCCGGGCAAAGGCCCAGCTCACCCCCAGCTTCTGCGTCAGAAGCTCGCTGCCGTCCAACGCCGCGATGGCCGCCTCCGCCTCCTTGCGCGTGGTGAACTCGACGAGCGCGTAGCCCTTCACGAAGCCGGTGCGGCGGTCCAGATTCAGGTGCAGGTTCTTCACCTCTCCATGTTCCGCGAAAGCCTCGTGCACGTCGTCCTCCTGCGCCTCCTCGTGGATGCCCGTCGCCAGCACGATCCATCCCTCCACCGCTGCGCGGAGGAGTGAGCGCACAAGCCAACGCGCACGCGTGCGAGCAGGGACGCACAGCGAGCTGGTCCCGGCCCGCCTGTTGCTTCCAACGCCTCGTACGAACCGCCGAAGTCACGCTGCACGTCTGCGCTGTCCTTGAAACCCCGGCCCTAGGAAAGCCCGCGTGAATGAGTTGTCACGCCCCTATCAACCCTAGGGAAATACCGCGTGCCTTCTGCTTCTTGCCCACAGTCACCTCCGACTTGCGCCGCGTGTCCTCCTCCCCCTCCTCCATCACCTCTGGCGCGTCGTCCACCTGGAAGGAGAAGCGTGCCTGTGAGTTGCGAGCAACACCCGGTGTACGGGCGCAGCATGCGCACCCCATAGTCCAGTGCGTCAGTCACCACGTCCGCCATAGCGCACCCAGAGGCTTAAATTCTGACTTTTTGAGGCGGAGAGGCGCGAACGCGCGAACAGTAAGTAGAACAACAGTAAGTGCTGTTGTTCAACTGCGAACGGTGCGAACAGCATCCCCATCGCTCCTCCTGTTCTCGGCTGTGGCCGGGAGCATGTAGCAGCATGACCGCCAAGCAGGCGCGCAAGAAGAGCATGTATACGAGGCGCAGCGTGCAAGCGTTTTGGAGCGGCGTGTTGGCGCTGCTCGGCTGGAGTCGGCGGTCAAGCGCCCCTCTGCGCCGCCGCAGCGCGCGTCTGGCTGCGCGCCAAGCGCCCGTGGCGCCGCCTCGCCAGCCGCTGACTCTGAGCGCCGCTGAGAGGGCCGCTGTGGAGTGTGCGTGGCGGGTAAACGCGCCTGGCTCCGAGGTGCTAGCTGAAGGAAAACTGAACCTCCAAATCACGCGACGCGACGCGCGCACGCTGGCCGGCAACGGCTGGCTCAACGACGAGGTGGTCAACTTCTACCTGCAGCTGCTGACGGAGTCCAGCCCGTCCCGTCCCTCGCTTCACCTCTTCTCCAGTCTCTTCTACGCGCGCCTGGCCTGCACCGCCGCCGGCTACGACTACCCTGGCGTGCGGCGGTGGACCAAGAAGGTGGACATCTTCAGCCGGCACCTCCTGCTGGTCCCCGTCAACCATCACAATAGCCACTGGTACGCCTCTCACGCGCTGCTCCGCCCCTGGGCACGCACGTCTCACTGCTCACTCCGTTTCTGCGCAGGTGCCTGGCTGCCATTCGGCCTTTGGAGAGACGCATCGAGTACTATGACTCAATGCCTGGGCGGAGGACAGACGACGCGCATCGCGTGTGCACCGTGCTGCTTCAATACCTCCAGGACGAGTCCAGGACGAGTCCAGGACGAGTCCAGGACGAGAGCCACGCCAAGCTGGGCAAGGGGCTGAGCACCTCGGGGTGGACGGTGGCGGTGATGAGGAGCGGAACTCCCGTACAGACAGACTGTTCCGCCTGCGGAGTGTTTGCTGTCGCAACCGCCGCGCTGTTGGCCGAGGGGCAGCGCCCACCCTTCCGGCTCTCGCAGGAGATGGTGCCCCGCCTGCGCGCGCGCATCGCCGCAGATTGTTTGCAGAAGCGGCACACAGCCCTCACAAACGCACATTGAACGAAGCACACACAGCTGCGAATGCGCTCAGTTATTGGCACCGCTTATTCGCGCACGCATGCGAGGTCCCGCCTAGTGTCTGCCGCCTCACCGGAGTCCTGCTTGTTTCCCTAGAGCCATCCGGTCTAA
>Ga0208951_1000342_pt1 | contig 21259 bp, 14 predicted proteins | sample GreLakmeMI27MSRF_FD_187702 | JGI IMG/M metagenome (GOLD analysis project Ga0208951, IMG submission 187702) | Freshwater lentic microbial communities from great Laurentian Lakes, MI, USA - Great Lakes metaG MI27MSRF (SPAdes) | ecosystem: Environmental > Aquatic > Freshwater > Lake | place: Great...
AGCGTGGAGGTCGCAGAGGCATGGCACGCCGCGGCCAGTGGAGGGCGCGCCACACCTTCAGGAAGTCTCGCCACCGCGCGTCCCAGTCCTGGGAGCCCCCAGCCTTCTTGTCGCCCTCGCCTGGCGACGCGTGAGCGGCGCGCAGCAGTGCAGCTTGCGTCTGTCGCTGGCACACGCACCCTTCTTGGCCGCGCGAGGACGCACAGAGCCACCGCGCCGCGCGACGCCGCGACGCCGACGCGCCGTGAGCGGCGGCAGCTGCGTGGGCGCGAGCGGTGAGGAGTCGCCCGGTGAGTACGCTAGGACACCACCATGACAAAGGGTTCACTAACAGACCCAGCCGCACCTGGGCCACGAACGCGCGTGCCGCGAGGCGCGCAGCCCGAGGCGCCCAGAGACCGCACGCGACGCTCACAGCAGCCATGGGGACAGGCACACGCACGTGCGGCAGCCTTTTACCCTCTTTTGCGGTAGCAGCAGACTGTCGACCCAACTGCGCACGAGCTTGCGTACAGGCGGCGCGGGTGATAACCCCGTGACTCGTGTCGGGGTTGTATAATCAGCAGACCGGGGCGTGGGGACTACAGTGTTCGCAGACCCCTCGCGGGTGCCCGCCCGGCTGTGCTTGGGCCGCCCCGCGGCGTAGGCCCCAGCAGTCTGCTGGTGCAGCAATCGAACAAGAAATTGAACGCTCCGTCACTCCGTCTGCGCCCTCAGTGCGCAATATGCTTCTCACTCATCAGGCAGGAACCTTTCCCCGGGCTGCTCCGCAGCCTGCGCAGCGCCTGAGCGTTCGCGCTTGCGCGAGCAAGCCTGCGCTTGCCAGCAGCCTCCACAGGCGCACTGCACTGTCCTGGCTGTCGCTGTCCACGTTCGCTGCTGGCGGAGCCGCTCGTGCACAGGAGGACAGTTTCGAGCCTGCAAAGAAGCTGTCCACCGAGTACACCACGCTCGAGAAATCCTACAAGGAGAAGGACGAGACGACTGCAGGCGACGTGGGACGCTTTGCAGGTGCGACTGCGTGCTGTGAGCTGAACAGCATTGGAGAGGTCTACGAGCTTTCTAAGTTTCTATCCTTTCGACTGACGCGCTGTGGCTGTCGCAGCGTTCAGCGGAGCGTTCGCGCTGGTTGTGGCGTTCCTGACAAACTCTCCGACCGAGATTGCGCGGCGCATTGCGCTGGCCAAGAAGGAGGACGAGGCTCGTCTCAGCTCAGACCCGCTTTATGTGGCGTGGAAGGCTGCCTGGGCCGTCGCGATCAAAGAGGCGGCCGACAAGAGCGTCTAGCGCGTGCGTCCAAGAAAGTGCTATGTGTGTAATGAGTCGCGACAACTGAGCAGTGCACTACTGACGAGTCCTGTCATCCACGCTGTGAGTGCTCGCTTCAGTGTTCGCTTCAGGGAGTGTCCGCGCCGTAAGCCCCAGTCTGTTGTACGCACGTTAGTGCATGCGCGTGCTGATGAGGTGGTCCCTTCATGAATGCACTCCTTCCCTCCTCCATCACCGCTCGAGATAGCTTTCCAAAAGCCGCTTCTTGGCCACCCTGAACTGCACGCAGGCGGCAATGTGCGGATGCAAGTTGGTGGAGGCGAGCAACTCGGCATCCTCTGTCTGGTTGGTTGGCCAAGCACCCAAAACCTGCTGCGCCCGCGCGCGAACAGCCTGCACCGCCGCCCGCTGCGCGAGCCCGGGACCCAGCAGCGCCTCGTTGGCAGCCAGCTCTTCGAACAGGTCAACCAGGCGCTCGTCGACTTGCCAGTCTGCGCCAAGGCACACCGAGACACGCACGTCGCCACCGCCCTCCGACTGCCGCGCATCTGCATCCACTCTGCGGGCGACCCTCACCGCATCGTCGCCATCGAGGCTGCTCTGACCGTCCTCGCCCGCCAGCGCTGGGCCGATGGCGGTTTCCACCCACCAGGACGCCGCATCTTTGAGAGAATCAAATACCTCCACCGTGTCGTGCGGGTTCATCTCGCATGTGATGAAGCCGCCCCAGAGCAGGAAGCCGTCGTTGTCTCTCTGCCCGTACGACGTGAAGGCTTCCTCGCCAGCGGCGAGAGGGCGCACGACGCTCACCTCCATAGCCTGCGCGTCCGCGTTCCACTGCCACTCCAAATGCGGCGCGTCGTGGCTGTGGTTCGCCATGTCGAGCATTGGGCAGAAGATGTCCACTCCAGGCGAAACCTCAAAGGCCCGCGTTCGCACGATGGCCATCGCCCAGGCAAGGGACGCGTCTGCGTGTGCCGAGCCGCCCAACGCAGCCAACACGTGCGGCGCAGCCACCGCGTCCAGCTGCTCCGTGCGCGCCCGCAGGCGCAGGAGAGGCGCGTAGTCCTGTACGGCGTGCTGCAGCTCTGGCAGCGGGCAGGCGAAGCAGCCCAGCGAGTGCAGGTCGCGTGGAAGGATGTCCAGGTAGGGGCGCAACGGCGATGATGGTTCTGCGTCAGCCAGGAGCAGCCGGGTTGCTAAACGAGCAGCTGGCGTGCTACTTGGCCAGTCCAGGAGCGGGTGCTGAGAGTGCAAACACAGCGCGAGGGGCACGCTGAAGAGCGGCCCGAGTGGCACGTCGCGCACTGCACGCAGGCCGCGGTAGCTCTGCCCGCCAGGCAGCGCGAAGTGGGCCACCTGCAGCGCAGGAGAGGCTGCGCCCGCCGCTTGGCACCAGTCTGCGAAGCGCTGCTCAGCAGCGGCGGCACAACAACACCGCGGGCGTGGCCTGCTTCTGCGCCCTGGTGTCGCGAGCACGCGGTGAAGCACGGATACGCGCATAGAACCAGCGGAGGCACTGGGTGACGTTCACGCCGTTCGATCGTTCAACAGCAGCAGGCTCTATTTCCCGCGCCCTACGCCTATGCGCTGCCCAGACCCGGCATGCCTGCCGTGAGACGCAGACGGCGTTGACGAGGATGAGCGGAGGGAGGACTCGTCTACGCCTTCTCGTAAACGTAAAGCGTAAACGTCCACGCCTTCTCATCACGGACGGGTGTGGACATGCGGGCCGCAGTGAGCGACGCGACAGCCTTGAGCGATGCACGTTGACGCGACCTGTCACATTGTCACACCATGGCCTCCCTGCAAGTGGTGCCGGTGCTGGACGGCCTGCGCGCCTGGGCCGCGGCTTGTCCCGACGACGTGCTGTTTGTGTGGCTGCGTCGGGGCGAGGAAGCTGAGCGCGTGACGTTCGGGCAGCTGTTCTCCAGAGCGGGCGGCATAGCGCAGACTCTGCTCCGCGACTGGGGCGTGCGCCCTGGCGACCGCGTGCTGCTGGTGTACCCGCCCACCGGGCTGGAGTTCGTGGCTGCTTTGTTCGGCTGTCTGAGAGCGGGCGTGGTCGCAGTCCCTGCCTATCCGCCTGACCCAAACAAGGTTGTGGCCAGCCAAGCGGAGGCACTGCTTCGAGTTGCGCGGGTCTGCGGCGCGAAAGTGGCGCTGACTGACAGCGCGTACTCGTGGGTGGCCTGGGCGCTGCAGTTGCGCCACCCTGCTCTGCGAGCGCTCCGCTGGCGCTCCACCAGTCGCGTCGGCGGCCGTCTCGCCTTCCACGACCCGGTGGCGCACCTTGCGAGCGACACCGCCTTTCTGCAGTTCTCCTCCGGGTCAACGGGCGCACCCAAGGGCGTCGCCGTCACGCACGGCTGTCTGGCGCACAACTGCGCGCTCGCGCGTCGCTCCATGCGCATCGATGCAGCCTGCTGCGAATGCAGCTGGCTGCCGGTGTATCACGACATGGGGCTTGTGGGCGGCGTGCTCACCGCACTCACGGTTCCTCCTCCCTACTGTGCGGCGCCGGGGCAGCCAGGACAGAGCGCTCGGGCGGTGCTGCGTCAGTGCCCGTGCGTGCTCATGAGCCCCCTGGACTTCCTGGCCGACCCGCTGTGCTGGCCCAGGGCGCTGTCTCGCTACCGGGCCACGCACACGCAGGCGCCCGACTTTGCGTACGCTCTTTGCGCGGAGCGAGCGGCGGCGGCAGCTGTTCGCGGCGTCCTGGACGTGCGCTCCCTGGACCTGTCGTCGCTGCGCGTGGCGCTGTGCGGCGCAGAGACGGCCCGGCCGGAGACCAAGGCGCGCTTTTGCGAGGTGTTTTGCGACGCGCGCATGCCCACCGCGGCGCTCGTTGCCGGCTACGGCCTCGCCGAGCACACCGTCTACGTGTGCGACGGCGGACAGCGGGTGCTGTGCTGCGCGCGCGACGCGATGGAGCGTGAGCCGCGCCGCGCGGTGCCGCTCACAGACGGTGATCATCCCCACGCAACCGTCAGGCTGCTCTCCTGCGGTCGCCCGCCGCCGGAGGTACAGCTGCGCATCGTTGATCCGCACGCGTTGTCGGTCCTGCCGGATGGATGTGTGGGTGAGATCTGGCTGGCCAGCGACAGCGTCGCTGCCGGCTACGTGGGCGCCTCGCAGGAGCTGGAAGCCGCCACCTTTGGCGCCACGCTTGCGGGTGACGTCACCGCAGCTGCGCATTTGCGCACGGGCGACCTGGGCTTTCTGGACCAGGGCGAGCTGTTCTTTGTGGGGCGCAGCAAAGACACCATGGTCCTGCGTGGTCGCAACCTGGCGCCAGAGGACCTGGAGCGCGCCGCCATCCTCGCATGCGCGACGCTGCGGCCCGGCTGCGCGGCTGCGTTTGCGGTGGAGACGCTGGGCGGATGCAACGCCCGAGTGGTCCTCGTCGCCGAGGTGCGAGACGCGGGGACCAGCGCCACGGTCGCGGCTGCGCTGGCGGCGCAGGTGCGCGCGGCAGTGTCGGCGGCGCACGGGGTGACGCTGACCGAGGTGGTGCTCCTGCCGCCGCGGTGTCTCCCAAAGACTACCTCTGGCAAGGTGCGCCGATTCATGTGCCGGCAGCTCTTCCTGGACGGCACGCTGCCGACACTGCATGCCTCCTCTGCTGCGCCGCATGGCGCGCAGCAGGCACTTGCGGCGCGGCTGCTGCTGCAGGATGGCCCTGATGCACTGGCGGCGATGTCGCCGGTACAGCGCCGCGCTGAGCTGTGTCGCCGCGTGGTGTGCTACATCAGCGCGGCGTGGGGCATTCAGGGCATGCGCCCCCACACGGACATCCTGGCTGCGGGCCTGGACTCTGCGGGCGCTGCGGCGCTGCAGGGAGCGCTGGAGGGCGCTTTTGGCGTCGCTCTGCCGCCCACGCTGCTGCTGGACGCGCGCACGCCGGCCGCGCTGGCCGCCGCCGTCGACCAGGCGCGCTGGGCGGACGCAGACTGGGACGATGCTGCGTCCTGGAAGAGTCGCGGCGATGCCGCCTCTGAGCACGAGGCGGCTCAGCGAGATGTGGTGCCGCCGCCGCCTCGTACCCCATTCCAGCGCCTCGCGGGCGCATTGCTGCTTCTCTTTTGCGCCGCGATGCTGATTGCGCACGGCGTGTCCATGGGGCTCTTGCGCCTGGACGACGGCTCGCCGCTGTGCTGGTGGACGGCTCAGTCTCCCGAGCTCTTTAAGGGGCCCGGCTTCAAACCTGGCTGGCTGCCTGGCTCGCAGCGCAAGATGGACGTCTCGCACTGGCGGCTGGTGGAGTGGGCGCGCACGGTTGCGCCGGTGCACATCTTGCTCAATGGACCTGCTGCGCTTCTCACGGTGTTCTGCGTCCGCGCACTGCCGGGGGTCTCGCCGCGCTCCGTGACGGCCTGTTGGGGTCTCGCGCACGCGGCTGCTCTGCACGGAGTCTGGTCTTTACCTCTGATGATGCTGTCGTTGCTCAGCTTCGCCACCACTGAGCTTTGCAAATCGCGCCCGCGTGCTCTGCGCGTTGCAGCCTGGCTGCTCATCCTGCTCCCCATGGGCTACTTCAACTGCTCGGAGCCGGGCAACCTGGCCTGGTCAGCCGTGGAGGGGCGCCTGGGGGTTGTAGAGCGTGGGTATTTGCGTCTTGTGATGCCCCACCCGGGCGTGCGCCCTTTCGCGGGGCTCCTGGGCGGTAGCTCGTTCACCGCCAACCGCACGTTCCGCTACCTGGCGCTGCGGCTGCTCTCGTACTCCCTGGACCTGGCGGACGACAAAGGCCGGCGACAGTCTGGTGGCAGCACGTTTGAGCGGGCGGAGCTGTTCCTCGCCTACGTTTTCTTTGCGCCCCTCTACCTCTGCGGGCCCGTTCTCACATTTGCTCAGTTCGCATCCTGCCCCGCAGCCGCAGCCGCCACAGCAGGCGCCAAGCGGGATGCCGCCGTGCACGCACCGCTGCTCTTCGAGGGCCCCTTAGCTGAGGAGACGGCTACCAATGCAGGGTACCCCGTCGACGGTGATCCTTCCGCGCATCCCCCCCCCCCTGCGTCAGGCTGGGCCGCCGGCGCGCGCATCATTGCGGGCGCCATTGCGTGCACAGTTGCGCTGGAGGTAGCGCTCTCGACCGTCTACTACCCTTCGGCCGTCTTCTTCCCGTCCTTTTCGCACAACAGCGGGCTGCTGCGCACGCAGCTGCTCGCCGTGGACTGGGCGGTCAACGCTTTCCTGTTCCTCACGGCAACCTGGCTCACCAGCCACGTGGTCTTCGCGCTGCCGCGCGGCGTCGCGCTGTGCCAGGGCGTGCGCGTGCCTCACGACACGCCGCTGTTCTGGACGGAGGCGTCCACAAGCGTTCGGCGTCACTGGGCCAACTTCCACTCATCACTCTTCGCCTACTTCATGCGCTACCTATACCTGCCACAGGGCGCCTCCAACACCGCCCTGCTGTCCACCGTGGCATTCTCCACCTTCATGCACGGCTTCCACGCGCACTGGATTGCCTGGGGCGTCGGCAATGCCCTCATGCTCTGGACGGAGCGCCGCCTGCACAGAGCAGCTGCTTGCTATCGCACCCCGGGCACGCTCGTGCGTTGTGTGAACCAAACGGTGGGCGTGATTGTCATGACGGCGCTGGGCGTGGGGGGCGAGGTGATGGACGGGGCGTTGATGCGCGTGTCCGCTTTCGTGGCGCTTGCGTCGCTGCTCAATGCAGCATACTTGGGCAAGTGAGCGGCACCTGATGTGTGATTCACTAGTTGACCTACGTCGTACTAGTTGAACTACGTTGAAGAATCCTGTCACAACTGGTCTAGCTCCAGCGTCTCAGAGCACCTGCCACTCGTCCGCATCTTGGCCCTCGCCCTCGCTGAGGCCCTCCTCTCGCCGCTGTGCGCCACCCTCCGCAGCCGCCCGTGCGGCAACCGTGAGCAGCGGCGCGGCGCGCGCGCCCTCCGCCTGCGCCTGCAGGCTGTCGCAGAGGCTGTCAAAGTCAGCCTTGCTGGGCGCAAAGAAGCCCAGCGCCAAACTGGGGTCAATGCCAGAGAGGCTCATGTGCCGCAGCGTCGCGCAGTGATAGCTCTCCACCGGAAACGGCGCCGCCTCGCCATGCGCGTCGTGCGCCACGTGCGGCTGCACCTCGTGCGGGTCCAGGTAGAGGACGGCGTCCCCCTGCACGCCCACAAAGTACAGGCTGGTGCCTGGTCGCCCGCCCACGATGCCAACGGACTGGGGCATCGCCAGCGCGGCGCACAGCTGCGGCCCGTAGGCTGGGTTGACCGCTCGTCCGAGGCCGAGCACGAGAGGCACCAGCAGCAGGACGGGCGTCCAGGGGGCCTGCGCCCCCTCATTGCCATCGGCGACGGGAAGCACGGGCAGGACGATGCGCGGCGCAGGCGTGCCGTGCGCTCGGGTGGCCGCCTGCAGGACGTCGTCCCTGCACAGCGTCGGCGCTCCGCCGCCGCCCGAAGACACCACACGCACCAGCAGTCTGTGCTCCCCCAGCGCCGCCTCCGCAGCCGCCTTGAGGGCGTTGCACAGCGCGTGTGGGCCCAGCCAGGCGCCAGCGGTGACGCCGCACGCTGCGCCAGCCTCGCACAGCGCGTGCAGCCCGAACGGGCGCCCAGGCTCGTCTTGGAACAGATGCATCAGCTGTGCGTGCGCTGCGCCTCCCGCATCTACTTCGCCCGAGGGCGGGGCGGTCCAGCGCCACTCGCGGCCAAGCACGAGACAGCTCAGCGCCCGCGCCAGCAGCATCTGCCCGCTGCGCAGCGTGCAGCCCCACCCCGCGTCCGAGGTGAGGCCGCCCGGGAGTGGCGGGAAGGCTGCGCGGTAAGTGCAGCGAGGGAGTGAGAGCCAGGAGGCCATCAGGTGCGCAGCTTCCGCCTCATCCACCTCGCCGCCAGCTGCATTCTCCTGCTCGCCCTGGCAGCCCGCCTCGCTGCGCAGCGTGTATCGCTCGCCCAGGAGGAAGAGCGGCTGTGAGGAGAGGGGCAGCCCGGACGCGGACTGACAGACAGGGCAAGGAGGAAGGCCAAACTCAGACAGACGCTGGAGAAAGACTGCAAATGCCGCGCCGCTCACGCACCTGGTTCCACAGCTCCTGTAGGCGACGCAAAGCGGGAAAGGCCTGGGCGAGGAGAGGTGCAGAGGCGCAGAGAGGAGAGGCGGGTCCTTGTCAGTCCAGAGCCACACAGAGCCTAAAGGCCTTGTCGCGTGCTGCGCTGCTCTAATCGCACCGCCATGGTTGCTGACAGGGTGACGTGCAAGCGCACGCGGAAGGCAGTGAGTCGGTCGGTGCGCGGTGTCAATGCGGGGTCGGATTCTTGAGTGCTTGTCCTCCACGCAAACATAGCATAGGGGCCAGCCAGCAGCGGTGCGACTCCGTGTAGACCGCTGGCGCTGGTTGGTCACACGAAGAAAAGGAAGGCGGGGGTGGACGTTGTCGCAGCATCTTTGGCATCGATGGCAGCGTGCGCCACGATATTTGGTTCTCACTGCATCGCGCGTTCCTAGCGATACCTGTGGAGTGAAGCTCGCACGGTCTGCGCGTTTGCAGCAGCTCCATCCTTCGCTTTGCTCCGCAAGGATGCCACACTCATCACCAGCGCAGTCTGAGGACCCACGCAAAGCTGCGGTGCGCGCGTCTATCCGCATCATCCCGGACTTTCCCAAGCCGGGTGCGTTGCGCGGTCACAGGCGTCAGGCGTGACGCTAACAGAAAGACGCCCAGGGATCATGTTCCAGGACATCACCACGTTGCTTCTAGACCCCGTTGCCTACAAGCACTGTTGCGACATGCTTGTGGAGCGCTACGTGGGCCACTCACTCGACGTGGTGGCAGGCTTTGAGGCTCGGTCCGTCAACTCACATGCCGTTGCTCGCACTCTCCCTCTGACGCTTCTCCGCAGCGGCTTCTTCTTCGGCCCAACCATCGCGCTCGCCCTGGGCCTGCCCTTCGTGCCGCTGCGCAAGCCGCGCAAGCTGCCTGGCGCGGTGCTGTCGGAGTCATACCAGCTCGAGTATGGCAGCGACTCGCTGGAGATGCACGTGGGAGCCGTACAGCCCGGACAGCGCGTGCTGCTGGTGGACGACCTGATCGCCACGGGGGGCACGCTCGCTGCGGGAGCGCGCCTGGTGAGACGCGCAGGCGGCGTGCCTATTGAGGCGTGTTGCGTCGTCGAGTTGCCTGAGCTTGGCGGGCGGGCCAAGCTGGAGGGACTGGAGGTATTCACGCTCATCGAGGTGGAGGGCGAGTAAGAGCACGGACTGTGTGGAGGCTGAGAGGTGAAGCACTGGCGCTCCTGATTTGCTGCCTGCGAGCTTGTTCTGTTGTTGGCGCTGCACCGATTTATGTTATTCGCTATTCACTCAGTCATGTTCGTCCATGGGCCCCGTGTACTCTGCCAGCGCGTCCAGCGGCAGCGTAACCACCGCCAAATCCGCCGCCAGGCGCACGTGCGCCGTGCCCTGGCCACCATCCTTGCTCACCAGCGTCGCGCGGCTGCCGCGCAGCTTGCCAGACACCACCAGCAGCCGGCCAGCCGCCTTCTTGGGGAGCACCGTCTCCAGGCTGTGCTGCGGCACGCCGTCAACCAGAGCGCCGCCGTCGTCCAGCTGCAGGGTGCACTCCCTGGGCGTGGTGACGTCCACGATGACGCCCTTTTTCAGGTACAACCGTCCGTCTCCCAGTCGCTGGCTCACGACGCGCACGCGCACGTGCGGCGCCAACCAGGGCGCGTCGGCGCTCGCATCAGCACCTGCAGAGTGCTGCTGCTGCGGCGCGCTCTGCTCCGCCGCCGCGGCGCGAGGATGGGCGGCAGGTGGTGGGGGCATTGTGCGCTTTGCGGCAGCGTCGTCAGCCTCACGCGAGCCCACGTCCGCCAGATCGCGACAACGCAGGCTCACGCTGGCGCCTCCCAGCTCCAGCCGCAGGGTGGCCTTGTCGCTGCGTCCGTCTCGCTTCTCCAGTGCGAGCACGCACCCAAACAGCCCAGCGTGTGGACCCTCTAACACCACCATGCGCTTGCCCAGCGCAACTCCGGCCGCCACGCGCGCCACCAGCGCCTCGTCAACGGTGCGCACGTTGCGCACGCGCCCGTCCGGGCCAACAGGCAGAACCAAGTGCTCGCGAGGCGCCCTCGCCTCACCAGGACGCACGCGCTGCCGCTCCAGCTGCTCTGCAGGCGCCGTCTGCGCGCCCAGACCCAGCAGCTGCGGCCTAGGCACGTACTCTACGGGCTTGACCACCGCCTTGCTGTTTCGTCCCACTGGACCGCCTTCGGTCCACCCCATGCCCCGCAACATTGCCTCCCCGAAACTTTCCACGGGCATCGCGTCGTACGCGCTCAGCGCCGCGCTGTCCGGCAGGCTCTGCAGGTCCTCGCGAAGCTGCTCCGCCTCCAGGGAGTCCCTGTCCGCCGTTCGGCGCTCCTCGAGCGCGCGCTCCACGAACGAGCGCTCCCGCGGCGCCGCAGGAGGGGCGCCCGGAGCGCCAGGGGCCGGGGGCGGGCTCGCGTCGGGACGGCTGCGCTTGTTGAGGCCGTACAGGACGCTGTCCGCCTGAGCTGTCTCGTTGAGCACAGCCTTTTCGAAACGCTCGCCGCCGCGCTCCTCGCCGCTGGGCGAAGGCAGGAAGCTGGGCACCTGCGGTGTGCGATTGGCTGCGTCAGCGCGCGCCGTGGCACAGGCCAGAAGAACCCTAGCGACTGGCACACTTGCCGGCGCTGCTCGGCGCACAGGCGAAGGTGCCCAGACGCACCCCTCGAGGTCGCTTGCCCTTGCCCGTCTCGAAGGTGTTTGGCAGCGCTGGGATGACGAGCAGCGCAGCTTTGGGCGCCGACGGCACAGCGCTCGCAAGCTCGCCGTCGCCCATGGCAGTCACGAAGTCTACAGCCGCGCCGCGAGCTGACTCGTGGCCAGCCACAGCCACCGTAGCGCGCGGCTTAGCGGCGCCGCGTGCCAGCGAGAATGCCATCCTGCTGGCACCGCCATTCTCCATTGCGGCGATGCGCAGAGCCCCGTTTAGCGCCCAGCAATCTCAACACGCACGCACACCAGAAGTATGGGGCGCGCGCGGCTGTACGACATTCGAACAACAGGCAGCATGCAGTTCGAACGGGCCACGTTCGTTGCCAGATTCTCGCTCGCCTGCCCTTTCACATCTGTTGAGATGAGCTGCTCCAAGAAGGCTCCCAAGAAGGAGGAGGAGGAGGAGGAGGAGGAGGACTACAAACCCAGCGAGGCTGAGAAGGCGGCCATCATGGCTGCGCTGCGCAGCGGCAACCCGCAGCTGGTCAAGGCGCTGCAGGGCCGTCTGGATGGCCTTGTGGGTCGCGACAGCGGCTTCATCGACTCCCTGCCCTCCAAGGCGCGCCGGCAGCACCACATTACGCGACGTCGGTTGCCCTAACCGTTCGCCCTCTGGCTCACCCTCCCCGCCGCGCAGGTTAAGCGCCGCGTGGAGGCGCTGGAGGCGCTGCAGGAGGAGCAGGACAAGCTGCATGAGGAGCACATGGTGCGCTATGGGCCCTGCTGTGTTTGACTGCACAACCGGCGGCTGAGTACACATGCGGCTGCCCGCGCACCCGAGCGAACCTCGCCCCGCCGCTGACGTTTTCCGCCCTGCGTGCCCCAGGCTGAGCAGCGCGCCCTGGCTGCCAAGTACGAGGCGCTGTACGCGCCAATGTACTCCAAGCGCGCCGCCGTCGTCACTGGCACGCAGGAGGTTGCGCAGCCTGCGGAGGACACCAGCGACGCGCCTGCTGGCGTGCCTGAGTTCTGGCTGATCGCGCTGCGCAACCACGAGGCGTTTGAGAGCCAGGTGACGGACAAGGACGCAGCCGTGCTGGCTCACCTGGAGGACATCAGCAGCGTCCCCGTGAGCGGCGAGGACGAGGACGGCGACGCCGTGTACGGCTTCGAGCTTCGTTTCAGCTTCAGCGCCAACCCGTTCTTCAGCGAGAAGGTTCTGGTGAAGCGCTACGAGTTCAGCGACGAGGAAGAGAGCTACCTGGTGAAGAGCAGCGGCACGGAAATCAGCTGGGCGGCGGGCAAGAACCCCACCGTCAAGGTGATGAAGAAGAAGGGCAAGCCCGGCAAGGGCGGCGCACCCGCCAAAGTGCTCACCAAGCTGGAGCCCACCCAGTCCTTCTTCAACTTCTTCAGCCCGCCAGAGGTGCCCGACGAGGCGGACGACCTGGAGGAGGAGGAGGCGGAGGCCCTGCAGGATGCCATGGAGGGCGACCACGAGCTGGGCATGATCATCAAAGACGACATCATCCCCAACGCAGTCTCGTGGTTCACCGGTGCCGCCATCGAGGGCGGGGAGGAGGATGAGGACGAGGGTGAGGATGACGACGATGAGGACGATGAGGCACGCAGGGTTTCGCGGCGCTCACGCAACGAGGCTGACGCGTGCGCTTGCGATTCTTTTAGGATGAGGAAGACGAGGAGGAGGAGGAGGCGCCGCCCAAGAGCAAGGGCAAGCCTGCGGGCAAGCCCAAGGGTGCGCCAGGGGCTGCAGGTGCGCCGGGGGGTGAGCAGGAATGCAAGCAGCAATGAGCGCTGGAGGTGGGGGCGGGCAACGAGGGCGGGAAGACACTTTGCATGTGGTGTGTTGTGTGGGTCAAGGCACTTGGGCTGCACGTCTTGGCTTGTGTTGTGTGGGAGGAGGATCTCTAGTAGGAACTCACGTGCCATGCGTCCACGGGCCAGTTTATTGGGTGCAGTGCGCCGAGCTTGAAGCTCACGCGGCACTGGACGCCTTCTTCTTGCCTCCCAGCGGCTCCATGAACAGCGCCCGCCGTCCCTTCATCGCCCGCTCGTCCACCGCCGCAGCCGCCTGCGCCGTCTCCCGGGTGCGCGCAGACGAGGGCGACCGGGGCGGCACCTGCGCCTCAAAGCTCAGCCGCCGCGGCGTGTCGCTCAGCGCAGGCCCCGCCCTGGAGGAGGGGGTGCGCTGAAGGCCGCCCGTGGCGCCCGCAGAGGCGGAGGCTCCGAAGTAGACGTCGCCGGTGGGGAGCAGGCGCTGCGATGGGGGCGACTCGGCGCCAGCCTCGCGCGCGGGAGCGGCGGCGCGCCCGGAGGACTGGAAAAAGGCGGCTGCGGCCTGGTTGGCTGCAGACGAGGCGGCGGCGGCGGCGGTGGCGGCGGCGATTGCAGCCGCCGCGACGGCGGTGTGCGAGGATGCCTCCGGTGCCCCTCCTCCGCCCGGCGGCGACCCAACCCTCGCCAACTGGTGCTGCGCGGCCGCCTCACCACCCAGCGGTGGGCGATGGAGGGGCGTGGCGCACGGCGGCATCGCAAGGGCGTTGCTGGAGGCTGATCTGAAGAGCAGCGGGTCGGATGCGTGTCGCGCCAGGGAGGGCGTGCTGGGCGGCGATGCCCCCGCGGAGGTTGCAGAGGCTGTGGAGTTGCGTCGGTCCAGCGCGCGCGTGGGCGACCCGAGGCCCACCAGGCTCTGCCGCGATCCGCTGTGCGGCAGGGGGAAGGCGAAGGCGGATGCGGCGCGGGCTGCGTGGCCTGAGGCGGCGGCTTGCGTGCAGACCAGCGCCCGCAGCGCCGCCCGCAAGAGGCCGGCGAGCTGGCGCCGAAAGTGAGGTACCTCCCGCCCTTCGAAGCGCTCCACGAACAGCGCGTGCCTCTGCGCCAGCCCGTCGCGCACCAGCCACAGCTGTCGCAGCTCTTCAGTCAACGTCTGCTGCTGCGCGCTCGACGACGCGCCGCCGCCGCCGCCCGCAGCGCCCACGCGGGCTGCGCGCAGCGCGCCCTCGGCAGCTGCAAGCTGCTGCATGGCGGCGGCGTGCGAAGCAAGCACCTCGGCTCGGAGCGCAATCACGTCTTTCACAGCTCCCACCAGCGCCGCTGCGTCCGCCAAGGGCGGCAACACCGCTGACTCCATGGCCCAGCCCATGCCGTCTGAGGGGACGGCCAGCTTGTCGCAGGTGTCGGCAAAGGCTGGCCAAGGCGGCGCGGGCAGCGCGGTGGAGCCATGCCCCCCACCGTGCATCGCCCGCCCGCCGCGCGCCTCTGCTTTGGCGGCGGCGGCGGCACGCTGCGAGAGCAGCGTGAGGGGCGCGGATGCGGCCGATTGGGCGTCCGCCAGAGCGCGCAGGGCGTCCGTAAATGCTGCGAGTCCGTCTTCCAGGCGCGACACGTACGCCACCGTTTCCGAGTAGCGCTTGCTCTCGCGCAGCGCCCCGTCACCCGCGCCGCCTCCGCCCAGCGGGGCGAGGTGCGTCTGCGTCTGCTGCTGCGGCGGCGGGGCGCCGAAGAGGGCGGCCGCGACGGAGGATGGCGTGCCAGGAGCAGCGCCGCTGAGCGAGTCCATGCCGCCCGCGGCTGCGGCGGTGCGCGTGGCGAAGAAGGATGCGACGGAGGAGAGGGCGTCCGTCAACGCTAGTCCGTCCCTCTCCCGCCAAGGAGCCACCTTCGCCCACGCCTCCTCCTCCTCCGTCTCCAGGAAGACCACCAGCGGCGGCGACGCGCGCAGCAGCGCGTGCACGCAGCAGCGCGCCAGGAAGCGCTCCAGCGCAGCCGCGCGCGCCACGGCAGCCCCGACAGCGGGCGGAGCAGCCGCAGCCAGCGCTGCGCTCGCCGCGGCGCTCACCAACGTGCCGGCCCCGCCAGCCGCGAGCGCAGCCGCAGCGGCCGTCTCGGCCATGGTGCGCTCCGGGAGCGGGGGGACCACCACGCCTGGTGGGAGGGGGCTGCGCGTGAGACACGGAGGGTGGAGAGGACAGGGCGGAGAACACGGCCCGCGTGCGCGAGCCCAAGGAGTGCACGCGCCGTCGTTGTGCAGCAGCAGCTGTCTGCGCAGCCACTCGAAGTCGGCGAAGCGGCGGCGGGCGGTGCCTGCGGTGCGCGAGTAGCTGCGGGGAAAGAGGAGGGGCACGCGGGTCAGACCAGGAGGAGGCACGCCCCTGTGCGCCAGGGGCACGCACGGGTGCGCCAGGCTGCTGCGCCAGGCGACTCTGTACAACACGTCCGTGGCGCCGGCGCCGGCTGCGTCCGGGGGAGGGGGGAGCACACGCACAGTGCACTCGCCGCCGCTGCCGCAGCCGTAGCCGGGCGGCCCCGTCACTCTGGGACCGCTCCTTGGCACCAGCTCCTCCAGCTCCGCAGCCTCGTGCGCGGTCGCCGACCTGCGCTCAGCTTCGGACGTCGACGCGGCAGCCTCGCCGCTCCCAACCAAACTGCTCGCCTCTGCAGGCGCCGGCCCAGCCTCGCTCCGAGCGAGCACCGTCTCCTGCAGCGTTTCCAGGCCCACCAGCCTCGAGTCCAGCCAGCGCCACAGCGTGGCCGCAACGCCAGCCCCCTCCTCCACCATCCGCGCCCCACAGCGTGCGCGCCCTCCCCTCGCAGCGCCACGCAGCGGCGGAGGGCGCGAGGCGGGCGAGTCACGGGGGAAGGGAAGACGCGGGGGGCGACGACGAGAGGTCGCAGCTTTGATCGATCCAACCGTGCCTCACAACTGTCTGAAGCCGCCAGCTGCCGTGGTCCCCCCAACTTGGCTCTCAACATCGGCCAAATCGCCAGGGACAACCACCACCGCCAGCTCCTCTTGTCCCCGCCGCACACGCAGCACCAGCTCTTGCCCCACGCACGCCGCCTGCAACGCGTCGCATAGGGCGCGCGCAGAGTGCATCGGCACTCCATCCAGCGCCAGCACCGCGTCCCCAGGCTGGAGCCCCGCCGCACAGGCGGGACTGCCCGGCATGAGGGAGGCGACTCGCACACCATCCTCGCCGTGCATCACGTGACCCTCCATCGCGACACCCACGAACGGGTGCGGCACCGCTTGGCCGGCCAGCAGCTGTTTTGCGACTGCACGAACGGCGTTGATGGGAAGCGCAAAACCGATGCCTTCGCTATCTGCGCGAACGGCCGTGCTCATGCCGATCACCTCCGCGTACTCGTTCACAAGGGGGCCGCCGCTGGAGCCGGGGTTGATGGGCGCATCGGTCTGCAGGAAGTGGAGGCGACGATCGGGAACACCCACGTCAGCCGCGCTGCGGCTTACGCTGCTCACGATGCCGAGCGTGACGCTGCTGTCCAGCCCAAACGGACACCCCAGCGCGATGACCCAGTCGCCCGTCTCTGTATCGTCGCTGTCTCCCATGGGCGCCGACTGCACACCTTCCAGAGCCACCGAAAGCAGCGCAACGTCGCTGACGGCATCGCAGCCCAGGACTGCGGCTGCAAAGGCACGCCCGTCGGCCAGAGTGACGCGCACGCCGCCCGGGCGCGCTCCGGCGACGACGTGAGCGTTGGTGAGGACCAGTTGCTGCGTGCTCGCCTGGTCGCAACCTCCGAGGGCGGCGGGGGAGACCAGGAAGCCGCTGCCCTGGCCCCGCTCGCGCGGCGGCTCCGGCTGCGTCTGCCGGCCGAAGAGGCTGCGCAGCACCGCGGCCCGGGTGCGCGAGGCGGCAAGCGCCGCCTCCTCCGCTTCGCCGGTGCCCCTGTCCACGTCGAGGCGCACCACGCAGCGACCGACGGTGTCGGCGGCGTGGCGCACGAAGGAGTTGCGCTTGGGACGCCGGGCAGGAGCCGCAGCAGAGGAGAGCACGTCGGGGGCTGGCACTGCAGCCAGAGCGGGCGGCGGCTGCGCAGGAGGGGTCAGCGCAGGGGTGAGTGGAGGAGGAGCAACAGAAGGGCGTGCCTGAAGCGCCAGCAGCGCTGCAAGAGCGCCACAGGCGACCAGAGCGGCGGGGCCGGGTCTCTGACTGTGACTGCCTCTGCTCCGCGTGACTCCAGCAGCACTCTCACCGCTGCCGCTGCAGGAAGGCGGCGGCAGTGGACTACGTGTGCTACGCCACCGTGAACACCGGGTGACGGGTGTTAATAGGCAGGTACAGAGGACCATTGAGCAGCACGCCCAGCACAGTAGCCTAGGTCACTGGTGACGCACGCGGCGTGCACGGAGGAGGCGAGGCGAGGCGAAGTGGATTACTCCTTGACCTTTGATCAAGACTAAGCACTCACGTAAGTCACTGGAAAACACCGGTGGTGCGTTACATAGAGGTTAAGAATCTAGTGCACAGTCATCAGGCCGACTCTGCCGGCGCCGCAAAGATTGCGTGCCCCGGCGCGTTGAGCCGCACTTGGGTGAATCCCGCCGCCTGCAGCTGCGCATGCGAAAGCGGAGGCCGCGGTGCAGCACCTCGCGCACACTCCAGGCTGTCCGGACAGGGCCCCTCGCGGTGGCGCGCATCCGCGCGGCGGGGCTGCGATCCGCGCAGAGCTGAGAACAGCAGCATCGCGCCCATCGCCATCGCGCCGGTCAGCACGCCCGGCACCTGCCTCAGCAGCCATGCGGTGCAAGCGCGTGCCGGCGCCGGCTGTGCATCCACCACCGCCACGTCATCGTACGACATGCGTAGCTGCTGTGCTGACTGAAACGCGGCGGCGGCGAGGTGTGCGGGCGCGTCAAGACGCCACTCCTCCCGCACCCCTGTGCAGTCGTCCAGCCCAGGCACAAGCGCGTTGAGGGTGACCCGCAGCGCGTGACGCTTCGCATCCTGCGCCTGCAGCTCCCGCTCCGCCCGCTGGCGCTGGTCGTGGCGCAGCGTCCTCAGCGCCGCCGCTGCGCCGTCCAGGCAGCCCAGCCGCGCCAGGTGCAGCGCCACGGCCACGGGCAGCTCCACCTCGCGCAGCGCGCTCGCCATGGCCTGCGTGTGCTGCAGCGCCAGCCCGCCGCAGCGCAGCTGCTCGGCCAGCAGCTCGCGCTCGCTGCGCAGCACTCGCGCCTGCGTGGCCAGCGCCGCGCGCACGTCGAACGCCTCCAGCTCGCGCACCACCTGCGCTGCCAGGCAGTGGGGATCTGGGGCGAGTGCCAGCTGGTGCAGGAGGCGGCGTCAGAAAGAGGAGGGTGAGAAGAGGAGAGGTGTTAGGGCGCTATTAAAACGCTCTTCTCTTTTATCCCACAGAGCACCCGGGCGTGGGACACGCACCAGCGCCTCCGCGCGACGCACGAGGGTGTTCAGGGGCACGCTTGGGGTGTCGTCCAGGCCCGTTGCCGGGGAGCTTGAAAGCGCACCCCCTGTAAGCGGCTCCTCCACGCACGCCTCCTCCACGCGCTGCGCAGGAGAGCCGCCGGACGACGAGCAGCTGTTCGCAGAGCTGCTCCCAGCAGCCTCGAAGGCACGCAGCAGCACAGTCTTGGGTGAGCCGTGCGCGTCGAGCGTTTGAGTCGTTGACGCAGGTGCCACCGCTGCACTGTTCGGCCCCTTTTCCAGCCGACTGAGGGACACGCGCATGCGCTCCTCCGCCGCCGCCACCGCGCGCGCGACTGTGCCCGGAGACGGAGTCTGTCGGGCCTCCATCCGCGCCACTGCAGGTGAGCCAGCACCAGCTGCACACAGCGAGTACAGTAGTAATAACTCGATAAGCGAGGAGAGCGTGCAGCTTGCCGCCAAGCGCCAACAAATAGCGCGCACCTGCATATAATACCTACCGTGCTGCCGCGCCACCGACCGCAGTCTTCGACTGCGGCCTGGCTCCCTCCCTCGCCGGCGCTGTTTCTCGTGATGCTGTCCTCGTTGCGCCGCGGCGCAGCCTCGCGGTCGGTGCGTGGCACGAGCGCCCGCGTGCGACGTGTGCTGAGCTGACCGCGTCTCCTTTGTGCGTTTCGTCAGTCTTTCCAGCAGGCTGGCACCGGCCTCGCGCGCTGGCTCACCGGAGGCAGCGAGCTCAAAGCGCGCTTCGCAGAGCTGCTGCCGGCCGAGCAGGTGCGTGGTCAGCTCCTCCCGGGCCCTAACCACCGCTCTACCAGCGGCACGTTGCGCGCCTCTCCGTCTCTCGCAGCCACGCGCTGCGCACTGCAGCCGCTCAGCGCGCCGCGCTCACGCTGCCCGCCCCCTCACCCTGTTGCAGGAGAGGCTCAAGGCCCTCAAAAAGGTGCACGGCGCAAAGTCGCTGGGCACCGTGACCGTGGAGCAGGCGCTGGGCGGGATGCGGGGCATCCCGGGACTCCTCTGGGAGACAAGCTTGCTCGACCCGGAGGAGGGCATCCGCTTTCGTGGGTACTCAATCGCCGAGTGCCAGGCATGCCTTCGCCCCGCACCTGCCCTCTGCATGGGCTGTGCTGACTGACGGCGCCGCTCACACAGGCGCAGCTGCCCACGGCGGTCAAGGGCGGCGAGCCGCTGCCTGAAGGCCTCTTCTGGTTGCTGCTCACGGGCGAGATGCCCACTCCCGCACAGGCGGCGTCCGTTTCCGCCGACTGGCGTGCCCGAGCGGCGCTGCCTCCGCACGTGGTGGCCACGCTGGCAGCTTTGCCTAAGGAGACGCACCCGATGACGCAGCTCATCGTGGCCATTTCCGCGCTGCAGCCCGCCAGCAAGTTCGCAGCCGCCTACCAGGCTGGCCTGCACAAGAGCAAGTACTGGGAGCCGGCGTACGAGGACACGATGGACCTGATTGCGAAGCTGCCGAGCGTGGCAGCTGCAATCTACCGCCGCACCTTCAAGGATGGTGTGCTCATTGCGGCTGACGCGCAGCTGGATTGGGCGGGCAACTTTGCACACATGTTGGGTTTTGGAGGGAACGAGGGGATGAAGGAGCTCCTTCGGCTGTACACGACCATTCACAGCGACCACGAGGGCGGCAACGTGTCAGCGCACGCCACGCATTTAGTGGGCAGCGCTCTGTCGGACCCGTACCTGTCTCTGGGCGCAGGAATGGCTGGCCTGGCGGGGCCGCTGCACGGTTTGGCCAACCAGGAGGTGCTCAAGTGGCTGTCCGAGGCGAGCAGCAAGCTGGGCGAGAGCCCCAGCCGCGAGGCGCTGCGGGAGTACGTGTGGGCCACGCTGAAGAGCGGCCGGGTGGTGCCCGGCTACGGCCATGCGGTGCTGCGCAAGACGGACCCCCGCTACACGTGCCAGCGCGAGTTTGCGCTCAAGCACCTGCCGTGGGACCCCGGCTTCAAGCTGGTCGCCGCGCTCTACGAGGTTGTGCCCGAGGTGCTGGCCGCAACCGGTAAGGTGAAGAACCCGTGGCCAAACGTGGACGCCCACTCCGGGGTGCTCCTCCAGCACTACGGGCTACGAGAGGAACACTTCTACACCGTGCTGTTCGGCGTCTCGCGAGCGCTGGGCGTGCTGGCGCAGGGCGTCATCTCTCGCGCCGTGGGACTGCCCATCGAGCGCCCAAAGAGCCTCACCAGCGCAGAGCTGGTGAAGCAGTTCGGAGCAGTGTAGGTCCAACGTCCAAGTGTAGATTCGAAGCGACACTCAACGCAAAGCGATGATGCATTCAGTCCGTTGCTGAGTCTTGAGCTCTACTATGGCGTTCCAGCCAGCGCTGCGTGTCCACCCGACCGCCTGTTCTGAGCTCCTCCATAGTGGCATCGTCCGCGGGCGTAAGCGCCCATTGGAGCATCTTGGCGGTGCTGTAGGGTGCATCGATTGGCGCTCCAGACACTCCCGGCGCGTCTGGTGCGATATCGACGAGCCCCTGCGCGCCCACCGCCGCTGCGGCTGAGTAGGCGGGAAAGCAGCAGACGCGGATGGAGAATGCCACGTCCGGCGCAACCGGCAGGAAATTGGTGAGCCCGCCGTCACAGCACCAGTCGCCCCGAAATCTGCGCGCGACGGAGGCCTTGTCGCTGTAGAAGGGGATGTGGCACGAAGTGAGCAGCGCCTCGCACAGGTCCTCTTGCGACTCAAAGTCTGTGAAGAGTTCGCCAACCAGTCTGGTTCCAGTAAAGCGCGTCACCGCCACGTGCAGGCGCTTGTTCGCCAGCGTCAGTGAGTCAGAGGGCAGCGCAGAGAGCAGCGTCTTCTGCAGCGCCTCGCGAAGCCGGCCGCGGGTTCCGTTTGCCCGCAGGTCAGCGCTGAAGGTTCTCAACACCTCCATGACGTCGCTTAAGTCCATTTTAGTCGCCACGACAGCAGCTATGAGAGAGCCAGCCGAGGCGCCTGCAAGCTGTGTGTCGTCTGTGAGAAGCTGAGCGTCGCGCAGCGCCTCCACCACGCCGACATAGTATGGGAACAAAAGTCCGCCGGCGCTGAAGCCGACGCCC
>Ga0208951_1000343_pt1 | contig 21167 bp, 15 predicted proteins | sample GreLakmeMI27MSRF_FD_187702 | JGI IMG/M metagenome (GOLD analysis project Ga0208951, IMG submission 187702) | Freshwater lentic microbial communities from great Laurentian Lakes, MI, USA - Great Lakes metaG MI27MSRF (SPAdes) | ecosystem: Environmental > Aquatic > Freshwater > Lake | place: Great...
GCGGTTCAAGGATCAAGAAATGAGTGTTCGAGAGCTGTTCGCCCCGCGTTCTACCGCGTTAGTAGACCCCTAAATATAAGGCAACTTATAGCCGCCAAGCCGCAAAAACGCTTATAATAAGCTTATAATTGTCACGGATCCCATATTTGCCATCCCAGTTTGCAACTAGTTGGGCATACTTGTCCTGCTTTCTTTGTGCTCGTGCTGTCGCAGTGTCACCTTGTCCATAGGTCACGTCAGCTATGACAAACTCGACATCTGCGGAGGGAGAAGTGGGCGGTGGCATAGAGTCGTCCCAGCCAAGGATGAGGACGAGATCTGGGGTGAGGCGGCAGTCGGGAAGTGCCCAGTGGGGAATGGTGCATGTGAGCGTATCATTGGACTCTTGGAAGCGTCGACCTGCTGAGACGCGTAGGGAGAAGGGGCGTTCATGGTGGGCTTTGTTGATTGCTTCGACAATGGCATGGGTGGCATCGTCATGCCTGTGGGTACGTAATCCAGAGATGATTGGATCGCAGCAAGCACATAGTGTGTGGGAACCAGAGTCGTAGGGTCCTCTAGTGCAGTGCGGGCATTGGGGTGATGTCGCCATGCCCCATCTATGGAGGAGTCCATTGCCTATATAACGGTTTGCTCTCACTTGCATGATCTGGTTTTCCGTAGTGCGCCGGGTGAAGGGTCGGCGGCGGAAGAGGTTACTTTCCGTGTGAAGTGGTGAAGTCCAGGCCACGTCATCATCAAGCGTTCACAACCATCACAAGCCTTGCTCCCTTCGTCTGCTGCGGATGCTCCCATGCGCCACCGCCCCGCTCCGACGACCCTCCGTGCGGCCCGCCTCCATCCGCTGCTGCGTGCGCGCCATGGCCACGGCATCCACGGAGCTGCGCTTGAGCACCGCCGTGCCTTCTGTGCTATCGGATACAGCTGTGTTCGTGGGCAGCAAGCAGCGCCTGCTTTCACCCGCGGTGATTGCGTTGGTGGGAGAGGCGAGTGCGGTGTGGCCTTCGTTGGTAGAGTCCGCCTTCAGCGCCGACGCCGGTGGCACCGCGTCCACCTGGCTGCCTGCCCTGGCCGGCGGCAAGGCGCGCAAGCTGGGCTGTGCGGTGCTGCCTAGCGCCTGCTCTCGCCACAACTCGCCCGCGCAGCCGCACGCGGTCGCCTCTCTCGTCGCCTCGCTCGCCGGCACCGGCACAGCCACCGTGGTGGCCGTTGCGCCGGCGTCTCACGCGCTGGCCACCGCCTGCGCGCTGGGGCGCACGCTTCCGCTGTTCAGCGTGAAGAGCCCCAGCAAGGCCCTAGAACCCACAGCGACGGACTCCAACCCCGTCCTCACTGCCGTTCTGCTCACCGAGAACGCGCAGCCAGCCGTGTCCGCGCCCGCCCTCGCCACGTTGCAAGCGGCGTGCGATGCGGTACGCTTTGCGGGCCGCCTGGTAGACACGCCTCCCGAGGAGATGAGCACAACCCATCTGCGCGCCGAGGCGCGCCGCGTGGCGGAGGCGCTGGGCGCGCGCGTGTCGTACCACGAGATCGTGGGCGAGCAGCTACGGGACCAGGGGTTCGGAGGGATCTGGGGAGTTGGCAAGGCTGCGATGCAGCCTCCCGCACTGGTTGTGTTGTCATACACGCCCGACCAGCCGGATGGGCAGCCTGCGGTTGCTATGGTGGGCAAGGGCATCGTCTACGACACCGGCGGGTTGAGCATCAAGGTTGGCGGTGGAATGGTCGGCATGAAGTGTGATATGGCCGGCGCTGCCGCCATCCTGGCAGCATTCCAGGCGGCTGTCATTTCGGGGTGCCCGCGCCCGCTGCATGCGGTGCTGTGCATGGCTGAGAACGCCATCGGCCCGGGGGCCTTCCGCAACGACGACGTGCTGCGGCTCTTCAGCGGCAAGACGGTGGAGATCAACAACACGGATGCTGAGGGTCGCCTGGTTTTGGGCGACGGCGTCGCCTACGCCAGCCAGAAGCTCTCCCCAGGGCTCATCATCGACATGGCGACGCTCACGGGCGCGCAGCTGGTGGCCACCGGCAAGCGTCACGGGGCCGTGGTGGCCAACAGCGAAGCGCTTGAGAGGTTGGCTGTGGAGGCTGGGCTGTTTAGCGGCGACCTGGTGCACCCGCTGCCTTACTGCCCCGAGTTTTTCCGACCCGAGTTCAAGTCGGTGGTGGCGGACATGCGCAACAGCGTCAAGGACCGCTCAAACGCGCAGAGCAGCTGCGCCGCCAACTTCGTGAGTGAGCACCTGGCGCCGGACTACCAGGGCGGTTGGCTGCACGTCGACATCGCGGGGCCGGCGTGGATCGCGGACAGAGGCACCGGCTTCGGCGTTGGCCTTTTGCTGGCCTTGCTGCAGCTGCCGTCGCTGCGCTGAGTCTTTGTGCGGTCAATACGTCAGTTTTACTCACACTGCACTTGTTACCGTCTGCCCGCCTTCCGGCGCGTCTGCAGACCCTTCTGGGCCCAGCGGCGCAGCCTCCTCCGCCTTGGCCGCGCCGAGCTTGTGGAACATTAACGTGGCAAACGAAAGGCCCAGCGCCGCGCCAGCGGCGACATCTGTCCAGTGATGCCAGTAATCGCTCACGCGCGTCACGCCAACGTATAGCGCCAGAGCCAGCGGGCTCAGCGCCGCCATGGTACGCCAAGTGTTGCCAGGCTCGCCCGGCCGCACTCGCGCGAGCAGCGCCAGCGCGAGGTATGCTAAGCCCGCGGTGGTGAGTGACGTGTGGCCGCTGGGGAAGCTCTTGAGCCCCTCCGCCACGCTGTGTGGTGTGCCCTCGCACAGCGGCGTGCCTGGTACTCCTGCCACCGTTCCGTTGGGCCAACAGCGCGCCGCGAAGTTTGGCCGTGGCCGCCCCACAGCCACCTTGAGCGCGTTGGTCACCGCAAAGGTGGCCGAGCAAGCCGCCCACAGGCCCAGCAAGAGGCGACACAACGCTCGCCTCTCCAGCCGCTGCGTGGCGTGCAGAGCGCCCAGCACCGCGCTAGGCAGCAGAAAAGCGATGGGCAGAACGCTCCAGCTAGGCACCGTGTTTGGCAGCAGCGGATAGCTGTAGTGCCAGAGGACCTCCGTCTGGAGGAACTGGCGAGTGGGCGCTACGCCCTCCGTGCTGTGGGAGCAGACTCAGCGCTGCACGTGCGAGGCACCTGCGTGCAAGCGACGCACCTCAAGCCAAGCACCAGCAGCAGCGCCACCGCCGCCCAGTCCACCGCAGAAGCGCGCAGCAGTGAGCTCCAGGTTAGTTCCGGTGCGCCAGCGCTGTCCAATAGCGCTCCCAGGCGCCCGTTGTACGCCAGCGCCGCGCTACTGGAGCTGCGCATGCTGGTGCGCCTCGCCGCCGTGGTGAATACAGAGAAGGCGGGACAGGAGAGCGAGAGGGCGTCGCAATACCGTACGATCGGCGGCATGGCGGCGGTTTTTGACGAGTTGACCCTTGACGAGAGAACGCGTTGACCCCTGACCAACGGCCTAACCGTCTTCACATTCGGCGCCCCCTAGCCTCCTCTGTGCCACAACCCAGCGAGTGACTGGCTTGGTGAGACAGTACACAGTAGTGCGGACTCCACCAGCTCCTCGCCTCATGTCGCGCTGGCTGCGCGACGACGACGAGGAGGAGCTGCCACAGAGGTACGTCAGCCCAAGCCACGTGCAGCCGCGCGTAGAGCAGTGACGACAGAGCGCAGCGCCGCCATCAACCCTATGCGTCTCCCGTCTGACGGACATTCCGCCTCTCAGCGTTCCTGGCGCCCCTGCCGGCGAGCCTGACGCACCGGACGCGAAGCGCGCAAAGAAGCATAGCCCCATCGTGTGGCAGGAGCAGCCCGCGGCGGCCGCTGCCGCTGCGCCTTCCCGTGCCCGCTGGGGCTCCGCGGCGGGCGACGCGGCGCAGACAGCGCTGCGAGAGGTTGAGGAGTTCCGGGCGCGCCAGGCTGTCGAGGCTGCTGCGCTGGAGGCTTCTGCGCCGGCGCGACGAGCCAAGCGGCCACACGAGTTACTTCTCAGCCCCTCGTGCAGCAGCTCGCCCAGCGACACGCCCGCGCGGGCGGTGAGGGCGCTGCGCGAGGTGTCCCCGGAGGCTGAGGCTGGCGGAGAGAGCGACGAGGAGTTGGAGGCGCTCTTTGCGGGTCGCGCGCCGCCTGCGCCCCCCGTGGACCGCTCGCCAGATGCTGCGCCTGAAGACGTGCGTCCCGTAGAGGCAGATCCTCAGGCGGAAGCTCAGGCTCAGGCGTGCGCGCTGCGCGAGGCACAAGAGCGGGCCGACGCCGAGGCTGCAGCCGTGGACGCGCAGCAGGAGGCGCTGTCCGCAGCCGCAGAGCGCGAGCGCCACCTGGACATGCTGCGCGGCTGCCGCAGTGTGGAGCACTTCGAGCGGCTCAACCACATCGACGAGGGCACCTACGGCGTTGTGTTCCGCGCGCGAGACAAGGCCACCGGCCGCATCGTGGCCCTCAAAAAGGTGAAGATGGAGAAGGAAAAGGAGGGCTTCCCGCTCACCAGTTTGCGTGAGATTGCCATCCTGCTGAGCCTGCGTCACCCCAACGTGGTGAACGTCACCGAGGTTGTGGTGGGCAACAGCCTGGACAGCGTGTTCATGGTGATGGAGTACATGGAGCATGACCTGAAGGGCCTGCTGGAGAGCCAGAGGTGCGCCTTCACGGTGAGCGAAGTCAAGTGCCTGTTCCTGCAGCTCCTCTCCGCCACGCAGCACCTGCACGCCAACTGGGTGCTCCACCGGGACCTCAAGACCAGCAACGTGCTGGTCAACAACCGGGGGGAGCTCAAGCTCTGCGACTTTGGCATGGCGCGCGCGTACGGCTCGCCGCTGCGCCCATACACGCCCGTGGTGTGCACTCTGTGGTACCGCGCGCCGGAGCTGCTGCTTGGGAGCGCAACCTACAGCACGGCGGTGGACATGTGGAGCCTGGGGTGCATCTTGGCTGAGCTGCTGTCACGTGAGACGCTGCTTCCGGGTCGCTCGGAGCTAGATCAGCTGGATCGGATGTTCAAGCTGCTGGGCACGCCCACGGAGCGCGTATGGCCAGCCTACCCGGGTCTGCCGCTGGTTGGGCGCCTCAAGTTCGTGCAGCAGCCGTACAACAACCTGCGCAACCTGTTTCCCAAGCGGATCTCCACGGACGCACGGCCATCGCTGTCGGACGCGGGATTCGACCTGCTGAACCGCCTGCTTTCGTACGACCCGCAGCGACGGCTGAGCGCCGAGGAGGCGCTGGAACACCCCTGGTTTCAGGAGGTGCCCCTTCCAAAAGACAAAGCGCTTATGCCCACCATGCCCAGCCAGAGCGACGGGCGCGCGCCCCGGCGCGCCAAGAGCCCCGGGCAGGACCCGCTGGTGGAGCAGGCGCGGCGCGAGGAGCTGGCCAAGCGCATGGAGGGCGGCGCGGGAGGATTATTCGCATTTGCGGGGTGAGCGATGAACGCCTTCCATTGTGTCAGACCATTGTGGGCGTGCATGAACGCCGTCACACGCCTTCATTGTGTCAGTTCAAGCTCTTCCACGCACGCTGCACATCGGCACTCGAATCCGTACGCGAAGCGCAGCGCCTCCCGTCGCTCCTCAGCGGGCTCAGACGCATCAATGTACGTGATGGTGAGCTCCTCCCCCGCAGCAATATCTCGACGCGCAGCAAGCGTGATCTTCGAGTCGCCATGGCGCCACACTGCATCGACGTTCGGATCGCATGAGTGATTGAGCAGCGACGGCAGCGCATACACTGCGGTTCCGCTGCCATGCGCCGCGCTTCGTGCCAGCGCCGCCAAGTCGTGGACGTCCAGACGCGGAATGTCAACCCTGAAGGCGTTGAGGTGCAGTCTGGCAAGCACGGCTGTGTACCACTCCAGCGTCAGGAAGTGTGAAGAACTCGTGCACAGCGCAGCCTTGAGTAGTCTGTGCTCCTCAACCCAAAGTGGCGGCGGCGACTGGACTGCGCCGCGCGCGAAGCAGAGGGCGCTAAGAGCGTCCGGGTGCGCCAGCCCGGCAGTCACCTCGCACGCGAGGCGGCCCGCAATCAGCGGATGGAGCAGCCGGTTTGTTTGGCACAGCGCCTCAAACTCCCTGTACGCAGCGCTGGACAGGAAACGGCGCTCTGCGTCGAGAGTCCTGCAGGACGGGCAGCAGAAGGCACGCCCCGCGGCGTGCACTGACGTGGCGGGAAGCGTCCTCAGGCAGCCGTGGCACACGCTCACGTCGCCCGCGGGTGGATGGCAAGCAACGGGTGTCGCCGAGAGGAGTGTGGAGCCGCACGGAACATCCACCACAGCATACAGACCACGCCCTGCGCCCTGCACGCTGCCAACCACCACCGGAAGGCCGTCACACAGCTCAGAAAAGCTCGGCGCTGCCGCCGCAGCCGCAGCCGGGCGTTGGAAGGCGCGGTGGGCTCTTTGGGCGCGCCGCGCGAGCAGTCCGCGCAACAACATCGACTTGACAGGGTCGATATGATGCTAGGATGCAGTCATGCACGCACGGTCGTACCGAGTCTTAGTTCGAGACGCCGCCGCCGCCGTCGTGCGTGCACGTCGACAGCCATCGCAGCCAGAGAGCCCTCCACCATGGCCTCCACCAACTGTGCGTGCCCGCGCTGTGCGCTCTGCGTGGGAGCAGCCGAATTGCCGGAAGCTGCCTGAACCCAGCGGGCAATCAATATCTCGGCGGCGGCGCATGCGACGCGCCGCGCCTGTCGCTGTCCGCCGGCACGCGCCGCTCCGAGCGCGCAGGCCGGGATCTGCGCGGCGACGCGGCCACTTGGAAGGCGCGGTACCTCGTGGAGTGTGGGTACATGCCGTTGCCGGATCTGGGCGGCACGGCGTCGCGCCGCCCGCCGCGCACGCAGTCGCACTTCGCTGGGTCACACCAGGGCCGGTGCCTGGGGGGCCTGCTGGGCGCGGGCGCAGCTTGGCTCGCCTCAGAATGCTACGGCGTTCTACAGCTCTGGGCGGTGGCGCCACCCCACAATTCTCCCACTGACGCGCGCCCCTGCCCACGCACAGCCAACCTGCGCAAGGTGATCGTGCTCGTCGCGGCTGCCTCCGTTTCCGCCGCCCCGGGCAGCTGTGCGTGCCTTCGTTTTGGCACATGCCAATTTGCGCCGCTGTCACTCACTGTTTCTGCCTGACGACGCAGATAACTACAACTACGGCGGCGCTGGCTGGGGCATCTCCACCGCGCCGGACTTCTTCGGTGCTTCGGCGAGCCTCTGCGCCACTGGGCAGAACCAGAGCCCCATCAACATTGCCACTGCCGCCACCACCACCAAGACCACCGCCCTGCCCGCGCTGAACTTGGCCTACTCGAACACTATTGACTGGACGTTCGTTGCAACGGGTGCGCTAGCTGCGTGAACATGCCTACGACGAAGGCGTGTTCTGAAACCGTGTTCCGCAGTTAACTACATGGAGATTGGGGAGATCGAGGCCGTTGGCGCCAACACCACCTACAGCGGCGCCGGCAACTTGGGCACGGCCGTTACCACGAGCGGCAACGGCGTGACTATGGACAACTATGGCTATACCATGGCCGGCGCCTCTGCCGCCGGCATGTACGTCCCGCTGAGCCAGTACCACTTCCACACGCCCAGCGAGAACACCATCAACGGCGTGCACTATCCCCTGGAGATGCACATGGTGCACAAAAAGTTCGCCAACTCCTCCAACACCAGCACCCCGCTGCTGGTGGCCACCGTCATCTCCATCATGTTCCGCCTTGACGACAGCAACTTGTCCAGCCCGTTCCTCAACAAGCTTCTGTCCGGCAACTCTGCTATCAGCACCACGGCGCTGTATGCTACCGCTGCCAATTACAACGCGACCCAGAACCTGGATGGAGATGTCGTTTTCAACCTCATGACCGACGTGTTCAGCGCGAGCGGAGTGGGAAGCACCGCCTACTACGCCTTCAACGGCTCCCTGACCACGCCTGGCTGCACGGAGGGCCTCAACTGGCGCGTTATGGCCACCCCGCTGACCATGAGCAGCGCCCAGCTGGCCATCTTCCGCACCGCCCTGGCGCTCAAGCAGGGCACTGGCGTGACCGGGGCTAACAACGCCCAGGGCGGCGACAACCGCAACGTGCAGCCGCTGAACGCTCGCACCGTCCTGGCCTCGACTGCCACCGTCGTGAGCGCCGCCCCCAAGGCAGTCGCCTCCGTCGCCGCGCTTATGGCCGTCCTGGCCGCCGCGATCGCCTTCTAAGCCTCTTCAGCGAAGCTCTAGATGCAAGTGAAATATTAAAGGAAGTCACCCCAGGAGTCAAGCAAGCCCAACCCGAGTCAAGCAAGCCCAACCTGAAGTGTTTTTTGTTGAAAATGTGGCCGAAGTTGTACCAAACGGTAGCGAGACCCCGAGTGCCGAAATCGCTCACCCCCCCTCCTCTGCCGCCATAGCCGCCAGCCCAGGCACCCGCGCTCCCCTCCGTCGTTGCGTCATGCGCGCGGCCGCGCAACCTGACGCGGGTCAGGCTGGCGCGCCCGATACGCGCCCGTGCTGCAGCGTGCAGCTCGGGTGCACGTGGCCGAATCGCGCGCTGCTCTTCCGTTCCTTCGTGCTCTGGCCGCTGTTCACCTTTTGGTTTTTGGCGCTCGCGGGCCTGTCGTCGCTATCGCGGGCGTCGCAGGAGGCGCTATGCGCGAAGCTCATCCTCGAAACGCTTGGTGACGGCAACTGTGCCAGCATTGAGTCGCCATGGCGCTTCTCATGGTGGGTCCTCTTCCTGCAGCTGGCTGCATCACTCTTGCTCGTCTGGCCGCTACTGCGTCCCAGCAGCGCGCCCGCGGCGCAGGTCAGCGCGCTGGTACTGGCCGTGGTCACAGTGCTCCAAATGTACCAGTCTAACCAGTTTAGTGTGCAGGAGCCGCCTGCGGGCGCGCTTAGTGCACACGGCCTGAACGCGTATTTTGGTGCTACGCTGGTGCTTGCCGGTCTAGACCTTATTCTCGTCGTCGCCCTGCCGATTTTGCACGCCCGTGCCCTGGCCGCCGCCAATAAGTCGCCCCTACTGCCTGTGGTATCCCCGCGGCTCGCAATGCAGTCGCCCGTGCAGGCTCCCGCTGTCGCAACTGCCACGCCGGCGGCGGCGGCGGCGCCGCCCCTGTCTGCCACTGCTTGGTTGCTGCAATGCTTCCCAAGCGACCCAGCGGCGGCGAGTCAGCTCTACATCACCGCGCTGCGCACGCTGCCTGGCGCTCGCGATGCCGCACGGCGCGAGGGCGCTGCAGCGGCGCTCTTGTCCGCCCTGGATGGCGCTGTGGAAGACGGCACCCATGCCGCCGCTCTCGTCGCTTCGCTAGCTGCTTTGCTAGAGAATGACCTCACGGTGGATTGTGCGGTAGATTGTGCGGACGTGGTGGACATTGTTTCTGCCGCGCTCTGGCACCGCGCAGACCATCTTCGCCTACAGGCTGACGGCCTTCGGTGCCTGGCAGCCGTGACCACCGTCCCTGGCTCGCCCGCGTGCGCGCGCGCAATCTGCCGCGGCGTGAGTGCGCTCTGCGAGGCGGCGATCGCGCGCGGCGCACTGGCAGGGCACGACGCAGAAGCGGACGCTGTCGCGGTGGCGCACGCGGCGGCAATGCAGCTGCTTGCGCAAGTGCAGCCCGCGACGGCGGCGGCGGTGACCATACGCGCCGCGCTGATGGATGAGCAGCGGAACGCGCATGAGGAGGCGGCGCACGGGCGCAGCAGCGGGCACCGCCTGGCGCCGCAGCAGGCTGCGGATGAGGAGCGCGTGGAGGTGACTGCGGTCGGCATGGTGCCGGAGCCATCGGAGTCCTTTGAGGACGCACCGGCAGAAGCAGAGCAGGAGACTCCCAGGGCTTGAGGCGCAAACTAGAAAAACGCGGTGGAGGCGACGAACCCCTTGACTCCGGCCAGCTTCGGGATTCAGTTCGAGGTTAGCTTTTTGAACCCTTTTTACCCTTTTTGACTTGTCAAACACGATCTGAACACGGCAAAACAGTGGAATCCACATCGTCGTCTCGCCGTCTCCGTCGGGGAGTCTACTACGATAGAGCTCTAGTGCCTCCTGCGCTGGCGCTGCTAACACAAAATCTCGTGGCGTGCACTACACAGAACGCGCGCGGATGAATTCCCACGAGCACGGGGCGTGCCGTCCGGCTCAGGCCTCGATGGCGGCGGGCGCATCCTCCGCGGCCGCAGCAGTCTTCCACAACCCGCTCGGGTGATTCTTGAGCGCGCGCTCGATGTCGGCGGACTGGCAGTTGGCAGCCTTGAAGTGGCACACAGCCTGCTCCGCCAGTGGCTGCCAGACGGGCTGCGGGTCTCCCCGAGCGTGGCTCACCTGGCTGTGCTCGAACAGCACGTTGCCCAACAGGATGCGCACGTTGTGCGCCTGCGCCTGCGCCTCGCTGGTCTCGCCGGGCGCGGGGTCACCCTCCAGGCGCGGCGGGGCGTCCTCGTCAACCGGCTCAGCAGGGATGAGCGTCAGAGTGTCGCGGAACTTGCCCGCAGCCTCCGCGTACGCGGCGTCAACCTCGGCGGCGCTGCAACGCGGCGGATCCTCCTTGGCGCGCGAGCTTCGCAGCTTGGCGCGCTCGAAAGCCTGCTGGCCCCAGGCGATGCTGGGGTCCAGGTAATCAGCCTTGACCTCGGCAGCCGCCGCCCAGCGCGCCTTGGCCAGCGCGAAGTGCTCGTCATACTCCTCCAGGCTGTCTGCGGAGGTGCGTTCGATGGCCGCCTCCACCAGTGCGATGGGCACGCCGTCAGAATCAGGGTTGTCGCGCAGATAATCATCCTTGGCCGCCAAGGCGGCGGCGGTGATGGTTGCGTCCAGCCGCTTGCGCGCCTCGCCGCAGTGCACGTTGCCCCAGTTGAAGAGCGCGGCCGCAGCCGCCTCCTGGAACTTTGTAGCTGCTGCGTCCAGCAGCGGCGCGTGCGCCTCATCGCCCACGATCTCCTCCAGCACCTCGCAGCAATGGTCCAGCCCCTGCGCGTGGATGTCCACGGTGGCCCCCTCGGGCAGGCCCAGGCGCGCGCGGAAGACGGCAGACAGGTCCAACATCCACTCGTCAATCTCAACGATGTCCTCCGTCGCTTCCGGCGCCGGCGCAGCCTCTCCCAGCTCCTCGCGCGGCGCCTGCGGGCTGGCGCCCACGGCGATGGCGGAGAGGTGAAGGGGCGGGAGCGAGCCGGGCGGGGGGGCGGGCTTGGGCTGACCGGCAGCGCGAAGGCTCTCCAGCTCCTTCATGTGCCGCTGCACGGCCGCGTGCAGCGCGAGCCTGATGTCCACGCGGCTGCAGAGGGTGACCATGTCGCCCTCGGTGTCCAGGTAGCGCAGCGCCAGCGGCCCGGTGCCCGGAAAGGCGGCGCAGGCGGCGGCCAGCAGCTCCGGGTAGCCGCCCGGCAGCCCGGTGGCGAAGGTCTTGGTGATGCCGTCCAGAGTCACCTTGACCGTGAGGCCGTTGGGTGGCGCGTTTGGGGCGCGCAGACGCACAGCCGTCGAGGAGGAGGCGTAGGAGGCGCCCCCGCCGCCGGGCTGCACCAGCGCGCTGCGATCCGCGGCGCGCGCGGCGGCCAGGGAGGCGTGCTGGCCCTGCCCGCGGGCGCCGCGAGCGGGGCCGCCCTTGCCGCCCTTCAGCGAGTCCGCCACCGCGGCCTTGACGCGCTGCGCGCTGCGCAGCGCCTCCGCGCAGCCGCCCTTGACCGCAGCCTCCAGGTCGTGCAGCGCCAGCTCCGGGAGGCCAGCCAGCTCGTAGGCGCGCGCCCGGCGCAGCAGCGCGCGCTCGTACCCGGGCTCAGCCTCCAGCGCAGAGCTGCACTCCTTGATGGCCTCCGTCAGCTTGCTGCCGTCCTTGAGGAAGCAGGCTGCGCGGTTGGAGAGGATCAGCGCACGCTCGCTGCACTTGTCCGGAGTTAGTGTCAGCGCCTGGTCGTACAGCGCCAGCGCCTGGGGCCACCTGGCGGGCTCTCGCGTCAGGGAGAGGCTGGGCGTGCGGTGTGTTGGTACGACGCACTTTGACTGCCCAAAAGCGACATCGCCGCTCACGCGCAGCTCGCTGGCCCGCTGCCTGAACAGCGCCGCGTCCTCGCTCAGCTCCTCGCCCGCCGACTTTGCCTTCTTGCCCATGGGACTGGTCTCAGGTGCTCGCTTGCTGCAGCGCCTGCGCAGGAGGGCAGTGGCGCGGCGTCAGCCGCCACGCATACGCTCTCAGCTGCGCGCCCAGGCGACACGCAAAGCCGCCCCCCGCGCAACACGCAGCCCGGTGGCGGCGGCGGCGCGCAGGAGCGCGCGTGGTGTGGCGAGCCCGTTCCGGCCGAAAGCACAGGAGATGGCGGCTCACTCACCTGGTTGGCCTCGTCCAACGTCTTCAGCAGCTCGTCCAGCTGCTCCGCGCCCAGCTCAAGGGCGACCTGTCGCAGCGAGTGCGCGCTGTCGGCGACGGCGTCCGCGTCTGGGTGTGTCGGCAGGCGGCGTCAGCACAGAGGGTTCCGGCCACGCCAACACTCCGCCACGCACCGCGCACAAACAGCTGCAGGCGCAGCAGCGGCGAGTTCACGCCGAAAGCGCTGGAGCTGCTCACAACCTGCTGCACGCTCCAGTCGAAGCTGAACAGCGACAGCGGGGGAAGCATAAGGTGGCCGTCCCTGCCACGTCATCGAGTCGTAGCGGACGAACAACACGTCTGGGCGCAGCTGATTAATCGTATCGCAAGAAAGGCCTACCAGCATGTGCGGTCTCGTTCACTGCCCTCTGCGCCTGAACTCCACGTCCAGCCCCCCGTTTGGGTTGAAGTTGAGCACCCCTCCCGCCGGAACGGCGGGCGCGGCGGTCAGACAGGCTTCCATCTGGGCGAGAGCATCCATAGGCACCCCTCCAGGGGCTGCTGTGAGCAGCAGTAGTCCCCCGTCTATCCCCTCCACAACCACATCCGCCTGATGGTTGGCCACCAGCGCGCCCCGATAGACAACCTGGAAGATGGCTGGCGCTTCGTAGGGCAAATGCGCGTGCTTGAGCTCCACCAGCAGCGCCTGGGCGTACGTCTCCCTCGGATGGCCCACGCCCAGCGCGCGAAACACGCGACCCGCCAGCAGCATGGACAGTGCCACGAAGTTGTCGGCCTGCGGGGCGGCCTCTGGCGGCGGCACAGCAGCGGAGACGATGTGGGGCTTCTCCCCACCCGGCGTCACGCCCGTCACGGGTGCCATGGCGTCAGCGCTGGGCGCCAGCGGGCGCGGCGGCGCGTGAGGATGGGACACGGCGGATGCAGCTGCGCTGTGGCGTGCGAGCACATCGGCCAGGGTGACTCCGCGGTTGTCTCCGTCGCGTTGTTCCCCCTCTGCGGCGAGCGCGCCGCCCATGAGCAGCTCGCGCATGGCGTCCGTGGCTGCGAAGCCCAGGGGCGTGTTTCCGTCCAGCGCGCGAGCCTCCAGGTGCGCCCCGCGCGCGACCAGCAGCTGCGCAACCTGCAAGTGGCCCATCGCCGCCGCGATGTGCAGAGGCGTCCATCCCAGCTGCTCGGGCTGCGACGCCGGCGCGCCAGCCTGCAGCAGCGCGTGCGCACAGTCCAGCGACCCGCAGTCGGTGGCTACGTGCAGCGCACCCCAGCCGCGGGCGTTTGGCGAGTGGGCGGGCGCGCCGGCGGCCAGCAGCAGGCGCGTGACGGCGGCCTGCGTGGCCTCGGAGGGGCAGCAGGCGGCTGCGTGCAGCGGCGTGCAGCCCTGGTCGTCAGCCGAGTGCAGGTCCGCGCCCGCCGCCAGCAGCGTCCGCGCCGCCGCCACCTGCCCAGCGCCGGCGGCGCGGTGCAGCGGCGTGGCGCCCGAGTCGCTGCGCTCGTCGGGGGCAAGCCGCGCGGAGGGCGAGGCCGAGGCTCCCTCTCCAGCCAGGCGGTCCTCCCTTTGCTCCTCCTCTTCAAGCAGAGCCGCCAGGCAGCCCACCGCGCCAGCCTCCGCGGCGCAGTGCAGCGCCGTGTCCCCCTGCGCCGCCCTGGCCGTGAGCTGCGCGCCCGCGGCCAGCAGCGCGCGCAGCGTGCGTGTGCGGTCGAAGCGAGCGGCGCAGTGCAGCGGTCGGTCCCCGCAGCCGTCTGGCGCCTCCACGCACGCGCCGCGCTCCAGCAGCGCCTCCGCCACGGCGGTGTGGCCCTGCTGGCAGGCCCAGTGCAGCGGCTGCACGCCCCCCTGGCGCTGCACGCCCACCTCTGCGCCCCAGGCGAGCAGCAGCGCCACCGCGTCGCCGTGGCCGTGGTAGCAGGCCAGGTGCAGCGGCGAGTCGCCCTGCGCGTCCTGGGCGCCGCAGGCTGCGCCCCAGACCAGCAGGAGGCGAGCAGAGTCCACCGCGCCAGCCGCGCACGCGTAGTGCAGCGGCGTCCAGCCGTACGCGTTCGCAGCGCCCGCGTCGGCGCCGCTCACAAGCAGCAGCTTGGCAGTCTCCGAGTGGCCTCGCACGGTCGCCTTGTGCAGCGGCGTGTCTGCGTACTTGTCGCGAGACAACACGTCCGTTCCGCGCAGCAGCAACGCGCGCACCCGCTCCGTGTCACCAACCTCGGACGCGTCGTGGATGCCCAGCTGCTGCGTGGGAGCAGAGGCCGCGGCCGCACGAGCAAGCAGGGGCGCTCTACTGCCAACCACCCCATTGCCACGCTGCGCACGCGCGGCGCCGCACGCGCCGGCCACGCGCCGCTCTGAAACAGCTACGCAGCGCGGCGCGGGAGAGCGGCAGGCGGCGGCGTGCGCGCAGGGCGGTCTGGGAGCTGCGCTGCGCATCGCTCGTCGCGTGGCTCGCTTGTGCCTCACTCTGACTCAGTCGGGAGCGTGCTCAGTCACAGCCCAGGCGGGGGAGCGCAGCACTGTGCGAACCTGTTGTGCGGGAGGAGTTCGGGACACACTCTCGCGCGCTTCGCTGATCTGTGCAATGTCGGGCCGGGAGGCTCGTGACCGCAAGGGCAAAGGCGCGGCTGTGGCGGTGCAGGAGAGCTCCGAGGAGGACGACGTGCCCGTGAAGGCCAAGCGGGCGGGCAGGGACGACGAGGAGAAGCCCGCCAAGAAGCGCTCCAAGCCGGCCGCCGGCAAAGCTGACAAGGCTGATAAGCGCGTGAGCAAGGGTGCGAGCGCTGCGCTGCGCTGAGGGCCGGAACGCTGACGGTGGAGTTTTTCCGCTCGCCGCAGGCCGCGGCAACACTGCTTCGCAGCCCGCCGCCGGCAACGTGCGTGGCCTCGCGCCGCAAGCCGAGGAGGTGGAGGACGAGGAGGATGGGGAAGCGCTGTTCGCGCCGCTGCTGGACGTGGAGAAGATGGTGCGCGCTTTGACAACTCTGCCTTTCGCACCTCCTCACTCCGGGCGCCAGGCTGAGGACTATCAGGCGGAGGCTGAGCGGCTATGCCAGCACGCACACGTGGCGTCAATCTCCTCGCAGGCGCGCGGGTTTGGCTGCTCCTTGCGCTTCTCGCTCACGCTCCTTGCCAGGACCGCGACGGCCTGGTGGCTGACGTGATGCGCCTCATGCTCTTCCGGCGCCACAAGGATGGCGCGCCGGTGGGTCGCGCAGAGCTGAACGCGGTTGTGAATAAGCTGTACAAGGACAAGCGGCAACTGGCGCCTGCGGTAGTCGCGCTGGCACAGGCGCGCTTCCTGGGCAGCCTGGGCATGGAGATGAAGGAGCTCACCAAGGCGAAGCGCAACGAGCAAGGTTTGGACGTCAAGAAGCGAGTGGCTGCGGCAGCACAAGAGGCCGCGGGGTCGCGAGTGTTTGTGCTACGCTCCGTGCTGCCCCGCCGCCTGCGCAGCGCTTACGTGGATTTGCCCGAGGAGAAAGCCCGTCGAGGCTTCACGCTGACCGTGCTGGCGCTGGTGGCGCTCGGGGGGGACGCGGGGCTGCCTGAGGACACCCTGTGGGCACAGCTGGAGCAGCTGGGCGTGCCCAAGGCGCCAAAGGCGGAACCCCACCCCCAGCTGGGCGACGCGGACGCGGCGCTGCAGCTGCTGGTGAAGCAGCACTACCTGCAGCGCAACAAGTGCGCGGGGCCGGACGGGGAACGGTGGGTGCTGGAGCTGGCGGAGAATGCGCTGGACGAGTTCGGAAGAGACGACCTCCTCGCCTTCGTCAACAAACTCGTCAAGGCGCGCTCAGCGACGGCGGCAGCGGACGATGAGGATGAGGCGTGAGCACGCACAGAGGTGCCTGAGTCAAGCTGAGCTCGAGCCCTATGTGTAAATTGCAGCAGTCACGCCGCCTGTTTGCGGAGGATGCGTCGCCCCTCGCTGCGGTGCTCGATCTCGTTGCGCTGCGCCATGCCCAGGATTGCGCGTTCAACCGCCCACTCTGACAAGCCGTAGCGCACCAGCTCGTCGATCAGCGCGCGCTTGCTGGCCACGGCGCCGATGGGCAGCCGCTGTCGCACGCGCTCCTCCACCGCGTGCAGCTCTTGCCGCTGCTCCGGCGTCACCGAGAACTCACCCGCCAGGCCAGACTTGGCCGCGTCAATCGTGCTCACGGTGAACAGCCGCAGCGCCTCCGCCACGTGCACCTCCGTGGCGATGGGGTGCAAGCACATCTTGGCCAGGGATTCGGAGAGGCGCACGATGGCCTCCAGCTGGCGCACGGTGATTGGGACGGCAGGAGCCCCACCAGCCTGGCGCGCCCGGTCCCGCATCTCGGAGCGGATGCGCACGTACTCGTTCTCCAGCATGCGCGCGGCGGAGTCGGAGAGGCGTGGGCGGCAGGCTGCGCGCGCGTACTCGACGTAACGCTTGAGGAAAGCCTCAGCCTTTGCGCGCTCATCCTGGGGACCAGTGCTGCCGCCCGCGCCGGGCTCAGCGGCAGCCTCGCTGGCCGCGTTGCGATGCACGTTCACCACGTGCGAGGCGATGGCGATGTCGCGCGCGTAGTTGCGCTCGTCGCGCACGATGAAGATGAGGTCAAAGCGGCTCAGAATGGTCGTCTGCAAGTCGATGTTCTCCTGCGCAGACTTGAGATCGTCGTAGCGCCCGCTGGGCGGGTTGGCCGCCGCCAGCACAGCCGTGCGGCTATTGAGCACGGTGGTGATGCCGGCCTTTGCGATGCTGATGGTCTGCTGCTCCATCGCCTCGTGGATGGCCACTCTGTCCTCGGGGCGCATCTTGTCGAACTCGTCGATGCAGACGACGCCGCCGTCGGCCAGCACCATGGCGCCGCCCTCCAGGTAAAACTCGCCGCTGCCGGGGTCCTTGATCACGCTGGCGGTCAGGCCGGCGGCGGAGGAGCCCTTGCCGGAGGTGTAGACGGCGATGGGCGCCGTCTTCTCGACAAACTTGAGGAACTGGCTCTTCGCCGTGCTGGGGTCGCCAATCAAAAGCACGTTGACGTCTCCGCGCAGCCGCACGCCGTCCGCCAGCCGCTTGCGCGAGCCGCCGAAGAGCAGGCAGGCGATAGCAATTTTAATGTCCTGCGACCCGAAGATGGAGGGCGCCACCATGTCGCGGATGCGCAGCAGCACCTCGCTGCTGGGCCGCGCGGCAAACTCCTTGAAGTTTCGGATCTCGGCGTCGCTAAAGTTTGACAGCGCGCGGCGGGCGCTGTCGTGCGTCTGGTCAACGCCGATGACGCGCACATACGGCTGGCGGATGGCAACGGCCGCCTTGTTGCTGTTGCGGCCCTGTTGTTGGCCCATCTGGTGGATGGAGTAGATACCCGTTACCGTGACGCGTGAGCCGGGCACAATCTTCTGCACGGCGTTGCGTTCGACCACCATCATCAGGTTGCGCGGCATCTCGCCGGCTGGCACCGCCTCTGGCGCCTCCTGGATCTTCAGCGTCTGCTGGTCCACGTACGTGCTGCGGTCGGTGAGCACCTCGAAGGTGTTGGGGCCGCAAGAGGTTGTGCCGGGTCCCACCGCGGGCTGCAGGTCGCAGTACTGGGGGATGAAAGCGCCGCCAAAGTCGGCGTTGCACGCAAGCAGCTTCGTGTTCTTGCACTTGGTGCACTGTATCGTCAGCGACGTCGCCTTGCTCTGCACGCGCGCGTCAGCGACGGCGGGCTGCAGGCTTGCGCGCCATCTCGTTCAGCGCACCTTGCAGCGAGACGCAGCGATGACTATGCCCGGCACGCACACCAGCTTGGACACGTCATCAGACTGCGGCGCGCGGCTCAGCACACGCCCGAGGCCGCAGGCGCGCGAGTGCGCACCGCGAGTGCGCGAATGGGCGTCGCGTCTTGTGAGCTGAGAATGTACACTTGCACCTCCGGTCTCGACGGCTCCTCGCCTTCCTGCAGCTCGTTGCGCAGCGAGAGGAGCACGTCGGCGCAGGCCTCCTCCAGCTGCGAGGGGCGCGTTCGTGCGCGTGAGGCGGACCGGCCGCGTTTGCCGCGCAAAGGGCTGACAGGTCCCGGCTCGCCATCCCGCGCCGCGCAGGCCCCGCCTCGCACCAGCGGCACGAACTGTCGCGGGTTCTTCTTCAGCGCGTCCGCCAGCTCCGCGTCGTGCGCAATGAGGTCCTCCAGCTCCACCGTGAGCGTTTTGGGAGGGGGGTCCGAGTCCAACCGGTCCCGGTACACCGTCTCGCCGTCCGTGCGCCCCGGCGAGGGGTCGCCGCGGAAGTTGCGCAGGAAGTCGATGAACTTGCGCTGTGCCAGCTGGCGAGACAGGCCAGCCTCCTCGGCCTCGGTGAAGGCGGCGCCCTGCTCGCTGTAGAACACTTGGCCCTCTGCAAAGCCACGCGCACGCACGCGGGAGCTCAGTGGGCACGCGGGCACGTCAGAGCAGCGCGGGCGAGCGCGCACCGTCCCAGCCGCTCATCTTGAGCCCACCAAGCGGCGCCTCTCGCCCCCAGGCCCCCGGGGCTCACACGAGCGCACTCAACGTCGGCAGACACGCACACGCGGTCACAAACCACAAATCTGCCACGGGTGCGCTTGAGTATGCAGGCCGCACAGTCAAAACTGTTCGACACATTGACTTTGTTCTATCACTGCGCGCCTCTACGCCAGCTCTTTGTGGTAGTGCTGCGCTGTGATGGACTGAGGGTGCGGGGAGCTCAAGGCTTATTGGCTACCAGCAACCAGCCACCAGCAAGCAGCAAGCAGCATCTCGCCTTAGTCTTGCGGCCGGGTGCGTCTCCGCTGCTTCCAGCGCTGAGTCTGCACTGCTTGCGCTGCTAGCCCGCCGCAGCCTGCGCCACCTTCAGCGGCGCAATCGCGAGCTCGCACGCGCTCCCAGCGAGCTCCGGAGGCGAGCCCTACCGCTTCTTTGACACCTCGCGCAGCGCTCGCAGGGTCCCGCAACGCAGGGGCGCGCCATGGGGCGCCTTATGCTCGTCCTCGCGTTCCTGGCTGGTGCGCAGCTGGCTGGCTATCCAGAGCACGTGCACACAGTGTCGCTGAGCCGTCCCTGGCGCCTCTTTCGCAAAAGGCTGCCTGTTGTCGTTCAACATCGTGAGCAACATTCAGGCCATCATGCACCCCAGGGTGCTCAACGAAGCTGGTGCGCAGGGAGAGCAGGGCAAGCTTGCAGAGGGTGACGCGACTACGCCAAACCCTGTGCTGATGCACCCCCCGCTGCGTGCCCTCAAGCCATGCCGCGCTTCGCGTTGGACGAGGTGCCTGAGCGCGCGTCGCCGGAGGGGCTGACTGGCAAGGCTGCGGCCGTGAAGGGGGTGGGGAAGGCAAGCCTGGGTGCTAGCGCTGGCGGCGGCGGCGCAGGCGGCGCTGCTATGGCTGAGGGGTGCAACGGGGAGGAGAATGCGGAGTACTGGGGTGACGTGGTTGCCTGGGGCACCAGCAACCTGCATCCTGACGCGGGCGCGTGCTGCGCCGCCTGTCGCGCGCACGCGCCAGCCACGGGCGGCAAGCCCTGCAACACCTGGGTGTACTGCCCAAACCCGGCGGGCTGCGCATCCAGCCCCCACAAAGCCTGCTGGCTCAAATGGCAAGCCAAGCCATCCGCGCCAGCAGTCTCGCGCGGCGCCGCAGTCGCATGGACCTCCGGCGCACTCTTCGCAAAGCCAGCCTACAACGGCGAGCCGGGACGTCACAAGCAGTACCATGTGGTGGTCACTGCCAACGCGGCCAAGTACGTCGCCTGGCAGATGCGAGTCATGTACTTCCACTACCAGAAACAAAAGGCTGCGCAGGGGCCGGAGGGACAGATGGGCGGCTTCACTCGCGTGCTGCACGAAGGGCGGCCGGACGAGCTCATGTCTGAGATCCCAACCTGTGTTGTGGACCGCCTGAAGGAGGAGTTTGGGTTTGTGGTGTTGTCCAGGCCCAACGCGCTGCTTCAGATGCTGGACAAGTGCGACATTCAGGAGAAGTACATCCTGATGGCTGAGCCGGACCACATCTTCCTGAAACCCTTGCCCAACCTCATGATGGGAGACAAACCCGCAGCCTTTCCCTTCTTCTACATCAATCCCAAGGACCACCGCGCCCTGGTGCGGCGCTACGTGGAGCCGGTGTGGGGCGCTCTGAGCGACGGGGAGATCGATGCGATGGACCCGATTGGCAACTCGCCAAACTTCATTTCCAAGGTTGACCTGGCGCGGCTGGCGCCCGTGTGGGCCAACTTCACTGTGCGCATGAAGCAGGACCCGGAGTGCGACAAGGCGTGGGGCTGGGTGCTTGAGATGTATGCCTACACGTGCGCCGCACGCGCCGTGGGCATCAGCCACGATTTGCACCCCCGTCTGGCGGCGCAGCCGCCTTGGGACACGGAGCTTAAGGACTTCCTCATCATTCATTACACGTACGGCAACGACTACACTCTGGCCGGCGTCTTCACGCCGGGCAAGATTGGTGCCTGGCGCTTCGACAAACGCTCCTACATGGGTTCCTATCCGCCCCGCAACCTGCCACTGCCGCCTAAGGCGACGCCAGAGACGGTGAGAGTGCTCATCGAGAAAATCAACGAAGCCTCAGCTGCCCTTGAGAACTGGGAATGAGGAGCAGGCAAGAGACGTGGACGCGCGCGTGCATGTAAGCACCGATATGCGCAATGCGCCGCTGTGTGGGGAGGCAAGACTGCCTTGACGTCGACCACAGCAGGGAGACAGGGTACTGAGTCCCTTTCACACGCCCGCCGGTGCTCTGCCCGTCTCGCCTGACACGTTTACCGCGCTGTTTCGCGTTTTCTCAGCAGCATGGCCCGCGGTGAAGGTTGCGCGGTGTGCCTGAAGGTCACATACGCTCACAGCAGCTGACAAGTCCCATCGAGTCGCGACGTTCCAGG
>Ga0208951_1000344_pt1 | contig 21163 bp, 20 predicted proteins | sample GreLakmeMI27MSRF_FD_187702 | JGI IMG/M metagenome (GOLD analysis project Ga0208951, IMG submission 187702) | Freshwater lentic microbial communities from great Laurentian Lakes, MI, USA - Great Lakes metaG MI27MSRF (SPAdes) | ecosystem: Environmental > Aquatic > Freshwater > Lake | place: Great...
AGATGAAATTGATGAATATATAGAAACAAGAAATTTAAAAAATAAGTTAAAATAATAATATTTTTACTTGTATCATTATTTTATTTGCTTATAGCAAAGCACTTTTACTTGATCAAACCAATAAAATATAAAATATATCAAAAATATATACTATATTTTAAATGAAAGAAAAAAATATATATTGTAAAGAATGTAATATTTATTATAAAAAAAAATATTATATTATTCATAAGTACACACAAATGCATGTGGAAAACGATATTAAATTCAAATCTGATGAAGATATAAATGAAGATATAATGAATTATTTAATAATTCAATTATAATATATTTGATTTAACCTTTTTAATATATTTTCTTTTTGGTGTTGGTGTTTCAGGTGGTGGTACATCCGCTTTAATTTCATTGCGTGTTTTTTTATAGGATGGCGAAGCATCTTTTAATGCTTGCTTGTAAGAAACATTATTTTTTTCAGCATAAGCTTTTACAAATGTTAACCATTCAGACATTATATATATTATAATAGATATTATTATAATATAAATAATTTTAAATATTTATTATTAAATTATGCATTAAATTTTCTTGAAACATCATTTATTAATCCTTGCGCTTTATCTTCATTATTTGCTACAAAGTCAGCCCCACTTTCAATTTTATTTGTTATTTCCTGCATTTTTCTACCAAATTGTGAATCACCAATTCTACCACCACTCATAGAATTTAATGTTGAACCTATATTTCTAACATTTCCGATTGCTTGACCTACATTACGCGCTATATGCGACACTTGACCAATACCTCTAGTTATTTTAGGGGCTACTCTATTAAATAAACCTATTGCTCTACCAAAATTCATATATATATTATATTAGGAAAAAATATTTTTAAATTTTTTTAAATTTAAAACTATTTTTTTGTGCAAGTCATTTTTATTTTTAACTTGGAGGAAATACAATTTGAGATATTATTAAATATATTTGTTTTATATAATCTAAAATTGATTCTAATAATGAATTTATTTTATTTTCTTCTGTAGTATGTCTTATAAATTGTAATAGTAATATATAATCACTAAAACTGGGTATAAATTCGTCATCTTGATTATGTACTGATAATTCAAAATATGTTATTTGTTCTATATTTGCGATTCTATATTGGAAACTATCCCCGCCGTCTTCATTATTATATTTTAATAATCCATTAGAGGCTACATCTATTGGTTTCATAAATATTATATTACTTGGTTGATATGTAGTAAGTCCAAAATTATCAACAGTATTACCCGATAATATACAATCGCCAGATATCTTTATAATTATAGCTTCATCACCAGATATATTAACAATACTATTAGAATAAATATTATTAAAATATGGTAATAATATTAATTTGTTTCTATCGCTTTTATAAAATCCTAAAAAATCTTCACTATTAATTATTTTTAAATACATTTTAAAATTATCCGTTGTAATTGGTAATGTTCGTTTATAAATAAATTTATTTCTTATTCTGTCATATTGAATAACAACTTTATTTAATAATAAAACATTTAGATTGGTTCGTACATCGTTTACATTTGGGTTTCCATCCTGTAGTCTATAATCAAATATAGATGTTATATTATCATTTACATCATACATAATTATTTGAAACATATTATTAAAACCTTCTATACAATTAAACCATGAATTATAACAATAAAACCCGTTTACATTTAATGTAAAATATTCATCTCTATTTAATCTTAATAAATTATTAGGGATTTTAACTGTAAATTTATTTGCATTTTCATTTTCACTTCTATTTTTAGAATTAATATAAATATTAATTTTATCCATTATATTATCTTATATTATTAATTTTTCTTGGTAAAGTTTCACCTAATTTTTCAAAATTTATATTTTGAGTACTTGTTAATAATAATTCTTCTTCATCTAAATCATATACAATAAAACTAATGTGGAACAAATCAAAATATTCTTGATCATCTGTTAAAGTTATTGAATCACCTGGCATAAATTGCATTATAAAAGTAAAATCAAAATATCTATTATTTAAAAAATTACTCGATATTGGAAAATTATATAAAATCTCAGGATATGGATTATAAAACACAGGTGATGATTCAGTATTTCCATAAATAACATTATTGGTAACTGTTCCTAATCTTTGTTGATATGGATGTGTTTGTGCAGTAAAAATTACTGGGTCAGTATTACCTTTTCCATGGGTATCAAAACAATTAATTGAACTTAAATTTGACATTCTAACAATAGTTTGACCTAAAGACTTTCTGTCATCAATATTATCATATAATATTGGAACATTTATACTTTCAATACAAAATCTTGCATGTTCACTAAGTTTTACATTATCTAATCCTTGTATTTGAAATCTCATTCTTTTGGCATTATTTCCAACTTGAACACCAGCATTTATATTTTGAGTATAATATACCGAATTTAAAGGCTCTGTGAATACAGAACTATTATTATCTCTGTACAAATCATCAAAACCGTAAAAAGTTATACGGGCTACTTGTTTATATTTAATAAATTTCATTTATTAATATAAAGAAGATATTATTTATTTTAAATATTTATTATTATTCAATTCTAACATTAAATTTTAAATCTCGGGCTTGTTCATACATTTTTTTAGCTTCATTTTCATCCCCATATATGCCTTGTTGATTTAATAAATAATCAACACTATAAACCCATATTATATATGTGTCTATATCTGGATACTCTAATTTGCATGCATCCATTAACATTGTTAATTGTTCATTATCAATTTCTACCATATTATAATAAACTATATATTTTATTTTCTAAATTAAATTAATAATAAAATGATTTCCGAAGAAAATTTAAGTGAATGGAATAATAAACCTGTTAAATTTAGTTCTGTAATATATCCACAAAGTAAAGACAATAATGCACCAAAAAACTTTTTTCTGGCTATCTTCTGCGGCTCACGTGGTTCTGGTAAAACATATTTATTAACAAAATTATTAAAATTGTTAGAAGAAAAAAAAATATATTATGAAGGCATTGAAATACCACAAAGAATTATATTAATATGTAGTACCGCACATAGTGATAGTAATAGAGTGTTTAAATCATTAAAAAATTTAAATTGGGATGATGATGTAATAGAAGATTATAATGATTCATTATTATCTGCTAAAATGGAGGAATTAAAATACGATTTAGAACATGCAAAAGAATACAAATTATATAAAGTAGTTTATAAAAAATTTAAAGAATGTAAAGATATAGATGAATTAAATGATGATGAAATGAAATTATTATATAAATTCAATTTTGTTAAATTTCAAGATTTAGAAAAACCAAAATATCCTGAGGGATTTATAACTCATTATATTATTGATGATATGATAGGTACAAATATATTTAAAAATGGTAGATCATTATTTACTAATCTATGTATTAGAAATAGACATATAACACCATCAAATATTATCATCTCTACTCAGTCTATGATGATGATACCAAAAACAATAAGATTAAATGCAAATTTAATTGCATTGTTTAAATTTGCAAATAAAAATACAATACTTGATGATATATACCCTACCATGAGTGCATTTATTTCTAAAGAACAATTTAAAGATTTATATGATTACGCTACTGATGAAGCTTATAATGCATTAGTTATTGATGCTACAAAAGGCCGACCAATTTTTAAAAAGAATTTTGAAAGTATATTAAAAATTAATTAATATTCTTGTGGCATCATTGCAGTATTCCATTTTACTAAATTGGCTCGTACTCTTTCTTCAATTGCTCTACTGTGTAACATTTCCTGCGAGGATTTATATAATGTTGAATCCAATGAATTATTATTATCTGGTTTATGATATATTTGTTTTTTATCTTTTATTTTTTTAACATACACTACTTTTTCATCATCATCATCAGATGAATCAGATGAATCAGCTAATTTATAAACTATTTTTTTCTCTTTCTTCGGTTTAACTATTTCCTTTTTAATCTCTTGTTGTTCTTTTTCTTTTTCTTGTGTGTAGTCATCATATTTTTTAACTAATTCTTTCTTTTCAATTGTTTTAGCTAGTTTCGCTTTTAATGTGTCTTGTTTCATCTCTGCTTTTTTCTCCATTGCTTTAGCCCTAATTTTATTTAAATGTTCTCTTTGTGAATCTGATATTTGACGTTTAGGTTTATTTAATACTACTTCGGGTTCTGCATTTAATTCATCTTCATTTTCTGGGATTATATTATTGTTTATTTTAGACATTATATATTTAGATTAGAAAATAATTTTTAATATAGATATTATGAATAATTTATTATTCATAATATTAATATTTATTATTTACATTATCTATTTAACTTTAAAGAAATCCTCATAACTTATAGACTTTGACCCTGTTTCATGTAATCCATAATATGGAGGAGTATCCTTTTTAACGTAATCTATATGTGCTATTCCAATATATGGATTATTCATTTTATTATTATCTATTATTTTATGGTGTCTTTGTTTTGGGAGTGGATTTGAGAATGTTGTTTGTTTTATATCTCGTGGTGCTTCATATCTTGTTTTTTCAAGTAAATTAAAATTATTTATACTTTTTAATATATTTCTATTATGTTCAAATGTATTCATCATATTATATTGAATTAGATAATATTTTTAGATTGTTTTAAATGCCTTACGGAATAAGACTTACGACGCGGCCCGCTTTTATTTCTAAATGTGAATTATAAGCAGCAATTATATAAGGAGTACAATTTTGTGCTGGTGTAATATCAGTTGCTGTAAAATTTTCTGCAACTACCTTAAATTCCACAGTAGCAGGAGTCTGTTCTGTATCTAGACCCGATACACAGTACATCTCTGATTCTCCAGGAATATTTAAACTAACTATAGAAGCATATGAATGTTCTCTAAACGCACCTAAGCTATTAATACCGGGATACATACCAGATAATGTATCTTGATGGATATTGAAATGTTGTAATAACGAATTAAAATTTTCTTTCAGGTCTTGAGCCTCATACGGTGTATTTCCTATTTTCCACTGCGTTGTTTTAATACTATCACCATTATGAGCAAAATACCGACTATTATTAAAAACTCTTCGTAATCCAGCATCAATTTGACTATCAGCAGTTCCATATGTTCCACCATATTCTAATGTATTCACAGATGATAACCTAGTATTTAACACTTGATTTTCAACATCATAATCAGGAATTCTAAACGTACCAATAACATAATCTAATGATTTTGTACTTATTGAAAATGAGGTGGTGCAGCTTTTGTTTGTTGCTAGTACCGGGTTGCCGGTATAAACACTATAATTTGGAAACCATAATTTATACACTCCTCCAGATCCTAAAGTATTTGCTAATGATGAATAAAATTCAGGAGGCATCAGATATCTTACTATTCTAAATTGTAAGTCAGATAAACTATAAGATGCAGCCTCAGCAGCGATAGCCCCAGTAATTGCAGCAGTAGCCGCAGTTATATTAGCTCTATTTACTTCAGCTCTAAATGGTAGAACAGTATTAACAGCAACAGCTGCGGTCCCTTCATTTTTTTGTCCTTGCATTAATATTGATGCCGGTGCTAAAACGAGTTCCACCGTACAAATCCCAAGTATTTGAGTCTCTATAACATTTGTTGATGCATTACCACCTAATAAAGATAACCATGAACGAACACAATATTCCTGTCTATCTCTCAAAACGTCGTTATTTGCATCATTAACAGCGTCAAATCTTGCTATTGGATATCCTCTACGTTCAATTATATCACTACCAACCATATAAAATTTATTTGATGGATCTGCATTTTCACCACCTACACTTCTTCGTTTTAATGCGTCGGCGCCTTGTGTGTAATCATATAACATATTATAAACAAAGTTATAATCAGGTATATCAACTTTAATTCCACCATTAATTTTTATTTGCATACTTTGAATCACACTAGATGAATTTCTAGGAAAGAAACGCGAACCACAAAATGGGATAGCAGCAGCAGCACCAGCAGCTACAATTTCAGTACCACTAGCAGCAGCTCCTAAATGTGTAGTAGAGCCTTTATAAAACCATGTGAATGTTGATAAATCTACCGTGCTATTAAACGGTAAATCAACGATAATGCGTTGTCCAGGTCGTACGGTTGCTTGTCCATTATTTGGAGTCATGGTCACAGTTTCTTTTAAAAGTTTTTTTAACGACTTAAAACGCCAACGCATTGATGCAGGTACGGGATCGGGAATTTGTGGTTCCATGATATATGTATATAATTTAGATTAGAAATTATTTTTTTAGATTTATTTTAATAATTCCTTAATTCTTTTTTTTTCGGATTTTAATAAAGTTTGTAAATCTTCAAGTTTAGTAATTTCTTTTATTTTATCAGCTTTTTCAATTTCGGCTCTCTGTTGTTTTGTACCTGTTTTAGTTGATATTATAGTATCTAGTCCAGCTATTCTTTCTTTTACGTCATCCGCTTGTTTATTTATAGCTGTTAAATAAGATTCTCTATATGTTTTATTTTGTGGATATCTAGGATCCTTTAATGATTTACTATCTTTAGTACCCCATTGTTTAATAATTCCTGGTTTCATAGCATCTAATTTTTGTTGAATTGTTATATATTTAGTTTTTTCAATTGTTGCAGCTTGTGTCGGTGCATCTAATGAATTTTTATAAAACTCTGTATTTTCAACATCTGTTATTGCTTTCGCGGCGGTGTCATCAATTTCTTTTTCCATTTCATCTAATTTTGCTTCTTTATATTCTTCTCGTTTATCCTCTGGTAAGGCTTGATAAAATGTATCATTTAAATCAATACCATCAAATGACATGTTAGGCTCAGTAAAACGTGAATCAGGCCTAGCTAGTGTATATTCTTGTGGCTGTAATGCTCTCATAAAATCACCAATATTAACGGTTATTGGTGGTGCTGGTAATGTTAGTTGCGGAGGTGGAGCTGTTATTTGTGGTTGATTCATTTGTGGTTGTGTTATTTGTGGTTGATTCATTTGTGGTATATATCCTTGCGTGGTTGCTTGTGCTAATGTTAAAACTGGTAAAACTGGTGTAGCTGTAGTCGTATCTCTCCATAATGAAAATCTACCTGGTTGTTCTTTAATATAACTTGTATCACCTGCGGATTGTTGCATTATTGGAGCTGGTGTTTTAGGTAATACATTAATACGTTTATATCTCCGTTTCTTCTTTGGTTTTGGTGGTAATGGTTGTACTATATCATTTTTAATAACAATTGATATACCTTTTGATGGTGTAATATTTATATCTTTATTTTTAGCCATATTATTATATATTTATTTTAGATAATAATATTTCTAATAGATTATGTTTAAATCAATAAAATCAGGAACCGTTGGAAATTCTATTTTTTCTCCATTTAATATTTTTTCTTTATTCGTATTGATAAAATCTCTTAATTCTCGCCGGTATGTTTTAATTATTAATTGTTGTTCATATTCAATAGGAAAATCAATTAAAAAATATTTGTCAGTTTCCTTTAATAATTGATTTCTGATATTACGTGCACGTTTCAAAAAATGAGCATTATTTATTATATAATCATTCATATTATATTAATTTAGATTATTTATTTTCTAAAATAATTATTCTATTTTTTAAATCATTAATTTGTTTTTGTTGTTCCTTGATTGCTTCAATTAATAACCCAACTAAATTTTGATATTCAATACCTTTTAATCCATCATCACCCGTTCTAACTACTTCAGGAATTATTAATTCAACTTCTTGAGCAATTAATCCGATTCGTTTTCGTTTTGGTTCTATTCTAAAATCATTATATTCTACTCCACGTAATAATAAAGTTTTATCTAATGCATTTTCAATAGTTTTAATATTTGTTTTTATCCTTTCATCTGATCCCGTACCGAAACCATACGCCATTTGAACATATCCAGAACTCTGAATAACTAAAGATGATGCAGGTGCATTATATATTATTGCTAATTGACTTGTTAAAGTATTTGGACCCGCATTTGTGTTTCCATAATCACCTATAACAAAGAAGAAAGAATCAGTATATCCCATAAAAGCATTTCTATAACCAGAACCTGTATTTTTACCAAATACAATTACTGGTGCTGAACCACTCACATCACAACTGCCAAGATGTAGCATCGATTGTGGAAAAAGATTTGAAACACCAATTTTTCCTGTAAATATAGAATTTCCACCACCATTTACATAAATAGCAGTAGAAGAATTTGTTAAAGTAATAGCCGGGCAAGTTATATTACTACTATTAAGAGTCCCCCGAATAGTTGTATTCCCATTATTTAATATTCCTAAATTAACATTATAACCACCACTAGCCCCAGAACTATAAACTATAAAACCATTATCAGTAGCCGCACCACCTGAGCAAATGAAAGTTGTACTATTAGGTGAAAAATAGAATCTATATATATTATCATTTGTTATATGCCATTGGTCATTATACATTATCATCTGTCCATTTCCTCTAATTGTAAATAATTTTCTATCAAAAACTGCTGTTGTTCCTGTTCTAGCATTAACAGTAAAAGAAGCATAAGTACCGTCATATCCTCTTCCTAAATTAGAATTAGGAATTGAATTTCCACCAGAATTTAAAAGGATTGATACTCCCCAATAAGAACTTATAAAATTATCACCTGCAAAAACACCACCTGCAAATGCTCCTTGATTAAATATTAAACTATTCATAAATGCTACATCATCAGAAGTTAAAACACCCGAAAATTTTAATATTCTTCTTAATGCTGGGTAATTATTAGTATCTATTATTATACCAGCTTCACCACCTCCAGATTGTAATATTAATTTATTAATTGATCTAATAACCATATCGTTTATAGCAGAAGAATTTGAAAATGCGGTTGCTGTTGTTGCAATACCTATATTATTACCATTTGCAGAACCTAATCTTAAATCAGGATATGAATTATTAGTTCCCATAGTAATATTTCCAGTACATGCAACATTACCCATATCAACACTGAACACTTCTTTTGGATTATCTGGAATAGATACAGACGATATATTCCTTATACAAAATCTAGCATCAGCGGCGTCATCATGAAAATCTAATGCTAATTTAATAGCTTCATTACCTCCTATTTGTCTTAAATATGCCCAATCAGAACCAGCACCTGCACCTTTAAAGTTTATATATGTATTTGAATAATTACCTGCATCAACAGATGCTATACCATGAAAAGCGTTTGAACCATTTATAGCAATACCACCGCCACAATCAACATTTCCCTGTAATGTTGTAATCCCTGATACATTTAATGATGATATGCATGTTGAAACATTATTTAAAGTTGTATTCCCACTAATATTCAAAGTTGATATAAATGTTGAAGGATTATTAAAAGAAATTGTTGAAGGTGGATTCAATATACTATTATAATTCAAATTAGTCAATGCTGTACCAGATCCTATAATATTACCTGTTATATTTAATGATGATAATAATGTTGATGCATTAGACACTAGCAAATTCGTAAAATTAGTTTTATTAAATAATGATGTTGATGTATTATTTAAATTATTAATTGATAATATTGAATTTGTTGATAAACTATTTAAATTATTTAATATAGTTGTTGATGTATTATTTAAATTATTAATTGATAATATTGAATTTGTGGATAAACTATTTAAATTATTAAATATTGTTGTTGATGTAATATTTAAATTATTAATATTTAATTCATTTATTAATGGTAATAGTTCTTTTCCAAAAATTTGAATTTCTTGAATATTGATCATGTCAGCATTAGCACCACCTAAAATTTTTTTAATTGTAAAACCGATATATTTATATAATGTATTAAATGATGTTGGTAATACTTTTTCATATATACCACTTGTATATGTTGCTTCTGTTGTATCATTGGATGCATCATTTATTACTGTAAATGTTATTCCATCATTAGAACCATAACAACGCCATAATGAGGGGCTTCTACTTGCTAATGTTGCTCGTTGATGAAATCTAAATTTTGTTAAAACAATATTTACAGGTAATTTTATAACTATCCAATCACCAGTATAACCACTTACAATAAAGCTTGAACCATTATAAGTTCCTGCAGGTGATATATAATTTGACAACCAACCAGCACCTGCTGAATCATTTAAATTAAAATTGAATAATAATTTTTTTGGTATTTCTCCATTATTATATGTGGATGATGAATATATTATATAATTACCTACTCCATAACTAAATGAATTTATGGTTAATGTTTCAGTATATGATGTAACACCTAAAAATGTAGTTGTTGTTTCAGTTGTTGATGAATCAAAGTTTTTTGGTGGATATTGACGTTCAATTGTACATGAATTTGATATTATTGAATTTAATTGATTTACATTATTAAAAGTAGTAGTTGATGTATTATTTAAATTAGTTATTGATAATATTGCTGATGTGGATATATTATTTAAATTATTGAAAGTAGTAGATGATGTACTATTTAAATTAGTTATTGATAATATTGCTGAGGTGGATATATTATTTAAATTGGTTGTTAATGCATAACCTGTTAAATCTGGTTTATTTGTTATTGTGTTATAATTCAAATTAGTCAATGCTGTGCCACTCCCTATTATATTTCCTACTACATTTAATGTTGAGTTAATTGTTGTAGCACTATTTAATGTAGTAAATCCTGATACATTTAATGCGGATAATAATGTGGATGCATTACTTATTAAAAAACTTGAAAAATTAGTTTTATTATTTAAATTATTGATTGATAATAATGTAGATGTTGAAAAAGTTGAAAATGTAGTATTATTAACATAATCTGATAAATTAATTGATGCTGTATTATTTGTTGAATTATAATTTAATGGTGATTGCCATGTTATACTTAATGGGTTTCCCGCTGGTCCTTGTGGTCCTGTTGGTCCTGTTGATCCTGTATCTCCTTTATCACCTTTTTGAAATGTTGTAGCTGATACTGCTGCTGCTGCTGCTGATGCTGCTGCTGCTGTTGCTGCTCCTGCTGCTGCTCCTGATGATGCTGTTGCTGATGCTGCTGCTGCTGTTGCACTTGTGGCTGCTGCTGTTGCTGCTGTTGCTTGAGTTGTTGCTGCTGTTGCTTGTGTTGTTGCTATTGTTGCTTGTGATGTTGCTGTTGTGGCTTGTGTGGTTGCAGCTGTGGCTTGTGTTGTTGCTATTTCTGCTTGATTTGTTGCTATTGTTGCTTGTGATGTTGCTGTTGTTTTTGCTTGTTGAGCTTGTGTTTTAAATGTTTCTGTATCATTTTTTAATTGTTGTAGTTCTGATTTATATGTTGTTGATACTTGTAGTCCTAAAGATGATAATGATAAACTTGTATCTGCTAGTTTTACATCAACACCACTTATAGATGTTGATAAACTATTACCAGTTTTTAATTCTAATTCATCGTTTAGTTTAATTTTAAAACTATTTGTATCATATTTAAAATCTAATAATTTTGTTGTTGAATCAAGAAATAATACACTACCTGTTTTTAATCCTTTACAATCAAAAGTTGTGCATAGTTCTTTGCTTGCATTTACTTGTAATGTATCATTATATCTAGTTCTCAATTTTCTTGTTGAAAAATCAATAAATAATGGTCCGGCATCATCCACACCATTTGTATCAAATTTTGGTCTTAAAGTTCTTTTTGAATTTTGTTCAAAATCAAAATAATCAGTATTAATATTAAATTCTAATTGTTTTGTTGTTGGATCAATTGATAAACAATGAGTAGGATGAACGCTATGAATTGGATATTTCAATTTTAAATAATAATATGGAGCTGGTCCGAGTTCAAAATCTAAATCATCATAATGTAACTCTAATAAATCAGTTGTAGAATTTATATCTAAACAATGAAGGGTTTTAACACCTTTCATTATAAAATAATCATTTAATACTTTTTGTTGTGTCCATGTTCCAGTAGTTGAATTAAATGTTCCTTTATTAATATCACCAGTTAAATATAAATTACCATTATAAATATATGTATCACCATTCATTACAATATCTTTACCAATAATAGCATCACAACGTATACCCGCAGCTAATCCATCATATCTATATACTTTTAATAAATCATCTAATTCATCCGATGTTGATTGTTGTACATCATCTAGTAATTCAGTTGCTGGTTGACGTCCATTTAACGATGCCCATTTAGAGCTGATTCTAGTCCATAATTTTTTACGAAATCTTTTTCCTTCATCTGATGTTGCCCATGCTAATAATTGAGTCACTGCTTCTTGAATATATCCTTCAGTCCTTAATGCTTCAATTTCTTGATCTGTATATTCATGTTGTTCTGTTATCTTCTCATCAATATAAGTTGTAGTTAATTCAAATTGATCATCAATAGCTGTAGATAAAGTGGATAATGTAGTATTAGTAACATAATTATTATTTATATCATTACTTAATGTACTTAAACTAGATGTTAAATTATCAATATCATTATTTATATTTGAAATATTACTATTATTATTTGTTTTATAGTCATTATAATTATTAGATAAAGTTGTAAATGTTTGTAAATTTGCATATTGATTTGGTAGTGCCTCAACAACATTATATAAAGAATCGCTCAATGTACTTAAACCAGTTTGCAATAATCGGACATCTTCAAATAAATTAGAATCAACAACAACAGTGTTATCGTATATACCCGTGATATTAACATTCATTATAATACTTTAGATTTTAAAATATAAACGAAAATTTTTTAATATAAATGTTTAAAAATATTAATATCTAAATTATATTATAATATGGAAAATATAATTTTAGGTTATTTAGGCAAACACAATGAGTCACCGATATTTTTAAATATTGGTAAGTACGGCTATTATTTAAATTATGACGACAACCTATATTCAATACCGGTAGTGTTTCAAAATAAAAAATTTAATTTAGAATCAGCAATTAAAATTATTGAATATAAATCTAAATTAATTAAAGAAGGAAAGAAACTTGAAAATAATGATTCAACAAAAGATGAAGATATTGTAAAAAAGAATAAAAAATCTTTAAAAAAAACTTCTAATGAATAGTATATATATGAATGATTATTTGAGTATTATGAATATTTACCAATGTGATAATATTCCAACAGATGACGAACTACTTTTATTCAGTGAATCAGAAGATGAAGAAGAGATACCAAAGAAACCAAAAAAAAAATCTAAGTCTGATATATAATGGATGATATTATTGAAAATTCAAAAGTTATAGAATTAGATGTAGAAGAAATTGAAAAAAACTGTAATCAAATAAATTGTAATCCAATATATGAAACATTAAAAAGCATTTTAAAATTGTTTATTGATTTATTCAAATGCTGCAAACCAAAAAATAATTAATTTAAATTTAAATACTTAAGGAAATATTTTAAAAAATATACTTAAAGAATTATTTTCTATATATAGTATATAATGGAAAATAATAATAATAATGATATAGTTGTAAATGATGAGATTAATATAGTTGTAAAAGAAAAAAAAGTAGCATCTGAAGCTATGAAAAAAGCTAAAGCTAAATATTACCAAAAAAAAAAATTAGATGAAGCCTACATGCAAGATATGAGAAATAGGGCGTTTATATATTACCATACTATGAACCCATACGCATTAAAAAAAGAAAAGAAACGGTTAAAAGAAATTGATATCTATTTCCCTAAAGTTATTACAGAATAAAAAAAAAAGTCTAAATTATTTAAAAAAAAAATAATTTAAATTTTTCAAATTTCTTTAAGTATAAATTTTAAAATTATACTTAAGGAAAAAAATAAAAAAATATACTTAAGGAAATATTTATATTATTAAGTATATGAAAAATAAAATTTCTATTCTAGATTATAACATTATGAAAAATAAAATATCGCCATTAGATGAGGGTATTGAACCTTTAAATAAACCTAAACGTATAAGAAAAACAAAACACACTTTTAAATTATCAGATATTAAAAAAGGGGATGTAAAACAAACTGGTTTCACAACTAAACAACAAAGCATCAAATTTTTAAATGATATTTTAGATAAAAAATATACTGATTTTAAAACTAAAGATGAATTAATTAATTATATTAAAATAAAAAAAGATAACCTAGATAAACATTTAGATTTGTCAGGGTATGCTAAAAAGAAGCGTACAACCAAGAAAGAAATGACATTCTTTAAAAATGTAAAAGCGCTAGACTCTAAATTAACAAAATATGAAGAAGGACGCCCTAAAAAGTATCATATTACAGCCGAAATTAAAAGGGGTATTACATTTACTAAAGCGAACGGTAAAAAATATAAATATGATTCGCAATATCAACACGGAAAATTAAAAACGAAAGATTCTTTATTAGATTCTCGTGTTATTGAAGCTAGATCAGAACAAGACGCCAAAAATATAATGATTGCAGAGATTGAAGAAGCATTTGCAATGGATGAATACAGCGGCGCAGCATCATATAATATAGATGATGTTAATTTTATTGATACAGTTAATGAATCGTCATTAATGCAGCAGCCCACCGCACACATGCCCATGAAATATTCTAAACATGTGGATTACTCCTTTACTAATGAAGATAAACAATTTTTAGATACAGAGAGTGACGGGACATGTGTAATTGATAATTTTATTGGTATGTATGGCGAAGAATTAAAATTATCAAGAGAAGGTTTTTTAAAATTACATGAAAATTATTATGATAGTATTGATTTATGGAAACAAGGAATAACACCGGAATTTTTAGAATTTATATGTAAATTTTATGACATATCACACTATGCATATGACATTAATAATGAATGTTTCATGAAGTATATTTCAAAAAATCAAAACCATAAAGCATTAATATATTATTCTATTAATAATCATATGTATTTAGTTAAAGAAGAGTTTAAAAAATCATTGGTTGAAAAAGCAAAGGAAGAACATAATATTAATACATCATTATTGGAAGGACATGAAAAAGTAAACCCATTTAATGAGTTAGAAATAATTGAAAATTTTGATTTTAATGAGGTTGATAAATATGATAATATTAACTGCGTGTTCATGTTTTCTAGAAGCACCCATAATATCAATGATATCTTTTATTTATTCTTATCTAAATACAATATTATACCAAAAGTAGATAAGACGCATAAGACTAATATTATGCAGTTTACACACAAAAATAATGGTAAATTACATATTTACGCGGCTGATCCTAATGAGATTCACGTTATTACATACAAGGAAGTGAAATTTTTATGTGAAAAAAATGAGATTGAATGGAAAAACCAGACATTCATGCAATATGTCAAACAAATGAAGGATAAATTTTTTAATACAAAGAATGGAAGAACACCATTTACTACATCCCAACGCCACGCCATATTAAAACGATTTAATTTTAAATGTAATAAATGCGAGTGTGAAATTAAGGATAATACATATGAAATTGACCACATTAGACCACTATCAAATGGTGGCACTAATAAAGCATCCAATTTACAACCATTATGTAAAGCATGCCACGGTGATAAATGCAGCAATGAACATGAAACAGGCGAATATATTAAAATTATTGATTCTGAATCATCATTTAATAATCACATTCAATCCGTTATGGATTCACAATTAGCACAGACCCACGCATTTATTGAAACTATTGAAACCCCCAAAATAGGAGCATATAATGAATTAGATACAGGTATATCACAAGAAGAACAAACTAAAGAACCAAAAATATTTAATATTGACATTAATAAATGCAGAAAGAATATATTATATTATGGTGTTGATGATTATTGTGTTTTTACAGTATTTGACAAGGTTAAAAAATATAAAGTAAGAGATAATTTATTAAATGGTTTATATTATGTAGAATCAGATAATTACATACCATTACGCGCTAATGGTTGGTATTATCATAACATGGTTAAATATTGTTTAGATAACAAGATTATTAAACATGATGATATTAAATATGAGGTTATATCATCATTAACTATTCCTTCTAATTATTACAATGAATTTATTGAATATTGTTATACAAATATTGATAATTATGATGTAATATGTGAAAAATTAAATGTAAGTAATGATGACGTAATTGATTATAAGAAACTTGCAATTAATGGATTAATTGGTAATTTTAAACCAAATCATAATAAGCGCCCGAATTGGTCATCGTTATGTATTACTAATAATAGTAATGAAGCGTTTACAAATTATATTCAAAATAAGGGTGCCTTTATTCATTCATTCAATGTTGATGAAAAGAGATATTATCACGCATTAAAACAAGGGTATAAAACAAATATGGAAAATGAAGCACCTATTTATAATCAAATCTTGCAGCAAGAACAAATAGAACTACATAAATTAATAATGATAGTTAAAAATAATAATGGGACAGTGTTAGATGTTAATACTGATGCGGTATCATGTACATTTGATGGTGATGAACTACCCTTTGAATTAGACGGAATTAATATTAAAGGTTTTTATTATGATAAAAATAAATTAATACCTAAATATAAAATTGAAGATAAAGGCCGTTTAAAATGTTCTAGAATGTCAAATAATTTTAGAACTGATAAATATATACATGATATTAAATATAATTGGAATATTACCCCAGATGTTGAGGACAATAATTTTGAACCATTAGTAAAAAAAATAATAGATTCAAATGAATCGTATTTCATCACGGGGGCAGCAGGATGTGGTAAGAGTACATTAATTAACATGATTAAACAAAATATAAGAGAAAATATAGAAACAGATATTAAAAATGATGAAGAAGAACTAGTATTATTAAAAACTGTAAAAGAAGAAACTAGAGCTATTAAAAATATAAAAAGTTTTATTGCATGCAAAAGACATAAGCAGGGAAAAACAATTGATAAAATTAATGCTAAAATCCAAATTAAAGAATCAAAATTAGAAGATAGCGCGAAAAGATTATTAACTAAATTATCATGCGCTAAAAAAAAGGAAACTCAAGAAAGAATTAATAAAAATTGTTTTGAACTAGCTAAATTAAAAGAGGAATTAGAAAAAGCAACTAATAATTTAAATGAAGAATTGATTGAATTAAATGGAAAGGTAGAAGAGCAGAAAGCAACAGAGGATGAGGCAGATAAAATTAAATCATATGTATCACTTGCACCTACTAATCTAGCAGCATTAATTATTGATGGTATAACTATTCATAAATTTTGTTGTGTGTGTAAATCATATGATATATTATACTCAATGAAGTTTAAATGGATTTTCGTAGACGAGGTAAGCATGCTACAAGAAAAGTTTTATAAATTTCTCCTTATGATTAAGAAATTTAAACCTGAAACTAAATTCATAATATCAGGTGATTACAACCAATTACCAACGATATGTGATAGAATATCTGAACATTATAATTATTCACGTAATCCTGCTTTATTTGAACTATGCAATTTTAATAAAATTGAACTCACTAAATGCAGAAGAGCAGATGATAAATTATTTAATTTAATTAAGTCTGATAATATACCAAATCTAACACCATCTAATTTTAATACGACATCTCATGTTACAGATTATAATGTTCATTTATGTTTCACCAATAAGAAAAGAATTAATATTAATAATGCATTGATGGAAGCAAAAAAGATAGGTTATGATGGCGCATCACTTACACTTAAAAAATTATTTTGGGATGAACAATCCCAGGATGTAACATTACAGTTAGACACACCTATAATAGCTAAAGTAAATAAAAAAGATATTGGTTTCGTTAATAATGAACGATTTAAAGTAACTAAAATAGATAAAAATATTATCACTATTCAAAACAATAAAAATGTTATTGAATTTGATGCAGCAGGTGATGATGCTTTCCAGCGATGCTTTAGGGTAGCTTATGCCACCACATGCCACAGTAGCCAGGGACTGACCATTAATGAAGGCTATTTAATTCACCAATGGAACAGATATACAAAAAAAATGAAGTATGTGAGCCTTTCAAGGGCTACAACATATGAAAATATAAACATTTATAAATAATAATAATAATCTAGTTATATTATATGGTTAAAATAAATTCGTCAATACCGTTAGGATGTATGGGCAACAAGACACGTGAGTTGAAATTATTAATACCGATAATTCAACAACATATTACTAAAGACACTATATTTATTGAGCCTTTTTGTGGTTCATCAGTTGTTTCATTTAATGTATATATGAAACATAATAATATTAAATTTCATATTAATGATATAGACCCATTTAGAATACAATTTTATAATAATATGAAGGATGAAGAAAGAAGAAACGAATTTTATAAATTACAAGATAAAGTATTAGATACAAATAATGGAGAATCTACTTATTATGAAATATTAGGAAAAAACAAATGCAATATGAAAACTGATTATAACGCTTATATAATTAGTAAAACAATAAGCGCATTTAGATATGGTTTATATCCAACTACAAAAAAACCAAATAAAAAAATAATAAGTGAAAATTGGATTAATTATTTTAATAAAGCTATAATAACGAATGAAGATTTTAAAATAATATTAGAGAAATATAGAGATAATGAAAATGCATTTATATATTTAGACCCACCTTATATGGATTCATTTAATGCAGGTTATGGTACTTATACTGGTAAATCACATGATGAAGACATGAAAATTATAGACAATACACAAATATACATTGATTTATTAGATTTATTAAAATGTAAATGTAAAGTGTTATTTTCAATTAATTCAAATGCATTAACACAACATATTTATAAAGATTATATTAAAAGCGATTATAATCATATATATCAAACAGCACATCTAAATATAAAGGATGTTACACAAAAGAAGAAACACACAAGCGTATTAATAATAAGTAATTTATAAATAATCATTATAATTTAATATATATATTATATTAATATATATATTATTTTATATGGATAATGATATTGAACCAATATATAAAAAGTTTAATTACACTTCAAATGTACAGAAATTACTAAAACTTGTTAAAAGTGCAGGTATTACAGCAACTATTAATGATATTAAAACATTTCTAAATAGACGTGTTGCTATACAGCAAACAAAGATAACCAAAAAGAGTAAAGCAAATAAGGGGCATATAGTATCGTTCAAGGCGTTTGATTTGCTAGAGATGGATATATTTGTTTTAGATAAATATAACAAGCAGAATAAAGGATACGGTTATATATTCGCAGTGGTTGATGTATTCTCTCGTAAAGCTTATGCATATCCAATGAAGCATAAAACATTAGAGGATACAACAGCAGCATTAAAACAGTTCTTTGATGAAGCAGACGTGAAGAAGTATAAAACGGGGTTCAGTGTCATAGTATCCGACTCAGATTCTGCATTTTTAGGAGGTAATGACAAAGGAGATGACAAAGACTTTCAAAAAGTATTAACTGACAATAACTGCATACATGACACGGTACCAATTGGTGACCATAACGCACTTGCAATTGTAGATAGATGGGCACGCACTCTTAAAACCATTCTAACTAAAGTATTTCTAGAAAATGGCAATACAAAATGGAGTGATGAATTGGACACAATAGTAGATAATTATAATAATACACCACATGATACATTAGACGACCACACACCAAATGAAGCTCTGAAGGATGAGGCAGTGAGAATTGAAGTAATGCATGACAATATGGATAAAAACAAAAAAAACGCGCAATTACAAGCAAAAGGGAGTGATTTATCTATTGGTGATCATGTGAGGGTGAGCATTGCTAACTTTTTCAAGAAAGGCACAGAACCGCGGTACTCAGATGAAATATACACAGTAGAAGGGATAAAAGGAATGACTATAACTTTAAATGATGACAAAACATATAAACGTGATAAGCTACTCAAAATACCGAAGGATACTATTAAAATTACTGATTCATCCCAAGCAGTCAAACCTAATGTTATAAAACAAGCAACCAAGCAGCATAAGCAGCATTTAATACTGAAGGCGGAAGACATCAAAGCAGATAATATACAGACAGGTCCCCGTGATAGGGTAGCGAATAAACAATTGAATGACTTTGTAGTAAACCCAAAAGCAGCCCCAAAAGCAAATGTTATAATGAATTCAAACAAGGTAAAAAACAAGGAAGAAACAAAGGCACAGGATAAGCTAGCATTTCAAAAAGTATTAGACTTTGTCAAAAGTAATAAAAAGAAAGATGAAACAATCACCAAGCACAAATAAAATGCCCCCTTAAGTCCAAAGCTTGGGGGGCTACTGACATGGTAAAATATTGAACTTGCTTTGGACTATCTGATATCCAATGTTCAAGTATGGGTGATGCCATTTTTCTACATCACTTTCTAGTGTTCATGTATCCTATCCCTATCCCCCTCCAGGACCTCGGAATTCGTCAACATGCCGAGTCTAGCCGGCAACCAACAGACGTCTCCGTTGTATTCCGAACTGACCAGGAACCGAACCAGGGACCGTTAGGTCTGAAGATTCAGGGGATACCAACTATCCCAACACATCCATGAGAAATCAGGCAATTTTGTGGCTATATATATTTCAAGTTGAACTGCGCGTCGGCGGCACTTAGTGTTAGCCGGCTCGCACTAGTGGGGGGTGAATAGCATGAGTAATAAATTTAAAATTGATTCGTGAATTGATTTTAATTTTTTTGCGTCACTTTGTGTGCTCTGATAGAATTTCTATTCTGATTCATGAAATTTTCTTCTCGCTTCTTTTGATTTCATGCAATGAGAAGCAATGATTAAATTTTTACTATGAATCATGAGATGATTTACTCTTTGTTTTGGTTGTGTGAAAAAAAATTAAATGAAATGGATCTGTAATCATGTGCGCATCCCTTCTACGAAGGTCTGTCACGCTGTCTCGCTCGCTGCGCTCTCTCACCAGCTAGGCTTTGCGGGGTAATCCCGCACCAGCTCGTGTCCTCGCTTAAGCCCGCACGCTACGCTTGATCTACCAAAATGTGGACCCATGATGAAAAATTTATCAAATGAAAATTTCAGTGGGGCCGCCGAAGGTGGCACAAAATTCAAAAAACGGCCTGGAAATTAGTAGT
>Ga0208951_1000345_pt1 | contig 21159 bp, 14 predicted proteins | sample GreLakmeMI27MSRF_FD_187702 | JGI IMG/M metagenome (GOLD analysis project Ga0208951, IMG submission 187702) | Freshwater lentic microbial communities from great Laurentian Lakes, MI, USA - Great Lakes metaG MI27MSRF (SPAdes) | ecosystem: Environmental > Aquatic > Freshwater > Lake | place: Great...
CTCTGCATCTCTCCTGTTCGACGCTCTAACCAACTCTCATCTCAGCTGCGAGCCGTCTGCCGCGCCGCTGCGCGTCGCCATGCTGCTCTCCGGCGGCGTGGACAGCAGCCTGGCTCTGAACCTTGCGGTGGCGAGCGGGCACCGCGTGACGGCTTTCTACCTGCAGATCTGGTTTGAGGAGGACTTTCGCAACTTCTGGGACGCCTGCCCCTGGGAGGAGGACCTGGCGTACGCGCGCGCGGTGTGCGACCAAGCGCGCGTGCCGCTCAAGGCGCGACACGGGAGGCGTTTAGCAGCGCCCCCCTTGCCTCACGCTCCTCCTGCTCTCCCGTCCAGGTGGTCCCGCTCACCAAGGAGTACTGGGAGCGCGTGGTCTCCACCTGCGTCTCCGAAATTGCTGCCGGGCGGACGCCCAACCCGGACGTGCTGTGCAACAGCCGCGTCAAGTTTGGCGCCTTCTTGGAGCACCTGCAGGCTGCCCACAGCGGCTCCTTTGACCGCGTGGCCAGCGGGCACTACGCGCGGCTGGAGCGCCATGGCGACCACGCGCTGCCGCCGATGCTGCGGCTGTGCGGGGACGCGGTGAAGGACCAAACCTACTTCCTGGCTGCGCTCTCGCAGGCGCAGCTGCGCCACGCCATGTTCCCGCTGGGCGCCCTGGACAAGGCGCAGGTCCGCGCGCTGGCCGTGGCTGGCGCTCTGCCGCCCGCCGGGCGCAAGGACAGCCAAGGCATCTGCTTCCTGGGAAAGGTCAAATTCAGCGAGTTTGTCGCGCAGCACCTGGGCGAGGCGCCAGGCAGCTTTGTGGAGATGGAGAGCGGCCAGCGCGTGGGCACCCATCGGGGCGTTTGGTTCTACACCATCGGGCAGCGTCAGGGCATCAAGCTCAGCGGCGGTGCGTGTGGGGGCGCTGCGACGCTGCACTATCGCCCTCTCCGGTCTCAACTCCCATTGCCGCATGCAGGGCCCTGGTATGTGGCGGCCAAGGACGCGGAGCGCAATTTGGTGTACATCTCCAAGACGTGCGCGCAGTAGAGAGCGTGCCTTGCCCATGGGGCCCTCACCCCTTCCCCGCGCCCCCCCACAGCTACCACTCCGCCGACAAGCAGCGCAATACCTTCCGCTGCGGCTCCTTCAGCTGGCTGGGCGATGCGCGTGCGGGTCAGGGGCCCGAGGCCGGGATGCGCGTCAAGGCACGCAGAGGCGCTGCTCGCCTTTCGCTCTCTTTTGGGCTGCTCACTGCCCTTCCCCTCCCAGGTCCGCCACGGGCCGGAGTTCTACCGCGCCGCGCTGCGGTGGGAGACGCCAGAGCAGGTGGCGGCTGCGCGCGAGGGCGGGCGCCACCGGTTGGAGGCGTTGTACAACCGAGTCACGCCCGTGCGACACGACCCGCAGCCGCGCCCCACGCAGCCGCAGCCGCAGGAGCTCTCTGGCACGGGCGAGGGCCTCACGGCGCGCGTGGTGCTGGACGGCAGCGACCAGGGCCTGGCGGCGGGGCAGTACGCCGTCTTCTACGACCGCCACGGACACTGCCTTGGCTGCGCGGTCATCCTGGGCCAAGAGGGGTGGAGCAGCGAAGAGACCGCAGCGCTATGACGCGTCTCTCGCCAGTCACCAGAGCTACATAAGTTCGCAGACGTCTCCTCTCACCTCGAGCGAGCGCAACCCAAAGCTGCCGTCAACCGTGCTGCTTGCGCAACCTGGCGAAGGTGAGCGGCGCCTCCTTGGCCGACGCGTTTGCGCACTCCGCAACACAGAGCTCAAGCACGCCCTGGGCCTCGCCGTCACTCCCTCCCTCACGTACAACCGTGGCAGCCTTGTCTTGGCAGACGGCCATCGCGCGCTGCAGGCGCTGCTGCAGCCCGTCCAACTCGGCCGTCAAGCTCGCCTCTGCAGCCTGCACCTTGGCGCTGCAGGCGTGCAAGCACGTGTGGAAGGCTTGCTCGTCCCCGCTCTTGCCGTCGCAGCACTTGGCGGAGCACAGGAAGGCTTGCTTCTGCAGGGGCCTGAAGCAGCGGCTCTCAAAGTCCGCCACGCCAGCCTGCACAGAGTCACGCACAGCGTCGATCCTTGCCTGCATCGCCACCACAGAGTAGAGCAGGAGGGCTGGGTAATGATGTCGTACGATTCAGCTAGAAGGCTAGCGCGCCTCTTCCGTCTGCGCTATGTCGCGAGAAAGCGGAGCCTCCGTGAGCGCCGAGGAGCACGCATGGGTGGAGGCGGTGCTTTCGCACGAAGGGCCGCTGTCCCCAGAGCAGGCAGCCTTGGTGCTGCGCCTGGGCTTCGACACCTCGGAGCAGGCGGCCAAGAGCGCGTATCGCAAGCTGAGCGTGCGCTGGCACCCAGACAAGCACTCGGGCGAGGAGGCGCAGGCACGGGCCACGGCCGTCTTCGTGCGCCTGTCTGCAGCGTATCACACCCTCACAACCGCAAACTTCGACTTTGAACGGTGCGCAGCGCCAGCGGGCCGCTCCCAACAGGCGCCCTGCACGCGACGGGACGCAGACTGCTGCGTGTAACTCACGCCGCCCGCACGCAGCTGGTCGGCAACCTTTTGCGTGCCTTCCATGCAGACTCTGGAGGACGTGCTGCTGCTGGCGATGAAGGGTGAGGACCCGTTGGTGGTTGAGGCGATGCTGCGCAAGCGAGGAGACTACCGACCACACGCAGCCTTCGGCGTCGACTTGGCGGTGCCCTGGAGCGCGGGGGGCTCCGAAGAGCCCAGCTGGGAGGTGCAGGGCGCAGCGCACAGCCGCACGCGCGCGCTGCCCGACGCTGGAGCGTGCGGCGACTCTGCGATGGCGATGGTACTCCGTGAGCTCTCCCTGGAGGATGACGCGCGAGTGGCGGCGGAGCGACACGCGGGAGCATCTGCCGCCCGGCCCTGGGAGCGCGTGGGCGCCGCGGGATGGCAGGCGCGTGGCTGAGGCAGCGCGTCACCACATTTGCCAGAGTGCGCTCACACGCGCCCTCACAGACCGAAAAGCCCTGCGCTGTGCCCATGCCCGCGATGAGCGCGGAGCTGGAGCCTGGGGCCGCGGGCGCCGCCGCCGCCGCCGCGAGTCTGAACGATGAGGGCATGGGACACTTTGGCGAGAAGAGGCACGCGCACGCTGCGAGCGCCTTCGCAGAGGCCTCCCGCCTCTGCCCCGCCACGCCAGCCTTCGCCGCCAACGCCGCGGCCGCGCATTTGGCATCCGGCGACGCCCGCAGAGCCGCGGAGGCTGCGCGGCGCGCACTGGAGGTTGAGCCAGAGCACCCGAGGGCGCTGTGCCGCCTGGCTGACGCCTGCCTGGCGCTGGCGGAGGCTGCTGCTGAGAGGGGCGGCGGCGACAGGGGGCGCGCGCTGCTGCGCGAGGCGAGGGGCGCGTACCAGCGAGTGCTGCTGCTCCAGCCGGGCAACGCGCACGCGCACCAGGGCAAAAAGGAGGCTGCGCTCGCATGGGCCGCCGAGTTTGATAGCGACGAGGAGTGAATGAGAGGAAGGCGAGTATCGTAGAGCCAGTCTGCACACAAGTCTTGGGGCGGGCGGGGCTTCGCTGCTTCCTACCTCCTCCTCCGGTGTCCGGTCGTACTACCGGTCCTCCACTCCACTTGTGTCGCCCCGCCTGCCCTGTAACGCATGCAGCCTCTCTGCGCCACGCCGCAGCCCCAGCTGCCTGCACAGCGAACGCTGCTGCTGAGCTCGCGCTCCATCAGTTGCAGCGCAGCCCTCCCGGGACGGCGAGCAGCGCCCAGAGGCAACCGCTGTGTGCGCACGGCAGCAGTGTCAAGCAGCGCAGTCACTGCTGCCGCTATCTCGCTGCTCCTGGCCGCTCCCTCGGACCTGCACGCCGCGGGGCCTGCAGAGGCAGCCGCTGTCGCGGCGCTCGTGAGAGCGCCGCCAGCCGCGTCGCTGGCCTCCGCCGTTGCAGCAAGCGACGGACGCTGGGAGGTAGTGTACGCGCCACACATCCAGAGGCTGTCAGCGCCCTTTGCGGCCACCATCAAGCCGCTGCGCTACACGCTGAGCCAGAGCGGCACTCGCTTGAGAAGCGACGTGCTCTGCTCCGCGCCTTTTGGTTCCAGCTGGCTGAGCGCAGAGGGGCGCGTGGAACTGCGCGGGGACGCGGTGGACGTGCTCTTTGAGTCGTTCTGGGTGCGCTCGGGCGAAGCCGGAGAGCCTCTCGGCAACCCGCTGACCAGTGGTGCGCCGGTGAGCGCCCTGGACTCGCTCATCAACGCGGTTGGAAGGCTGGGATTTGTGCCGTCGCTGTCGCGATTCCCTGTGCGCTACATCGACTCGGAGGGGCTCACTGTCTTCGAGTTTCCGCCACTGGCCACGACAATCGCGGCCAGGCGCGTGAGCGTGTCTGATTGAGGTTACAATCTCATCACTTTCGTCTTTCGTCTCTCATGTCGAGCCCTCACTGCAGTCCACGCCAGCCTGCTCCGCCTGCGTCTTGGCAGAGGCGAGCAAGGCTGCTGCGGCCCTCACTTCCGCGTCGCGCGCCGCGTGGCTCTCCCGGCACTGCCCCAGCGCCTGTGCCACGTCCTGTAGGCTCTGCGCGGCCGACGCGAGGGCGCTCTCCGCCTGCTCAGCCTCGGCGCGCAGGGGAGCCAGCGGCTCGCAGGCCAACAGCGCGTTGCGCAGAGCGGGGTCCAGAGTGGAGCGCTTCCTCTCCGCCCAGGGCACGCCCGGCAGCTGCAGCCAGACTGGCGCGGGGTAGACGTCGCTGCCGTGCTCGCGGGCGTTGGCTTGCATCATCACGCCATCCAGGGTGCAGCAGCCGCGGCCGAGGTCGCTGTTGCCTGGCGCCCTGCAGAAGGCCTGCAGGGCGGCGTTTGTGTCGAAGACCTTCAGGTTGCCAAACACGTTCCACAGCACCATCTCGCGCAGCCCCAGACCCCGCAGCCCCGCCCAACAGCTGGCTGGGAAGCGCCAGGCCAGGTGCTCCGGCGCCAGGTGCACCAGGTTGACCAGGTAGCCGACAAAGCCGGGCGCAGGGAGGTGCGGCAGTTTGAGGGGGCGCTGCGGGCGCGAGGCGTCCACGCCGCGATCGAAGGCGCGGAACTTGGGGAGGTCCAGGCGCAGGCAAGATGCGCCCTCGCCCAGCTCCTGTCTTGCCCGCACCCCAGCGCCCTCCGACAGCACGGCCAGCAAGCCCAGATCTTTATGCCCGCAGCGCTGCAGCAGCGCAGTGCGCAGCTGGGGCGTCTCCGCGCGCAGCAGCTCCCAGACCTGGCAGAGGACGTCCGAGTCGGCGTGCAGGCGCGCGTTGAGACGCGCTTTGCCACCACTGCGGTGGTACTTGTGCACCGCGCTGGGGCAACCCTTCTGGGAGACTGCGCACTGCGCGGGCTGCGCCTGCGCCTTCGCCGCCTCCACGAAGGCGCTGGCATCGCGCACTTCTCCCCGCAGCTGGCCCGTCACTGCGCCTGCGCGTCTCTTAGCTTCGGCGTCGCACTCCTTGGCGTGCTTGACCGCCTGCACGTGCTCGGCCTCGCTGCGCTTCAGGTTCATGTGGTTGAGGCTCAGCGCGGCGACCGCATCACTGTGCGCGTCGCGCAGATTCTCATACGCCAGCCGCAGCTGCTTCTTGCCGGCGTCCTCCTGCACGCCGTCCTGGCCCGTCCAGCGGAAGGTGTGCGGCTTCTCTCTGGTGGCGTTGTCCTCCTCTGCGTCGGACAGTTGGCCGGAGGTGCGCAGGCGCATGCGGAAGTTGCCAGAGGGCCAGGTGGTTGTGCCGAGCGCAACGTTCTTGAAGCGGATGATGCCCTGCGCCAGCAGCTCGGGGTCCACCTCGTTCTTCACGTTGGGCAGCAGCTCGCTGCGCGCGGCGTCCGTGTGCTCGTCGAGAGCCCGCACGTAGACAACCTCCGCCGCGCAGTGCTTCCACAGCTGGCTCAGATCCACCGGGTTGCCGTAGGCGTCGGACACCTGGAAGTCCAGCTGCGGCGCAAACACGCAGGCTGGGTAGGAGACGTGTCGCGGAAGGCGGGCCCTGTTGATAAAGTCAACCTTGAGCGCGCCCGAAGCATCCGCCACAACCTGCACCGCCACGTGACGCGTCGCACGGTCGTTTTCCAGCTCCAGTCGGTACGGCCCCGCCTGCGTGGGCGCCTGCAGCTCGCCCGAAAATACAGCGCCATCCGTGGGCAGCGGCGTCTCCGCGTAGAGCTTGCCGGTCACCTCCTGGCGCAGCCGCGGGTCGGAGGGGCCGTCGCGGGGCGCGTCGCGCTTCATGGTGAGCGACATGACCGAGATGAGGGGCCGCGGGGTGAGCCCCTCCGCGCTGCGCACCACCACGCGCGCGAAGCGCAGTGTCTTGCCCGCCACTACGGTCAGCGGCGCCTCCCCGCCGTCCAGTGTGATGTTCTTGGCCGCGGGGCTGGGCAGCACGTGCAGGGCGCACTCCACGGTGGCCCCGTCCCTCTCCAGCGCCTCCCATTTGGTGCGCGCTCTGCCCGCACCCGCCCGGCACTCCAGCTTGAAGGTGAACGTGGAGTCGCCCGCCGCCTCGGGCGCGCTCAGCTCTGCACTCCACGCTCCGCGCTCTGGGCGGGGGAACGTCACGCCCTGGCGCTGCAGGCGGTAGACGTCGGCGGCCGACGGGGTGCACTCGTTGTCGAACGCGTCCAGCAGCGTGAAGGTGCAGCGCATGGCCTCGCCCGAGCGCACCACAAAGGTGCCCCCAGCGGACTCCGCCCTCTCCACCACGCACCGGGCGCGCACCGGCGGCCCGGGCTGCACGTCCACCGCCCACGCCAGACGGTGCGCGCCGTGGGAGGCTGTCACGGAGGCGCTGCAGGGCGCGCAGTCAAAGGTGAGCTGCAGCGCTGCGCTGCCGGCGGCGTCCAGCTGCACGCCGTCATGCACAAAGCCGCTGTCGGACTGCACCACCAGCGTGTTGGCCAGCTCATGCGTGACGGGCACCTCGTTGTTGACGGCGCTGAAGGCGCGGAAGCGCAAGCGGAAGGGGACGCCCATCTGCGCCGCATCCTCTGGGGGCACAGCCTCCAGCCGAGTCGCAATGGCGGCGGTGACTGTGACTGACAGGGGCAACTTCTTGTTGTCCTTGTGGCCCTTGATGCTCAGGAAGATTGTGTACTTGCCGATGTGCCCAATGGGCGGCAGCGCAGGCAGCCGCGCGCAGCCTTGCTGGATGGGCACGGCCAGGTTGGCCAGCGCGGTGAACCAGGCTGCGTGCTTATCCCCCTGGTGGGCGGAGGAGGTTGAGATCTCGAGATGCCCCTCAAAGGAAGTCACCACAGTTGCGTCGCCGTCAACCACTTGCACCACACCCCCCTCCGTGTCCAAAAAGGGGGCACCAACCTGTGCGCTCGGCGCGGGCGGGTCAACGAGGCGCAGCGTGCGAGCGACGGTGCTCCCCGAGGACTTGGCGGTCACGGCCGGCGGAGGGCGGGTGGAGGGCCCTTGGAGCACGGCCGGCACGGAGAACTCCGCGCTCAGAGGCTTGCCGAACGAAGCTGCGACTGTGGCGCGAACCGTGGCCGTCCGCGCGCGCGCGTCCACGATGCACCGCTCCCTATCCAGCTCCAGTCCCACCAGCTTGTGGGCCAGCTCAACCGCAAGCTTGCCGTCAGCGCCGCGGGCCGTGGGATTGCCGCGCGCATCCAGCAGCTGCGCCTGAATATCAACCGTCTTGCCCGGCTCCAGGGCTCCCAGCTCGGCGGGCGTCACCACGAGCGAGGCGGCTGCGCCGGCGGAGACGAGGATCTCGATCTCGCACCCGCCCTTGAGCGTGCTGCCACCCACAACCTTGGAGTTGGGCATGCTGACGCGGAGCAGCGCCCCGATCTCGCCTTGACGCGTGGACTCATCCGGGTCGAAAGGCAGCAGGCTGGCGTTGCCCAGCAGCCGGACGTTTCTGAGTATCAGGTCCGTGCCGTCCGCGGCGAGAGTGAGGTCATCCTCTGTCAGCGGCGCCACGGTGACGCCGGGGAGCAGGCGCTGCCCACTGCCAGACCTGTCCCAGACCTCCAGCCTAAGCGTTTTCACTAGGAGCGCCTTGTCTGCAGGCCAGCTCATGTTCTCGTTGTTCTGGACCAGATAGAGGTTGGAGTCCATGGGCGCGCCGTCCAGCACGCCCGTGTTCTTGCCCTCCTTCAGAGCACCGGCCAGGAACGTGCACTTGGTGCCCGTGCCCTCGCACTGCCCGCGGTGAGTGCAGCCGCCCCACTGCGCGTTTTTGTCCAGCCCCCGAACCTTTGGCACCGCGGCGCGCGTCACAGTGATGACCAGCGGCGCCACGGGCTGCAGCCCCGCGCTGCGCGCGTCAGGCAGCCCAGAGGCTGAGAACGTCAGCGAGTACTTGCCCGCCTCTCGCAGCATTTCCCAAGCAAAGCGCGTGTCAAAGCGAAACACGCCCGCCTTATCCGCCGGCACAAGCTGCATCTCGACTGGCTGCCGGTCAGTGGCTTCAAAGGGAGTCACGGTCAGCGTGACGCGAGACGGTTTCTTGTGGGTAATCTCTGTCCACACGTCCTTCTTGCCGTCTCTCAGCAGCACCACGGCCAACTCATTCGGCAGCACTGCGTCGTGGGCCAGGGTTGCACCATCGGTCAGCTGTGCCGCCACTGCCGCCCCGGTGGAGGGATTGGACGCGGAGGCCACGTGGCGAGGGGATAAGGTCAGCGCGGAAGGCATTAGCGCGCGCTCGGTCGCAACGGCTGCGTTCCAAGTGCTCTCCGTGGAAACCGACGTCGCCAAGGTGAGCAAGTTAAAGGGCACCGCGACGGCGGCGGCGTCCAGCTCCACGCGCGCCGATGCGGTTCTATAGTTGCCGGGTATGATGAGATCCGAGCTGCTGGATTCCGCCACGATGCGCGGCCACTCCGTCTCGGGGATGTGCCAGGGCGTCAGCCCAGGTCCGAATTGTCGGGCAGGCCGCGCGTGACGAAGAAGTGGAGGCGCATTGGCACGTCGCGCGTACGGCCATGCTCGGTGGGGTTGTTGCTGGGCTGGTATTTCTGATCCGGCCTGTAGTGCAGAACGATGCGCTGCGGGCGGGCGGGTTGAGTCACCTTGACCGAGAAGGCCATGGCCATTGTTCCCCACGGCAAGTCCAGCTGGGTCCACACACTGGCCGGCTCCAGGCTGTCAGGCAACTTCAGCGTCACCCGGTGCTCCTTCAGGATGTTGTACAGGATGTGCACAACGTCGTTCGCAGGCACCGACAGGCTGGCCTCCTTGTCGTGCAGCCGGTGGCAGGCCTCCGCCCAGAGCAGCATCTCCTGGCGCAGGGTGGCCAGGTTCGCGGGGCGCCAGCCGATGGCTCGAGGCTCCTTCTTGTCGTTGGTATAGCGCAGACACATCAACAGGTTGGCGCCCTGGGGCAGACTGCTGTTGGCGGTGAAGAAGCTGGCCATTGCGAGAGCCTCCGGTGAGTCGGGCGTCAGCATCGCCTTGTCGCTCTTTGGGCGCCACGTGAAGCCCAGAAAGCAGAGAGCGACGATGCGGTCCAGCACGCGCGCAGGTGCGCCAGGTGCGACAAAGAGGTCGCGGAGGTCCAGCAGCGCCGCACGCCCGTTGCTCTGCAGGAGGCGGCCGCACCGGATGAGCGCAGCGTCGCGCGGCCGCATGCCCCACTGCTCCTGCAGCGCGTCGGTGGGCCGGCTGCTGCGGCCGCCCTCGAAGGGGCAGTAGCCCAGGACCAGGCGCGCCTGGTGCACTGTGTCTGGCGCGCCGTCGAACGACAGGGCCAGGCCGACCTCCAAGAGCTGCCCCTCCTCGTGCTTGGCGCCAACGAGCAGCTGGCGCATCAGACCGCCCTCCGCCTGGCCCACCAGCTCGCCCTGCACAAACAGGTCAACCTTGCGCGCGGCTGTCGGCTCGTTCAAACGGCGTGCTTTGCTGGCGCCGGCTCTAGCGCAGGAGGGCTCTCCGAAGCGCGCGTTGAAGCCCGGGCAGCGGGGCAGCTCCGGGCCCGGGCCGCTGATGTAGGGGGAGTATATGTCCTGAAGCTTGGCCATCAGCACTTTCCGCTGCTCGGGCACCCAGAGGCACCTCGCGAAATCCTCCTCAACACCCACCATGACGATCTCCGTGCCCGCGCCGCCGTCCCAGCGTCCCCCGTCGCCTGCGAGCGCCTCGCCACACTCCACGGCGCTTGGGGGACGCACAGAGCCCGCCAGGTGGTACGGGCTCTCGCCCGCAGGCGCGCCGCCCTCCGCAGCCTGGCGCTGCATGAGCTCCCGCTGCTGCATGATGCGCTTGTCCAGGATGAGGACGTTGACGTCAGGGCCGCCATCAGCTACGGGCTTGCGGCTGGTCACCTCCGTGCGCCCGTCCGACAGGCACAGGCGCCAGGCGGCGGACTTGCCGCCCACGCCCCACCAGTGCAGGTTGCCGTCCGGGCAGGTTGGGTCCACATCGCGAGTGAAGCCGCCACAAGGGTCGTGGAGCGAGCCCAGAGTGGCCCACTTGGGAAGCTCCGCGGCCCGCATGCCCACGCCCGTGTCGCGCACGGACAGGCACCAGCGGTGGTCGTCGCGCTTGTAGATTCGCACGCGCACCTCCAAGAGCTGGCCAGACGTCTTGGCCTGCAGCGCACGGATGGAGTTGTCCAGCAGCTCGCAGAGCGCGTTGAGGTAGCTGAAGCCAGCGGCCTGCACATCGTACAGGTTGCACCGCGGGTCGATGCGGCACGTTGCAAGTCAGAAGGAGAGGGAGGGGAGGCAAGGGGAGCCCCAGCGTGCCCTCACGGATGGCTGAACCGCCACGACGCCTGGGCCCGGGCCCGGGGCTTCGCGCCAGGCCGGCAGCAACGAGGCACACCGTCACTCGCAGGGCCTGAAACGCACCAGTGCCAGCTCTTAGGCTCCTCCTGAACGGGCCTCGCCTGCACCTCCTCCTCACGCGCTCGCCGCCTGTCCGCCATCAGCGCCTACGCGCTGCACGGCGACACGCAGCAGTGTGAGATACGGGCAAATGGCAGGAAACGAATCAGAGACGAAACGCGGGTCGGGGGTAGCGCTAATAACGCCAGCGCGTTGTCGTACAACAGTCGGACGAAAAGCTGCTTTCAGGTCACACATTGAGCGCGCCGGCTTCTCAGTCGCTCTGCGTGCGGCAGCTGTGCGTGCTCGGCCTGCCCTTGGGTGTCAAGCGATGGCGAGCGCCTGGCGGGCCGCGGCCTCCAAGGGTGTGCACGAGCTCCGCTTCGCGCTCTGCCAGACCTCCGAGGCGAGCCAGGGCGTGCGGTGCGTGTGGGCGACGCACCTGGCTGAGGCCTGTTGCGCTTCTATCCGCTGGAACTGGCACGGGGAACCCTACGAGCCTCTCAGCTCTCCACACCGCACTCGCTGACCCCTAGCTGCCCACAGCGCGTTCATCATGACGCACTACAAGGCGCTGAAGGCTGCCAACCCGTCGCTGCCGGTGCTGATCCGCGAGTGCGAGGGCGCCGAGCCCCGCCTGGTAGCGCGCTTTGGTGCGCCCTCTCGCCACTGGGGCACTGCTCCGGGCCTCACGCCTCCGTCTCTGTGCAGCGCTGGGCCGGGAAGAGGGCGTGTCGTTGTCGGGGCTCAGCGCAGACGGCGTTGCAGCAAAGCTCGATGCGCTGCTCAAGAAGGCCTGAAGAGTCAGCAAGGCAACACTGAGTATGGCGTAACGAGCGACACCGTAGTCAACAGCGCACACACTCCGCGTGCGACGCACTTCTTCGCTGTATCTGCTATGCTGCGTGCGCTTCTCTCCTGCTTCTCCGAATTCTTCGCATCATCATTTCACTAGTGGGGTCGGCTGAGTCGATCACTACACACTTTAGTTGGGACCAGCCGCGGCTCGTAGAGCCGTGTGCCAGGTCATACCCTCTGGGTTTTCTTCTCATTTCACGGTTTCACGCCATCACGTGTCGCCCACACTTGAGCTCCCCTCGCGACTCCCATCTCATCTGTGGCCTCCCTTCGCGTGCACGGATCCCTAGGGAACTGTGCGCCAGCGAGCACCGCGTGTGCACACAGTGGGAAGGCCGCTGCTGACTCTCCTTCACGCGGCCCTTCCGCTGTTGTTGCGGAGTGGCAGGCGAGGCGACCTGATGCAGTCAGCTCGCGGCGCGGCGCTCCGGCGCGCGGGGCTGGCTAGGCTCGTCGCTGTGACGCTGGCGCTGGCCGTGCCCGCCACAGATGCGGAGCCACTGCCCGCGGGCGGTCGGGAGGCCCCGTCTCGCGCGCTGCTTCAGACCGACGCCGCAGCCACGTGCGTTGCCCGTGCGTTGCCCTTGCGGCTGGAGCGTAACACCTGAGCTCCCCTGCGCGCACCCCCCTGTCCCCCGAGCAGCCCGCCCCCGAAGGACTACCGGCTGACGCCCGTCTTCCTGGGACCCGTCCTCGGCGGCGGCGGCTTCATTCTGCTTCTGCTCCTCTGCACCGCTCTGTACCTGCTGCGTCGGCGCCAGATCGTCTCCGAGGCTGTGCCCGCCCCCCCCGCGGGCAAGGACGTGGAGGGCGCGCTGGAGGTGGAGGAGTTGCGCCAGCAGGAGGGGGAGGAGCAGGAGGAGACGCGGTCACGGCTGGGTGAGAGCGACCTTGAGCGAGCTCAACGCCACGCGGCCGCTCTGCGCGCGCGTCCGCCCTCCTACCGCAGCGACGCGCCCAGCCATGTGAGCGTGGGCAATGCGCGTGTAGCGGTCCCTCCTCCTGCCCCCCCTCCGCTGTCGCGCCGCAAGGAGCGCATGCACAAGAAGATCCACACTGAGGACGTGCTGGCGTCGCTGGAGGAGGCGCACCAGGCTGTGCAGATCGCGGATGGAGAGGCTGCGTTGGCGGCGGCGGCGGCCGAGGAGTGCCAGCGCGAGGCTGCGAAGCAGGCTGCTGCTGCTGCGCTGGAGCGTTTGCGCGCGGCCGCGGAGCTGCCTCTGGAGTCGCGCACCTGGGCTGCTGGGCCGCCCTGGGCCGACGCTGTGGCGGCGCCCAAGGCCCGCCTCCGGGGCCTGCCCCATCCGCCGTCCCTGGCCACCTGGCTGTCCTCGCTGCCCGCGGTGGCGCAGTTCCGCGTGCAGCAGTGGTTCGCGGCAGCCTTCCCCCTGGGGGCGGACAACCCGCCGGACTGGACCGCCGCCGGGCGGTGCCGCGAGCGCCGGGGGCGCGACGCGCCGGCTGCGCCGCAGGGGCAGCCCCGCGCATCCGCCTACGCACAGGAGCCGCCGGAGGAGAGCGAGCTGGCGCGCACCGCGCGCGCAGCCGGAGCCGCCGCCACCAATGCGGTGGCGCAGTGGGGCCTCCAGGACGAGCCTGCACGCGTGCCTTACGCACGCCACTGGGGCGCACAGGTGCAGCCCGCGCCACCGTCGCCCGCGCCCTCGGACGGCCGCTCAGTGGACCTGCAGGACCTGCGCGCCTACAAAGCGCAGCGCAAGCAGTGGGGCTATGATGCGGAGGAGGCGCAGCAGCAGCGCTGAATCCTGAATGCGCACCTCATAGTGTATTTTAAACTCTTTTCACATTCACCCGAACAGGCGCGCGCTGAGTCGCATCTGCGCCTGCGGCAGCGCGTCGCAGGCGCAGTTCGCGTGCATGCGCAGCACGGCCGTGAGCCGCGGCGCCAGCGTCCCCGCCAGGACACGCCACAGCAGGCGCAGCGGCTGAGCCTCCGTCGCCTCCATCGCCGCGGGCGCTGCGCTCAGCGCCGCCGGAGCTGCGGCTGGCGACGGTGAGGCTGCGCGTCGCTTGAGTGCGCTCAGACGGCTGCGCAGCTGCGCGTTGTCGTGCAGCAGCTCCTGCTTCTGGCTCAGCACTGCGCCCATGGCGGCATCGCAGGCGAGCAGCGCATCGCGCGCGTCATCCAGGTCCGCCATGTGCGCCTGCTGCGCGGCGGCCAGGTTCCTCTTGGCGGCGGCCAGGTCACTCTCCAGCGCCAGCACTCGGCATTGGGAGCTGCTCAGCTTGGCGCGCACCTCCGATTCGGCGGCGCGCGCAGACAGCAGCTGCGCTGCGATGGCCCTGCTCTGCGCGGCGGTGGTTGTGGCCACCAGCGAGAGCACACCGGGCGACAGGAGCGCCGGAGGCCCCCCGCCACCACCGCGCTCCCGCTCCATGCACAGCAGCGCCTCGTTGCGCGCGCGCCACATGCGCAGCTTGCCTATCTCGCGGGAGATTGTGGGCGGCAGGCTGCAGCTGCTGCCGGGTGTGTGCGCGCCCTGGCCGGGCGTCTGCGCGTCGTCCGCCACATGGTTGTCGCCGCCAGCTGGCGAGGCGACGCTGGGCATGGGCCTGCCCGCAAAGGACAGCAGAGCATCCACTCGCCTCGCGGCAGCGGTGCCGGGAGAGCTGACGGCCAGCCAGGCTGCGCGCTCGGGGTCCATAGGGCTCCAGGGCGACGAGGAGTCGCTCTGGGACGCGGGAGAGGCGACCCAGGGGCTGTGGCAGGGCGTTGGCACCTCGCTGCAAGGCCGAGGAGTCAGAGTCAGCCGGAAACAGCGCTGCTGGCGCCTCAACCACGCGCCTGGTGCACGGACTCCATGAGGACGGCGCGGGAGTGGGCGTGCAGGCGTTGGCCAGCAGCGGCGACAGTGGCAGTCGGGCAGCGCGGGACGAGCCAGTGGGCGACGTGTAGCTGCAGCCGGCGTCCGAGAAGGCGCGGCGCAGACGCAGCGGGGGAGTGGCGTCGCCTTCGCACATGCGCGTGCTGAAGGTGACGCCGTGAGGAGGTGAGTGAGTGGTGTCCATGCAGTCGGGCAGTGCCAGCGCCAAGCTTACAGCAGCGCCCAAGTGCACGCGCTTTCAGCCGGGCCGGCGAGCCCGTGAGTCAGCTCTACGCGCACGCGCGCGCACGCACGGGACGGGGCTGGCGGAGGCGGCTCGTGTGCCGATTACGACCAAGTCCAACGGTCACCTTCTTATTGTCTCCGCCCCCGAACTTCGCCAGGCTCGCGGATGGCGCACGTGTAACCATGTTGCTATGTATATGCTCTCTAGTCTCTCGGCGAGTGCTCTTGGCTGTCTGACGCGTCGCTGACCTCCTCTTGCGACTCACCATCGCTGTTGCCGTCGTCAAAGAGGTAGGAGCCGGGCTTGAGGGGCGCGGAGGCACGCTTGGTGCGGGCAGGAGGTGGCTGCCTGGCGGCTGACTTCTTTGGCAGCTCCTCCTCGTCGTCCTCGACCTCGTCGGAGCTCGAGGGCGCATCATCAGCTGACTCCTCCTCCTCGCTGGAGGAGGCGCGCCGCTTCTTCTTCGCCTTGGCCTTGGGCGCAGAGGCGGGCGCCTTGCCCTTGGCCGCAGCGGACGCGCGCCCCTGGGCTGCGGCGCCCTTTGCGCCCGGCGGGGCGCGTGCGGCTGGTCGGGAGACGGCGATGGGCGCGTCGTCGTCCTCGTCAACCTCCATTCGCTCCACAGCTTTTGACGCAGCCTTCTTACGCGGCGGCGCGCGGAAGGCACCATCCTCATCGTCCTCGATGTGCATGACATCGTCCGAGGCTGCAGATGCGCGCTTGGTCAGCGCGCGCTTCTGCCTCTGGCGCTTCTTGCCGCCGCTGTGGCCGCTGTCTTGCGAGTGGTCCGGCTCCCCTTCGTCAGAGTGGGCGTCAGAGTGGGCGCCAGAGGGGCGGTGGGAGACGCAGCGGCCGGTGTCCTCCTTCACCGCCGCGGAGCGCCGCGGACGCGCGCCCGCCACCCCGCATCCCCCCTCCTCCTCTGAGCTGGTGTCGCGCCACGACGCCTCCGGTCGCTCCGCCGCTGGGGCGCGCCCCCGCCGCACCCCTCCAGCCGGCCCCTTGGCCGCGCCCGCGCCGCCGCCAACGCACGCGAATCGCGCGTCATCCGCCGCCGCGTCCTGCACCGCAGCTGCCAGGAACGGGGGCGTGGGCAGCGGCGCCTCTGTCGGGTTGTCAGCCTCCGTGCCCACCCAGACAGCCTCCGAGAAGACCAGCGCGGAGTCGAACGCCTCCTCCACGCCCACGCTGCCGCGCCCGCCGAAGTTGAGCGTCACGTAGCGGCTGCTGCGCGGGTGCACCAGCGAGCCACGCAGCTTCAGCCGCCCCTGCGCGCGCCAGCTGGCAGCTCAGACGCGCCACTCGCGGCGCGCATAACGAGCGCACCTCGGGAAAGGTGAGGTACAGGATGGGGTTGGGCGTGTCCAGCTGCGCCAGCGCGCCCTGCGAAGCAACAGGGAGGGAGGGAGTGTCCAGTTAGCAGCGCGTTACCCTCGCTGCGAAGAATGCAGCTGCGAGCGCGCAGGCACACACCAGCGTGCCGCCGCCGCCGCTGGGCGCCAGCTGCGCAGGCAAGACGAAGAGATAGCTAGGTGGAGGGAACGGGGACCGGAGATGATGTCAAGCGCTGGCAACTGGAGGGCGCAGAGCGGCGCAGCGCACCGGTTCTTGCGCGTCGTCGCGCCTTTGACCACGTCGCGGCCAGCCTCGGCGCCGGAGAGCAGCGCTGGCACCGTGGAGACGGCGCGGGCGGCGCGTCAGGAAGCATGCACCAACTGCGACCACCGCGCTGCAGACGCCCGCGCAGACGCAGCACGCACCTCGGGACGGCTTCAGCTCGCGCGGGGCGGCGGCCTTTGCGCGTGCGAGGACCTGGCACGCTGCACGTCTCAGATGTCAAGTTCCTGGCGCGGAAGGGCCTGTGTAGCGCACCCCAATGCTCAGCGCTTCGTCAACCAGCCGCGCGCTCTCCAGCGCCGCCGCTCGCGCCTGCTCCGCCGCGACACCGCCGTGCGTGCTGACCCCGGGGGCCTTGGGGCGCGGCTTCGCCTTGGGCTTCGGCTTTACAGCCACGCCCTCATCAGACGACATACCGGCACGAGCTACGGGCGAGGGCTACGGGCTACGCACGACTGTTGTACTACCTGTGTAGTACGACAGGAGGCAGATGTTGAGCGCCCGCCCGCCCTGTGGCTGCGTTGTGGCGTTGTGGCGCTGCTCGCATGCCGCTGGTGGTGATAGGCGTGATGGCGATTCTGACAGCCTTCATGATGGAGCAGGCGCGGTTCGCCCGAGTGTGCCGCGCTCCCACCCACTCACCTGCCTCTCCGCAGAACTGCCCTGAGCGCGAGGAAGAACCCGTGCAGCACATACAGCGCCGCGTGTGAGCGTTTCGGTTGACTCGGAGATGCCTTTGACGCTCTGGCGCTGCGCTACCGCCTTCGCCCCATCCCTGCTCGCACAAGGGCAGGTTGCACCTCGCTGGCGGCCGCCTCTCGTGAGCGAGGCAGCCCAGTACGCAGGACCACTTGGCAGTGCGCCCGCGGCCTCACCGTGCGAGTGTGGTAGCTGCGCCGGACTCCACACGAAGTGATTGCTCTTCCACTGCCACCCTGCCACGACGCTCCTGGCACGGCCATCTTGCGCGTTGACCGCAGCGCAGAGGAAAGCTGTCGAACGCGAGGCGACTGGAGAGGCAGGCGTGACTTCATGGATGCTGTTAAGCTAGAAAACCTTAGCGCCTTTTGTCAGCAGCGTGGAGTAGCGTGGAGGCGCCACCACCCCTACCGCTGCTGCTATGCCCTATGCGTCTCCCTCTGCTGCTACCTTTTCCCCGCACTCCGCTTCTCCCGTGCGTACGACCGTCCGCCGTACGACACTCTGCGGCTCCTAGTCCTCCTAGTGCAGACGTCACCTCGGGCGTTGGTCGCTTGGGTGAGGGGATGAGTGAGTGAGGCAGAACGCAGGACAGAGCTCCCTGATTTTCTGCGTTTCTGTGAGGTCTGCTGCCCCAAAGCTCGCTCGACTCAGCGCGTTTCGCTGCGCCAAGACCAGATGGCTCGCCTGCGCTTCGTGTCGCGAGGGCTGCTGCTGCTGAGCCTGCTGCTTGCGCTGCCGAGCGCTGTGCGCGGGGGCCTGACAGTTAACGCGTTCACACAGTCCGACCTCGTGGCCGCGCTGGCCAACGCATCCGTCTCCACGGTGGTCCTGCAGCGCCACGTGTCGCTGACGGCTGGGCTGACGCTGAGCGGGCGTGCGGTGACAGTGATTGGAAACACTAGTGGCTGCTACGACCCCAGCATCTTGCCGCCGCCGCCACCGTCGCCGCCCAGGCCGCCGCCGCCCAGGCCGCCCACGTCTGGCAACGGCACCGCGCCGTCGGGGCCCGCGCCTGCTGGCCGTCGCCTGCATGCCGTCGGCGGCGATGTGGGCTCAGCCTTTGCCAGCTCGCCGCTCGACGGCCGCTGCACGCTGCTCATCTCCAACCCACTGCAAGCGCGCCACTTCAATCTCGTTAGTGCAAACTTGAGTTTGGTTAACGTGTCGCTGACGGGCGGCCTGGTGCTGAACACTGGCGGCGGGGCGGTCTCGTCGCCAGGCAGCCAGGTTCGCACTACTGGCGGCGGTGCGATCCTGGCGGATTCGGCCTCGTGGGTGAGTATCACAAACTCCTCCCTGTCGTATAACAGCGCCTACCCGTCAGGCGGCGCGCTGCTGAGCTTGAACAACGCGCCAGATGCGGTGGTCATCACTGCCAGTGTGCTCAACTACAACGGGATGAGCGCCGTGGAGCTGCAGCTTGCGAGTTTGACCAGCAATATGGCTGGCGGCGCGGTCTGTAGTTATGGAGGTGTGACGGTCATCGGGAGTACGGTAAGCAATAACGGCTTTCCCTCGCTGGGGGGGGGGCGCACGGGCGTGGGCACAGCTGTGGCTGCCCCCCTGCTGTTCGTCAGTGGCTGTAGCGTCACAGGCAACTCCATGAGCAAGGATGACGGCGGCGCGCTGGGCCTCACATTCTGCCTAGTGCCCGACAATGCGACCGACGCCACCGACGGGTACTGCTACGCCAACGTGGTGGACAGCGATGTGAGCTACAACACTGGAGCCGGGCTTGTCAGTGACTTCTCCGACGCGGAGAGCATATTTGAGGTGGACGTGGTACGCTGCAGCTTCACGGGCAACGTCGGAAACTTAATGGGCGGCGCCATTCTGCTCTCCACGGGCGGCTTGCGGACTACGGGGTCGAAACAAGCGAACCAGACGGGGTTGGCGTCGGTGCTCAGCACCTCACTGCGCACCAACATCACAATCTTTGACAGCACGTTCACAGGCAACGTGGCACAGCTCGGTGGGGGCGCCGTTTCGTTGGTTGGGTTACTGTCACCAGGCTTCACCCCAATCACGGATAGTCTGGCCTCCTGGACGGTGCGCATCATCGGCTGCTCTTTCGTCAACAACACCGCGGGCGCCAGCGGCAGCGGCAGAGGCGGCGCAGTGAGCGCACTCTTCAACTCCAAATACTTGGTGGGTACACAGCCGACCGACTGGTCAACTCTGGAGGTGTCCAACTGCACGCTTTCAGGCAACCAGGCAGCCGGGGATGGCGGTGCGGTGTACGTGAACAGCGCGTATGTGAGCCTCAACAGCCTAAGCTGCGTGGGCAACTCGGCGACGGGCAGCGGCGGCTGTGTTGCGGTGGCAACGAGCAATGGCGACGCATTTGCACTGCTGAGCGTGGTCAACTGCTCCTTGACGGAGAACCGGGCTGGCTTGAACGGCGGCGCGCTGGCCGCGTCGTGCACCAGGCAGACCACTGACCCGAGCACGTCCAACTACTACCTAAGAGGCGGGCCAACCTGCAACAGCACGCACGCGTTCACGCGCAGCACGCTGAGCGGCAACGTGGCCGGCAGCCAGGGCGGCGCGATGTATCTCCTTGCGGGCGGGTCGCTGCAGCTCACGCAGGGCTGCGTGCTGGCCAACAACAGCGCGGTGGGCAGCAGCCCCGCCGGCGGCGCCGTGGCGCTGGCGGACTACCTGAACAACTTCACAGATCCGGCGCTTCTGCTGGACGGCTGCACGCTGAGCGGCAACGTGGTCCGTGTGCTGTCCATGACACCGGCGCCGGGCGAGACGGTCGCCTCCATTTTCGGTGCCGGCTCGGGCGGCGCGGTCTTCGTGACCGCCACTTCTGGCTCCGGCGCCACTGCGCGTGCGGCGGCGGTGCTGTCGGGCGGCACGCGGCTGACGGGCAACTCGGCGGCACTCGGCGGCGCGCTCTTCCTCTACGGCAACGCGCTGCTGAACGCCAGCGACAGCCTGCTGAGCGCCAACGCGGCTGGCACGGACGGCGGCGCCGTTGTGTTGCAGTCCGCGGGCGCAGGCGCCGCGTCGCCGGCGGCGGTGCTGGCGCGCACCACGTTCACGGGGAACAGCGCCAACCGCGGCGCCGTGCTGGTTCTGGACGGTGCCAGCGGCGCAAACGCATCCAGTTGCGCCTTCACGTCAAACGCGGCATCGCTCGGCGGCGGCGTCTTCCTGCTGCTCGCCGGCCCGGTCGCCAGCCCCACCGTCACGCTGACAGGCTGCAACGCCACGGACAACACGGCTTTTGCGGGCGCCCTCTCATTCACCAACGCCACATCAGCCGTCGCCCCTCCCTCTTTCGACAGCGCCAGCGTGGTCAACAACAGCGCCTCTTCCTACGGACTCGTCATCGCCTCTCCGCCCGTCGCCTTCAACGTCACCGGCGCCGCACAGCGCCGCAGTGGCCAGTGGCTCTTCCTTGCCGCGCAGCTGTGGGACGCATTTGGGCAGTACGTCACCACGTGGCCCAGCGTGGTCGCATCCATCTCCTGTTCCAGCCCGGTGGCCTTGTCGGGTCCTACCGTCGCGACCTACACGTCTGGCGGCGGAGCCGTATTCAGCTCAACCGCCATAAGGGGCAGCGTCGGGGCTGCGTTCGCGCTCACTGTGCGCCTGCAGTCTGTGTCGCTCAGCGCCGCGGTGACAGCGCGCACGGCGAGCGCCAACGTGAGCATCGACGGGTGCCGGGCGACGGTGGAGACCTTCCAGAACTCCTCCCAGCTGTGCGTGTGCTCAGCCGGCTATTACGGCTCCGACGCCTGCCAGGCTTGCCTTCCTGGCACCTATTCGGCCGCTGGGGCGTCCGTGTGCACCGAGTGCATGGCGGGCTCGGTGGCCCCGCTCAACGCCTCCAGCGCCTGCCTCGCCTGCCCGTCCAACAGCCTGGCCATCAGCAACATGTGCGCCTGCGCCGCCGGCTTCTACGACACCCTGTTTGGCGCGCAGCCGGAGGCGCCTGACTGCGTGGCTTGCCCGGCTGGCGCGCACTGCACCACTGGCACTGTGGGAGCGCTGGAGGGGTGGTGGCGGGAGAGCCTGCAGGACACGGTGTTCCTGCAGTGCCGCGCCGGCAAGTGCGGCAGGGAGGAGGTTGTTGGGCCTCTGTCCGCAGTCACCTCCGCAGACGGCAACAGCAGC
>Ga0208951_1000349_pt1 | contig 21059 bp, 16 predicted proteins | sample GreLakmeMI27MSRF_FD_187702 | JGI IMG/M metagenome (GOLD analysis project Ga0208951, IMG submission 187702) | Freshwater lentic microbial communities from great Laurentian Lakes, MI, USA - Great Lakes metaG MI27MSRF (SPAdes) | ecosystem: Environmental > Aquatic > Freshwater > Lake | place: Great...
CCCCTCAATTTTGGGTTTTCTGCACCAACGGCGCTTTTGCTTGCGCTCAAAAGTGACGCAAACCGTCGTGGGCAGCGCTCGCGCGCCGTGCGGCGTGCTACATATGCGTATTCTATCGTCCGAAAGGCTCCGAAAAGGCATCCGAAAGGGGGGTCCGGCGGCATCCGTCGCCTCCATCCGAAAGGGCCGAAAAGGGGATCCGCAGCGGGAGGGGCTTAGTTGCAATCAACAGTCGCCCGCTCGGGGTAGCCTGTTCCACAGCAGTTTGGTGCGCCAGACGCAGCCCTGATGGCTGCGCTGGAAGCGCAAGCGTCGTTGGTGTTTGCGGAGCTGCTTGAAGGTGCGTCCACGTGTCTTCCATGCGTGCTGTGTATGTGCCGTGACGCGTCCCGCTTAGACGTGTTGCTGGACTACGCTTTAGAGACCCACCGAGCAACTCGTCTTGGCTTTGAGCCGCAGCAGGGGGCTGGGGCGCAGCAGCAAGAGGAGGCGGCCTCCTCGGCCGCCTTCGCAGCCGCGTGCGCGGCCCCGGCTGCTGGGCGTCCCGCTTTGGACGCGTTTGGCTGCGCGCCGCCTGCGCTGCCCGTCGACGAGCTCCCCTGCCCCAACTGCGCGCGCACCGTGGCCGCCTGTCGCTTCGCGCCGCACCTGGAGAAGTGTCTGGGCAAGGGGCGCAACGCGACGCGCGTTGCCAAGCGAGGCGCGTGCACGTTTGCGCACGCGTTGACAAGGCTCTGCGCCTCGTCTCTCTCGCCTCGCTCACGCCCCGAGCCTCTGACCCCTGTGACACCTCTCTCCGCAGGCCCCGCCGAGTTGTATGTGCCCTCCTGGGCGCCCAAGCGCGTCAGGAAGGTCGGAAAGGGGGCCTCGGGCGGCGCGCTCGCTGCGCCCGTTGCACCCGCCAGGGCGCACACCCCCGTCCCCGCCGCGCCGCCGCCGCCCCTCGCCGCCGCCCTGGCCCCACCAGCGCCGCCGCCGGTGCGCGTGCCGGCCGCGTATTTTGCGCACGCCGCCTTTGCGCCCCCGCCTCGCAAACCTGCAGGGCCGCCTAGCGACGGCGCGCGCCGCAAAGAACTGCGCGCGCTGTTCGCCTCGCGCATCACGCTGCCCGACCTGCAGCGCTACGCGGCGTGCCCGCCCAGCGCGGCGCAGGCTGTGGAGTCGCTCACGGCTGAACAAGCTGTGATTCGAACCACGGCTGACGGATTCCGACAGCTCGAGCATGGCGGCAGCGCCGCCGCCGGGCTGGCTGATGACGTGGCAGTGACGCTGAGCCACATCTGCTGCGTGGTCAGCCAGCGTTCGGTGTCGCTGGGCCGACTGTGCAGCAACGGGCTGGCTTGCAGCAACCACGGGCGGGAGCAGCGGCAGGCGATGAGACACGCGGTGTACGGAGACGAGCTGCCGGCGCTGCTGGCGTTGCCACTGCCACCGCCATCGCCGCCCGCGGTGTCGCTGCCTGCGCTCTACTCCATCGCACCGCTCACCAGGCCGGCTGCGCTGGGTGAGGGGCACATGATGATGGCGCCTGAGGGCAGAGGGGGCCTGCACGATGACGTGGTGATGTTCGCGGGATGACAGCGCGGCTCTAGATTCTCAGAGCACTCCACCGACGACGAGTTTTAGACCTCAATAAGTAACCGCGCAGCTCACGACGAATCCAGCTCAGGCCCTGCCCTTCTTGCCCTTCGCCTTGCGCGCCTTGTGCATGGCGACTGAGACAATCTGCACGGGGGCAATCAGCACCTGCGCCTCCGCGTAAGCTGCGCCTTGCACGCGCCTTTTTGAACCAGACGAGCGACACTGCGAGGATGCCCACGCCGCCAATCTTGACTATAAGTGGGGAGAGCGGCGACACCACCGTAGCCCACACCACCACGGGGCCTACAAGCAGCCTGAAGACAAAAAAGACCAGCGCGAAGAGCAGCTGGTTGGCCAGTGCCAGCGAAGTGTCGCTCTTGCCCAGCTCCTTGAGCAGCTGGTTCAGGTGCATGCTGGGATTGCTCACTTCCATCAGCAACAGGCACGCCGCCAACTCCGTGCCGCACTGCCGCGCGCAAGTGCGGGGTGAGCGGGGCCATGCTGCGCGTGCGAGCGCCCAGGATACGCACCTTGCCCTGGAACACTCCCACCGCAAGTCCAGCCATCGTGAACAGGTGGTGCACTATCCCAACGGGCTCCGGGTCGATGACCAGACAGACCAGGAAGTCATACAGGAAGTAGGAGAGACTGAACTCCATGCAGCGCGTCTGCGGTGGGAGTCGCGCAGCGGTGAGCGGAGGGACGGAACGGCTCTGTGCGCCTCCGCCCGTGCCTGCGCCGCCGTATTCGCCATCCCGATGGTGCTCAGCGGCTCCAGCGCGGGGATGGCGAGCGCGATGGCGGCCAGCGCGTGCGCGATGGACACCACTCGGTTGCCAAAGTCTGCGCTTCGCCGAGGGCACAACAGGAAGCGAACCACAAGAAAGACGATGGTCCAGGCGCCCATGGCCCAACCAAGCCTGGCCATGACATCGCCCTGCACGCTCTCCATCGAGCTGAGAGCGCGGGCGGGGCTGTGAAAGGCGGCGGCTGGTCCCGCATCCTATCGTACAACGACGGGTCAACGGCCCACTCTGCGACGCTATGGGGCTTCGTAAGGCCCTGCCGCTCACGCGGCGCTTCGGGCTGGTGCGTATCGCAGCGTGCAGCGGCGCAAGGGATGCTTACGCGCCCTCTTCCTTAGGCCGTGGGCGCGGGCCTGCCGTCATGGGGCGTCAAGCAGGCCGTTTTCGCCAGCAGCGTGCCCATGAGCCGGCTGGAGCCGGACGCGTTCATCAAGTATGACGTGATGGACGAGAAGCTCAAGGTGCGTGTACTGCTGCCGCTTGCCCCCCGGGACGCTGAGACTGCGGATTCGCCCGCGTGCAGGTCATCCGCAAGCGCATCAACAAGCCGCTCACGCTGGCTGAGAAGGTCCGCTGCCGCGGCGCCGGCGGTGCTGCAAAAGGTCGTTGCACTCCGGCACTGACACTGGGCGCTCTGGCGCGCAGATTGTGTACGGCCACTTAGACGACCCGGAGACGTCTGGGCTGGAGCGCGGCGTGACGTACCTCAAGTTGCGACCGGGTGCGCGTGCGAGCCGCAGCCACTCCCCTTCCTTAACTGCCTGCTGACTGGCGGCCTCTCCTGACGCCTGCTCGCTCACGCGCCCCCTCGCTCGCCCCGCCAGACCGCGTGGCGATGCAGGACGCCACCGCGCAGATGGCGGTGCTGCAGGTGCGTTCAAAGCGCCTCATAGCACACGCTGCCATGCGAGGGTTGGCTCGTGCGTTGACAGCTCGCCGCCGCCCACGCCTGCAGTTCATCTCCTCTGGCCTGCCCCGCACCGCCGTGCCGTCCACCATCCACTGTGACCACCTGATTGAGGCGCGCACGCGACATTCCCTCGAAGCGGCGGCACACCTGACGCTCGCTGCCCCTCTTCCCGCAGGCCACCAAGGCTGGTGGCGTGAAGGACTTGGACGTGGCCAACGACCGCAACCGCGAGGCACGCGGGCGGGCTGCAGACTTGCTTCTGCATTGTGTCTCATGCCTTCTCGTCTCTCTTCCGTCTCCCCAGGTGTACGACTTCCTGGCCACTGCTGGGGCCAAGTTCGGCATTGGCTTCTGGAAGCCCGGCAGCGGCATCATCCACCAGATCGTGTTGGAGAACTACGCGCTGCCAGGGCTCATGATGATCGGCACCGACAGCCACACGCCCAACGCGGGCGGCCTGGGCATGTGCGCTGTGGGAGTGGGCGGCGCAGATGCGGTAGACGTCATGGCGGGGCTGCCCTGGGAGCTCAAGGCGCCGAAGGTGATTGGGGTGCGCCTTACCGGCTCTCTCAAGGGCTGGGCCTCCCCCAAGGACGTCATCCTCAAGGTTGCGGGCATCCTGACCGTCAAGGGCGGCACGGGCGCAATCGTGGAGTACTTCGGCCCCGGCGTTGATAACCTGAGCGCCACGGGTATGGCCACAATCTGCAACATGGGTGCCGAGATTGGCGCAACCACTTCCCTGTTCCCCTACAACAAGCGCATGCACGCCTTCCTGGCCGCCACTGGGCGCTCGGATGCGGCTGGCTTGGCTGACACGTACGCTGAGATGCTGCGGCCCGACGCGGGCGCGCACTACGACCAGCTGATCGAGATCGACCTGGACACGCTTGAGCCCCACATCAATGGCCCGTTCACGCCCGACCTGGCGCACCCGCTGAGCAAGTTCGCAGAGGCGCTGGCGGCCAACGGCTGGCCCGCCGAGCTCAGCGCCGGCCTCATCGGCAGCTGCACCAACAGCAGCTACGAGGACATGGCGCGCGCCGCCAGCGTGGCCAAGCAGGCGCTGAGCCGCGGCGTCAAGGCTAAGATCCCCTTCAACGTCACGCCCGGCAGTGAGCAGATCCGGGCCACGATCTCCCGCGACGGCTTCGAGGACACCTTCCTGAAGGCTGGCGGCACGGTGCTGGCCAACGCCTGCGGCCCCTGCATCGGCCAGTGGAAGCGCACGGACGTGGAGAAGGGCACCAAGAACAGCATCATCAGCAGCTTCAACCGTAACTTTGCGGCGCGCAACGACAGCAACCCGGCCACGCACGCCTTCGTCGCGTCGCCCGAGATCGTGACCGCCATGACGCTCGCCGGCTCGCTCGCCTTCAACCCGTTGACAGACGCGCTGGTCGGGGAGGACGGCAACGAGTTCGTGCTCAAGGCGCCCACCGGCGACGAGATGCCTCCGCGCGGCTATGATCCGGGTCAGGACACCTTTCAGCAGCCGCCGGCTGATGGCAGCGGCGTCAATGTGGCGGTGGACCCCGCTTCGCAGCGCCTGCAGCTGCTTGAGCCCTTTGCGCGCTGGGACGGCGGCGATGTGGAGGGCGCGGCTGTGCTGATCAAGGCGAAGGGCAAGTGCACCACTGACCACATCTCGATGGCTGGCCCCTGGCTCAAGTACCGCGGTCACCTGGACAACATCAGCAACAACCTGCTCATCGGCGCAATCAACATCGAGAACGAGACGGCCAACAGCGTCTTCTGCGACGCCACCGGCAAGTTCGAGGCTGTGCCGGCGGCTGCTCGCGCCTACAAGGCTGCGGGTACCCCCTGGGTGGTTGTGGGCGACCAGAACTACGGGGAGGGGAGCAGCCGCGAGCACGCGGCGCTGGAGCCCCGCCACCTGGGCGGGCGGGCGGTGATCGTCAAGTCGTTTGCGCGCATCCACGAGACAAACCTCAAGAAGCAGGGCATGCTGCCGCTGACCTTCGCAGACCCGGCAGACTACGACAAGGTTGGCCCGCGCGACCGGCTGAGCATTCAGGGGCTGGCTAAGCTGGCGCCGGGGGGGCAGCTGACAGTGAAGGGCACCAAGCCAGACGGGAAGACCTACAGCTTCCAGGTGAACCACACGTTCAACGCCAACCAGATCGGCTGGTTCAAGGCTGGCTCGGCGCTGAACATGATGAAGCAGCTGTCGGCCAAGGCGTGAGGGCTGCCGGCGAGGGCGCGAGCAGACGCGCAGTAGCTTTGACTGAGACACACCATTCTTTGGCGCCTCACTGCTGCTTGCACTCGCCCGCCTCGCCCTCCTTGGCAGCCTTGGCCTCCGGCGCGGCCGCGGCGCCCTCACTCGGACGCTTCGCAGCAGCCTCCGCCGGCGCTGCAACAGCCGCGGCCGCGGCAGTCGGCGCCGGCGCGCTGCCGCTGCCCGGCCAGGGCATCGGGACTGGCACAAAGCGTTTGGGCGCGGGCGCTGCTGTCGCCCCAGCCCCCGCACCGACCGCCTGCGGCGTCACTCGGCTCACCCCTCGGCCCACCACCCCTAGGTCCGCCGCCGGCGCCGCAGCGGTGCGCAGCTGCGGTGCATCGAAGCCGCCTCCCGCGCCGGCGGTGGCGGCGCCCGCCATGCCTGCGAAGGCCCTCTTGAGCGCCTCCTTTGTTCGCGCCTCGTCCTCGGCGCTCTCGCGCAGCTCCTCCTCGCGCGCCTGCAAATCCGACATGGTGGCCTGGATCTCCAGCGCCTCCGGGTGCTGCGCCCCTTCCTCGGTGGTGACGCGCAGCTCTTCAAGGCGCTGCCGTAGGGCTGTCACCGCCTGCATGATGCGCTGCAGGGCCTCCTGAGGCCGCTGCAGCGCCTGCAGCGCCATGCTGGCGTCGTACAGCAGCCCGGAGAGGCGGCGGTGTGGCACGGGGGTAAGGGAGAGGAACAGAGTGTGCGCCGCATCAAAGTCCACCAGCGCCTTCTCAAACTGCTCCTCCTCCAGCGACACCTGACCCAGCTTCACGTGTACCTGCGCCAGCGCCTCGGCGTGGCTGCGCTCGCGGCTGTAGATGTTGCGCGCCAGCTCGAGGTTCTCCCAGGCTACCTGCAAGTCCGTCGCCTCACCCTCCTCTCCTTCCTCGTCGCTCTCGCTGCCGTCGCTTTCGTCATCTGCGTCATCGGCCGCAACAGCGGCAGCCTTGCCCTTGCCCTTTGGGTCGGACGGGACCACCGCTGGCTCTGCGCCGGCTTTCTTGTCGCGAGCGGCAGAGGCGTCCGTCATGGGGCCGCCCAACACCCCCACGTCCTCCTGTGCCTTGGACAGCAGCGCGGCGCCGTACATGTAGTAAACGGGGGCGACGAGGAGGGACATCTCGCCGTGTTGGCGCACTCTGTGAGAAGGCGAGCGAGGGGCAACGCCTCAGCGCCCGGCGAGACACAGCGCCGCGCGCGCGCCGCAGGCTACCTGGCGAGGCGCGGTGGCGGGGCGGGGCGGGGCGCAGGAGTGCGTGGCGTGCGGGCGTGCGTTTGGCGTAAAGAGGGCGCACTTGACTTGCAGCGCCCTGCCCAGCAAATCCAGCACCTGCTCGTAGTCCAGCTTCTCGCCTGCCACACGCAGCGCCGCGTCAGGAGGCGCGCAGGCGCGCAGCGTGTTCAGAGCACGGGCGGGCGCTGAGCGAGAGAGCGGACCGCAAGCAGCGTTTGGGCACGCACTGCTTTTCATCAGCGCTGAGCCCTCCGCGAAGCCGCGCTCCGCCTCCTCGATCTCCTCAGCCTGCGCGAGCGCAAGGGGCAAGCACACGTCAGCTGCGCGACAGGCGAGCAGTCCGAGGAGCGCACCGTCAAGGGCGGCTGAGGTGCCTCCTCACAGTGCGCGTCTGAGCTCGCCATCGCGAGACCGTGGAGCGGAGGAGCACAGGGCGTGCGACGGCGGGAAGCGATTTGTGTGACACGTCACGTATTTCACGTTTGTACGAGGCAACAAAGGGCCTCGTTTGGTTGATCGCTGCCTTAGGCGGCGGCGATAACGCCTCCATCCGGCTACGTGCGCGCCGCCACGATTCTCCGCGCCTCCGCCAGCTCCGGGAGCGTCTCGCCAGAGACGCCAAAGTTGAGCTTCCGGAGGCTGCTGTTCGCGCGCACCGCAGGCAGGATCGCGTCGTACGCGAACACGCGGCTGATGGTCTCGTTGTAAAAAACGGAGTACAGCAGCTCTTTGAGAGTGCTGGAGCGGGGCAGCGCCTCAAAAATGGGCGCCAGGCCAGCCTCGCCAAGACTGCTATGCTGCAAGTCGAGCTTCTGCAGAGCACTGTCGTGCATGATGAGAGATACCAGCTGCTCGCCAGCGGCGCGTCGAGCGTCGTCCGTGTCGTTCACTTGGTTCCGGCGCAGAGAAAGCTCTCGCAGCGTCTGATGGCCCCCCAGCGAGGTCAAGAGCTCACCCGCAGCGGCACGGTCTCGCCACAGCCGACACCAATTCAGTATGAGCACCTGCAGTGTGGAGCTGCGCAGCGCGTGGCAGAAGGCAGTGAGGTCAGGGCCCGCCTCAAACAATGTTTCCCGGTTGGTGATGCTCAGTGTCTCCAGGCAACCATCCTGCAGCAGCCGTGTAAGGCCAGGCAGCGATGCAGGCGACAGGTGGCAGTTGAGGAAGGTGACGTTGCTTACTCGGGCTTCTGCGATGCCACGCAACAGCGCACCAGCCACGACACCGTTCTCCAGTGGGGCGTCATTAACATCGAGGATCTTGATCTTCCCACTGTGAGAGGGCAGAGCCGCAGCCAAGTCCAGCACCGCCTGGTGGTTGTCGAAGTTAACCACCGAGAGCTTGAAGACATGCAGTAGAGCGCACGGATCCTCACACCGCAGCAGGGGCAGCGCCCCGGCAGCAGAGCAGCCCACATAGCAGCGCAGCGTGCAGAGTAGCGCAGAGCGGCAGAGGCGAGTGACGAGTTTGGCTTTGAGCTTGAGCCCCTCCGACGCCGTCAAAGAGCGCAGGCTCTGCCCATGCGCAGCCACAAACTGTTTCAGATCCTCAGCGCCCAAGTCCTCATCGCCAGTCAGGTCCAGCGTGTGCAGGTGGCCGCGCGCTCGCTCGCCCGCCGCAAACAGCAGCGCCCGCGTGAGGCGCGCCACCACGCCGCTGCCCCGTGAGAAGTCCAGCACCAGCCAGAAGCGAGGCTGGTTCAGGAGAGCGCGCCAGCCCCGCGACACCTCTCGCGCGCGCAGGCGAGCGTCCACGGGCAGGCGCATCAGGACAAGAGCCACGAAATCCCAAGGCAGGTCGCCGAACTGCGTCTCTTGCGCCAGCGTCAGCGCGAAATGCGACAGCATGGCGGATGTGGTGCACATGTGGGCTGGCAGCCGGTGGAGTAGGAGAGGAGCGTGAGCGTCTGGTGCGAATCGCGAATCGCGAGTTCGCGACGTCAGCAATCTCGATGCCAGACCACGGACGCTGGAATATCTGCGAGTGCGATTCAGCTCTCTTGGATGTGTGCGCCTTGCAGCAGATGCGCCCAACGTTCGTCACCCGTCCAGGAGCTGGCTGAGCGTCCAGAGCCGCCCAGCCTCCCGCGCAGCCGCCCCCGCGCCGCTGAGCGGTCGCGGCCTGAACCGTCTCCTGGCGCCGAAGCCCGCGTCTAGCTCCACGTATCGCTTGGCGATTGCGCCGTAGCGGGTGGCGTGAAACCACCACGTCTCGCCCTCCATGCGCCCCAGCAGCTGTGTGTGACTCGCGCCGTCGCTCACCCACAGGTGCAGCATGTATGCGCGCGGAAAATGCGCCAGCACCTCCGTGTATGAGTTGAAGCCGAACGCGGGCGCGCGGTCAAACAGCTCCTTCTGGACAGTGGTCCACAGCGGAAGCCACATGTGTGCCGCGTCGATGGTGCTGATCAGCCCCTGCGCAGCCAGCAGCGGGTACGCCTCCGTGAGGTTGGCGGGCAGCACAACGGAGTGCTCATCCCAGAAGCCGTCGCGGCCGTGCGAGCGGAAGTGCGCGTAGCTGTGCAGCCAAAGCTTTGCGAAGCGCGACCCTGGGGCTGCAACCATCGCCGCGTTGCACAGACCGTAGTGCGCCTTGCCCGCACGCACGGTGCCGGCAGCCCCGGAGTCCTGCCACGCCATCACAAACTCGTGCTGGAACAGCGGTGCCCAGGGACGCAGGCTCACAGTGTCCATGTCCATGTACACCCCGCCATGCTCCTGCAGCACCTGCAGCCGCAGCACGTCCGCCTTGTGCGCGTGGTGCGCCAGGCACTTGCCCTGGTGCTCAACCAGCATCTCGTGGTGCTGCAACGTGATGAACGCGCGCGCCTGCTGCCACCAGTAGCCCCGCGGCTGGTGGGTGTAGTGGAACATGATCTGCACGGGCGCGTTCACCTCCAGGGCGGAGCGAAGGGCGATGTAGTGGTACATGAGGAAGGGTGGGGCAGGGTCGGCGCTCAATCCGTACACAAAGTGGATGATGCGAGGCACCGGCAGCAGAGGCGGGGGCTCGCTCAGGGCCTGCGTGACGGCGTCGGCGAGCAGCTCGTGCAGCGGGATGCTGGCGTTGGGCGGCGCAACCGGCAGCGCAGCGGGCGCAGGCTGCAGCATGACCTGCGCCAGGCGGGCAGGGCAGTCCAGGAGCTGCGAGAAGTCCGTCTGGCAGGCTTCGCACTTGCGCTTGTCCAGGTCGCGCGCGCAGTCGCGGTGCAGCTGCGCTGCAAAACCCGCGTGCACGGCCATCATGGGCGATATCAACAGGCGGCGAAGCACCAGCAGCTGCGCTATGTGCGCGCTGGCTGAGCCGGAACTGTCCGGCACGCTGCATGCTGCGAGGCCCCGGTCCACCACATCCAGAGCCTCCGTGGCGCACCCGGAGTGTAGCTTGAACAGCGCCAGCCACAGCCAGCCGGGGCATGAGTGGGGCTGCTTCTCCGTCGCCTGCTGGAGCCGCGCGGCGTCGCGCGCCGCGCTCAGCTTGCAGAAGATCTCGGCCAGCGCGTCGCACACGCGCGCCGGGTCGCTCGCGCCGTACAACAGGGGGTTGTGGGACACCGTCATGGCTGGCGCCAGAGCAACGTAGCCCGGGTCGGTGCGCATGGACGCAGCCTTGAGGCGGTACCAGCTGGAGATCCCGTCAATCTTGCGCGTGCGCGCTCCCAGCTGCAGCAAATCCAGCCAAAACACGTAGTCCTCGTTGCCGTAGATCATGTCTATGCGATAGCCGCGCGCAGCTAGGTAGATGCGGCGGCTGAAGACGCTGATCACGGGTAGCGGGCCTCGCTGGCTGGCGTAGTCGAGCGTCATGTTTGGCACCAGGTACCAGATGCGGTGGTTGCCCGGCACGCCGAAGAACGCCTGATCAGCGTAGACAATGTCCAGCGACGGGTTCTCCTCCAGCGCCTCCGCCACGTTGAAGAGGTAATCCGGCCACAGCACATCGTCCGCGTCCAGCATCGCAAAGTGGTCCCCACGCGCGTGCGTGATTGCGTAGTTGCGAGCGTCTGAGAGCCCTCCGTTCTGCTTCTCCAGCACCACCGCGTGGTTGTCCTGCAGGTTCGCTTCCTCCAGCAGCGCGCGAGCCACCGCAGCGCAGGTGAATCCGGGCGTGCCGTCGTCCACCACAATCAGCTCCCACATGGTGTACTTCTGAGACAACACCGACTGGATGGCGGCCGTGATGTACTCCTCCTGCTGGTAACAGGGCATGATGATGCTGACGAGCGCGCCCCGGGAGGTGGGCTCGTTGAGCGGGCGCACGAAGCCCACGGGGAAGAAGCAAGAGGGCGTGGCGGATGGGGAGAAGCAGCAGCCGCGCGTCTGCGACGTAGGAGGAGGAAGGTCAGGGACGCCGCGCAATCAACTGAGTGCAACCTGCGCACCTGACACTCCTGCGGCGTAGTGAACATGTCTCCGCACGCTTTGGTGTTGACGCTGCGCCCGCTGGAGACGCACACCTTCTCGTTGTTGAGGCGCGGCACGCCGTCGTCGGCCTTTGCAGAGCAATAGCCGCGGCCCAGGTGCGAGTGGAAACAGCACCCCACGGCCACGCAGGTGCTCTCTGTGATGCCAGGGAAGCCGCAGTCCACGAGGCCGTACTTGCTGACGTGCGGCGCGCAGTGCGAGGAGCGCAGGTGGCCCCGGATCAGTGTCATCAGCGCGCCGCACAGCAGCACCGTCACGGCGAACAGCGAGCAGCGCAGGCGCCGCCGGTCAGCCTCGTGTCTGCGTCGCAGCGCGTATCGCAGGCGCCCGGCACCGTATCGCAGCGCGCGGGGCACCAGCGAGAGTGCGCGCTTCAGCACACGCACTGAGCCAAGGACTCCGAAGCGCATCGAGCGAGCACCTCGCGCGCACGGCGCAGTTTCTGCAGCTGCCGCGCTTGCAAAGCAAGCCGGCGCGCGCCGGGGGAGGGTGCCTATGATGCCAGAGGTCCCTCCACTTTCACCTCCCGAGGCAACGCCTCTGCGCTCTCTGCGCCGCTCCTGCGGCCTCAACGGCGTGTATCGCCACCGGTTAGCAATTCCCGTGCGCGATGCGGTTCGTTCCGTGCAGTCTGACCGTCTTCTGCCGCTAGATCATTTACTCACCCGAGCTCTAAGCGCCTGCGCCGCCGGGGATCCGCTGGATGCTCACGCGCCAAGCCCCACCTGCTCTGCGGTGGGTCCTCGTGGGCAGATGAGCCCCGGGTTGAGAGGAAATAGTTGCGAAAAGTAGGAGCGCCTCATCCCCTCAAAGTCTAGGGTGGCGCCCACCCCCGGCAGCGCGTGCATCTCCCCCATCCATCGCCACAGGTGCGGGTAATCCGCCAGCCTTTGCGCGCAGCACTTGAACAGCACCGCATAGACGGCATCAAAGCGCACGGCGGTGGGGTACAGAAAGATGTCTGAGGAAGTTGGCGAGGCGCCGTGCAGGAATTGCGTGCGCGCCAGCCGCGCATCTAGCGCCGCCAGGGCAGGCCAGAGCCTGCGCTGCGCGTCATCGTAGGCGGATTGGCTGGTTGCAAAGCCAGACTGGTAGACCGCGTTGTTCACGTCGGAGGTGATCATTGCGTTCAGCGCCTCCACCGCGCCCTCGGCCGCAGTGCCTGAGATGCGCGCGCAGATGGCGGCGGAGTCGTTGCTCACGGCTGCGCGAGTGCGTGCGTTGACGAGGAGGGGCGCAGTGCACCTCCCTGAGTAGCGTCCTCCACAGGCTGCGTCGTACACCTCGCGTAGGTCGCGCGCCCCAAACAGCGGGTCACCAGCAGGCGAGGAGAGCACCCAGCCTCCACGACTGGCCCGCTCCGCGTCGTCCGTCAGCGACACCACGCGCACGGTCGGCAGTCGCGTCTCCGCAGAGCCTGTGCCGCCGCGCAGAGCCAACGCCAGGGTGGTGCGGTGGCACCAGGGACAGGTGTTGCCCACGTACAGCACCAGCGTGTCCGAGTCACGCACGTCAGTGCTCGCCACGCTGCTTTTCGGACGCACGTAGGCTCCTGAGCGTGACTGGGGCGCCAGCTCCGTCACCATGGCTGTCCACAGCGCACGCCAACCAGCCTTGGCTCCGCCAACCAGCGCCGACTGCGGCACCACGCCGCCCGCCCAGGAAAGCAAGCCCGTGCCGCGACTCACGCCCTCCTCAGAGCTGGCGCGGCAGCGCAAGCGCCGCACGCGGTCGCGTGCTGGTGGTCTGACGCAGCGAAGCGGCGGCGGCGACAGCACCACAAGAGCGATGGGCATCATCGCACTTGAGCACGGGCACAGGCTGCGCAGCGCCAGTGGGTACTGTGACGGGCGACGGGTGACGGGCTTGCGGAGGGAGCGAGGCGCGAGTGACGTGGCAGCGAAACGTAGAGTTGAACGACCACGCTAGGCCTGCGCCGGCTGGGTGAAGCAGGGCAGGCGAGGCACCGCTCGCGCTGTTGGTTGCACGCATTTGTCTAGAGCGGCGCAGGCAAGTCTTTGTCAGTGGTGGATGTGAATGCGGTTGCGAGCCTTCTCCTCGTTGGCTGCTTGGATGCGCTGGCACTCTGCCTTGTGTGTGCCCGTGGTCCACGCCTGAGCCAGGTTAGCTGCGCTGCAGAAGGCCGCGAACCCACATGCCGAGCAGGCGCGAAGGCGCTTGTCGGAGACGCCGCAGCCAGCGCAGAGGAGCGGTGCAGGGCCACCGCCGCGGCACTCCAGCAACTCGAACAGCTCCTGGTTGCCAGGGTGGCACTGCTTCGCAATATCCAGCGCCGTGTGCCCGCTATGTATCACAGCAGTAGGATCTGCACCGGCAGCGAGGAGTGCGGCACAGCAGTAACGGTGACCGTTTTGTGCCGCCAGGTAAAGCGGCGTCGCTCCATGACTTTCACGAACGTCCACCTCCGCAGGGCTCATCTTCTGATTTTCGGGGCGCCCGATGAGCAGCGTCACACAAGCGAGGTGGCCCTCTTCAGCGGCGGTGTGGAGGCAGGAGAACGAATTGCTGGCGTGCGCCGTTCGCGAGGCCCCCGCAGCCAGCAAGGCCTTCACCACGGCGTGTTGACCAACCGAACAGGCGATATGCAACGGCGTGGAGTTGTATGGACGGCCAGGGTACGCTTGGGGGCGAGACTTGATGGTGCGCACATCGACGTTGTCCGTGAAATGGGGCAGAAGCAGCTTGAAGATCTCCGGCTTGCCGTTGATAATGCTGCTATGTAGGACGTTGTTGCCATGGGCGTTGAGCACGTGAAGGTCAGTGTGCGGGATGAGTTCCGCTGCGAGCACGGAATGGCCGTTGGCGACTGCATCACGCAGCGGCGTGTTTCCAACGTCGTCACAGCATTTGGCGTCCGCACCAGCCTCCAGCAAGAGGCGCGCCACATCGATCGCTCCGTTTGAGGCGGCCAAGTGTATAGGAGTGTGGCGTTTCCTTGTTCAGCGTAGGCGGTGTTGGCAGAAAAACCATCGGCGAGTAGCAGCCGCACCAGCGCGGCATGGTTGTCGCACGGAGTGTTGTGGAGCCACTGGCTCACCGTGGAGAGCTGGCCACCGTGTCCGGCACGGAGGAGGGGCGTGAAGGAGTCCGCTGCGGGGGCGCGGGCTTTCACGCTCACGCTTGCTTGCCCCCCTGCCCAGCTCGTGGGAGGCCCAGGCGCCTCGCGTCTGTGCCCTCCTGCGCGCCTGCGCGGTGCTGTGCGACCAGGGGGTGACGGAGGAGGCGGAGGGTGCGAGGGTGTGACGCCAAAGAGCGTCGGCGGTGCTCGAACCCGAACAAACGTCTCAAGGCTGCTCAGGCAGCACCCTCAGGGCGTACGAGCGAGCGGCGTCAGCCCCGCCACGCCATTGTGCGCCCAGCGGCACCAAGGTTGGTCAGCGGGCGAGCCGGCGCGGTGCGCGTAACCGTGTCGTTGCGTAATTGCATCGTCGCAGCGTTCTCCTTCTCTCCGCACAGCGCCTGTGTCCCTCCCGGCTCCTTCCACGCCCGTCCCCGGTCGCCAAGCACCGCCTGGCGCTGCGCAGGCGCGTCTAGTAACCAAGTTACGCATGAGGTGGGAGTGAGGCGTGACTCACGTACCAGTAGTACCAGTAGTACCAGTAGTAGTAGTCAGCCAACACCTCCGTTCACTGGTAGCCGTACCGCTACTACCGCATGCCAGGATGGCACAAATTTGTCGTACGTTGGTAGTCCTCGCCTCGACTCCTGGTATATACACTGATGGAGGAGAGGGACTAGTAGTAGTAGACTAGTAATAGACGGAGGAGTAGGACAGAGGAGAGGGGCAAAGGAGACCTAGCATTAAGTTACAACACCTGCCCACAACACCTGCAACACCTGTTTTAGCAACAAGATGGGGGCAGATAGTCAAGGCGAGGCCCACAAGCAACAAAGGAACATGAATGTAACACTCTGTGGGACTACAGTGACGAGTGTGCGGGCCTACCGGCCCCTGGCAAGCTGCAGAATTGGCCACTTCAATTTCTCTGCGTGTGGCATGCGGCGCAGCGTCGCCGCGAACAGGGCAGCCTCGCGAGGAGACGTGGCGCAGCGAGCGTTGAGGGCAGCCAACGTAGCATTCTGAGCAGCCTCGGACATCTTCGTTGAACAGAACGTGGCTCACGCAGGCGTCGCGTGGCAGCGCAGCAGGGCGCGATGGCGTGCGCGAGGCGGAGCGAGTCTCTTCGCCGCGGACTAGGGCTGGCGCTCAGTTCAGCCCGTCCAGCCTGCGCGCCCACAGCGAAGAGCAGCGAGCACCCGCGCGAGGCTGCGGCACCCACAGGCAGTCGCGATACAACCGACAGGGGAGGCAGAAATAAGCTGCGTCGTCAGAGGTCCACCGACACGCGCAGAGCCCCTCCTTCCCCTTGTGCCCTGCCCGCCGCCTCTCTGAGCGCCCGCGCATCATCCGGGCGCAGCATTGCAACGCGCACTCCCCCATCCGCATCAACCTCCAGCGCGGCAGGAGCGGCCTGGCAGACGCACGCCCCTCCTGGCGCCTCCTCCTCCTGCTGCACCCACGCCGTGCCCTGGTACAGCCCCCTGCGCGGCACCGCGTTGAACGGCTTCATGCGCGGCGCCGGATCCAGCAGCGCCTCTGCGGACGGGCAGCGCAGCACCAGCCTGTGGGGGCGGCCCAGCAAGTCCTCGCAGCGACGCAGCTCGCCCTGGGCCAGAGCGGCGCGCACCGCCGTGGAGCTGACCACCACGGCGGCGCCCTCGTCTGACACCAGGTCAACCACGGTGGAGTGCAGGCCGTGCTGTGCGCATAACGCAGCCAGCGCAGCTGAGTCCCCAGAAGCTCGATAGCCGAACCGGTAGTTCCGCCCTGCGACCACTCCGGACACGCCCAGACGCTGAAGCAGCGCCACGAACGCTTCCGGGCTGCAGAGGCGACCGCACACAGTCAGCGCACGTGTGCTCGTGCAAGCGCAGTGCAACGCGCCTCAGCGTACGGATGGCGGCGAAGGGCAGCGCACGCTCACGCAGCGGCGCGGCGCCTGGGCGCGCGTCCGCGGACCAGGAGGCCAGGATGCGCGCGCGGTCGCAGGGCGCGGCGACAGGCAGGCGCGGCTCCCACCTGCGCGAGGCGGCGTGAGCTGCTGCGGGCGTCTGAGCAGCGCGGGGCTGCGCGCCCGAGCACTTGGGCGATGCCCTCGAAGGAGAGCAGGAAGGGGGCGTCGCCGGACGCAGCAGCCGCCAGCGCCAGCGCGCGGTGACCGCGGTGCAAGGCGTCAAACTTGCCCAACGCAAGAACCACGCCACCGCCGCTGGCTGCGCGAGAAGGAGGTCAGTGACTGAGGTCGCTGGAGCTGCTCTGCGCGCGCCTGGCTGCTCGAAGGGGGGGATCTGGTCGATCTCTGAGCTGGCACTCGCAGAGCAGTGAGATGCAGCTCTGTGTCTGCGTGCGCCGCTTGCTCTGACCGGCGACAACAGCGTGCGCACGCCGGGGCAGCAACTCATGACAAGCGCAGAGGGAGCGGGGAGGCGAGGGAGGGAGAGTGCGCCGGTGGTCGTACTATTGCTCTTCTGTTGCTGCGCACTCCTACACGAGCGAGTGCGCAGTGAGTGCGGTTGTGCATTGAAGGAGCATGCGTCTTGGCGCATAAAGAGCGTCGAGCGATGCGGCGTTGCAGAAGATCTTCGGCCCACTCAGTCCTGAGCTCTGGTGCGCATCAGGCGGCGGCGATGGCGCCAGCATCCGGCTGCGTGCGCGCAGCCACGATAGCCTGCGCCTCCGTCAGCTCCGGGAGCAACTTGTCACCGCTGAAGTTGAGCGTCAACAGGCTGGTGTTCACGCGCAGCGCAGGCAGGATCACGTCGCGCGCGAACTCGCGGCTGATCTCGTTGTACAAACCGCTGTACACCAGCTCTCTGAGAGCGCCGGAACGGGGCAGCGCCTCGAAGATGGGCGCCAGGCCGGCATCGCCAAGTCTGTTCCAAGTCGAGCTTCTGCAGAGCGCTGTTGTGCGTGATGAGAGATGCTAGCTGCTCTCCGGTGGCACGTCGAGCATCGTCCGTGTTGCCCAAAAAGTTCGAGATCAGAGAAAGCTCACGAAACGTTGGGTGGCCCACCAGCGCGGACAGGAGCTCACCCGCAGCGGCAGGGTCTTGCCACGGCTGACACTGACGCAGTTCGAGCACCTGCAGTGTGGAGCTGCGCAGCGCGTGGCAGAAGGCGGTGAGGTCAGGGCCTGCCGCAAACAACGGGTTGCAGAAGTTGTTGATGAACAGTCTCTCCAGGCAACCAGCCTGCAGCAGCCGGGTAAGGCCAGGCAGCGATGCAGGCGTGAAGTGGCAGTTTTCGAAGAAGACGTCGCTCACGCGGGCTTCAGCAACGCTGCGCATCAGGGCACCAGCCACGGCGACGTTCTCCAGTCTGGCATGGCGAACAGCAAGCTCTTTGTTCTTCCCGCTGTGGAAGGGCAAAGCCGCAGCCAAGTCTAGCACCGCCTGCTCGGCGGTGTAGTGAATTAAGAGCTGGACAACGTGCACTAGAGCGCACGGCGCTTCACACCGCAGCAGAGGTGGCGCCTCGGTAGCACGGCAGCGCACACGACAACGCAGCGTGCAGAGGGGCGCAGAGCGGCAGAGGCGAGTCACCTCGTCGGCGCTGAACCCGAGCTCCGACGCCGTCACAGAGCGCAGGCTCTGGCCATGCACAGCCACGAACTGTGCCAGGTCCTCATTTAACAAGCCCCGCACGCCAGTCAGGTCCAGCGTGTGCAGGTGTCCGCGCCCTCGCTCGCCCGCCGCAAACAGCAGCGCTCGCGACACGCGCACCACCACGCCGCTCCCCGGCGAGAAATCCAGCACCAGCCAGAAGCGAGGCTCGTTCAAGAGCGCGCGCCAGCCCCGCGACACCTCGCGCGCGCGCAGGCGAGCGTCCACGGGGAGGCGCATAAGCAGCCGCGCCACGGTCTCCACGTCCAGACAGCCCAGCAGCGGCTGCTCTGCCAGCGTGCTGAGCGACATGCTGTGTGTGAGCGCGTGTGAGACAGCTGCCGGTAAAGTAGGAGAGGGAGCGAGCGTTTCAGCTAAAGAGTCTCGTCAAGTCACAAGTCCCAAGACGCGAAGGGTCGTGTCAGCAGGTCGTACAAAGCCTTTCAAGCCCACACGCGTTGCGAGTGCGCAGTGATTGTGGTTGTACATTGAAGGAGCATGCGCCGTGGGGCAGCCAGAGCGTCGAGCGATGTGGCGCTGCAGAGGGTTTTCCGTCGCGTCAACAGCCTTGTTCGCATTAGAAGGGGGCGATGACGCCAGCATCCGGCTGCGTGCGCGCATCCACGATGGCTTGCGCCTCCCGCAGCTCCGGAAGCCGCTTCCGGTCATCGTATTGCCTCGGCTCCCAGTCACCGTCATCATCCAAGACGTAGCCGACGATCGTCCGCAGGCTGGTGTTGGCACGCACCGCCGGCAGGATCACGTTGCGAGCGAACTCGCGGCTGATGGTCTTGGTGTGCGAAATGGAGTACAGCAACTCTTTGAGAGTGCTGGAGCGGGGCAGCGCCTCAAAGATGGGCGCCAGGCAGGCCTCGCCAAGACTGTTCTCAGACAAGTCGAGTTTCTGCAGCGCACTGTTGTGCGTGATGAGCGATGCCAGCTGCTCGCCGGCGGCACGCCGTGCGTGAGGGTTGTAGCACAGAGTAAGCTCTCGCAGCGTCTGATGGCCCCCCAGCGAGGTCAAGAGCTCACCCGCAGCGGCACGGTCTCGCCACAGCCGACACCAACTCAATTCTAGCGCCTGCAGTGTGGAGTTGCGCATCGCGTGGCAGAAGGCGGTGAGATCAGGGCCCTCCTCAAACAACGCATGCCGGCTGTTGCTGATGTCCAGTCTCTCCAGGCAGCCAGCCTGCAGCAGCCGGGTAAGGCCGGGCAACGATGCAGGCGCGAGGTGGCAGCGGTGGAAGAAGACGTCGCTCACGCCGGCTTCAGCAATGCCGCCCATCAGGGCACCAGCCAAGGCGACGTTCTGCAATTGGGCATGGCAAACAACGAGGCCCTTGATCTTCCCGCGGTGAGAGGGCAGAGCCGCAGCCAAGTCAAGCACCCTCGTCTGTCTGCTGCAAAAAGTACACACCCAGAGCGTGACGACGTGCAGTAGAGCGCAAGGCGCCTCGCACCGCAGCAGGGGCAGTGCCTCAGCGATGGTGCAGTCCACACCGCAGCGCAGCGTGCAGAGCGGCGCAGAGCGGCAGAGGCGAGTCACTTCGTTGGCGCGAAGTCTGAGCGACTCCGGTGTCGTCATAGAGCGCAGGCTCTGGCCATGAGCAGCCACGAACTGTACCAGGTCCTCAGTGCGCAAAGCCCGCACGCCAGTGAGGTCCAGCGTGTGCAGGTGTCCGCGCCCTCGCTCGCCCGCCGCAAACAGCAGCGCACGCAGCGCCCGGTGCGCGAAGCGGGCCACCACGCCACTCTCCGACGAAAAGTCCAGCACCAGCCAGAAGCGAGGCTTGTTCAGCAGCGCGCGCCAGCCCCGCGACACCTCGCGCGCGCGCAGGCGAGCGTCCACGGGCAGGCGCATCAAGATCTCCTCACCCACAACCTCCACGTCCAGACAGCCCAGCAGGGGCTGCTCTGCGAGCGTGCTGAGCGACATGATGTGTGGTGAGCGCGTGTGAGATAGCTGCCGGTAGAGTAGGAGAGGGAGCAGAGACCATGCGTCTTCAGCCATAGAGTCTCGTCAAAAGTCCCAAGACGCCAAGAGTCATGTCAGCAGCAGGTCGGAAAGCGCGCGTGGCTCGCGCTCGGGCTGACGTGGCAAACGCTGAAGCTCCTCATCCGTCGTCCCCAGTCCGTGCATCGACATCGGCAGCGGCAAGCAGTGCAGGTCTGTACACTAAGAAGCAGGGAGTCTGGGAGAAAGAAAGGCGGAAGCAGAACCGCCGCGCAAGCAGCACAGCTTATCGGCAGGCACATCGGCGCAGCCCACCGGCTGGATGAATGCCTCGTGCAGGCGCTCATCCTGTTGGGCGCCTCAAGCTGCGTGGCGGCTGCTGCGGCCTGGCCTCAGGCGCGCCCTCTCTTCCGCGCTTCGCCCGACCGCCGCCATCCGCCTGCGCCTGCGCCTGCGGCGGGGGCGGCGCAGGCGGTCCCGCCTGTGCGCTCACGGCTGCCCCGTCTCCCTGAGTGGCCCATGATGCGCTGCTGACCAACGCCCCAACGCTGCGCGGGCTCTCACTGCCGTCCTTTGCCCCTTCGTCGCCGCGCAGACGGGCGTACTGACGGTACAGGTTCACTGGGAACGCACAGCGTCAGAGAGCAATCGCAACGCTGAGCTCTGCAAAGCACGCACGAATGGCGGCTGGAATGAGCGACGCGTCCAGCGTGTCTTCCCGTCTGGGGCTGCGCCCGTGCGTGCTAGCGAAGCTACGCTCCCAGTTCTGCAGTGGGTGCGATCCGGGAGCGGCGCTGTCAGCATCGCACAGACAGCGCCACGAGTTCAGTCCGCGGGCACGCGCCTTGATCTCGCGTCGTAGAGGCGATACCTGGTCAGCAGGAGGCGCCTGCGCTGTGCGCGCTCCCGGAATTGGCTCAGCCACCCGAGACCCTGCCAAGGGCGGGCGCCCAGGCGTCTGGCCGCCCAGCTGCGCATCCACGTCCGGCGCTGCTGCCAGCGCGCGTGCTGCGTCCACCAAGCCGGCGCCCCGGCGCGTGCGAGCGACGGGCGCGGAGGGTGCGAGGTCGGCAAAGCGCACGCGGCGGGCAGGCGCCGCCTGCCTGCGAGCTGCTGCGAGGCGCGAGGGCGCGGAGGTCACAGAGCGTTGCCGTTGCTCTTGCGGGCGCGCAGTGGGGGGGCGGGGGACGCGCGGCTCTGGCAATGGCCGCGCCGCCGCAGCGCCGAAGAGCTCCG
>Ga0208951_1000354_pt1 | contig 20993 bp, 17 predicted proteins | sample GreLakmeMI27MSRF_FD_187702 | JGI IMG/M metagenome (GOLD analysis project Ga0208951, IMG submission 187702) | Freshwater lentic microbial communities from great Laurentian Lakes, MI, USA - Great Lakes metaG MI27MSRF (SPAdes) | ecosystem: Environmental > Aquatic > Freshwater > Lake | place: Great...
AACGCACCCCGTCCGCATTGGCCTGGCAGAAGGCGATCATGGAGGCTGTGACGCGCGGAAGGAGGGGCACGACCTCTCTGACCAACAAGCCTACCAGACAGCGCTCAGCCGTCAGTCAGCTGCACCTGTGGCAGTGCCGGGCCCCGCTTGCCTTTGTGCTTCATCACGGCCAGCGTGACCAGGAGGTCCGTGCTGCCGTGGTGCTGAAAAAGACAAGGCCTGTGAGTTCTGGACGTCGCGCAGTCAAGCAGGTCACAACACGCGCCTCAATCTCGTCAATGGACGCTGTGATGCCGTACACTTCCTGTGGGCTGCACTCAGCGTGCTGCGGCACAGTGGCCGCCCCGTGTGCAGGCGAACGAACCTGGAAGGCGTGTGAGAAGGCCCGCTTGTGCAGCTTGTTCGCCTCAACGCCGACCGCGCGAATGAGCGTCCCGTCCACGTCTGTGTGGGCAGGTGAGCGCATTGAGTCGCGCGACCTCACAAGCTGCACTCGTTCTGCAGAAGGGCCGGGGGTGTAGCACACCGAAGGTCACGAGCAGCGGCTCAAGGCTGGTCGAAGCAGCAGCGGCAGAGAACGCGCGCGGCTGGGCACGCAGGAGCTGCGTCGCGGAAGCGGAATCTCTGTGCGCCGACCCCATCCTCCGCACACGCGACAAGGCAAGAGTGCGGAGCAGTGCCGCCATGCAGCGACAACACGAGTTTGACACGCACGCAGACGTGGAGGTCTGGGTGGCTATTAAACCATCAGGGCAAGAGGGCATGACCCCCTCCGGCTACAGGGGTGGCCCACCCTTACTATGGCGGCAGCGAGCTGGACGGCTTGCCTTGGCTGCGGCGCTCACTTCTGAGCCGCCAAACACGGACGGACTGTAACTAGGGGTAATTTTGCGGTAATATTGCGGTAACGGCCGGTAGCGGTGGCTGTAACTTAGCGGTGCTGCTGGTGTCGGACACCTGTCGGACACCCACCCACCTGCGAAGCGGCAGGCACCATGCCTTCTTAAGCACATCCGGGGGGGGTGAGAGTTTCTTTCTTTTCCACCCGGCAACCCAGGCACCACACCCACCCACCCACCACCCAGGTGGGGTGGGTTTCATGCCCTGCAAACCATCAAAAATCTGCGTGCACCACCATTTTTTGGCTTGACGAAGCATCTTGCTTCTAGGTGTATTATGTCTGCAGCAGCGCATGCGCCCCTGTGTCAACCACCGCGTCTATGACCCTGCTCGCCATAGCCTCCGCCAGCCGTTGCTTGCGCGGCGCCATCGCCTGCAGCTCCACGCTGCCGCCCAGGTTGACTGCCAGGCAGAGGCAGTAGGCGGTAGCGGCCCGGTAGTCTTCCCACAGCTGCGAGGCGCTGTAACCCCGCACACCGCCATCATGCAGTGCGGCAAGGTACTCCGCAAGCAGGACGCGCTCGTGCGCCCGGCGCAGCTCGGCGGAGAGAGACATTGAGAGGAAGTAGGCGACGTCGAATGCCCCCCGCCCAGCCGCGCAGTCTCCCAGGTCGATGTACCGCGTCTCGGGCGCGCCCGCGTCGCCCTTGCGGTGCATCACGTTGTCCAGGCGCAGATCCCCGTGCAGCAGCGTGCGCGGAGCTGCGCCGAGGTGCGCCAGCAGCTGGCGCGCAGCCACTGGAAATGAGCCGCCGTTGAGCGCATCCATCAGCGCCATCGGCATTGCCGCCACGTGGACCGGGAAGCGCTGCTTAAAGATGTGCCAGCTGGCGTTGAACTGCGCCGCGTCAAAGCCATGGAACCTGGGGCTGTTCACCGCCGGCAGCCAGGCGACCCAGGCGCCCTCGCCCTCCAGCCGAGGGTCCCCCCAGAAAGACGCATGCTGCGCCGCCACGCTCCTCAACACTGACGCGGCCAGGTGTTGGTCAGCACCTGCGACCTGGTCACCAGCCTCATACCCCCCCGCACTCAAATCTTCCAGCACCAGGCACGCGCGGCCATCGGACGCCGCGTGTGCGAAGTGCACCGCAGCGGTGGGCAGCGGCGCGGCGGCGCCAGAAGGGTTGTTGTGTGGGGCGGTAGTATGCAGCGCGCGATAGAAGCCAACCTCGCGGTCAAACGAGCCCAGCCGCTCCGCCATCTCGCGACTCTGGGGGTCGCTGGGCGGCCACTTAGCGACGAGGGCGAGCGTGGAAGTGCCACCGCCGGGCATGCTCACGCAAAGGCTCAGCTGCTGCATGAGCGAGGCGAGGCCTACGCCCGCGCCCAACGGCTGCGCGACGAAGGAGCTGCGCGAGGGCGCGAGAGGTGAGAGGTGAGAGCGCAGAACACAGAGGTCAAAAGAGGCACGTACTCCACGAAGGCGTCAGCAGGCACACGCCCCGACGCGCGGAGCGTCTCCGTCAGCCAGCCAGCTGTGAGCTGCGCCGGCGCGCTGGGAAAGCTCGCCTCTGAGCTGCCCGGCCTTGAGGCGAGCAGCCGCAACAGGGCGCGAGAACGACGAACGGCCTGCTGAGCCAACATCTACGCAGCAGCGCAGCGGCCAACCACGGACAACAGTCACAGTTGATTGCGGGAAGGCGGAGGAAGCGGATAGGGAGGAGAGGGGTGTGGGAAGAAGAAAAACCAAGGGCCTGTTGGGTGCAGGGGCCTTCCGTGGCACCCTACTGTAGTGGTGACGACAGTGCCTCGAGCCACGTCCCGGCCGCATGAGGGACTCCTGTCGGTTCCTCTCCTGGGCGTCCCTTCGCTCGCAAGTCAACGTCACGCAGTGTCGCTTCGCTTCTCGCTTAATGACGCATCAGCCAGCGCACCGTTCCGCGCAAGAGTTGGCGCGTTCGGTGCGGCGCGACCTTGCGCACAATCGTGAGGTTTTGTTTGGGCGAACAGGGCGGCGGCGCGCGCGCGAATGGCGAAAGAGTGCGAAATCGAAGATTTTCAGGCGAACAATCGGCCGGAACTGCCAGCGTGCCCATGTAGAGGCCCCTGAAAACCCAACTTCCTTCGGTCTCTCTGTGGACGCTCTGGTCTCTCGATGGCGCCCCAGACACAGACGCGCGTGGTGGTGACTTCCTTCGACCCCGCTAACCTGCTGGACACGCTTGCGGTTGAGACGCACGCGCCCGTGCCCGCGCCCGCAGCAGGCGAGATTCTCGTGCGGGTTACCGCTCGTCCGGTGAACCCTGCAGACGTCTTTTCTATCATGGGCGTCTATCCAGGTTTCACGCCCGCAAGTCTGCCAGCGGTTCCAGGACTGGAGGGCGTGGGAGTGGTGGCAGACGCCAACGGCTGCGCGACTGTGAAGGAGGGCGACCGCGGAGTGGTGTTTGTGGACGCCAAGGGCGGCCAAGGCAGCTGGCAGGAGTACGTCGCGGTGAGCGCGGCCAACTTCCTGCCCGTCCCGCCCTCAGTCAGCGACGAGACGGCCTCGCAGTTCCTCGTCAACCCGGTGCGTGCGCTCTTGTCGCTCCTGACTCTCCGGCCTCTTTTCAACTACTGACGCTGCAGTCTCGCAGGTGACGGTGGTTGGCATGTTGCAGGAGCTGGCCGTGCCCTCGGGCGCTTTCATCCTGCAGAGCGCCGCCGGCTCCACGCTCGGCCGGATGCTCATCACCGTCGCCAAGCACCGCGGCATCAAGACCATCAACCTGGTACGCCGCGCGGAACAGATCCCGGAGCTACTGGCTGCGGGCGCGGACCACGTGATCTGCACTTCCGAAGATGTGGGGGCTCGCGTGCAGGAGATCACGGGCGGCAAGGGCGCCTGGGGCGCTGTCGATGCCGTTGGGGGTGAGCTGACCGCGGTCATCACCGGTGCTCTGCGCCCTGGCGGCACAGTGCTCGTCTACGGCGCTATGAGCGGCATGGTGTTTACGGGCAGCATCGTGGACGTGCTCTTCCGCGGCGTGAGCATTAAGGGATTCTGGCTGACACCGTACTTGGAGTCGCTCAGCGCGGATGCCAAAAAGGCGGTCTTTTCGGAGATCGTCACCATGTTCGCCGAGGGCTTGCTGGTGCCCTTCTCCGGACAGAAGTTTCAGCTGAGCGACGTCAAGAAGGCGGTGGCGCACGCGCAGGAGCCGGCGCGTGGCGGAAAGGCGCTGCTGGTGAGCAGCTGATGCGGGACCCAACACATTGAGCCGATAGACAAGGAGGGAGACGGCGCCGCCGGCGCTGTCGTCACGGTCGTTCTTGACTGAGTTCTGCTTATGGTACTGCAGGGTGGCGAAGCTGCAGTTGTGGCGGTTGCGTTGATGCCTGGATGCATCTGGAAGGCTCCGTAGTCCCCTGTTCACTTGTTCTACGGAGCCTTCCAGATGCATCCAGATCGCCGCTGCGAGCGTGCTCAGCAGCTTGGGACCGCACGCTGGTGGCGGGCCACATCAACGCGACCGTCGACAACTGCAGCGTCAATAACCTTCAGTTCTCACTCACAAGCTTACACGGTCAAGATCGGCCAGGACAGCAGCGCCGGCGGAGCCGTCCACCTCCTGCGTCGGCGGGGTAGACAGACTCGCATGATGAGAGACGAGTGTCTGTCGCACGTCTGTCGCACGTACCAATGTGTCCGGTTTTCAAACCGTGTTGTAGCGCCGCATCAGCTCCCGCGCCAGCCCCGGCGCGCCCGCCCCAAGGTAGATGCGCGCCAGGTTATGCGCCGCCTCGCGGGCAACCCCCCCGCCCTCCTCCTGCAGCGCCTGCTCGTACAGCGGCAGCGCCAGATGCACCAACCCCAAAGCGTGCAGCGCCCGCGCAGTGTTGAACTGCGACTCGCCCGGGTTTCCGCGCAGCGCAGCGTAGCGTTGGATAAAGCCAAAGGCCGCCAAAACCGCCGCGTGACGATCCGCTACCCCCCGGCTCATCGCGTGTTGTATCAGCGCGCTGCCCAGCGCCAAACACACCAGCGGCTGACGCGGTGCCAGCCTGAACGCACGGAAGAGGGACGCCAACGCCTGCGGCGTGCATACGCCACGCTCGGCTGCGAGAGCGGCGGCATGCATGGTTGGCACAGCAGCATTGCCTGGGTGCCTGCTTCCGAGGCGCCCCAGCAGCTTGGCCTGCTTGGCAGTGACGCCCGCGGCGGTGGTTGCGCGCGCGAAGGCGTTCCACTGCACCAGCGTGCCTCCTGGTGGCGGGGCGGAGGACAGGATGCCCCGAAGTGCGGCTGCTGCGCCGGAGTTGTCCCCCCGCGCCTCCGCCAGCTCTGCGTCCAGGTGGCGCAGCGCGGGCAGGCGGTCCCGCAGCGCGGGGTTGCCCTTTGCGAGCGCGGCGGCGCCCTCCACCAGCGCGGCTGCCTCGGAGAGGCGGCCCTGCGCGTTGAGGGCGCCCACGCAGGCCGTGAAGACTGCGAACGTCTCCTCGTCGCGCAGCATGTGCGGGATGGCGGGCTGCGGCAGGGTGGACAGCGCCAGGGCACGCTGCGCAGCCGCCGCAGCCGAGGCGTGGGCAGACGCGCCGCCGCCGCCGCCGCCGCCGCCGGGCTCTGCGTCTTGCTTGTGCCGCCTGGGCGTCTTGGTGACGAAGCCCTGGAAGACGCCTGTGGCGGAGGGGGGCTCCTGTGTGGGCTTGGCCTTGCGGCCGCCCCTGCGCCCCAGCCCCGCCGCAGCCGCAGCCACCGCCGCCGCCACCGCGCCCGTCTCAGCCTCCAGGCTCTGCGCCACCAGCGGCAGCGCCATGGCCAGCAGGCTGGCGTGGTCGCCCGCACAGCCGCGCAGCTTGGCGGCGCGCAGGCGGCGCAGCACAGCCTCCGGGTCCCCCGCCAGCGACGCCACGGCCGCCTGGGCAGCCTGGGGGTCCCCATCCAGGCGGGCCAGCTGCACCATGGCCTCGTCCATGCGGCCGTGCGCCATGAGGAGCTCCGCATACGCCGCCGTGGCCTCGTGGTGGCCGGGGTGCTGCACCAGCACCTCCTCGTACAGCGCGCACGCGCCGTTCACGTCACGCTGCTCGCACAGGCACGTCGCCAGGCGGGCCCACAGCTGGGGGCTGTCGTACTCCGGCAGCGCGCGCAGGGGCGTGAGCAGGCGGTAGGAGCGGGCCGCGTCGCCTACCGCCCAGAACGCGTTGGCTGCTTGCAGATACAGGTCTGCGAACTCGCCGCAGCTCGCCTCCAGCAGCGGACGCAGGGCATCCTCCGCCTTCTCCACGTCGCCCAGGTAGGCGTGGCAGACCGCCCCCTTGACAGACAGGTCCAGCGGCATGGCCGCACCATCCACGCAAATGCCCGGCGACTCCCGATCTAGCAGCGCCAGCGTTTCTGCGTGGCGGCCCAGCTCGATGAGCACCTCAGCGAGCATGTTGACCAGCGTGGCGTCCGCAGCGTCGGGGTTGTCCTTCACAAACGTGTCCAGCAGCTCGCAGGCGCGCTCCGGGGCGCCCAATCGGTGATGCATGCGTGCCAGCATGGTTGCCACGTCACCATCGGTAGGCCTGAGCTTGCGCAGCCACTCCAGGCCCTCGGCCGCCTTGCGCAGCTCGCCAATCTCGCTGTACAAGATGCTGCGGTCCCACCGCGCGTGAGGGTCCTCCGGCTCCAGACGCAACACGCGCGTCAGGCAGTAGATGGCCTGACGGGAGTTGCCCAGGGCCACAGACTGCTGTGCCAGGGCACGCCAGATGAGCGCGTCTCGGGGCGTGAGGTGCGCGGCGATCATCTTGAAATCCAGCGCGCGACGACCATCGCCGCGCGCCTCGTGCAACGCCGCCATTGCGGAGTAGCCGTCGGGTGCGCCGGGCGCCAGGCGGATGACGTCCTGCAGGAGCGGGGTTGCGCGAGCGGTGTCGCCGTTCATGTAGAGCAGAGTGGCATCCGCCAGCTTGCGGCCAGCCTCGGCGGGCATGAGGGCTGCGGCGGTGGAGGTGCCGCGGGAGCGCTTGCCCTTGCGCGAGCGGAGGGCTCTGCGACGCAGCGCGCCACCCGCAAAGAACTCCTCCAGCTCCTCAGCGCCAGTCAGCGCCGCGCGCTGGCGCCGGCTGCCCCGGCGCGCCGACGGGCTGCACGGGAGAGAGCGGACTGAGCGACCGGGCAACACGGCAGTTGACAGAGCGCGCACGAGCAGTTCGTACCCGTCGATACGCTTCCGCTTCGCCAGCAGCTCGTACTGCCCCAGCGCCTCCTCCATATCTTCCTCCTCCTCCTCTGAGCTCGCGGCGGTGTCCCCGAGGGGCGCAGAGGCGCCCGCGAAGCCTCGCGCTCCCACTGCATCCCCTTCCTCTTCAGTCACCTCCTCTTCATCATCCTCCTCCTCCTCCTCCTCCTCGTCGCTGGCGCGCACAAGCACCTGCGCGGTGTACGGACGTCAGCCGCTGCGCGAACGAGGGTTGTAAAGCATGCGCCGCTGCAGTTTGCCGCAGACGCGCCTTCAGCATAGCCTGCGTGTCAATCTCGTCGTCGTGGCCGTCCGACTGCAGGCCACCTTCGCTGGCCTGCGCGAGCAGGTTGAGCGAGTTGAATGAGCATTGTGCAAATGAGCTCTCGCGCATGGTTGCGGACGCCCGCCACGCGCCTCCGGTTCCTTGCGCGGGTCGAACAGCTCCTCCTCGCTGTTGTCGCTGCTGGGCTCTGAGCTGTCGGAGAGGCCGTCTTCGCCATCAGAGCTGGGGGCCGCGGAGGCTCCGCGCCCTCGCCCGGCGCCGCGGCCGCGACCGCGACCGCGAACGCCGGCAACACCTGCGCCTGCACTGGCTCGCGGAGGCATCTGGAGTGCGCAAATTGAGTAGAACGCTAGAACGCACAACAACAATAGAACGCACGAACGCAGTAGAACCGTAGAACGCAGTGAACGCCTGAACGCATACTCTCTCCGCACTTCGCTTATGGCTGCGATGCGCAGCTGTTCTGCGCCCAGCTGCAGCGTGTCGCTTGCGTGTCGCAGCCGCAGCGTGTGCACGCGTGCGTTGGGCAGCGCGCCTCGCCCCGCAGGCCTGCGTGTGGCGCACCGGCACGCTCGCCTGGTTGTGCGCCGTGGGTCTGAGGGGGAGGGCGTGGAGGGTGCGGAGTCTGGTGCGAGCAAGAGCGTGCTGTCCCGAGAGAACCCGGACCTTGTGGAGCGCTTTGCGGTGGTGGGCGGCGGAAGCGCCGAGTGCAAGAGCTGCCAGTACGTCTACGAGCCCAAGCTGGGCGACCCGGAATACCCTGTGGCTAAGGGAACGCTGTTCCAGGCGCGTTGTGGGCGCCCCTCGCAGGCTTCTGTGGTCTCTCGCCAAGCGAGCCTCCTGACACGCACCCGCGCACCCGCGCACCCAGGACCTGCCCCCCGACTGGCGCTGCCCCACCTGCGGCGCGGAGAAGAAGCTGTTCGTGTCCAAGGCGAAGGTGGTGGCCGGTTTCTCGCAGAACCAAGGCGAGCTAGAGCACCTTTTGCGCCTCCGCTGCTCCTCGCTGCCCTTCTCCTTCTCACGCGTCATGCCCCCAGGCTACGGCATGGGAACCAACTCCATGACTTCTGAACAAAAGTCGCTGCTCATCTATGGTACGCAAGCAGTGCTCTCGCTGCTTTGCGCAGCGCTCACATGCTCTGCGTGGTCCAGGCACCATGGCCGCCTTCTTCGCGATGTTCATCGCGGGGTACTTGCTGGACTAGAGTGCACGGCGCAAAGCCTTGCGCTCGCTGTTATGGCAAGTCTCTTGCGTTTGGCGGCCTCTCGGTGCTCCTGCTACGACTTGTCCCTTCCGTCTCTAAGCCGCCCTTCTCCAAGCACAGCCTCAACGTCTCTCGCTTTGGCGAACGCTTCGGCAGCGTGCTCCGCCAGCCCCGCGTTCAGTGCGTTCAGCGCACCCTCCCCCATCTGGTCCACCGCACGCACTACCGTCTGCGTTTCAGCCTGCAGCAAAGCGCGCATGCCCTCCGCGTTGGTAACCACCGATGCCACAGCCTCGCGTGTCTTCTCGGCCTCAAGACGCTCCAGGGCCTCTCTCCGAGCGCGTACCTGTGGAGGCGTGAGGAGGCGAGAAAGTGGGCGGAGAGCGAGCGCGCCTGCTGGATTTGCTCTTGCAGCTGCAGGTTGCGCTGTCGCAGCGCCTCAAAGTCCTGTACGTTGCTTGCGGGTGAGTCCAGCTTCATACACTCCTACTACCGCAACGCACCGCCTTGCCAAAGTCGGCAAACTCGCGCCACAGCCCTCTCAGCGTGGCGAACACGCGCGACATCAGTGCACAGCAAGTGCTACGGGCATTTGGATGAGATCTTCTCATACATACATGTTCGTTAGGCGCGCGTGCGAGTTGAACGCTGGTCGAACGACTCAAGCTCGCTCCTCCGCCCTGGAGCGCGGATAACAGAAGATGTCCAGACAAAGCATGGACGGTGTTGCCTGGGCCTCCGCCTCGCCCACTGGGGTACGCATATCGCCGCATCTGCCTATGTCCCCAGGCGCTCACGCTCCCGCAGATCACGGTGGTCATCAAGGTGGGCACCTCAAGCCTGCTGCGGTCCGACAAGAACTGCATCCACCTGTCTCAGGTGCGCGCAGTCGCCCCGCAGCCGCTGGACCTTGCTGAGTTCTGCACAGATGACCAAGCTGTGCGAAGCTGTGGCTGCGCTACACGACGCGGGGCACCGAGTGGTGCTGGTCTCCTCTGGCGCAGTGGGTGCGGGGTGTCAAAGACTCGGTGCGTCTTCACAGCTCAGCGCACGCTCACGCCTGCATGCCTGAAGCGGCGTGCTCACCGCGCACCCCTCCCGCCGCCGCAGAGCTGCGCAGCAAGCCCACGGATCTGGTGCAGAAGCAGGCGCTGGCCGCCGTTGGGCAAGCGTTCCTGATGCGCTACTATGACGACTTCTTCAGCACGCTGGGCAAGCGCTGCGCGCAGGCGCGTGTGCCTGACACCCGTGTGCTGCGCGGGCTGAGCCCCTGTGTGCCTCAACGGGCAGGTGTTGTTGACGCTGGAGAACCTGGCCAACCGGTCGCAGTACCTGAACGCGCGCAACACTTTCGACGCGCTCTTCCAGCTGGGCGTCATCCCGGTGGTCAACGAAAACGACACGGTGGCTGTCGAGGAGCTCAAGTTCGGCGACAACGACTCCCTCTCAGCCCAAGTTGCCGCCCTCGTCTCCGCTCAGTGGCTCTTCCTGCTCACTGACGTGGACGGTCTGTACACCTCCAACCCGCAAACCGACCCCTCAGCCACCCGCATCGACGTGGTGCAGGACATCGGAGCCCTTTCTGCGGACGTGAGCCAGGCTGGCACACAATGGGGCACTGGAGGAATGGTGACGAAGCTCACCGCCGCGCGGCTCGCCAGCGCGGCGGGCTGTCGCACCGTGATCTGCAAGAGCGAAAACCCGGGGGCTGTGGCTCGCGCGCTGGCAGGAGAACAGGTTGGCACGCTGTTCATGGCGGTCCGCAACGCCGCCAAGGGCCGGAAGCGTTGGCTCCTCGCACTGCCTCCTCGCGGCGAGCTGTGGTTAGATGCGGGCGCGTGCGCTGCCCTGGCTGCGCGCAAGAGCATATTCCCTTCGGGCGTCTGCAAGACGGCTGGCGGGTTTGCTGCGCAGGACGCGGTGCGCATCTGCGACTGCGAAGGCCGCGAGCTTGCGCGCGGGCTGATCAACTACAGCCGCCCAGAGACGGAGGGGCTGCGTGGCAAGCGCTCGCGCGACTTCCCGGGGGTTCTGGGGTACACCGGGGTGGCGGAACTGGTCCACCGGGGCAACGTATGTTTCACCACGTTGCTTCCGGACTTGGCCTCCGACGCGGACGCGGACGAGGATGAGGAAGATAAGGCGTGATTGACGAGATTGGAGTTGTTTACTATTCCTTTTCGCTTGTCCTTCACAGCAAGCCCAGGATCTTGCCGGCTGCTGCGCCGACCGCAGCCGCAAACAGCGCCAGCGTCGCCGTGCGCTGCGCCTTCTCGGCCAGCTTGCGCAGGCCCACCTGCAGAGCCAGCGCAGCAGCCACCACGCCGCCGGCCAGCAAGGCTGGCGGGGCGACTGTGCGGGCAACCGCAGAGTCTATTGCCGGCAGGGAGACGGCTGGCAGCGAGATGGTCGCCCTCTTGCCGCCCGGCACTTCGCTCCCGGGAGTCCCGTCTGCGGTGGTGAACTCCCAGTCGCCAGGGTTGAGGTCGCCGGTGGCGTAGACGCAAGCTGCGTATGCGCCAGCCGCAGCCACGGCAAAGTAGGCTCCCAGGCCCACGGTTGGCGGCTGCGCGTTCTTGGCAACCTTGCCTGTGGAGTTGAAGCTCTTGAGGCCAACCTCGCCGCCCGGAAAGCCGCCAGCCAGGCGCCCAAAGTCCTTGGTCAGGTCTACGTCCAGCTCTCGCGGGAGCACCTTGCGTGGCGCGTTGGGGCCCTTCGTCCACACCTCCTTGGGTGCCACCACGCCGCGAGCCTCCTCTCGGAAGGCCCAGAGCCCCTGGGAAGGAAGGCCGTGCGCGTGAGGGCGCGCGTGAGCGAAGAGAGCTGGGGTGGGGGCAGTGCAGGAGCTCTTGCGGAAAAGGGAGCGCGCCTTCTCGCCGCCGGCCCAGCCGCCAGCCGCCGCGTTAGCCTCCCGGCCGGGGTACTTGGCGGGGTCGTCGGTGACGTACTTGCCTTTGCCGACGTACAAGCGAGCCTTCTCCCCGCCCTTGCCCGCCGCGCAGCTGGTGCGCGGGCCATCAGGGGCGCGTCAGCTGCGCTCGGGGGCGGCAGGCACGAGGCGAAACGGGCGCAAGCAAGCGGGCGCAACCCCACTGCTCGGGCTGACGCGAGCTCCAGGCCGGCTCATACTCTGGGCCAGCCCGGCCAGCCAGGCCAGCCTGAGAGGCTGCCGTGCGGTGCAGCTGCGCGCCGCGGCGGCAGCCACCAGAGCGCGTGGGCAGCTCGCACAGAGGCGGGATACTACGCTTTGGACAGCGTGCCCAAACGCACCGCACTCGCGCCTCCTCACGTCCTCGCCGAACGCGCACGGCACAAGCCGCGTGTAGGCTCCGAGGCGCAGCCTCCACGCCCAGCATTGCGAAAGCGAGGGCGGGAAGATGAAATTCGCCCCTCTGCCAGTACAGCCACGCACTCTGTAGTGCCCTCGTCGCGGCGCTCGCGCCCTCCTTCTCAAGCCCCTCTGGACAAACAGATGCTCTATGCGGCTCTATGCGCGCATTTGCAGCTCATTGGTTCGCGGTTGGCTCCTTGGGCGTGCGGATCTTGCCCCCGTACACCTTACCCCCTTGTAGGAGCTGCGACGGCGCGGCCGGCGCAGGCGCCGCAGCAGCAGCAGCCGCAGCCGCAGCCGCTCTGCGCAGCTCCGCGTCGCGCGTAGCGAGCGCCTCGGCGCTGAGCTTCGCCGCGCTTCCAGTGACCGCCCCCGGGCGTGCACCCACGCTCGGCTCCATCTCCGCCGCTGCGTTGCTGCTCTGCGCCACCGCGCTGTGCTGCGCTGCAGCTGCGTCATAGTTCAACCAGCTGCTTGTCTGTGTGTCCGGAAGCATCCACGGCTCTGGCTTTGCCTCTGGCTCGGCCTCTGGTGAAGGCTCCTCAGCAGCGTCGTCTCCAAACTCCCGCGGTTGCCATGCGCTCAACGCAGCATCCGCTGCCTGGTCCGCATCAGCGCCAAAAAGCTCGCATGGCTGATGTGCCAGGCCCGGCACGTGTGCGGCAGCAACAGGCGCGCCCAAAGGCCCTCGATCCTTGGCCAGTGATACACGCACACGTCTCGCCTGGCCCTCCAACTGCGCGCCGTCGAGCAAAGCAACCACCTTAGCCGCCGCCTCGTGCGTGAAGAGGTCCACGAACGCGAAGCCCTTCCATTCTGCAGCGGCGTCGCGCGACCTGATCAGACGGACTTCTCGCACCGCAGTGCCTCCCAACGCGCTGATGGCGAACTGTAGGGCCGCCTCTGAGACCTGGGGCTCGATGCCGTGCACCAGCACACAGGGCGTGAGGCCCAGGGCATCCTGCAACGCCGGCACAGCGTCTGCGGTGCGCGGCGCGCCGCAGCTGAAACAAGCGTCCCGGCGCGCAAAGTTGAGCGTGCCGTCGCGCGGGCATAGCCAGTCGTTGCGGGGCGGTCTGGGAGGTGATGCGTGCCGAAGGTGGTTGTGCCGCTCTTCGTCGCGCGTGTCGCCCCAGCGGTGGCGCTCCGGCGTGCGTGACCGCGCGCTGTGCGCGCTGCGTTAGAGGCTGCGCGCGGGGTTGAACTTGCGAGGACGCACCGCCGCAACTCGCCAGCCTCGCGCGACGAGCTCCGGCTGCGGAACCGCCCGCCCCGACCCTCCCTGCGCGCCCACGCCTCAGCGCAGCCTAGGACGCCCACCACACACGGAACGTGCCGACTGCGTGAGCGCCTTCGCCGCGTTGGCGATCTGGAGGTCCGTGCTCGCCACCCCTGCACCTCCTCGTTATGAGTCTGTTGCGCGCAGAGAGGCCCCCATCATCAGCCACGAGGTGTGCGCGCAGAGAGCACCAGAGGCTAGTCACCCTGCGGCCACGAGTGTCTGCAGCGCTTTCTCGTCGCCTCTCTGGCTGCTGCCTCTGCCTCTGCTCGTGCTGCTGCGCCAGCCAGTCGCGCTCAAACGCGGCGGCGTCTTCCATTGGGCAGGCGGAGGGAAGTGCTTTTGGAGGCAGGCAGGCAGGCAGGCAGGCAGGTGCGAGGTGGTCCCGCCTCCTGCAGCTACGGAGCACTCGGCGCAGCTCCGTTGGCTTTCACGCGTATCGCGGCTCACGCTGTGTGGCTGGCAGTGCCTGTGTGACGAGCAGGAAGTACATCAGCTGCGCTTGACCTCTGAGCATGAGCGCGCTCCTGCGAGCTCGCGGCCGGCTGGCACGTGACGCCTGTGCCGCGCTATGGAGAAGCGCCAGCTCCTCAGCTGGCGACGGTGCCACCACGTCCTATCTGCGCAACCTGGACAATGGCGCAGAGGTCTACCTCGTGGGCACCGCACACATTTCCAAACGGAGCGCTGAAGAGGTGCAGCGCGTCATGCGCACCGTTAAGCCTAGCACTGTTTTGGTTGAGCTCTGCGCGGCGCGTGCCAAACAACTCATGGCACCCCCTGGCGGGAAGTCATCGCACAGCATGCTGTCAGAGGTACTGCGCACGCTGGGCGCTCCAGGCGACGCTGCCACAAAGCTGTTGAGCCTGGGAATGAAAGGCTTTTATGCCGCCTGGAAGCACGCCGGCTTGGAGCCCGGCTTGGAGTTCAGAGTGGCTTTGACTGAAGCCGAGCTGCTGTCAGCGACTGTTGTCTATGGTGACCAAGAGGCTACCGAGACGCTCAAGAAGCTTGCCGCCACCATAAAACTGCCCTCTTTGCTGCGCATGTTCACGGCCCCTCCCACACCGCCCCCAGAGCTGGCGCGCGTGATGAGTGCTGACGCCAGCCTGGAGGAGGCGATTGAGCGCCTCAAGAACCGAGAGACGGTTCGAGCGATGGTCAAGTTCACCCGGTCCATTCACCCGGAGGCTACGCGCGTGCTGCTGGACGAGCGGGACGTCATCTTGGCGGACGCGCTGCGCAAGTGCACGGGAAGGGTTGTGGGAGTTGTTGGCCTCGCGCACGTGGATGGCATCGAGCGCCGCTGGGCAGAGCTCAACGGGACCAAAGCAGTGACGAGCTGAATGCATTCCGCGAGGAGGATACGCGCATTGCGAAGAGTCATTGTGAAGAGTCATCGCTCGACAGCCGATGATCATCGCCTCATGAGGCGTTGACTGCCACTCGTGCCACCCCCGCGCGCTGAATGCAATGCTACTCATCAACTGGAACGTGGCTGCGTGGGCCACCACCATCGCGCTGATCAACCAGCACTATGGAAGCCTGGGCGCGTGGATGAAGCGCCACGGGTGCGACATCCTGACGCTGCAGGAGGTGAAGCTTTCCACAACCAAGGTTGCCGACGAGCCCAATGCGTGCGGCGCGCGCGAGGCTGGTCTGGAGAGCGCCTGGTCGCTGTATCGGCCAGCCTCTGTGCCTGCAAGCGAGCCTGCGCAGCGCAAGCGGGCAGGCAGCTGGAACGGCGTCGCCACGTTCACGTTGTCTGGGCTGCTGGCCTGTGCAGACGCGGATCCGCTCGGCGTGGCGGATTTGGACTGCGAGGGGCGGTGCTTGTGCACCGACCACGGCGCTTTCTCGCTCTTCAACGTCTACGTGCCCACAGGCAGCGACCTGCCGCTCAAGCTGCGCTTCCTGCGCGCCCTGCGCCGCGCCATGGCCGTCAAGCGCGCCTCCACAGCCCGCCCGGTGGTCCTGGTGGGCGACCTCAACCTGGCGATGCGTGCCGCTGACGTGCCGTGGCGCGAGCGGCTGGTGAGCCTTTCACGCGCGCTTGGCGAGGACGGCGCACAGCCGTACGCAGACTTGCCCGCCTTACTGGCCGCCAAGCTGCAGCGCCTGGGTCCCTCTGTGCGCGCCGTGCTGGCCACTCTTGAGCTCGTTTCTGTGCCGGGCCGTGACGAGGGCAAGGTTGGCCAGTACACGCGCCCCCACGAGTCGTGGAGGGCCACCTGGCGACCACCGGACGGAGGCCGCGCCGTCACGCTGGGCAAGCCACACGATGACGAGGGCTCTGCGCGTAAGCGGTGGGCCATGATCTCCCAAGACGTGGTGATGCCTGACCCGGAGGACCCAGCCGCCCCGCACCTGCTTCTCTGGAAGGCGGGACACCTGTCAGTGTATCACCTGCAGGAGGTCCTCGTCAAGGCGGTGGGGCAGCCCTTCTCGGACGAGGAGGCTCGCGCGCTGGCTGCGCACGGGGAGTCATACTCGCCCCCCTGCTTGCGCGACTGGGCAAGCAGTTTGATCCAGGAAGATGGCATGGTGGACAGTTTTGCGGAGATGCATCCGAATGCGCAGGAGCGCTTCACGTGTTGGCAGCAGCACACCAATACCCGGTACGACAACGGCGGCATCCGCATCGACTACATGTTCGTGGATGCCGCGCTTGCCGGCCGCATCCAGCGCGGTGCGCCGCTGCCCAAGGGCAGCTGGCCGGGGGACGAGAATGCGGCGGAGGCTGCGGCATCGGCGGCAACGGCGGGCGGGCGGTGGCAGCCTGCCCCGTACGACGGGTCAGGGATGGCGGATGCGCCGCTCTCGGTGTTCGACACGCAGTTCGAGCCGCCTGCGACGGGCATTCGCTACATGCCGCCCCGCTACAGCGATCACACGGCCACGTCGCTCTTGCTGGCTGACGTGGATGAGGAGGCGACGCCTTTGACGCTGCGACTGGATGCGACAACGCTCAAGGCGTGTCCGCACCGCCAGTCGCGCACAATCACCAGCTTCTTTGCGCCCAGACCGCCGGGCGCGGTGGCGGAGGAGGTCCCGCCCGCGGGCAACGGCGACAAGAAGCGCAAAGCTGCGGAGCCGGCGCGGCCGCCGGGTCAAAAGAGCGTGCGCGACATGTTTGACGTGGGAGGCCGCCAGAGGCAGGGCACGTAAACGGAGGCGCAAGGTGCGCTGGACGACCAATCAAGGAATGCGCGTGAAAACGAAAGGAGTGCACGCGCCAATGCCAATGCAGCGAGTGCGCGTCTGTCACACACGTGCCGCAAATGTGTTCTGCAGCGCAGATTCCTCCAGCGCCTGTGCGCGCGCCTGGTGTCGCGCCAGCGCGAGCGTGGCGTCCCCGACGGCCTTCAGCTGCGCCGCATGGAAGCTCTGCAACGCCTCAAGCTGGCTGGCGGAGAGGAGCGCAAGGTCCAGGCCACACACGTGCGCGACGTGGACGTCCAGCTCGGCAAGCACCGGACACATCATCGCCAGGTGGGCCGCAACAGCAGAGTCCCGCCGGGGCGACGCGCAGCGAGAGGATGGAGCGGCGGGGGTGGCGATGGCGGCGGCGATTGCGGTTGCCAGAGGCGCTATAGTGACCGAGGCGTAGGATGGCGCTGCTCGGCTGCGAGGTGCAGCCGGCGCGAGCACTGGAGGCTGCGCAGGGGGGTGTGATGGTGCAGAGGGGCGACGACGGCTGCTGCCTTGTGCCGCCACAGGGGTCCACTCTCCAGGTGCGTCGTCTACGACCCCAGAATGCGCTGCGACAGGCTCAGACTGCTCCTCGGATGCCGCGCACGTCTCTGCGGCGACCGGCTCCAGCTCCTCGTCGGAGTGCGCCGGGTCGTGCGGAGGCGAAGGCGGAGCGACGGCTTTCCGGTCTGGCGTGCGCCGGGGCTGCGGCTGGGCTTGCAGCAGCAGCAGCTCGCTGTCATCTGCTGCGTGCGCGTCGGCGTGACGCTGCAGCAGCTGCACGCACTCCGCGCCTGCGCCGACGTGTAGCGCCTCGCCCAGCGGCGACCGGCCGGCGCTGCAGCGGGCCCGCACGTCCACGCCGCGCGAAAGCAGCGCCTCGCAGCACGCGGCGCTGCCGGCCGCAGCGGCAAAGTGCAGCGCCGAGCGACGCTCGTTGTCCACTGCGACGACGTCGGCGTCTGAGAGCACCCGCAGGAGCACTTGCAGCACGCCAACCTGCCCGGAGCCAGCAGCCACTGCCAGCGGGCACGAGCCGTCCGCGTTGCGAGCGCGCGGCGAGGCGCCGGCTTTCAGGAGCAGCCCGGCGGCCCCCGCGGCGCCTGACATGGCCGCAAAGTGCAGCGGTGTGTCCAGGTGCGCGTTGCCAGCGTCCACCGTACAACCACCGGGCCACCCCAGGAGCGCGCGCACGCAGACCACTTTGCCGCGCGCGCACGCCATGTGCAACGCCGTGTTGAGACTGCCCGCCCAGGGCTGTGACACCGACACTTGGCCACCAGACAGCAGCGCCAGCAGGGAGGAAGCGTCGTCAGCCTCCACCGCTTTGAAGAGCGCAACCAGGGCGTCGCTGGCAGGCGCGGGCATCGCAGCGCACTGGCTTGACTGCTGTTCTCTAGTCACGTAGGAGCAGCACGGCGAGCGAAGGACAGATGGACGGGGTTGACGATGGGTCGGTTGAACAAGGAGCGAACACTTGAACACAAGCGACTCACGACACTTCCTGTTCGAGTGGTGCGTCCCAGAGTGGCGCATACGTGCGCAGCGTGCCCTTGTGCGCCAGCAGCAGCGCGGCGCCCCTCTCTGCAGGTGCTGCGCAGCAGCTGGTGCTTGCGTCGAAGCCCAGCGCGCCCCGACTCAGCGCTCGCCCGCTGGAGCAACAGTACAGCGACAACCTTTCGCTGCCCTCGCCCGGCGTAGCCACCGCCGCGCCAGCAGCCACAAACGCCGGCCGGTAGATGTGCTTCAGCCTCGCAATCGCCGTATGACCGACAAGCACGTGCAGAGGCGCAGCTGGCGCCCGTACGTCCCACAGCCGTATGGCTGGGTCGCACCCCGCAGATAGCAGCAGGTGAGCATTGCTGGGATGCCACTCCAGCACATTCACGTGTGACGGGTGCGCATCTTCGATGCGCAGCGTACATGCGTCGGCCGCGCGCTCATCCAGCAGGCAAATGCTCCCGTCGTTGCCCGCGTCGGCTGCGAGGTGTGCCTCTCGCGCGCGCACACACTTCACCACGCCCGTGTGATGCCCCTGGAACTGACGCCCAGCAACCAGGCGCCCATCGGGCGTGAGAGTTGAGCACCTGGTGGTTTCATCTTTGGAAGACGACCAGACCTGCGTCTCCACGGCGTGACAGCTGAAGATGCCCTTGGCATGTAGATTTTCGTGGAACGCCACGCGTCGTGGCGCCCCATCCGCGGCTTGTGCGAGGTCCCAAACACACACCGCAGCATCGTTTGAAGCCGTGAGGAGGAGTGGGGCCGAAGCGAGCGAGGACAGGAACTGCGCCGCGCACGCCCAGCCCCCGTGCGCGCGCCAGGAAAGCAGCGCATGCGCTTGCGAAGCGGCGAAGACGGCGCAGCGTCCGCCGTGACCGGCGGCGGCAAGGAGGCAGCCAGAGGTGTCCACCGCGTAGATTCGCTCCAGCTTGCCGTCGCTGTAGGTGCGCTCAGGCGCGTGAAGGAATGCGGCGGGCGGGCTAGACCCAGCGGGCGCGGCGCAGACCGACAGGCTGGAGGCGTCTGCGTTTGGCGCTTGTTGGCACACGTAGTGCGCCACACCAGACTCGAAAAACTCTTCCTCAGCCTCCTCGCTCTCTGCAGCCTCTGCAGCCTCTGCGTCTGCCACAGCGGTGCAGCGCGTGGCGCGCGTGGCGCGAGTGGCGCGCTTGCTGGCGGGCTCGGGGGCAGAAACTCTCCTCTCACGCCTGGCAGCAGGCTTGCGGGCCGCTGCAGGCACCGCCAGAGTGGCCGCGGCGGCGTTCAGCCCCAGCGACGCCATCACCTCCCGATTGCGCCGCACGCGCTCGTCTCGGAGCCGCTCGTACGCGTTCCCCGTTTCTCGGCTGTCAGGCGCTGTCACCGGCGCCTCCGCTTCCAGAGCGGCAGCGCCAGGCGCCTGCTCGTTGTACGACACGGTCTCTGGCTGTGGCTCTGGCTGTGGCACTGGCGGCGAGGGCGCAGGTGGCACTGCTCTCAGAGGGGCGCCCCACAGCGCCTTCAAAGTCAGCTGCGCCATCCCTCTGCGACGCACGCCACGCAGGAGAGCAGCGCGCAGGTGTGGACTAGCTGGACGCTGAAGAGAGCATGAGAGCTGACAGCAGGGGAATAGAAGAGAGAAAGAGAGCAACGTTTTGCGGAGGAGGACGAATCGACGAAAGCTGCGTTCGATTCGAACACCGTCCGTTGCGGGTGCCGGGGTGGGGGGTGCGGGCCCACCACCTCGTCCCCTTCGGCGAGTCCATGCTACTGGCGGCCTCAGCGCCGCTGGCGCGTGCGCGCGCCCGGCGCGCTGTGCCCCGCGTGCGCTGCGTCGTCACAGCGGCTGCGGTTCCCTCCCGTCGCGGCGTGCGCCTACCCTTCTCCGAGCTGGGCGCCACCGACAGCCGCCTGCACGTGGTGAAGGGGCGCGGACGGGAGGACGACACGCTGGCCGGGGTGTGCTCCCTCTACGGCGTATTGCCAGAGGAGCTGTTGCGCGCAAACCCAGGACTGGAGGCGGAGGGGCGCTACGCCCCGGGCACGCGGCTCCTCATCACAGCCCCGGACGCGCCAAAGCACAGCGCCAGGCGCGGCGTGGGCGTGAGCGGCGTGAGCGGTGTCACGCTGAGCGCAGGGAGTGTGGGCGTAGTTGTCGCTGACCGCACTTCCGCCGCGCTGCTTCCTGCGGCTGCTGCGCTGGCGCTGGCGCTGGCGCTGGCTGCTGCGGGGGCGCTGGTCGCCTTGCGCGAGGGTGCAACGCGCTGGCTGAGGAGGACAGGTCAACCGGACACCGAAGAACAGGGGCCGCCTCCGCCACCAGGACCGTGGCGCCCGCCCGCGCCTCGACACATCCCCAGCTGGCGCGCAGCCGGCGCACCGCCAGCACCCAGGCAGGCCGGCGCACTTGCGGTGGTAAGGTCGCCGAGCGCGCGCGAGAGAGAGGAGCTGGATGAGCCCGCGGATGCGCCAGCGGGCCTCCTCCGGCGCCTGCACAGCCTGGCCGCCGCCGTGGCACTGCGCTTCCTGTGGGCCGCTGACATGGCTCGGCGCTGCGTGGCGCTGCTGGTCGTTCCGGGCGCCCAGGAGGAGGAGAGCGCCCCATGGCGAGCAGCGGAGGCGATGCGAAGGCCGGCGGGAGGGAACGCCGAAGCGCCTAGGGCGTGGGAGCGCCCGGGGGGTTCTTCCGGGCGGAGAAGGCCCAGCAGGGGCGTGGCGGGGGGCGCACAGCAAAGGTCCAGAGCCACTGCGAAACCTACGACGTTCAGCAAAGACTGAGGCCGTGCCACTCTCCCTGCTGAGCCATGCGGTGCAACATGCACCAGCTCTCTCTTCAGGGATGACTCATCACAGCTTTCGTGGTCAACTGAACGTTCTTTCCACTCTGTCGCGCAGCCATCAGTGACGCGTCTGGTATCCACCCCAAGGGATCAAACACGCACGCACCTTCAATGGCCTTCCACTTCGTGCCGTGGCGTGGATTATCGTGCACGGCACGAAGTGGAAGACAATTGAAGGTGCGTGCGTGTGTGATCCAGTGATCCTTTGCTTGCTCCTCTCTACTGGTACGGCTCCGCATCTCCTCCGCCCAGGTGGCGCCCTCCCGGCATCCCCAGTCCCCCCCGGCCTGCCCCCCCCATCCCGAACATCCCCGGACCCCCCCCCG
>Ga0208951_1000355_pt1 | contig 20993 bp, 31 predicted proteins | sample GreLakmeMI27MSRF_FD_187702 | JGI IMG/M metagenome (GOLD analysis project Ga0208951, IMG submission 187702) | Freshwater lentic microbial communities from great Laurentian Lakes, MI, USA - Great Lakes metaG MI27MSRF (SPAdes) | ecosystem: Environmental > Aquatic > Freshwater > Lake | place: Great...
ATAGACCAGATACTTTGCGAGGAGTGTCGCTCACCTACGCTGTGCTTGACGAGGTTGCAGACATCAAACCTGAAGCATGGGAACAGGTTATTCGTGCTTCTCTGTCAGACAAAAAGGGCAGAGCAATGTTCATCGGCACTCCCAAGGGTCGCAACTTCTTCTATGACATCTTTAAACTTGGTCAGTCAGAGGAAGATGAAGATTGGAAAGCATGGCATTTCACCACCAAAGACAACCCTTTAATCGACCCTAGTGAAATCGAAAGTGCGAAGAAGACCCTAAGTTCATTCGCTTTCAAACAAGAGTATATGGCTTCTTTTGACAATGCGGGAAGCGATGTATTCAAAGAAGAATGGATTAAGTACGGAGAAGAACCTGACTATGGTTCTTACTTTGTAGCTGTTGACTTGGCTGGATTTGAGGAAGTAGCTAGACAGGCGGCTAACTCTAAGAAAAGGCTAGACCAGACAGCCATTGCGGTGGTCAAGGTGACTGACGAGGGCAAATGGTTTGTCAAAGAGATTGTTTTTGGTCGTTGGGATATTCGGGAGACTGCCGCTACGATTTTGCTCAAGATGCGGGAATACCGCCCTTTGAGTGTTGGAATTGAGCGAGGTGCGTTAAAAAACGCTGTTTTGCCTTATTTGAGTGACCTAATGAGGAAAAATAATGTATATTCCCACATAGTTGACTTGACGCATGGCAACAGGAAAAAGACTGACAGAATTATCTGGAGTCTCCAAGGAAGGTTTGAGCATGGGCGTATTGTGCTGAACTCTGAGGAAGATTGGGATGAATTCAAAGATCAACTCTTGATGTTCCCCGCCAACGGAGTTCACGATGACTTGCCTGATGCTCTTTCCTACATTGACCAACTGGCTGTTACCTCATACTTCCAAGATGATGATGAAGATGAGTGGGAACCGCTAGACATAATTTCAGGATTCTAAATGGCAACTGACAAACTAGAACAAAGCGAATTTTATGAGCCTACTGAGGCTGATAAAGAGTTGACCGATTTCATTACTAGCCACTGCGACAAGTGGAGAGATTGGCGAGATACAAATTTCTTGCCTGATTACCTAGAGTATGAGCGCATTTTCCGTGGTCAATGGGCATCTGAAGACAAGACCCGTGAGTCTGAGCGTAGCCGTATTGTTACCCCTGCTACCCAACAAGCTGTTGAGACTCGCCACGCAGAGATCATGGAAGCCATATTTGGTCAAGGCGACTTCTTTGACATTGAAGACAATATCCAAGACATAGGTGGAAACCCTATAGATGTTGAGTTGATTAAGGCTCAACTGATGGAAGACTTTAAGAAAGACAAAATCAGAAAAGCTATTGACCAGATCGAATTGATGGCTGAAATCTATGGTACAGGCATTGGCGAGATTGTCGTAATGACTGAGACAGAGTATGTTCCCTCTACTCAAGCTATTCCTAATATGCAGGGTCAGGCAGCTATTGGTGTAATGCAGAGAGACAGGATTGCAGTCAAGATTTCCCCTGTAAACCCAAAGAACTTTTTGTTTGACCCGAATGGTGTTTCTGTAAACGACTGTATGGGCGTGGCTATTGAGAAATACGTCTCAATCCACAAGATTGTAGAGGGAATCGAAAAAGGCATTTACCGCAAGGTAAACATCACGCCCACCTACGAGGACACTGACTTAGAGGCTACCCAAGAGGTATCACAGTACCAAGATGAGAAGGTTCTGTTGTTGACGTACTACGGGTTAGTACCCCGTGAGTATTTAAACAACATGAAGGAAAACAAAGACATTGTTGAGTTGTTTCCTGAGAATTCAGCGGCAGAAGATTACTCGGACATGGTTGAAGCCATTGTTGTAATCGCCAATGATGGTATGTTGCTCAAGGCTGAAGAAAATCCTTACATGATGAAAGATAGACCTGTGTTGTCGTACCAAGACGATACAGTTCCAAACCGCCTGTTGGGGCGAGGTACAGTGGAAAAAGCCTTCAATATGCAAAAAGCTATTGATGCTCAGACTCGCGCTCACTTGGATTCGCTTGCTTTAACCACTGCCCCTATGGTTGCGATGGATGCAACAAGACTTCCAAGAGGTATGAAGTTTGAAGTTAAGGCTGGTAAAGCCATTCTTACCAATGGCAACCCAAGTGAGATTATTTACCCATTCAAGTTTGGTCAGAGTGACCCCAATAACCTAGCAACTGCCAAAGAGTTTGAGCGTATGTTGTTGCAAGCAACGGGGACTCTTGATTCACAGGGCATGGTTAGTAACGCATCCCGTGATGGTGGCGGTATGTCGATGGCTGTTGCCTCAATCATCAAGAAATACAAGCGCACTTTGGTGAATTTCCAAGAAGATTTCTTGATTCCATTCATCAAACAAGCGGCTTTTAGGTATATGCAGTTTGACCCAGAGCGTTACCCTTCAGTGGACATGAATTTTGTGCCTACAGCTACCTTGGGCATCATTGCTAGGGAGTATGAACAGCAGCAATTTATTGGTTTGCTTCAAACTCTGGGTGCAAATACACCTGTTCTGCCTATTTTGCTTAAAGGCATCATTGGAAACAGCAGCTTGTCCAACAGAATGGAGTTGATTGCTAAGTTGGATGAGATGATGCAACCCAATCCTCAACAGCAGCAGATGCAACAGATGCAAGCAGAGTTGGCTATGCAAGCAGCACAAGCTGGTATTGCTGTTCAGACTACCCAAGCTGAAGAAAACAAGGCAAATGCTATCAAATTGGCTGTTGAGGCTCAGTTAATGCCGCAAGAAGTTCAGGCTAAGATGAGTTCATCTTTAACCAAAAATTTACCTACTGAAGATGATGCTAATCAGAGAGAATTTGACAAGAGAGTCAAGATTGCTGACCTGATGTTGAAGGAAGCAGACATCAAGAACAAGTCTAAGATTGTTGAATTGCAGATGGCAGACAAGCAATCTAAGACTGAAAGTGATTTTTTAGATAGATTGTCAAGGGAACTTTCATAATGGACATTCTTGACCTAGAACGCAAGTTAGGCATTGATGGTATGTCTGCTGATGAGCAGATGGCTTTAATCGTTGCGTTGCAAAAGTCTGCTGAAGAAAAAGCTGAACAAGCCAGAGAAGAAACCATAGGCAAGAGTGCTGATTTGGTGATTCAAGGCTTAAAACGCATCAAATCTGACATAGAAACTAGGTTTTCTGAACTGAATTCAGCTATCCAAACAAAGTCATCTAGCCTAAGAAATGGCATTGATGGCAAGGATGGGCGTGATGGTAAGGATGGTCGTGACGGAGTCGGAATTAAGGGAGACAGAGGTCTTGATGGTCAAGCGGGTCGTGACGGGATTGATGGAGTTGATGGTGTATCAGTAGTCAACGCAAACATTGACTTTGATGGCTCTTTGATTGTTACTTTGTCTGATGGCAGAGAAATAAATGTTGGTGAGGTTGTTACTCCTGACATTGCTGAAAAGATCAACGTCATCAGCACTATGTCTACCAATGCGGCTATTGCTATCAAGGATGAAGGTACATCTATAACCAGTGCAGTTAAGAACATTAACTTTGTTGGTGCAACAGTTACTGCTACCAACTCAGGGGATGATGTAACTGTTAATGTGAGTGCTGGTACAGGCACAGTCACAAGTGTGGCGGCTAGTGGTGGCACAGGTATTAGCGTAAGTGGTAGCCCAATTACAACTACTGGTACTTTGACTATTACTAACACTGCACCAGATCAGACTGTTAGTCTGACTGCAAGCACAGGTATATCAACAAGTGGGACTTATCCTATTTTCACTATTACCAATACCGCACCAGATCAAACAGTAGTGTTGACTGCTGGCACAGGCATCAATACAAGCGGAACTTACCCTAGTTTTACTGTAACTAACTCAGCACCAGACCAGACTGTTGCGTTAACTGCTGGCACAGGCATTAGCACTAGTGGGACTTATCCTAACTTTACTGTTACCAATTCTGCGCCAGATCAAACTGTTGCTTTGACCCAAGGTGGGACAACAACAATCACTGGAACTTATCCCAACTTCACTATTTCCTCTGCTGACCAGTTCCAAGGAACAGTTACCTCTGTAACAGGTACTTCTCCTGTTGCGTCTAGTGGTGGTGCTACTCCTGCTATATCTTTGTCTGCTGGTTATGGAGACACGCTAAACCCTTATGCGTCTAAGACTGCAAACTTTGTTTTAGCCGCACCTAATGGTAGTGCTGGAGTGCCAACATTCAGGGCAGTTGTTGCTGCTGATATTCCTACTCTGAATCAGAACACTACGGGTACGGCGGCATCAACACCCAAGTTATTAACTACCAATTTTACTATTGAGGAATCAGGCGGTAAATTGATATTTAAGAATGGAGCAACAACAATTGCATCAATGTCATCAACGGGAATCATTACATCTGCGGCAAATATTGTTGCAAATGGAACACCTTAAAGGAAAGTAAATCATGGCAACCTCAACACTAGGGTCTGGAACAGTTGTTCTTGCGGGAACAACATCAGGGACTACAACAGTCACAGCAACTGCTGTAGCTGGCACTACAACTCTTACGCTTCCAGCGGCTACAGATACATTGGTTGGTAAGGCTACAACCGATACCCTGACTAATAAGACGCTAACAAGTGCAACTCTAACTGGTGTTGTAACTTTTGATGCTGGAACAGCAGCAGCCCCTGCCATTACCACTACAGGCGACACCAACACAGGTATCTTCTTCCCTGCCGCTGACACCATTGCTTTTTCTGAGGGTGGTGCGGAGGCTATGCGTATCGACTCCTCTGGTAATGTGGGGATTGGTACTACTTCGCCTTTAAACAAACTGGATGCCCGTGCCGCAAGTGCTGTTATTGCCAACTACCAAACCATCCAAGCATTCAGCACTGATTCGGCGGCTATTGATTTAGGTGGTGGTATTGGTCTTGGTGGGTTTTATTCTACAACTTCTGCAATTGCAGTATTTGGCAATATTGTTGGACGCAAAGAAAACGCAACTGGTGGAAACTTTAGTGGATATTTAGCATTTGGAACTAACAACAACTCTACTGGTATTGTAGAACGTATGCGTATCGACTCCAGCGGTAACATTATATACACCCAACCTTCTTTAGCTTGTTATGTATGGACTGCGTTTAATCCAACAAATACATCTGGCACAATCACCAATGCACCCGCTACTGGAACTGCTTACGATACTGGGTTTGTGACAATGGTCAATTCATCTGGCACTCTTACCATTACTTTTGATATTGCTGGAAAATATCTTGTAAGCACAAATTTACAAACATCACACGCAAATACTTATACAAATGAACGCTCAACATTTACTTTGGGTGGAACGGCAACGGCAGCAACAGGAACACAAAACCCATCATTTTCTGGGATTGATTCTGTAGATGCAAATACAACTGGAACATATCCAATATATGTGTCTGCAACAGCGGCGCAAACAACAACAATATTGCCGACATACGAGTTAACTGGTAGTGGCACAACGGCGCAGCATACTTGTAGACCATCTGTAACTGTTCAATACTGCGGAGGATAAATAATGTTATACGACTCAAACACACTTGCTCAATTTGAAATGCGTAAATTGCGTAATGTTTTTTTAAGAGCATCTGATTGGACTCAAATGGCTGATTCGCCTTTGACTTCCGAAAAGAAAACAGAGTGGTCAATATATCGACAATCACTTCGTGACTTGCCAAACAATAGCAATCCAACACTTGATGAAAATAAAAATCTTGTTGGTGTAATTTTTCCAACGCAACCGCAATAAAAAATCATGACCACAACTTACACAATCAACCAACTTGACCGCAACACCTCTGACAACTTTGTAACGACAGTGCATTACAACGTCACAAAAGTAGATGGTGAATTCTCTGCATCCACCTATGGCACTGTCAGCTTTGAAGCTGGTACGCCAACAACCCCCTACGCATCTTTGACCAAGGCTCAAGTAATTGAGTGGGTTAAAGACAAGCTAGGCGAGGAAACAGTTGAGGCTTCTTTGGCCGCACAGATTGCTGCACAGAAGAACCCAACAACTGCAACAGGAGTGCCTTGGTGACACCTGAACTTGACAAATACTATTCAGAACGATTCTCCATGATGAGTACGGAGGGTTGGAAGGATTTGTGCATGGATATTGACATTATGATAGAGTCACTCAATAATCTGAGCGTGATTCCTGATGAAAAGACTTTGATGTTTAAAAAAGGTGAACTTTCCATCTTGACTTGGCTGAAAACCTTGAAAGAAGTCAGCGAAAGAGCCTACGAGGAATTGAATGAAAAGAATGTTTGATTTTGCCTGTGCAAACGGGCATAAAACTGAAAGACTTGTTGATTATGAGACAACGAGTTTTAGATGTGAGTGCGGAGAAACAGCCAATCGCACTTTATCTGCTCCAAACTTCAAGTTAGAAGGGTGGTCTGGTTCTTTCCCATCAGAACATGGGAAGTTCGAGAAAAAACACCTAGATCAGCTTAAGTGGGAGCAAAAGCACAACTCATAAGCGTAAGCCGAGTTGAATGTCCTAGAACCGATAACGGCAGGAAAAGGAAGAAATATGTTGATTGACAATGAAGATGAGACGCTAAGTGAGTTAGATGCAGTCGAGCAAAAGAAGCAACTACCTGTTGTAGAACCCTTGTCCGAGATGCCTGAGAAATACAGGCAGAAATCTTTGGAAGAAGTGGTCAAGATGCACCAAGAAGCTGAGAAGCTGATTGGAAAGCAAGCGCAGGAAGTTGGGGAAGTGCGAAAGCTAGCAGATGAACTCATAAAGCAAAACCTCTCCTCTAAGCAGCAACCTATTGAAAAAGAGCCAGAAGTAGATTTTTTCGAGAATCCACAAGAGGCAGTTCGTAGAACAGTTGACAATCATCCTGATGTACTTGCGGCTAGACAAGCTGGTCAAGAGTTTAAAAAGATGCAGATTCAGCAAAAGCTGGCGGCAGAGCATCCTGATTTTGGTCAGATTGCTCAAGATACAGACTTTGTGAATTGGGTGAAATCTTCACCTATTCGCCTTGGTTTGTACGCAAAAGCTGATGGTGAGTTTGATTACGACAGTGCAAACGAGTTGCTGAGTACCTATAAGCAGTTGCGTGGTGTTAAGGCTAAACAGACTTCAGATGCAGGGGAAACCCAGCGAAAGTCAAACCTTAAGGCGGCGGGAGTTGATGTAGGTGGAAGTGGGGAGTCTGGAAAGAGGGTCTACAGAAGGGCTGATCTAATTCGGCTGAAAATGACCGACCCAGATCGTTATGAGCAGCTTAGCGGAGAAATCATGCAAGCGTATCAAGACGGACGGGTCAAATAATTTAACCTATCGTTTTTTGGAGATTCAAAATGGCAACCTCATTTTCCCCCAGTAATTCAGTTACTGTAACCACAGCAGAAAAATTCATCCCTGAAATTTGGAGTGATGAAATTGTAGCTGCCTACAAGAAAAACTTGGTTCTTGCGAACCTCATTATGAAGATGAACTTCAAGGGCAAGAAGGGTGATGTAATTCACATTCCCGCACCTACCCGTGGTTCTGCTTCTGCTAAAGCCGCTGAAACAGCAGTCACCTTGATTGCCGCTACAGAGTCTGAAGTTCAAGTTTCTATCAACAAGCATTACGAATACAGCCGTTTGATTGAAGATATTGTCGAAGCCCAAGCCTTGAACAGCTTGCGTAATTTTTACACTTCTGACGCTGGTTACGCTTTGGCTAAGCAGGTCGATACTGACTTGGTTCAGTTAGGTCGTTCTACCAATGGCGGTGCTGGTACAAACGTGTATGCAACTGGTGCTTTTATTGGTGGTGATGGTACTACTGCTTATGTTGCCGCAAACAACAATGAGTCAGCATTGACCGATGCCGCTATTCGCCGCACCATTCAGCGTCTCGATGACACTGATACCCCAATGGATCAGCGTTTCTTTCTGATTCCTCCCTCAAGTCGCAACACTTTGATGGGTTTGGCTCGTTACACTGAACAAGCCTTTGTTGGTGGTACAAACAGTACTATCCGCACTGGTGAAATCGGTAACTTGTATGGTATCCCTGTCTTTGTATCGTCTAACTGCGACACAGGTTCAGGCACTAATAACCCACGGGTTTGCTTGATGGGTCACAAGGACTCACTGGTTTTGGTTGAACAAATGGCTATTCGCTCACAAGTTCAGTACCAACAGCCCTACCTTGCAACTCTGTACACAGCGGATACGTTGTATGGAGTGCAAATTCTGCGTAATGCAGCAAGCACTGGTGCGGCTAAGTCTGCATCTATGTTTGCTTTGTTGGTTCCTGCCTAATTGCAGTTGCGCCCCCTGCCCTAGTGGTGGGGGGACTTTTTTAACCTAATTAGGAGAAACAAAAATGGCAGCAGCAACAGCAGTTGTTTTAAACAGAGACAACGATTCTTTTCGGGGTTTGTTCAGTGATACATGGACAGTTACTTGCACTTTGGATTCTGCATCTGTTGCAGACCAAGCCGCTGGTACTGATACTGTGACCATTTCTGGCGTTGCCCTTGGCGATATGGTTATTGGTATGTCGGCTGGTGTAGATGAGGCGGGTTTAGTTCGCCGTGCTTACGTTTCAGCGGCAAACACAGTGACTATTGCAACAACTAATACAACTGGTGGGTCTGTTAATTTAGCATCCACTACTGTTAAATTGGTTATTGCTCGAATGGTGTAAAGATTGGGGGGCTAGTCCCCCCTTTCTCATTTAAGGGTTTTATGGCTACTTTTCGTTGTCTTCAAACAGGTAACACTGTGAGTTTTACATACCAGCACGACATTGACTCTATGAGGGGTCATCAGGGATATGTGAGAGTAGACGAACCAGAAGTAACCATAGAATCAGAAGTTAGAACAGATACCGCATTTCGTGCGCCTGTCATTCCAACAATTAAGCGTATGGGAAGACCCCGAAAGGTAGCAAATGGCTGAAATTGACGCAAGAGATTTTGGTAGATTAGAGGCTCAAGTTGATTCTCTACAACTTCAAGTATCTCAATTGAGTACAGATGTAAAAGCATTGCTTGAACTTGCCAATAAAGGCAAGGGTGGGATTTGGATTGGTATGACTATCGCTTCATTTATGGGCGGTGTGATTACTTTTTGTGCTGATCGACTGTGGAAATAAGGAGAACACTATGTACGGAAAAATGATGGGTGGTAAGGCTAAAGAGACTACAAGCAAGGGCAAGAAAAAGGGCGTACCTGTGACCATTATGGTTGCGGTTGGTAAGCCAAAGATGCCTATGCCTATGAAGGGTAGCAGGACTGCTACCAACATGATGAAGAAATCCTCAAGAGGTAAATAATGTCAGCCCTAACCACTCCCGTCACTCTATTGAGTGCTGTTGTCGCTACAGGTGCTTCTAAATCTGTACAAGCAGATGCTGGACAACCCGCATTCTTGCAAGTTAGTGGCATTACAACCGCAACTGTTGCATTCCAAGGTAGCTTGGATGGGACAACCTTTGCCACAATTGGTACTGCTTTGACCGCTGATGGCATTGTCACCATAGCCAATGCTCCTAAGTATTTGCGGGCAAACTGCACTGCTTACACCTCTGGAACTATCACAGCTAAAGTATTGTATTAACATGAAAAAGACTAAAGCACAAGCCAAGATTAGCAAGGTAATGACTGAGTTTGGCAAGGGTAAGTTGACATCCAACAAAAAGGTTGTCAAAGACCCAAAGCAAGCGATGGCAATAGCTTTATCTGAAGCTGGTAAGGCTAAGAAAAAATGAAAACCAAATCCAAGGTCAACCAAGCAGGGGTTTACACCAAACCCACCATGCGAAAAGCCTTGTTTGAGAAGATCAAAGCAGGGTCATCAGGTGGGGATTCTGGTGAGTGGTCAGCAAGAAAAGCACAATTGCTTGCCAAAGAGTACAAAGCCAAAGGCGGGGGTTACAAGACATGAGCAAAGACAAGCCACATTATTTGCCTGATGGCAAGCTGTACAAGGGTGATACTCACAAGGTGGGTTCAACTTTGATGACGGGTGCAAAGCATTCTGCATCTAGCAAGGTCTTGACGCACACACCATCTAAGCCAAAGGCTAAGAAGTGAAAGACCCACAACAATCTCTCAAGGATTGGGGTAAGCAGAAGTGGCGTACCAAGTCAGGTAAACCCTCATCCCAGACGGGTGAGAGGTATCTGCCAGAGGCGGCAATTAAGTCTTTGAGTGCTGCTGAGTATGCGGCAACTACCAAAGCCAAGCGCAAAGGTACTGCATCTGGTAAACAGTTTGTTGCCCAACCAAAGAGCATTGCAAAGAAAACGTCAAAGTTTAGATGAGGTAAAAGATGAAAACACCCACTTGGCAAACAAAAGCTGGTCAAAATCCAAAAGGCGGCTTGAATGCCAAGGGCAGAGCGTCTTATAATGCAGAAACTGGTGGTAATCTGAAGCCGCCAGTAAAGTCGGGGGATAACCCTCGCAGAGCAAGTTTCTTGGCTCGTATGGGCAGCAATGCTGGTGCAGAGTACAAGGATGGTGAACCAACAAGACTGCTTCTTTCGCTCAAGGCATGGGGTGCAACCTCAAAGGCTGACGCAAAGGCAAAAGCTAAAGCTATATCCGCAAGGAACAAGGCAAAAGCGAAATGAGAGCATTATCAGTTGGAGTTAGTCCCACAGCGGCAGTAGACACTACAGTCTATACCTGTCCTAGAGGCTATTACTCAAAATTTACTGTAATGTATATCCACAACACTGGTGGCTCTACCAAGCATATAACTGTTCAGTGGTTTGACTCAAGTGCTAACTCTACGCTTGATATATTGACTGCTCTTGATTTCAGTACAAAAGAATATTTGCAGTTTGATGGTAATGCCTATATTGTTTTTGAAGAAGGCGATAAGTTAAAAATTACAACACAATCTGCAAGCACATTTAGTTTTATAGCCACATTTGAAGAAGAAGGGTTGACTAGAACATGACCTACCTTGAACTTATCAACGATGTTCTGATTCGACTCAGAGAACCTGTCGTTACCGCAAACAATCAAACTGCCTATTCAACACTGATTGGCAAGTTTGTCAATGATGCAAAACGTCAGATTGAAGATGCTTTTTCTTGGAATGTTTTGGGTCAGACAATTACTGTTACCACTGCATCATCTACAGCATCTTATTCTTTAACAGGTGCTGGTCAGAAGTTTCAAGTCATGGATGTAATCAATACCACAAGTAATGTTGGACTCATAAACATCACTTTTGTGGACATGAATCGCAAGTTAAACTTTACGCCACTTGTCAATTCAATACCCACAGAATTTGCTTTTGATGGTGTTGATGCAAGCTACGACACTAAGGTAAATCTGTACCCAATACCTGATGGTGTATATACGATCAAGTTTGCCCTAACAGTGCCACAAGCAACCTTGTCATCAGATGTAACTGTTGTATCTGTACCTGATGTACTAGTGGCTCAGAATGCTTATGCAAGGGCTTTGATAGAACGTGGTGAAGATGGTGGTACTTCATCATCAGAAGCATTCTTGCTTTACAAGGCTATGTTGTCTGACCACATTGCTTTGGAAAGCACTCGCTATCCTGAGAACCAAGAATTTGTACCCGTATGACACAGGCACTGCGATTATTTAGCGTTTCAGCCCCAGGATTTTATGGACTGAATACCCAAGACTCACCGCTAGATTTAGCGAGTGGTTTTGCGGCTATTGCTACTAATTGCGTGATTGACCAGTATGGTCGGGTTGGTTCTCGTAAAGGTTTTTCAAGAGTCAATGCTTCTTCAGGAAACTTAGGCGCAAACGACATTAAAGTCATCCATGAGTTAGTGCAACTTGATGGGACTTTGACTACATTGTTTGCTGGCAACAACAAGCTGTTTAAACTTGATGGAAGCAATGCTGTTGTAGAACTCACCTATGGCGGTGGTGGTACAGCACCCACTATCACCACAACTAATTATCAATGTGCATCCCTAAATGGGATTACATTTTTCTTTCAATCAGGCAATGACCCGTTGATCTATGACCCTGCTGTTAGCGTTACAACTTTCCGCAGAGTTAGTGAGAAAACTGGCTACACAGGTACTGTTCCTTTAGCAAATGTTGCTATATCTGCTTTTGGTAGGTTATGGGTTGCTGAGACTTCAGCAGACAATGTGACTATCACTTTCTCTGATTTGTTGGCAGGACATAACTGGTCAGGTGGTACATCAGGTACTTTAGATGTTTCTAGAGTTTGGCCTAATGGCTCAGACCAGATTGTTGGTTTGGGCGCACATAACGGGTTCTTGTTTATCTTTGGTAAGCGTCAGATATTAGTGTACTCGGGTGCTACAACACCATCCACAATGGCTTTGCATGACTCAATTGCTGATATTGGTTGCTTGTCTAGGGACTCTATTGCTACTGCTGGCACAGACATTATTTTCTTGTCAAACAGTGGTGTTCGCAGCTTGTTGCGTACTATTCAAGAGAAGTCAGCACCTTTGCGGGACTTGTCTAAGAATGTTCGTAATGACTTGATGACTAATGTTGGTGGTGAGACTTTATCAAACATCAAGGCTGTTTACTCTGAAAGCAATGCTTTTTATCTTCTAAATTTGCCTACTGCCAAACAAGTATATGTGTTTGATACAAAGGCGCAATTACAAGATGGCAGTGCTAGGGTAACAACTTGGGAGAGTATTGAGCCTACTTGTTTTTTTTCAAAGCGCAATGGTGATTTGCTTCTTGGTAAGAATGGTTTTGTGTGCAAGTATGGTACTTTTCTTGACCATGCTTCTACCTATCGTTTCCAGTATTTCACCAACTATGCAGACCTTGGTGATGTAAATATTACATCTATTCTGAAGAAGATTTCTGTTGTTGTCATTGGTGGCTCTAATCAAGGATTCATCATCAAGTGGGGCTATGACTTTTCTGGTCAATACTATGCTCAAACATTGCAGATTCCTGTTACTACTGTTGCTGAGTATGGGATTGCTGAGTATGGAGACAATGGAGTACCAGTTGCAAACTATTCTGCTGGTATTCAGTTGAGTACATTGGTTGGTCAAGCAAGTGGCTTTGGTAAGGTTGTTCAAACAGGCTATGAGGTGCAGATCAATGGTGCGCCCATAAGCATTCAGAAGATTGAAATTCAAGCCAAAAACGGCAAAATGGCGTAAGGAAACATCATGGCAAATTACACAAAAACCACCAACTTTGCGGCAAAAGATGCCTTGATTTCTGGCAATGCGGCAAAGGTTGTTAAGGGAACTGAGATTGATACTGAGTTCACCAACATCCAAACTGCGATTACTTCAAAGGCAGATGGTGACTTCACAAACTTTTCGTTTGTAGAGACAAGCAATGTTTTGTACATCTACAACTCAGCGACTGCTGTTGCCAAGATAGATTCTTCAGGTAATTTCACTGTGTTGGGCAATGTGATTGCCAATGGTACTGTTTAAGGAGTAAGAAAATGGCAAGCATTTTGAATTTTTCTGGGTACAGTCCTACTCCAGTAGTTAAACCTCCAAAGGTTTTAGGTAAAGCATTTAATCCTGATTTATTAAAAGATGTTCCTGCCGAGTTAGAAAAAAACTTCATTCAAGGAGTAAAGTCTTTTGGAAAAAGCGGAACTGGCGGTTCTGCTGATAGTTATCAAGTGCTACCTGAGTATGCAAAATATGCAGTAAAAGTTCCTTACATTGGTAAGAGTGGTGGAGGAGGACAAACTAAATACTATGAAATTCCAACTGGCAAGACTTATCAAGATAAGCCACTAGTTGCGCGTTATGACACACAAGGTAATTTCCAATTTGTTACCTTTCCAGAAGATCAATTTTTACGGATTGACCCTAGCAATCCTGATGTAATTTCTCAACCAAAGATTAACAAAAATGGCGAGATTATTGACTATGGCATCAATGTACAAGGTGACTTTGGTGGTAGTGGAATAGGTGGATTTGTAAGCGATATAGCCAAAGACTTCAGCCCGATGATTTTGGCGGGATTTGGTGCTGATGCCCTTGCTGGTAGTGGTTTGTTTACTGGTGGTGCTGGTGCGGCGGCGGCTGGAGGAGCTAGTGCCGCTGAAATTGCTGCTTCAAATGCACTCGCTTCAGCTAATCTTGCTGGTTATGCAGGGACAGAGTTAGCCGCAACTGCTGCTGGTGCGGGACTATTAAGCGGTGGTGCTACTGCGGCAGATATTGCAGCATCAAATGCTTTAGCCCAAGCCAATCTTACTGGTTATGCAGGAACAGCATTACCAGCAATACCTATTGAAGCAGGACTGTTAAGTGGTGCTGGTGCAGACTTAGCGGCTAGTGAAGCATTAGCAAATAATACTTTAGCCCAAGCTAACATGGCGGCTCAAGCATCAGGTGGTTTTACAGCATCAGGTGCGGCTGGAACTGGTGTTACTTCAAGTATGCTGTCTGCTATTTCAAAAGCAACTGGAATTGATGTAGATACTTTAAAGACTTTTGCGCCATCTGTTATTCAAGGGTTAATAGGTGCTGGTGGTTCTTATCTAACATCTGAGCAAGCCAAGGAATCTGCTCAAACACAATCTGATGCACAGATTCGTGCAGCACAAATTGCTGCTGATGCGGCAAGGTTTAGACCTGTTGGCGTAACTACTCGCTTTGGTTCATCCAACTTTACAACTGATGCCGCTGGTAATGTCACTGGTGCAGGATATACACCTAGTGCTGAAATCACAGGTTATCAAGATAGATTGAGAACTGTTGCTGGTCAAGGCATGACTGATATAGAGGGTGCTAGAGCCGCTTATCAGCCTTTAACTGGTGCGGCACAGAGTCTGTTTGGTTTGGGTCAAGGATACCTTGCTAAAACACCTGAACAGGCGGCACAAGACTACATTTCCAAGCAACAGGCTTTGCTTGCACCTAGCCAACAGAACAGGCTTGCAGAGGTTCAAAACAAGTTATTCCAACAAGGTCGAGGTGGTGCTGCTACTGCTCAAGGCGGTAACTTGATGGCTACAAGTCCTGAACTTGCTGCCTACTACAACTCTATTGCTCAACAAGATTTAGTGCTTGCGGCACAGGCAGATGAAGAAGCAAGAAGGCGCATAAGCTATGGTGCTGGATTGTTTGATACTGGTGCTAACTTGCAGGGTAGGTTCTACACAGGTCAAACAGCGGCTTACTCACCATTTGCTACTGCAATGGATACCTCATCAGGACTTGAACGATTAGCCCAACAACCTTTGGATTTAAGCACTTCTATTGGTCAAAAGGTCAGTACAGCTAATGCTAATGTTGGTAGATTAACGAGTCAAGGCATTACCAGTGCTGCACAAACAATGGCTCCAGCAAATGCTTATTCTTTAGGTGGAAATCTGTTTGCTGGTGCGGCAAACAGTCCTAATGTGAGTGGCGCATTGAACAAGGCATTTGGTGTAACGCCAGATCAACCAACTTACACACAACAACAATTGATAGACATATTGCTCGGCAATAAACAAAAATCAGTTTTTGCAACATAAGGAGAAAAGACAATGGCGGCATCAGAAATCTTAGGATTGTTCACTACTCCTGAACAGTACCAACAAAACCAGTTAGCACAGGCTCGTAGTCGTGCGTTTCAGGAAGTGCAGTTAGACCCGTTTCAACAAGCGGCTTTAGGTGCTAGGACTGCTGGTTATCAGTTTGGTCAAGCAGTTGGCGGTGCTTTGGGTGGTCAAGACCCACAGTTGCAGAGGATTACGCAACGGCAACAGTTGCTTGGGATGATTGACCCTAGCAACCCTGATTCTTATGCACAAGCCATTCAAGCGGCATTGCAAACAGGAGATCAAGAAGCTGCATTCCTTTTGCGTAATGAGATGATGAAGGTTAGAGAGCAATCTGCTGTTGCAGAGGCTCGTGGCTTTGAGCGTGAGCAGCGTTTGATTGATCGTGGTACTGGAATTCGAGATCGTGGAATGGCGGCGAATGCTCTTGAGTTGTCTAAAGGTCTTATTAAGGAAGATGGCACTGTTGATGAGACTGTTTACAACCAATTGCTAGGTTTTGGAAAGATTGGTACTGACGTTATTGAGCAACGTCTTAAAGCATCTAAAGGACTTGAGTCTCAAAAGGTTGAAAACCTTGCTAAAGGTCTTTTTAAGGAAGATGGAACTCGTGACCCTGAAGTTGAAAAACTCTTATCAACAACTCTTGCTGGTCGTGCAATTCTTAAACAGTTTGCACCTGAAACAAGGGAACTTAAAAATCGTGAAAAACTACTTGAAAGAACTCCATCTGGAACATGGAAACTTATTACGCCAGAAGGTCAGCCAGCACAAACAGTTTCATCTGACAATGCAATTCAATCATTGATTACTAGCAAGGCAATTCATCCAACGATATTGCCTTACGCTAACCAAGTTTCCAAAAACTTTGTAAATCTTGATTTTGAAGATCAAAATGCATTGCTGGAAAAATTGACAAAGTTAAATAGCGATGCTCAAAGATATGAGTCTGATAAGAGTGCTAGAGATCAGTCAAGAGCTACAAGCAATGTTCTTAGAGATTTGAATGTTCAAATGGTTCAACTCAAAATTGAACAAGCAAGAAGTGAGGCTGAAAAAGCTAAAGATGGAAAGCCAGTTAACTTTGGCGACTCAACAAAACTTGCAGACAGAGCAACAGGAGTTGACAAACTTGTTGGTCTTTATGACACCTTTAAGCCAGAATACGCTGGTTATGGAACTAATGCAATTGGAGAAATTGCAGTTTTTGCGGCTGGCAAGCAAAGTGATGAGAAAAGTGTTGCCTTATATCAATGGTGGCAAAATTATCAAAACAATGTCAACAAGGTCAGAAACGATTTGTTTGGTGCAGCTTTGACTGCGCCAGAGAAGGCTGAGTTTGACAAAGCAATGGTCACCAAAGGGATGGACTCTGCTCAAGCTAAAGCGAACTTGCGGAGACAAGCAGAGGAAGCCTCTAAAGCCTATGACAAGTTAGAAAAAGTTTTGCGTGTTGGTGGTTTTAGCAAGGCGCAACTAGATGCTTTAAAACCTATACCACCTTTGTCTAGCTTTGTGGTTGAAGGTGTAAATACAAACCCAAATAACTTAACTGGCGGCAGGAGATAAAGCATGGCAACCATTAATCGTCAAGCCGCTAAAGCGGCAGGGTACACAGATGCACAAATTGATGCTTACGAGCGTGAGCAAGGCTTAGCCCCATCAAGCCAACCAAGTCAACCAAGCCAAGTGCAAACAGCACAGAATCAAAAGCCTTTGTCAACAACTGAAGTCGTGACTGGTGCAATTGTCAACTTCCCAAGTTCTTTGTACAACATGGCAACAGATGTATTTAAAGCTGTTTCAGACCCTATAAAAACAGCAAGTGACTTAGGAACTTTGTTTGTTGGGACAACATCAAAGGTTCTTGGTGAGCCTTTCTTTGAGTCTGACTTAGCAAAGCAAATGCGTCTGAAAGGTGAAAAGTCTGCTGAACAAGTTGGTGCTTTTATGCTTAACAGATATGGAAGTGTAGAGAGTGCAAAACAAGCATTAGCTACAGACCCTGCTGGTGTTTTATCTGACGCATCACTTATCTTTACTGGTGGTGCTACTGCTCTGCCTAAAGCAAGTACAGCTTCTAAAGTGTTGTCAACAGCCGCAGCGTATACAGACCCTTTAAAAGTTATTACTAAACCAGTTGCTTTTGCCGCTAAAGGAATTGCTCCAACTTTAGGCATGACTACAGGTGCTGGTTCAATGGCTATTGAAGAGGCATACAAAGCTGGCAAAGAAGGCGGCGCAAAAGGCAAGTCTTTCACTGGAAACTTGCGTGGTACTGCTGACCAACTTCAAGTTCTTGAGGATACAAAATCTAACTTGCAAGCAATGATTCAAGAGCAACAGAATTTATATCGTTCTGGCATGGTTAACATTAAGGCGGACAAATCTGTTTTAAATTTCAATGATATTGATACAGCATTGCAAAAAGCAAATGATCGTGTTTACTTTAAAGGAGTGGCAAGAAGTGAAGATGCTGCTGGATACCTTACAAAAGCAAACAAAATTATTGATGATTGGAGAAAACAAAATCCAGCAGAATTCCATACACCTGAAGCACTAGATGCTTTAAAGCAAAAAATCTATGATGATGTTTTATCTAATATTCCAATAAATCAAAAAAGTTCAACTGGAATCATTGGAGACATTTACAACTCTGTAAAGTCAACCATTCAAAGACAAGCCCCTACTTATGCAGACACAATGAAGGCTTATGCTGATACAGCAGAGCAAGTTCGTGAGATTGAAAGATCATTGTCTCAAGGTAAAAAAGCATCTGCTGATGCTGGTTTGCGTAAACTTCAAACTGTATTGCGTGATAACGCAAGCACAAACTACGGGCAACGAGCCAACTTGGTGAGTCAACTTGAGGCTACATCACCTCAATTTGGTGGTGGTATCCCGATCAAGCCAGCACTTGCTGGTCAGGCTTTAAACAAGGTAACTCCTAGAGGGATTACAGCAGTTGGAACTCTTCCAGCGGCTGGTGCTGTTGGTTCATTGTTTTCATCAACTCCAGCTGGTTTGTCATATCTAGCCGCATCTTCACCCCGATTAGTTGGTGAGGCGGCATATATGGCTGGCAAAGGCTCAAGACAAGTTGGCAAGGTTACTGGTCTATTCCCTGAACTTGACTACCCATTGATGTTCAATCTTTTGTCTAAAGCACAAACCGAATAGGAGAATGAAATTGACCCAATCTCTATTTGTCTTCTTGCGGCTGGCTTGGTCAAAAACATCCAAGCTGGTTGTGAACTCTATAAGCAAGCTAAAGAGTCTTTCGTTGAGATTAAGCGAACTGGTGAAGAAGTTGTTGCCATTGGTAAAGAACTTCATGGATTCTGGAATCAGCTACTTGGGTTCTTTGGTAGCAAGACAAAGCCTCAAGCTGCAAAGCCTATTGGCAAGAGTAAAAAATCTGATTACGTTGCAGTTGATGAAACTCAAGTCAAAACAGAAATCGTAAAGAATTTAAGTGAGTTCTTTAAGCTGCAGTCCATGCTTGAGGAACACATAAGGGAAGCTGAACTTAAAGCAAGAACTGTAGTCTTTGATGAAGATGTGAACCTGATGGAAGAAGCCCTAAACAGGGTTCTTGCACAGCAGGAGATGGATAGGTTGGTAGTTCAGATCAGAGAGTGCATGGTCTATCAGTCTCCACCTGAGATGGGTGCTTTGTATTCTGAAGTGTTCAGCATGAGGGACATCATTGCTGAAGAACAAGCAAAAGCAAGGAAAATGCGGGATGCAGAACAATGGCAACGAAAGGAAAGAGAGCGACTCCTAGCAGAAAAGCAAGCGTATCTTCTATTGACTATCCTTTGCCTCCTTTATATATGGCTTCTGATAGGGTTCATAAGCAAGATTGGGAGAGCGTAGTGGGATGGATTGCTGCTTGTTTGCTTGTAATAGTGTTGTTGCCTATTTTGGGTATGCTATACATAGATGTTTTGCAAGCCAAGCATGAAGCCAAACAACAACAGGAAAAAGTGCAAAAGCTGATTAAACAACTTGAAAGGGAGAAGCAGGAATGAACATTTACTGTATTTGGGGTTTATCAGTTTTGTTGGTGTTGCTAGTGGGTTGTGATGACCGCTACCGCTATCCTTGCCAAGACCCAAACAATTGGGCTAATGCTGAATGCAAGCCCCCAATTTGTACCGCATCTGGCACTTGTCCAGATATGTTAGTTAAACCAGAGGAGAAGAAGTAATGGCAACCATTGGATATAAACCAAACAGCCGCCTGACAGCAGATGAGATTGAGGTCAGAGTATGGGCATTCGTCATTGTGGTCTTGGTGAGCATTTTGTTGGCTTCTATGGGGATGTTCTTGTACTCAGTTTCGTTTGTTACTCAACCAATGAACGGCAGTATGGCGGCAATAGACAAGGTGTACACCCAACAGATTAGCACCATCATGGTGTTCATCACTGGTGTACTTGGTGGTGTAGCTGGTAGGTCTGGAGTCAAGGCAATAGCAACTGCTACAGCCAAGGCAGAAGCCACTGACACTGATGAACCCCCAAAGCCATGAGCCTGTTTAATCCTTGGGTCTTGCTAGGCATTCTGATGGCTGTTTTGGGCGCTTTTAGCGGTGGTTATTACAAGGGTAGCGAGGATGAGAATGCTCGGCAACAGGCTGAAATAGCCTCTTTGAATGCCAAGGCAAGGGAGACTGAGAAGAACATGGTAAACGTAGCAAACACCTATGCTGAAACTTTAAGGAAGTCACAAAATGCTGCTAGAACTAAAGAAACTAAGTTGCGGGCTGATGTTGCCTCTGGTGCTTTGCGCCTGTCAATCCCCACCCAAAGCCCCGTATGTTCCACCTCAGTTACCCCCGTTGCCGTTGGAGATAACGCTGGAGAAGCACGAACCGAACTTAGTGGACAGGTTAGTGAGGCTCTTATCGCCATCGCCAGCGAAGGAGACTCAGCAATTAGAAAACTCAACCAGTGCATCCAAACCTACGAAACCCTGAAAGGAACAAAATGAACTTATCTGCCAACTTTACCCTCAAAGAATTAACAAAATCTGACACTGCTACCCGTCTTGGTATCGACAATACACCTGATGATGAGGCATTGGAGAACCTAAAGACTCTTTGCGAAAAAGTGCTTCAGCCTGTGCGTGAACATTTTGGTACGTCTGTTACTGTTAACTCAGGTTATCGTAGCCCTGAGTCCAATGCGGCTGTTGGCGGGTCTAAGACCAGCGATCATTGCAAGGGTCAAGCTGCTGATATAGAGATTGTTGGCGTTGCCAATGCTGATCTAGCCCAATGGATTATGGACAACTTGGACTATACACAGCTTATCCTTGAGTTCTACACACAGGGTATCCCTGATTCGGGTTGGGTTCATGTGTCGTATGACCCTAACAACCTCAAGAAGCAGGAAATGACTGCTGTCAAGGTGGCAGGGAAGACTCAGTATCTGAATGGACTACAGGCTTAATTAGGC
>Ga0208951_1000356_pt1 | contig 20981 bp, 23 predicted proteins | sample GreLakmeMI27MSRF_FD_187702 | JGI IMG/M metagenome (GOLD analysis project Ga0208951, IMG submission 187702) | Freshwater lentic microbial communities from great Laurentian Lakes, MI, USA - Great Lakes metaG MI27MSRF (SPAdes) | ecosystem: Environmental > Aquatic > Freshwater > Lake | place: Great...
TCGCGCCGTCGGCAGCCCTGCTAGCGCTAAGAAATAGAGCGCGGCCGGGCCCACGTGCGCCCCTTGAGCTAAGAAATAGAGAGGCTCTCCCCAAATCCTGCTTTCTTGCAGGTGGGCCCACCCTGTATGACAAGTTTCCATACCTTGGTTCCCCTCCAAGCGCGCGTCTCGCGCACGCGTCAGCCTGAGCGGGTCTCCTACGCGATTGCGCACAGCCACAATGCGTGAGCAGATCGAGAAAGGGGTGGTCGCAGTCGCCGCAGGTTTGGCAGCACCCAGTGCTGCCAAACCAGTGCTGCACCCAGTGCTGTCATCGGAGGTGTGTCTGCGCTGGGCTTCACCTCAGGCGGCATTGCCGCCGGTTCCACTGCAGCGGGCTGGATGGCCGCTGGCGCCGGAAGCACCCCGGCGCTGGTCAGCGTCGGGCAAGCGATTGGCGCAACGGGTTCGCTGGTCGCCGGCGCAGGCGCGCTGGCCACCGTGGGCGTCGCAGCAGGCGTGGGCGCGATAGCGTACCGCGTCACGCCTCCCGGCGCGGTGCAGGCGGTGGAGCGCGGCGCAGTGGCAACGGTGAAGGCGACTGGGCGCGCAGCAGGTGCCGCACTCTCGCTTACAGGGCGTGCTGCGGGTGTCGCGCTTGGCGCAACCGGCCGGCTCAGCTCCCGCGCCGCCTCTGCGCTTCTCCGGCGCGCAACAGGCAGAGGCAACGCAGGAGACGGTACGGTTTCACAAGCAGATTGTGAAACCGCCGCTGACATAGTGAGTCCCTACCGGTCGCACGCAGCCGCAATCTGAAAGTGCTATCATTTGTGTGCATCACTGCTGGTCATGGTGTGTGCGGCGGCCCATGGTGTCGGCGCACAGGCACGCGTCGCTTTCGCTTGCCGCTGCCCCCGCTGCCCGGCTTGTCTTGCTGCGGCGCCTGCGGTGGCGGCGGGCTCAGCAGCAAACCATCTTCCGGTGGTGCCATAGGCTTCGGCACCCACTGCTGCTGTGGAGGCTCAACGGGGTGCACGGGCTGCGTCTCTGAAGGAGGCACCTCTTCCAGTTGAAGGAAGTACGCAAACCTTGACTCCCATGACACACGTCCACCAGCCGCTGAGCCTGAGTGACAGAGGAACAGCGCGTCGCCCACCAGCAGCGTGGCCTCTGAGCCAGGGAGAAGCTCTGTGCGAACGCCACTTGACAGGATGCAGACCTCCGAGTGCACGGCCAGCGCCGCGCCCGCTCCGTCGGGCCGCGCGGTGACGCTGACGTGGAGGCGGGACACCTGAGCGTCTGGGTCCACCAGCTGGAGGAGGGGTCAGCACGTGCGAGAGAAGAGTTGGAGAGAAGAAGGCGTGCTTCTCGCGCACGCGCCTGGCTTTCTCTGTTGCGCCCCAGAACCACGGGCGACGCCCCCAGCGTTACGGCGCAGCGCTTATCGCCCCGGGAAAGCTCTTCGCTCAGCTCCAGCGTCACTGGGCGCAGCACCAGTGATGTGTTTCCGACGCTCAAGTCACTCCGCACCGCGCGCCTCGGGCGAGCAGCAGACGGACATTGAGCATGCGGACAGGGCGCGGTGCAACAGGCGAGCTAAATATTTGGAAGCTTGGTAGTATTTTGATCAACACGATGCCTTTGGCAAAAGCGCCTCCTTCAGCTGGCGCTCGCGGTGTGCCGCGGCATTGTGCGCGGCGGCGGCGAGGGCGATGACCAGGTTGAGGCCGTCCAGCCACGGATTTGCATCCACCAGCTTGATCCAGGCAAGCCAATGCAGCCACACTGGCCCCGCCAAAGCCACCCGCGCAACCAAAGACATCATGCCACGGCAAATCATCACGGCGGCGTAGGCCCTGGGAGGTGCTCTGGTGCCCGAAGCCAGGTGGCTGAGCGCTGTGTTTGAAAGCAGCAAGGCGCCAGCTCGCGAGGGCCTTCGCAGCATGCCCACACCGCCAAAGCGACGGTATGTGGTTATCGCCAGCCACGCTGGGTTTAAAATCAACACGTGGAGCAGCAGCACACAGTGCATGAGGCTCACAGCTGCGCCACGTCTGCGTCGACACGTTCTCCGCGCTGTCAACGCGACCAGGGCCACTCCGACGGCAGTGACGATCATGGCCCAGCGCAGGATCGAGTTGTAACTGCTGGTGTTGCCGCACATGCACGTTGGTATCCGCTGCCAGGTCTCCTTGTCTGGCTGCCAGGAAGACTGCTGCAGGCTCACAAGCACCTCTTGGTCGGTCAGCACGCCCAGAGCGGAGCGGCTCAGGATACACATGTGGTGCCAAAGCCCATAAACTGCGGCTGAAGAAAGCAAGGCAATCGCATCTGCCCGCACATGTGCTGCCGAGAGCGCCTGATCGCGCCGTATGGCGCCCGCCAGCAGCGCTTTCAGCAGCTCCATAGCAACCGCAGTGTGCGGCGAAGGTGGTCCATCCCTGAGGCGCCGGTGTGCAACCTCCAGGCTGGTCACAGCAAGTGGTGGTCCTGACGGCAGGGCTGCATACGCCAGGCGCGCGGCGTCTGCGACCCGGCGGCGCAGATGAGCAGTGAGCGGCGCCAGCTCTGCGTGCTGCTGTGCCAGCTGCGCAGGCGTGGCGCCGCCTTCCCACCCTTCCCGCGCCGCCCAGAAGGCGAGCAGCGCGCGCGCGCCTTCCCCCGCGGAGGCATCATCGTGCTGACCCCCCGGAGTCACAGGCCTTTGGGCGCACAGGGCGGCCATCACCCCCCCAGCGCCGCGCCGAGCCGCAACGTGCAGCGCCGAGGAGCCGCCCTCGTCTGACTGGCCGCAGCCGCCGCGCAGCCGAGCGGGGAGCTGCATGAGCCGCGCCGCAGCGACGTGGCAGCCCGCATGAGCCGCCTGGTGCAGCAGGGTAGCGCCGTGTGAGGTGAGCGCAGCCGCCTTCGCCGCTGCCGCCGCCGCCGCCGCCGAGCAGCCGTCCTCCCACCCTTGCTCTTCCTCGTGCGATGCGGCGGCCACGAGGAGGCACTCTTCCAGCGCGGCGTGCCAGCCGAAGCGCAGCGCGCACGCCGCGCCGTGCGCGGCGAGCAGCCGCGCCCGGGCGGGCGGGGTGGCGGCTGCCACGTGGGGCTGCCTCAGGGCCAGCGCCTGGCCCACCGCCCAGCAGGCCTGCTGCAGCGCGCCCAGCGCGCGCTGTGCGTGCGGTGATGTGGCACACGCCGTGGCGTTCACCTCGTCCACCAGGCGCTGAGAGGCGCTGAGCAGCACCACGCACAGGGGTTCACTGGACACCCCTTCCTGGGCGTCCACGCAGGCGCACCCCTCCGCGTGGGTGGGCGGCAGCGTCACCACAATGCTGCCATCTGAGCAGCTGAGAGGCGGGCCGACGTGCAGCAGCTGGCCGTTGAGGCGCGCAGCGATGGTTGGCGGCACCGTCAGGCCGCTGGCATGCCGCAGGGTGAGCTGTGAGCCGCCGGCACCGCTCAGCAGCGCCATCGGAGATGCCAGCAGAGGCGACGCACAAGGAGTGCCGCCAACGAGAGGAGTGCTCGCGCCCCTCAAGGCCACGGATGCGACGCTACCGACCGCGCCGCAGCGACGCAGGCCCACCTCCATGCGCCCAGCCGCAGCGATGCTGGGAGCGCCAGCCATGAGGGCTTTGCCGGCGGCGTCTGCGCTCCGCAGCGGAGAGTCGCCGGGCGGAGGTGCCACAAATGTGGCATCCACAGTCAGGTGTGTGCACCTGGATGGCTTGATGGTGCCAAACAGCTGGGCTGCAACCGGTGAGGCAGACCGCCCAGGACACGTAACCCCAGGGCCTACCTGGATGGACAGAGATGCCAGCAGCTGGGTGCGCACACCCGTGGAGGGCAGCGCCGTGGAGGGTAACAGAGGCAGCTTCAGCTCGAGGCTCACACACTCAGGCAGGGGGATCGGCCAGGAGTCAGCGTCCGGTGGCGGTGGCGGCGGCGGCGGCAGCGAGTTGTACGGACCGGTGTCGCCAGCCCGGCCCCTGATCCCCAGCAGCAGGGTGCTGAGAGAGCTGAAATCCAAGTGTTGTTCAGTGGGAGGGCAGCTCAACAAGTTGTCCTCCTCGCTCAGGTCAGTCGCAGACTCCGCCGTCCTTCGCTGCCGATCCAGCGCCAGTGTAGCGCGGCAACTGGGCTGCTTGCCCGAGAAGTCGCACAGAGCGTGCAGGCGACGGCACTTCTGACAGTAGCGAACCTTTGCGGGCAGCGCAAGCACATCGGCAGCAGCGTGCGTGTCACACAAAATCGCGCGCCCTTCGTCAGACGTGGCAACAGCCAGCGTGCTCGTGCAGCCAGGCACTTGGCAGCCGGCCCTATGCGCGTGTCGCAGGCGGGGAGTGAGGGCGTTGTCGTGAGGAAGGCGAGCATCTCGGGAATGGAAGGGTGCCGCGTTGTCACCCAGCTTCTCGCTCTCCGCTTGTGTTGCTGCCAGGCCAAAAGGGTCCCACTCCACGGAGTCCATGGTCCAGGCGTGGGCCGAGGGAGCGGCGGCGACTCTCATCTCACGCGTCGCCTATTAGACCCCCCCACATGCAACCAGCTGCAGCGCACGGGCCTTCCAGCGGGGAGGTGCGTCGGCACTGCGCCTACGTCCTCAACAACAGAGCACGCGGGGGCAGAGGAGGCCTGGGGGAGGAACGTTCCTGGGAGGTGGGCCTGCACTGTGTGAACATGTGAACATGTGAACAAGTCTACAGTACTTACAGGGTGCCCTGACAAGGAGCGTTGGCTTCTCGCACAGTGGGCCGGCTTTCCCGGCGCTCCTGTGGGAGGCCTCACGCTTCAAACGAGTAGCGCACGAATCCAAGCCCCCAAGAACCAACAAAGAGCGCTCCGCATGCGCGGTGACCTTCGAGGAAGCAGACGATGCTCAGGCCGGCTGGCCGTTGTTATTGTCGGTATCACTCGCGACTCACGAGGCTGGTTTCGCGCCACCGGCAGCGCCCGCCGCCACCTGTAGGCTGGTGCTCACCGCCTGCATGTCCCACTCCATCACCTTGACCCAGTTCTCAAAGTCGCCAACCTCTTTGAGCACTCGGTCAAAGTCGTTGACCAGGGTCACCCAACGCGCAGTCTGCTTGGCAAACTGAGACGCCTGAACCTGCAGCTCGCGGGCCTCAGCCTCGATCACGCGCTGGTTGTTAAACACGTCAGCAACGCCTGGAGCGCCAGGGCGGGGCGCGCGTCAATGAACGCCAGTGCGCGAGAGTTCGAGGCGTGCGTGCAGAGTGCGGCGCGGGAGCGTGTGAAGCGGTGAGGTCGAGCTCACACACCGTCGTTCACGGCAGAGGCGAGCTCCTCGGTCACTGTGGCCAGCGCAGCTGCGGCGGTGCGACGGGCGCGTTCTGCGAGGCGGGCGCGTGAAAACGGCGGAAGGAGAGACGGGTTGTGCGCGAGCAACACAGCAGAGCACAGGAGGCACCAGTCGCTCACCGTTCTCCTCGCGGATCGCAGCTTGACGCTGCGCGTGCTCAGCCAAGATGCCGCTGAACATGGGGGGCCCTCCCTGCGCGCCCGCGGCTTGCTCGCCAGCTGGCGCGCGCTCAGCCGGCCGCCCCGCCACGCAGGCCTCGCGCACTCACGCAGCGCACAGGCCGCCCGGAGGGTTGCGCGCTCGCGTGTGCGGTACACTGTACGACTGCGCGTGTATGACTGTGCGTGCTCTGGCACCATCCAAAGAATCCGTCTCTCGTGTTCTTTGCTTCCTAGCGGACTGCTAGAACCAGTCGTCTCCTAACACAAACATACAAGCTGCGAGCGTCTTGCCGCTCAGGCGATGCCGATAGGCACGTTGCTCACGGTACCAGCCTTGACCTCGCGACCGTCCCCGGTGAGAACCGTGATGTTCCCCCCCGCATCCACATCCATGATGGCGCTCATACCTTCCTTGATGTCCCCGGCAAGCATGCGCTCCGCAAGGCTGTCCTCCAGCAGGCGCATGATGGCTCGGCGCAGCGGGCGCGCGCCATACGTGGGGGAGAAGCCCTCGTCCACCAGGCGGTCCTTGAAGCGGTCTGTGACGTCCAGGGTGATCTCCTTCTCGGCAAGGCGCTTGAAGACGTCGCGGAGCATGATCTCGGCGATCTGGCGAACCTCGCTCTTGTTGAGCTGGCGGAAGACGATGATCTCGTCCAGACGGTTCAGAAACTCCGGCCGGAAGTACTGCTTCAGCTCCTCGTTCACAAGGTTCTTGATGCGGTTGTAGCTGCTGTCCTCGGCGCTGTCCTCAAGCTGGAAGCCCAAACCGCCGCCACCCTTCTCAATGACGCTGCTGCCCACGTTGCTCGTCATGATGACCAGCACGTTCTTGAAGCTCACCACGCGACCCTTGGAATCGGTGAGGCGGCCATCCTCCAAGATCTGGAGCATCATGTTGAACACATCCGGGTGCGCCTTCTCAATCTCGTCAAACAACACCAGAGTGTACGGCCGCCGCCGCACAGCCTCCGTCAGCTGGCCACCCTCGTTGTAGCCCACGTAGCCGGGGGGAGAGCCAATGAGCTTGGAGACTGTGTGGCGCTCCATGAACTCGGACATGTCCAGACGCACCATCGCCTCCTCGCTGCCGAAGTAGTAGGTGGCCAACGACTTGGCCAGCTCCGACTTGCCCACGCCCGTGGGTCCGGAGAAGATGAAAGATGCGACGGGGCGGTTGGGGTTCTTGAGGCCGGTGCGCGCGCGGCGGATGGCGCGAGAAACAGCAACCACAGCCTCCTCCTGGCCGATGAGCCGCTTGTGCAGCGTCTCCTCCATAGCCATCAGGCGCTCCGACTCATCGGCAGTGACCTTGTCGACGGGGATGCCGGTCCACATGGCCACAATGCCGGCAATGTCCTTCTCAGTCACCTGGGGCCCGGTGCCCGACTCCTCCGCCTCTGCCGCGGCCTGCTCGGACTTGGAGGAGGAGATTGCCGCGATCTGCGCCTTGAGCTCCATCTCGCGGTCGCGCATGCTGCCAGCCTTCTCAAAGTCCTGACCGCGCACGGCTGCATCCTTCTCCTTGAGCAGCGCGCGCAGCTCCTTGTCCAGCTCGCGCGCAGCCTCAGGCACCGCCGCGTGCTGCAGACGCACGCGGCTGCCAGCCTCGTCGATGAGGTCGATGGCCTTGTCGGGCAGGAAGCGGTCGGAGATGTACTGGTGCGCAAACTTGGCGGCACACTCGATGGCGCCGTCCGTGTACTTGAGCTTGTGGTGCAGCTCGTAGCGCTCCTGCAGGCCCTTCAGGATCTGGATGCACTCATCCACCGACGGCTCAGGCACCTGCACCGGTTGGAAGCGACGCTCCAGCGCCGGATCCTTCTCGATGTGCTTGCGGTACTCGTCAATCGTGGTGGCGCCGATGCACTGCAGCTCTCCGCGAGCCAGCGCGGGCTTCAGGATGTTTGCCGCGTCAATGGCACCCTCGGCCGCGCCGGCGCCGATGAGCGTGTGCACCTCGTCGATGAAGAGGATGATCTTGTCATCCTCCTTCACCTCCTGCATGAGCTTCTTGAGGCGCTCCTCGAACTCGCCACGGTATTTGGTGCCAGCGACCAAGAGGCCCATGTCCAGGGTGATCATGCGCTTGCCTTCGAGGGTCTCGGGCACGTCGTTGTTTGCGATCTTCTGGGCCAGACCCTCCGCGATGGCGGACTTGCCCACGCCAGGCTCGCCAACCAGGCAGGGGTTGTTCTTGGTCCGTCGGCCCAAGATTTGCGTGACGCGCTCAACCTCCTTGAAGCGGCCGATGACCGGGTCCAGCTTGCCGTCCATCGCCTGCTTGGTGAGGTCGGTGCCGAACTCCTCCAGCGTGGGCGTCTTGTTGCTGGATCCCACGCCGCCGGAGGCGCCAGCGCCAGCGCCAGCACCCACAGACTCCTGGCTCTCGCCAACCATGCGGATGACCTGGCTGCGCACCTTGGCGCCGTCAGCGCCCAGGTTCTCCAGCACGCGCGCCGCCACGCCCTCGCCCTCTCGAAGCAAGCCCAGCAGAAGGTGCTCAGTCCCGATGTAGCTGTGCCCGAGCTGACGCGCCTCCTCCAGTGCCAGCTCCAGCACGCGCTTGGCACGAGGGGTGAACGGGATCTCAACGGCCACGAAACCGCTTCCACGGCCGATGATCTTCTCAACCTCGATGCGCGCTTCCTTCAGGTTGATGCCCAGCGACTTGAGCACCTTGGCCGCGATGCCGGTGCCCTCGCCGATCAGGCCCAGCATGATCTGCGGCGGGCTCGGTTAGAACAGAGCGAACAAGGCGGAGGGCAGCGGGCGAGCGTCTACGCGCCTGCTCAGTGCCCACGAAGTTGTGGCCCAGCCGGCGGGCCTCCTCCTGCGCGAGCATGACCACCTTGATCGCCTTCTCGGTGAAGCGCTGCGGATGGCGGGGTGTGTGAGTGAGCGCAAGCGTGTCCAGGTTTTAGGGTACGAGTCACAAGGCTTCCTAAGGGATGCCCAAGCCGGCGCTGTGGCCCAAAAGAGCGCATAGGGGCGCACCTCGAACATGGCGGTGGTGGCGAAGCGGCGCTGCGAGGAGGAGGGCGTGGCATGCGCCAGACCAGACGCTACGGCTGCGCGCAGCGACGAGCTTGCCCGCCGCGCGCCCAGAAGATCCACGGCGCCCGCGCGGCGCATGCCCGCGTACGTGGGCAGCGTGGCGCAGGCGGTGGAGGCCACGGAGCGGCGCACAGCGCGGCGCTGTGTGCGGCCCGCGGCCGCAACGCTCGCGGACAGCGCAGAGTGCATGGCTCCAGGCGGTGACGGCCCGCCTCGACTGTGGTGTGCCGACGCCCGCGGCCTGCGTGAGGAGAAGGCCGAGGAGGAACGTGGGTGCGTCAGCGACAGTAAAGGGGTCGTGACGTCGGCCGGCAGACGGCCGGCCGGGAGGACGCGAGCTCGCCCGCTACGCCACAGCCCGGCTGCTGCCAGATGCGGCCACACGAGCAGCGAGCCGGCGCGGGCAAGCTGCGAGGACGCGGCCGAGTGGAGAGTGGCGGCCCCACCAAAGCACGGCAGGCCAGCCCGGCTGGCCGCACGCGGGCCGCACGCACCTGCGTGGAGGAGAACAGGTCCTGCGACGGAGCGTCTGCGGTGTTGCCAGCTGTCCAGTTCCGTACGATTGGAGATGGGCGTGGGCGCGCGAGCGCAGCGGCAGGCGGTCCCGCCACAAGCGCTCGCTGCTCTTCTCGCGCTCTCTGTAGCGCCACTCAGCGCCAGCCAGTCAGCCCGCGCTGCTCGCAATGTCCTGGGCGTCCCCCCACCTGCGCCTGTCCGCCGCAGAGAAGGACCTGGTTGAGGCGTTAGCGGGCGCGCTGGGCTCAGTGACAGGGACCTGGGTGTTCTATCCGCTGGACACTGTGAAGACGCGACTGCAGGCGCGTGGGAACAGACAAACTGCGGGACCCTGGAAAGTGCTTTGGGTGCCGCTTGATCCAGACTTTTCAGAGCTTGCGCTCTCGCCGCCTGTACGCGCAGGCGGCTTCACGCGGCGCACAGACGGAGGGGAACAGCCTGGGCGCGGTGGCACGCCACCTGGTGCGCTTGCGCGTCTCCCAGAAGCGCGTGCTTGCTTCGGTGAGACGCTCCTCGCAGTCCCTCTGACAGCGTCGTGCGCTCTCTCGGCTTCAGCTGCGCACCGAGGGCGCTGGCGCACTCTACCGGGGTCTGGGCTATAAGACGCTGCACTCGGTGGTGCAGAGCTTCGCGTACTTCTACGCCTTTGCGCGCCTGCGTTCCGCCGCTGAACGTCGACCAGCGGGCGCGCCCCTGGGCGTCGCAGCCACCCTCTGCGTGGGCACCGTCGCGGGCTGGCTCAACGTGCTGCTCACCGAGCCGCTGGACACGGTGGCTACCGCGCGCCAGGCACGAGCCGCGGAGCCGCTTGAGCGTTTGTTCACAGCCAAACGCCGCGCTCACCCGTCACACGCTCACGCCCCCCGCGCTGCGCTGTGTCCCTTCAGACGGCCTCCTTGCCGCAGCCGCAGGCGTCGAGCCGCGTCACGGCGAGGAGCTGCGCAGTCGCGCCCGAGGAACAGGCGGCTCCACCTGTTGGTGGGCTGTACCGCAGCCTCTGGGTGTCCCTCCTGCTCACGCTCAACCCGGCGCTGCAGTTCACAGCCTTCGACCAGGCGCGCCGTCGCCTGCTGGCCCGTCGGAGCGGCGGCGCTGGCAAAAGCGTGGAGCTGTCAGCTTTGGACGCGTTTCTGTTGGGCGCCGCAAGCAAGGCCTTAGCCACGATGCTCACGTACCCTGCCATCCGGGGGAAAGTCCTTCTGCAAACGGGGCGGGGTGCGCCCGGAGGGGGGGTTGGGGAAACCCTCCGCGCTGTGGTGCTGCAGGAGGGACCACCTGGGCTGTACCGGGGACTCCCGGCGCAGCTCCTCAAAACCGTCCTCGTCGCCGCGCTGCAGCTCATGGTCAAGGAAAAGAGCTTCGGGACCGCCTATCTCCTCGTTTGCAGAGTGCAGGAGGCCAGGCTCAGAGGAAAGCAACGCAGGCTGAAAATACTCAAGGACAAAAGGTGATTGGAACAGACTGACAGATGCGACAAGAGTTCCACATCAATGGTGGGTGCCGTAGCGGCTGTCGAAAGTCAACTGCAGTCGAACGCGACACGCGTGCAAGGAGATGTTGTGTTGTTCGCCTGGCAGAAGCTTGCCCCTCCGCGCACCTGGTGCTCGCCGGATGTGTTCGCTGCACGATTGCGCGCGGCTGGGGAGGGTGGACGCTGCGTGCGCCGCGCTCGACTCGGGGGTTCCAGTAGACGAGCGAAACGCGCTGCATGCCACTCCGGCGCACTACGCGGCGCTGCACGGACACTCTCACCTCCTGCAACTGCTGTTGAGTCGCGGAGCAAACTGCAACGCGGTGGATAGCAGCGACGTCAGCGTGCTGCATTGCGCCGCCGCAGCGCCAAATAGCGCCTGCGCGGATCTTTTGCTCGCCGCTGGAGCTCAGGCGAACGCGGCGGACGAAGACGGCTCTTCTGCGCTGCACGAGGCGTCCCGCTGGGGCAAGCTGCAGCTGCTGCGCTCGCTGCTGCGCCACGGCGCGGACGTGCAGTCGCGAACCCATGCTGGATGGACACCGCTGCACTGTGCGGCCGCGTATGGCCAACCGGAAGCGTGCACAGCGCTGCTGGACGCGGGCGCCGACCCTGCGGCGCTCAGCAGCGAGGGAGACGCGGCGATGGAGTGCGCCAAAGATGACATCACGCGAAAGGCGCTGAGAAGAGAAGCGGCCGCGCCTCAAGCATCCCACAAAGGGTGACTTACACAGACTCTATTCCGCCAGTTTGCTGACATGCTCATAGTCCAGCTCAATCTCCTGTCCCTCAAACGCCCCACGGCTACGCACACGCACGCGGGCCTTAAAGCGCTCCACATCTACGCTGAGCAACTGCGCTGAACACCCCTTTGCGGCCCCCTGCAGCACTCTCAGCGCCCCGCCTAGGGGGGGTAACACCGTTTCCAGGTGCTGCTGATCCACGCGGATGACGTCACCCGAAGGCAGAACCTCCAGCTCGGCCACGTAGAGGTCTAAGACACGCCGAACGACAGCTTTGCACTTGTAGAAGCCCGCGGACGACAGCTCGCGCGCCATCACCTTCACCACCAAACCCTCAGACAACCAGCTGTCGCCGGGGTGCCCGCCGCCGGCGGCGGCGGCGGCGGCAGCAGCAGCCTGCGATGCACCAGCGTGCGATGCGGCAGCCTGCGATGCGGTAGCTTTGGCGCGTGACTCCGACGCGATGATCTCAGCCAGGGCACCTCCTTCGCCGTGCGGCCGCTGGGAAGCCGCGCCACCGGCGCAGCGTTCCTCTGCTGCGCCCGCCGCCAGCGCCACGTGACGCTTCGCGTTCCGAGGCGCCGCCAGCTGCATGCGAACAGCCTCTTTGCCGCGCACAAACTGTTGCGGCGCAACCGCGCCCGGCTGGCCCTCGTCTCGCCTGGCAGCCTTTGCGATCTGCTCCTCCAACAGCCGCTCTTCGCGCGACGTTTCATCTTCCGCAGCGCGCTCGCGCTTTGCGTTCTTGGCGTCGCGGATAGCCTCCTCGGCGTCCTGGGGCTTGTAGACCATCATGAGCCCCTTTGGCGTGTCCTCAACAGTGATGACGCCGCGTTTCGCCAGATCCATCGCGAACTGGGTCAAACCCGTCCACCGAGTCGCTGTGCACAGAAGCGCGCGTGAGACAGGAGCGTAGTGGAGGAGGGAGAGTCACGGTGTCAAAGCAAAGCGCACCGTTCATGTGCACGTGTTGCTTGTCCGCGATGTACTCGTTGTACACCAGCTGCACGGGCACGCGCGTGTTGCGGTGGCTGCGGGCGCGACAGCGCGACAGATGCAGCGTGAGCGTGTGTGAAGTTGAGAGCAGCGGGAGAGCTTTTCCGCACCTGAGTGCCACGTGCTCTAAGAAGCGTCGCTCAAACTCTTTGCTATAGTCGTTGATGACGCGGTTGGGGTTTTGTCCGAAGACGGACATCTGGCGCACAATCGTGAGAAGGAGGAAAACGGCAGCGTAGGGCGAGGGAGCGAGCGGAGACGCGATGGGGGGCCTGCGCGCCTGGCGCAGGTGACTCTCGCTGGTGGTGTGGCATTTGAAGCCATTTTCGTCGCGGCATTGCTTCTCGCAAACCTGGAAGCGCGCGCACGGGGCGGCGCGTGAGCCCACGTTTCTCTTGCTTTGCGCCTTTGCGCTCCCTCGCAGCGCAGCGCACGCCCAAAACGCCACGCGCCTGGCAGAACCAGCGCAGACGCTGCAGGCCCTTGGACTGCGCAGGTGCGAGTGGCGGCGTGAGACAACACCGGCAGGATGCGTCGTCAACAACAGGACGCACCTTGATCTTGTTTGCGACAGCCTTGAGACCTCCAGGGTCATTCTTTCCCATCTCGCTGGTGCAGCGGTGACCTTCCGGCTACAGAGCTCGCGGGGGCAATGGAAGTGTTATGCACGCACAACGGCACAAGTGCGCCACGCAAACGCGCAACGACGAGCGAGCGTTCTTTGTTGCCGTCGTCAGAGCTCTCTCCTCCGCTGAGCGCGTATCGAACGAGCCGCCGCCGTGTGCGCGTGCGCCCGCATCGTGCCAGGCCGCCGGTGTCTGTTTCCGCTTCCACTAACGTGCAGCGCTTTGGCCTCTGCCCGCCTGCCCTGCGCCATGATCAAGCTCTTCAGCGTCAAGGCGCGTGGTTGTGACACGGCAGCAAATATTCTGCGCTGGGGTGCTGCGCAGGAGTGCGCGGAGAGGCGAGCAATGGCACCCCTAACACGCAGCGCGCTCGTGCCACCGCTCGCAGGAGAAGCAAGCCAAGGAAGCAGCCGCCGCCGCCGCCGCAGGCAGCAAGGGCCCCAAGCAAACCTCCGGCGAGCTGCGCGTTGCCAAAGGCGCGCCTGGGCGTCCCTTTCTTTGCCTGGGGTCTTTGTCGCAAGCGCTTCTCTCTCTCTCACCCCCCTTCCTGCCGCGGCGTTGACGCGCAGACATGTCTGAGCTGAACCTGGGTCCGACGGCGAGCATCCGCTTTCCGGAAGGGCGCGAAAAGCTGCTCAACTTTGAGGTGACGCTGCGCCCGGACGAGGGCCTCTACAAAGGGGGCGCCTTCACCTTCACCTTCGCAGTGTCTCCGGTGTACCCCCACGAGCCGCCAAAGGTGAAGTGCAGAACCAAGGTGCGTACGAGCGCACGCCGTGGTAAAGCGCACGCGAGCTCAACTGAAGCGCCGCCCGCCTGTGTGTGCGCTTTTGTTGATAGGTGTATCACCCAAACATCGACTTGGAGGGCAACGTGTGCCTCAACATCCTGCGTGAAGATTGGAAGCCTGTGCTGAGCATCTCGAGCGTGCTCTTCGGTTTGCAGTACCTGTTTCTGGACCCCAACCCGGACGACCCGCTCAACAAGGAGGCTGCGGACGTGTTGCGCAACAACCCCAGACAGTTCGAGCAGCACGTCAGGCGGAGCGTGCAGGGCGGGTATGTGGGCAACACACACTTTCCGCCAGCCATCTAACAGAAGACACGACGCCCCGGGGAGTTTCAACGACGCAATGGATGGATCACATATGCGTCTCCACAATGCGAGCGACGAGCGTGTACGATGCAGACGGCTCGGCTCCTCTGGTGACGCGCGACGGAGCGACGGTAGCACGGTACGATTGCCGTTTTCACAGCCTCCGCTTTCTCTGTGCCACCCTCTGATTGCCACCATGGGTCAGGGTGCGCGTAAGCGCGCAAGCGAGGCCGACCCTGCTGGCGCTGTAGCTAAGAAGTCTTGCGCCAATGTCGCAAATCCTGCCAAAGCACAGCCGACCGCCGCTGTCGCGCCCGCAGCGCCTCGCGCGGTGGCGCCTCCGCCGCACGGCGGTCGCGCGGTGGGCGTGGGCGCCAACTGGGCCGCCCTCAAGGCGTCAATCGGCGCCGGCGGCCGTCGCCCGCCCTCCGCGCCCCCTCCGCCGCCCCGCGCGGACCCCTCCGAGCGCCGCCCCGCTGCCGCCAGCAACGACCGCAGGCGCGTGGTTTCGAGTCTGAGTTTTTTGCTGCGCAGCGGGCTCACGCGTGCATCCGTTGTTCCGCTTTTCTGCTACGCAGCTTGACTCGCGTGCTGGCCCTGGACTGCGAGATGGTTGGCACGGGCCCGGAGGGCGCCAAGAGCGCTCTTGCGCGCGTGGTGGTGGTGAACGCGCACGGCAACGCGGTGCTTGACATGCACGTGCGACCGACGGCTGAGGTGACTGATTTTCGCACCGCTGTGAGCGGCGTGCGCCCGCACAACCTGGCCGGCGCGCCCAGCCTGGCGGAGGTACAGCCCCGCGTAGCTGCGCTGCTCTCTGGGCGTCTGTTGGTAGGTCACGCTCTCAAAAACGACCTCAAGGCGCTGCTGCTTTCGCACCCGCGTCGCTTGATCCGCGATACGGCAGCTTACGCGCCCCTCATGCGCCGCGCGCCGCACGTGGGCGGACCCAACGAGGCTGCGCGCCGCGGGCGGCCCGCAAGACTGCAAGAGCTGGCTGCGAGCCAGCTGGGGCTGACCATTCAGAGCGGGGAGCATAGCCCAGTTGAAGATGCGCGCGCCGCGCTATTGCTGTACCAAAAACACAGCGTCCAGTGGGAAGCGAGCTTGACTGGCACTGGACGCGCAAAAGCGAAGGCACAACGAGAGGGCAAGCAGCAAGAATCTGCGCGAGCGACCAAGGCGACAGCCCAGGCGTCGCGCGAGCACGGACTGAAGGAGATCAAGGCCCAGCCTGGGGAATCCAAGGACCGAAGGGGGGTTTTCGTCAGAGGCGGAGGGGGATGGTCTGCACTCCTCGCGCGCGCTGGAAGCGGGGCGATGGCCACGCAGCAGCGCACGCAGCAGCAGCGGTGAGAGACGCACGTGACTGTTGATGAGTGAGTCAACGCACGTGATTTGCAATTTTGCGTCGTCTCGCACGCCCCCGGCTGCTCTTTTGCGCTCTCTGTGCTACCGCGTACCGAGTCGCACGTGCGTCCCTGTGAGTGCCTCGCACATGCTACGTGCGCCGCAGCAGTTGGGAGCACTCCACATGGCAAGCACCCGACGTGTCACGCGCGCAGCCAGTGCGGCCAGCACAGCCTCCGAGACCTCAGAGGCGTGGCGCCTGAACCTGCTGACGAGCTCCGCTTCCATCGGCGAGCTCGCCACGTCTGCCCAACGCGTGGCAGTGCTGGGCTGCAAGACGTCCGAGCGCCCAGAACAACCCGCGTACCACGTTGCGGAGTACCTGCAGCGCCAAGGCGTGGTGGTGGTGCCCGTGCCGGTTTACTATCCAGAGGTAACGGAGATCTTGGGCGAGCGCGTCTATAGGAGCGTCGCAGACGTACCCCAGCCTCCGCCGCTGGACATCGTGTGTGTCTTCCGGCGACCAAAGGACGTTCCGGCACATGTGCAGGACGTGCTTGCCGCGCGGCCGAAAGCCGTGTGGCTGCAGAGCGGCATTCGCTGCGACGCTGCTGCCGAGGAGTGGGCACGCGCGGGGCTCCAGGTGGTGCAAGACCGCTGTTTGCAGCTGGAGCACGCACGCGCGAAACGCTGGTAAACTATCTCGCTGACACGAAGCGCGTGTGTTGCATCGTCCGTTCATTGTCGCGCCATCCACGCTTATTCACCTTCTGCTCGGCCCCTATCCCAGCGGCTGCGCGTGCGAGTACCCCTCCCCGCTCTGCGCCGGCTCCTCCTGCGGCTTCAGGTTGCTGTGCAGCCTGGGTAGGGTTTGCGGCGGAGGCAACAGCGGCAGATCGTCCATTGTGAGCTCACCAAGTTCCGGCATGCTCGCGGATTTGACCATACCCCATGTGGCCGACGTTGCACGATGCGGCACCGGTTTGAACAGACGGGGATTGTCCGCCAGCGCTTGTGCGCCCGGTCTATGAAACTCGGCGCCGCCCAAAGATCCCCCACCGCTCAGCACCCACTGTGCGTACAACGCGCCGCATGCTGCGTCCCTCAAACCCTGTTGCGGCGTCGACTGCGATGCGCTCAGCAGCAAGTGCGTGGCTGAAGACCCGGAGGGGAGTCCTCCGAAGAGGGACGACGGAGGCGGAGGGGGCCAGGCGGAAGCGGGTGGCGGCGCACGGAACGGAGGGGGTGTGGCTCCCTGTACACGAGAGCGCATGGTGAGTTTTGACGCCCTGCACGCTCCTTCTGTTGGGCGCCACGCACCGTGCCGGTGACGATGTCGAACAGCGAAGAGCGGCGCTTGCGCTTGGTGAGGTTTTGTTGGCGCAGGAAGAACTGGTGAGCACAGCAGCAAGGTCAGTGTTGTTAACATGCGTGCACACGGCCAAGAGAGCGTACCTTCTGCGCGTGAGAAGCCACTTGCGTGGGCGTGCGGGAGTGCACGAAGCCACGAGAGATGCCCCGCCAGTCGCCCTGTGAGGCGGGACGGGGTGCGCGGGAGTGAGTAAGGTGCTGGTGTCTCCGAGAGACTCAAGAAACTGTCCAAATGGAGCCGTGCCGCGCCGGCGGTGCCCCTGAAAACCGCATGTCGCGCGCCGGCGCACCTTGCCCAGCTTGGCAAGGCCCACCAGAAAGAGGCGGTGCTCTGCCTCGCTCCACGGCACGCCTGTTTAGGGGCAGTGAGTCTCGGCAGCCGGCTCTCTCTCTCAGCCACCGGCCCGCCCCCGCACGCCGACTGCGCACAGCACGCGGCGCGTGTCACGCAGTGCCACGTGGTGGCTCACGCGCCTTTGCGTCTCTCGTTGCGCAGCTCCTCTGGAGCCTCGTCCGCATCTCCTCCCTCTTCTCTGCAGCTCCCCAGTTCCCTGGGCTCCGGTTCTCCGTCGTCCTCGAACGCCTCCTCAGCCGCTGCAGACACCAGGTCGTCTAAGCTGCTGCTTCGCAGCATGCCCAGCACAGGCATGGAACGACTTTTCACCATGCACCTTGGCACGCTCTCCACCACGCCAGGACATGTGCGCGTGGTGTGGCCCAGCTGACCGCACGCCGTGCACCTGCGCGCCAGAGACGTCATGGCGTAGAGCGTGCCGCAGCAGCGCAGGCGAGGGAGCTGATATTGTGATGAGCGCGACAAACAAAAGCCGCCGCAAATATCGCTTCGCTCGCCAGCATATCGCACTCCATGCGTTGCTTCTACGTTCAGCACGGCGCGCGTGCCTTGAGGCGTCGCTTGTTGAGCGAGGCGTCGCTTGCACGCTGCGGCGCTCCCAGCGCTTCCGTGGGTGTGATAGCGGCAAACATCTACGTCTCTGAAGGGCGAGACCATACGCTGCTGGCGCTGCTGGAAGCTGCTGCCAGCCCAGGTGACCTACCGCACAGCAGCAGTGTCGATGTCCAAGCGCGCAGGACAGAGGGGCACTAACGCTGGTTGACATGGGTTCACTCACGCTCACGCTTCTGCACCCGCTTGCAGCCTGCGTGCACCGCTTCGTGGACGCAGAGTATCACCGCACCGGTTTCACGCTGGCAAGCGGCAACGACGACAAGGTGCGGCGCAAGCGAGGTGCCACGGAGAGTACCACCGCATCGTGCTCGCTCACCCCCAGTGCTCTCCGAGCACAGCTGCACGACGCCCTGCTGCGCCTTGCTGCAGCCGCCGTGTCGCGGGTGCGCGCCGCCGCGACTTGCGCGCCTCAGCGTTCCCGTGCGTCGCGCTAACAACTCCGTGGAACCGTTTTTGGCTCTTGCGCCCTGTTTGCTCACCAGTTGGACTTGCGCTCTCACGTTGCTAGTCACCCTCGACTAGGCGTCATGGACCACGTATCGTTGCACTGGTTAGGGGAACAGGCACCGCACGAGGCTGAGCGCGTCAACGCTTTGGCACTGCGCGTCGCCGCCAGCCTCGCTGCGCCGCCGCTTGGTCTTCCCGTGCACCTCTACGGTGGCGCTTCGTCATCTGGCCGACCACTGGAGGGTGTGCGACGGGCGCTGGGCTACTTTTCGGGCACAGGCGTGGATGCGTCACACCCACCGCCGCCTGACTTTGGACCGCACGCTGCATCGCCCAGCACCGGCCTGGTGTGCTTGGGCTCTCTCCCCTGGGTGGTCAACTTCAACAGCGCGGTACAGCTGCGGGACTTCCCTCAGGCGAGCCCCGCCACGGAGGGCGCCAGGGACGCTCTGTTGCCTCGGGCGCAGCGCGTCGCACGCGCGCTCTCCCAGCGCCGAGGCGGCCCACCCGGAGTGCAGAGCCTGGCGCTGGCGCATGGTGACGGAAGTGTTGAAGTGGCGTGCAACCTGTTGACGCCCGCCGCGCCAGCCGTGGACCAAGTGCGCACGCTGCTGCGGGACCTGGCGGCGCGGGAGGGGCTGACCGTCACCGGGGATTACTGTACGGGAGCAGAGCCGGAAGACATCCGCAAGCGCGTGTTGGAAATGGAGAGAAACGGATAGACGCTTCTCTTGACGCTGAGCCCTCCTGTCCCCCACACATCGTTCCTTCTCTCCTCACGTCAGGTCGCTGGACACCGCTGCCGCCGCCGCCGCCGCCCGCGCCGCAACCTGCCTGGCTGCCGCCAGCACCTCCTTCGCAGAGTCACCTTTGCCGGCCGCGCCAGATGACGTCAACTGAGCCTGCAGGTCGCTGATGCGGCTGCCGGATGCGGCGGGGCGAGTGATCGCCTTCCCGGAATATTCCCTAGGCGGCGCTGCCAAAACCGTCGGCTGGGTATCCAACGCGGCTGCGATGGCTTGTGCCATGGCCGCCTGGTCCTGCTCCTCCTGCTCGTCTGCGCTGGACGGAGGAGGTGCCGGCTGCCGGCTGCCAGGTGCCGGCAGCGCCTCAAAGTCGTCCCACGTGAGGGGCTCCTCGTCAGGCTTGGTCCCACCACCAGCATCCACCTCGACAGGCCTCTGCGGCAGCTGATGCGCCGCCGCCGCCGCCTTGTGCGCATCCTCCTCCTCTCTGCTCTTCTTCGCCTCCGCATCCGCCTCCGCCTCCGCTGCTTCGGCGGCACTCACCACGTGCTGCCACTGCGCCCTCAGCGCATGCGTCTGCTCCCTCTCCCCCTCCAGCGCCGCGCGCGCTGCGGCGAGCTGGGAGCGCAGCGCTTCCAGCTCCGCCTGGATGCTCTGCACGTCCGCGTTGTGGCTCAACGCGCCGGCCGCCGCCGCGGCCACCGCCGCAGCGGCGGCTGTGAGCTCTCTCGCGCGCTCCGCCTTTTCGGCGGTGAGCGCTTGCTCCGCAGCGCGCAGCGCCGCCTTCAAACTTGACAGCTCGCCTTGCGCCGCCGCCAGCTGCGCCGCGTCGTGGCTTGCCATCGCCGCGCCCGCCACGCTGCGTGAGCCGCTGGACAGCTGCGCCACGGTGCTTGCGTGCGCGGCGCGCTCTCGAGCGCGCTCCGCTCTCTCCTCGGCTAACGCTGCTTCCGCGTCGGCCACGGCGGAGGCGTCACGCGCCGCGTCGCGGGCGAAGGCGCTAGCGGAGGCTGCGGCTGCGCGTTTGAGGGTGCGAAATTCCTCCTCCATCTCCCGATGGGAAGCGCACGCCGCCGCGCACTCTGCGTGTGAAGCGGCCGCCTGAGCTTCAGCCTCGGCGACGGCGGCGGCGGCGGCGGCGGCGGCGTCGTTGGCGGCGCCCTGGGCGCGCGCGGCGACGAGCTGTGCAGCGGCCAGGTCGGCTGCCGATGAGGACTGGCTCGCAACCAGGTCCCCCCGGGCTTCTGCGGCTGCACCCTCCGCCGCCGCAAGTCGCGTCTGGGCCTCCTCCAGCGCCTGGCGGGTCTGCAGCAGCTGCTCTGCGGCGTCCTGGGCGGCCGCTGTGGCCACAGAGAGCGCGTGTGCGAGCGACGTGGCTTGGTCAGAGGCGTGCGCGACTCGCGCGGCGGCGTCGGCGCGCTCTTCTTCGCGACGGCTGCGCTCGCTGTGCAGCTGTGCGCCCAGCTGCTGCCGCGCTGCCGCGTCCGCCTGGCGCGCGGAGGCGAGGTCTTCCAGACACTGCGCCAGCGCGGCTTCGCTTTCGCTGCGACACGCCTCCGCGCGAACCGCCCTCCTTTCCGCGTCTCCCAAAGCACGCTCCCAAGCCTCCTTGGCGCTGGCTTGCTTGCTGGCGGCGGCGCGGGCGGCCCCGGCGGTCCGACCCGCCTCGGAGCGCGAAGACACGGCCAACTGGCTCGCCATCTCTGCCGCGAGACGGCGACAAGACGCCGCAGACGCCTCTGCCACACGCAGGCGAGCCTCCAGGGGGCTCTCTGGCGCCGTGGGTGAAGGGGGAGAAGGGGCGGCGCGTCGAGCGAGCGCTTGTGCCGCGTCCAGCGCCGCTTCTGCAGCCACGGCGCGCTCCTCGGCGAGAGCGGCGTCCGCACGCGCAGACGCCACGTCCGCCTCTGCGTGTGCCAGCGCCAGCGCGTGCGAGTGCGCCTCCAGGGCAAGGTCAGAGGCTGACACGGCTGCGGCTCGAGCGTCCGGGCTCGCTGCCAGGATGGCCACGCTTGGCGCAGCCGGTAGAGCCGCTACAGCCCCTCCTGTTTGCCACGTGGCGCTCCCCCCGGGCGTGGGCGGCGGCGAGCGCGCGCGAGGAGGCACAGGAGACGCCGGTGACGGAAACACCCCCCCCCCCCCCCC